>ERZ889217.631-NODE-631-length-20441-cov-21.266997_pt1 | contig 20441 bp, 20 predicted proteins | sample MGYA00521098_ERZ889217 | MGnify/ENA primary metagenome ERZ889217 (study PRJEB32303, sample SAMEA104408613) | aquatic metagenome | biome: Brackish water; feature: Pelagic; material: water | place: Baltic Sea | collected 2014-06-10T22:04:00 | depth 2,362 m ... | reverse complement strand
AATGAACAATCACTAACCCGTCTAGCGTATGACTGTGGCTATCAATGACTAAGAGCAATTTGGGTATTGACTTAAACGCGATTCGCGCAGCCCGCGAAGTTGGGCGAACCGTAGTTGAACACACCCCAGTTACTCCATCGGCTTATTTATCAAATGAATTCGGCGGAAAAATTATTTTAAAGGCCGAGAACTTGCAGCGAACAGGGGCTTTTAAGATTCGCGGTGCGATAAATAAGTTGCATCAACTCGCGGAACTAACAAAAAATGGCGTCGTAGCCGGCAGTGCCGGTAATCACGCACAAGGACTTGCATTTGCCGCCAAGCATTTCGGGGTGAAGGCAGAAATTTTTATCCCACTTGGGGCATCGTTGTCAAAAATTAATGCTTGTAAAGGATATGGCGGCATTGTTTTGGATGGTGGAGAAAGTGTCGACACTGCAGTCGCTGCGGCCAAAGCGCGAGCACTAGAAACAGGAATGGCTTTTTGTCATCCGTATGACGATGTTGATGTTGTAGCGGGTCAAGGCACGCTTGGCCTTGAACTGCTCGAAGACATTTCAGATCTAGCACAGGTGATTGTTCCACTTGGTGGTGGTGGATTACTTTCTGGAGTGGCACTGGCCATTAAACAACAACGTCCTGACGTGAAAATTATCGGCGTTCAAGTTTCATCTTGTGCACCTTATATTTATGGCAATGCACCAAGTGGCGCGATTGCAACACTGGCTGATGGCATCGCAGTCAAACAGCCTGGCGATGTGACACGACCATTGATTGAATCGTGGGTTGACGAACTTGTCGATGTCGACGAAGACAGTGTCGCCAATGCAATGATGATTTTGTTGGAAAGATCAAAAATGTATGTCGAAGGTGGCGGTGCAGTTGGCGTTTCGGCGCTACTCACATCGTGCGTCAAACCAGCAAAAAATGGTTCGACTTGCATCATTTTGTCTGGTGGCAATGTCGACATGGGTTTGATTCCAAATTTGATTCGACGACACGAAACAAAGGCTGGTCGGCGCGCACTATTGTTTGTTCGAGTACCGGATCGCCCAGGTGCACTCGCAAATTTCTTGGACGTGATTGCGAAATCAGGAGCGAATTTGATCGAAGTTAGTCATGTGCGTGAAGGTTTAAATCTAAAGGTTCGCGAAACTGGGGTTCAGGTTGTACTTGAAGTTCGTGGTCACGACCACACAGCAGAGATAATCACGACAGCAAAAATTGCTGGCTTTGATGTTTCGCAAGTTACTAATTAGTTGCAATGACACCACTTATCCTGCTGCCCGGCAAGTTAACTACCGACGCAAAAGGCGTTCGCGGAGATTCATTTTCAACTGCACGCCTTTATAGCCAAGCCATTGCTCATGCTGGGGGTGTCACTTTGCAGGTGCCACCAGTCGCTAAAAGTATTGAGTCGGCAATCGAACTCGTATCACGGTTTGACGGTGTGATTATTCAAGGCGGAGGGGACATCGACCCTTCGCTTTACGGTCAAACTCAACTGAGCAACAAGATTTATGGAATCAGCGCCGAACACGACGCCCTTGAGATGGCGATTGTCCGCGCTGCGGTTGAGCAAAACAAACCAGTTCTGGCAATTTGTCGCGGAATGCAAATACTTAATGTTGCTCTCGGTGGAACTCTGCATCAAGACTTGGGAGAAGTTTTAGACGATGGCGAAGCACATTGGAATACCTATCACGACATCGTGCTGACCGCCGACAGTCGCGTTGCACGGGCAATGAAAACAACTTCGCCGAAACGATCACATTCTTTTCATCATCAGGCACTTGATAAGGTCGCGCACGACCTAATAGTTACGGGTCGAGCCGAAGATAACACCATTGAGGCGGTCGAACATAAGTCTGCACATTGGATTGTTGGCGTGCAGTGGCACCCCGAAGATGACGCTCTAACTGAAGTAGATCAACAAAACCTATTTGAAGGTTTTATTGAGGCTGCACGAAACAATTAATTTGTTGGCAGATTTTTTAGCGACAGCTTATTTGATAGCGAGTTGAGTGAGATCAGAAGTCAGGTCAAGCAACAGGCTTGGCAGAACACCGATAACTAAAGTTACGGCAACTGCGATCGCAATGGCGATAGTTGAAAACAAAGGTACTTCAACTGACACAGAATCCGTCGAATCGCTCAGCCACATGCTGACCATGATCCGCAAATAAATGAACGCCGCGATAACAGCAGCCACCATGGCGATCACTGCAAGTTCGTAACTGCCAACACTTACTGCAGCCTGAATCACTCCGAACTTGGCGACGAACCCGCTCGTCAAGGGCACACCTGCTTGAGCCAACAACAGAACCGTTATCGCCAGCGCGAGCACGGGATTATTTCTGCCAATGCCTTTAAAGGCATCAAGTGAAGTAGCACCATCGTTTGACTTTTGCGCAACAACCGTGACAACACTAAATGTGCCAACTACCAAGGCCGCGTACAGCACTACATAAATTGCGATTGCAGTTAGGCCGTCACCAACCTCAGGCGATGCGCGATGTGAGGATGCTTCTAAACCGACGAGAATGAAACCAGCGTGACTAATAGACGAGTACGCGAGCATTCGTTTTACGTCGGTTTGCACAACGGCAACTACTGATCCAACGACAAGCGTCAATGCTGACAATACAAAAACTGCCGGACCCCAATCATCGGCACGCGAAGGAAAAGCAGTTACAAAAACTCGCACCAGAGCAACAAGTGCGGCAACTTTTCCTGCTGAAGCCATAAACGCGGTAACTGGAGTTGGCGAACCTTGATAAACATCTGGGGTCCAGGATTGAAATGGCACAAGAGAAACTTTGAAACCAAAACCAACCAGCATCAGACCAATACCAAGTAGTAGCAAAGTGTCGTTGCGCGGAACGGTGATATAAGAATTCAGCGCTGAATTGATGTCGACTAAACGTGTGGAGCCTGTCGCGCCGTATGTGAGTGCAACACCATACAAAAAGAATGCCGATGCGAAACCGCCAAGTATGAAATATTTCAATCCGGCTTCTTGGCTTTCTGCGCGTTTGCGATTGCTTGCTGCTAATAAATAAAGTGACAAACTAAGAGTTTCTAAACCGAGAAATAACACAATCAGGTCGTTTGCCGCAACCATCACGATTCCACCGATTGCCGCAGTTAAATAAAGAGAATAAATCTCGGGCATGTCGGTGTTTTCGCCTGCCAGATAGTCGCTAGTCAAAAGGCTGACGAGCAACACTGCCGAACAAATTGCAATTGACGCCAGCACAGCAAAGTGATCCAGGGCGAGAGCGCTACCGACAAGAAGTTTTGGACCGGAGCTAGAAATATCGCGCCATAATAATATTGACAAAATAATTGCGGTACCTGCCGTTAACGCACTGGTTAATCCGTACCAACCACGTCGCCACTGCGGAGTCAACGAACCGACAAGCAAAAGAAACAGTGCGCCGAACAGCAAAACTAACAACGGCGAAATCGAGAACCAATCAATTGCAGGGCCAACAAAGACGGCTATCTGATCGTTCACTTGGTTTGTCCTTCTACATGTTCAATAAGTGCAACAACGCTTGGTTCAATTCTGTCAAGAATTGGTTTTGGATAAATACCAGACACGACAATTATCGCCAAAAACACAGACATCAACAGACCTTCACGCAAGGTAAGTTCTTTAAAACTTGAATTGGCTTCGTCGGGCTCACCATGAAATACGCGTTGATATGCCCACAACAAATAGAGTGCAGCGAGTACTACTCCGACGGTGGCGACCACTGTCCACCAGCGTGCAGGACCAAATGATCCAATCAAAATCAAAAACTCTCCGACGAAACCATTCAGACCCGGCAAACCAACTGATGACAACATGACCACCGTGAACACACCGGCAAATATTGGCGCAACATGTTGAAGGCCGCGTAACTCGGCGATTTCGCGAGTATGGCGACGTTCGTAAATCATGCCGACGAGCAAAAATAATGCGCCTGTTGAGACTCCATGATTGACCATTTGCATTACCGCGCCAGTTACGGCCTGCGAACTTAGGGCGAATGTTCCAAGGACAATGAACCCGAGGTGAGCAACAGAAGAATACGCCACAAGTCGTTTTAGATCGCGTTGCATCGTTGCAGCAATTGCACCGTAGATGATTCCGATTACTGCCAGAGTAAATATCGCTGGTCTTGCCCACATCGCGGCCTGTGGAAACAAATAAACTCCAAAGCGCAGGAAACCATAAGTTCCCATTTTGAGCAATACTCCAGCAAGAATTACCGAGCCCCCGGTTGGGGCTTGTGTGTGGGCATCGGGCAACCATGTGTGAAATGGAAAAAGCGGAACCTTGACGGAGAACGCAATCGCAAAGGACAAAAATAACCATCGAGCAGCATTAGTTGAGAAATTTGCACCTTCGGCGATTTTTACAAGATCAAATGTCACCACACCGAGGTCGCGCTGTGCGAGCGCAACTGTTGCGATGATTCCAATCAGCATGAACGCCGAACCGGCCATTGTGTAAAGAAAGAATTTCGTTGCCGCATACACCCGCTGGTCGTAACCCCAGCCACCGATCAAGAAATACATCGGCACCAAAACAATTTCAAACATTACGAAGAATAAAAACAAGTCAAGCGACAAAAACGAACCCATTACCCCGGCTTGCAATAGCAACATCCAGGCGAAATATGACGTTTCGTTGTGATGCGGATCAATACCCACGATCACTAATGGAAACAAGATTCCGGTGAGCACTATTAAGAACAGAGAAATACCGTCGACACCGAGGTGCCATGAAATTCCCCACTGGCTAATCCAGTCATGCTTTGATACGAACTGAAAACCCGCCTCACCAGACTTGAACGCGGCTAGCAACCACAGCGAAAGCGCCGCAGTTGAGACGCTAGAAATCAAGGCTGCTAATTTGATCCATTCCGGACGCGAACCACCAAGTAGTGCCACAACTATCGAACCAATGACGGGTAATACGACGAGCAAAGACAAAATTGGAAAGTTAAGAACTTCCGAACTCGCGGCGATCACAACAGTGCTCCCCGCAAAAAGAACCAAGCCAAAATTACAACTGCGCCAAAGCTGATCAACAATGCGTAAGCCCGAACGAAACCGCTTTGAGCCCGACGCAATGATGTTGCGATATTTCGAATCAACTTGCCGACTCCGTTTACGGTGCCATCAACGATGTTGGCGTCGATCCATGCGATTAAGTTAAATGTTCGTGCGCCAGGCCCGGCGATCAGACGGCTCGCGGCATTGTCGTAGTACCAGGCTTGCTCGAGAACTTTAGGCTCGATTGGTTTGATCCACGATTTTGCGTAAACCGCTATTGACGCTGCGATTCCGACTACTGCAACAACAATCGCTACGACTAATAACAGATATTTATTTTGATAGGCCCAAGTCTCACCAATATGCGCTTCGGATTCTTCGACAACTGGCGCAAGCCATCGTTCGAGAAAATTAAACTTTTTGCCGAAAGGCAACTGCATCGCACCACCAACTACAGATAAACCCGCCAACATAACAAGTGGTGTCAACATCACCCAACTGCTCTCGTGGGGTGTTAAGTCGCCGTGCGAGCCGTGTTCGGCGCTGTGGTCATTCCATTTTGCTTTGCCGAAGAACACCATGATTACTTGTCGTGTCATATAGAACGCGGTTAAAAGTGCCGTTATTAAACCCACAACATATAGACCACGGTTATTTGCGTAAACATAAAGCAAGATTTCATCTTTCGACCAGAAACCAGCAAACGGCGGCACTCCTGCAATCGCTAGCCAGCCGATGATGAAGGTGAACGCAGTAACTGGCATGACTTTGCGTAGCGCGCCCATGCGCCGCATGTCTTGCTCATGATGCATGCCATGAATTACCGAACCTGAACCAAGGAATAACAACGCCTTGAAAAATGCGTGGGTCACCATATGAAAAATTGCGGCTACATACGCACCAGAACCCACTGCTAAAAACATGTAGCCCAACTGTGAAACGGTGCTGTAGGCAAGAACTTTTTTAATGTCATTTTGTGCAACAGCAACCGTCGCTGCAAAGAGCGCAGTGGCGGCGCCGACTACGGCAATCACCGTTGGCACCCACTCATATGACGCGTGCAAAACAGGGCTCATGCGAGTCATTAAAAACACACCCGAGGTCACCATCGTTGCGGCATGAATCAGCGCCGAAACTGGAGTCGGGCCTTCCATCGCATCTGGTAACCAAAGATAAAGCGGAAGTTGCGCGCTCTTGCCGCAAGCACCGACGAAAAGTAGGAGACCAATTGCTGTTGCTGTAACCGCAGCCAGTTCACCACTATGAGCAGAGTCGTTGATTGCGTTATATGAGAGTGTGCCAAGACTGTTGAATGCCAAAAACATCGCAGCCATCACACCAAAGTCGCCAATGCGATTAGTGACGAAAGCTTTTTTGCCGGCAACTGCAGCACTGTCGCGTGTATGCCAAAATGAAATCAAGAAGTAGCTGCAAGCGCCGACCCCTTCCCAACCTAAAAATGTGACGAGTAGGTTTTCGCCAAGAACAAGCAGCAACATGCTGAAAACAAAAAGATTTAAATACAAAAAGAATTTCGAGAATTTGTTATCACCGTGCATGTAGCCAATCGCGTAGAGATGAATCAAAGTTGAAATGCCGGTGACAAATAACGCCATGACGATGCTGAGCGGGTCGGCAAGTACAGCGAGGTCAACTTGTAGCGAGCCGACTCGGATCCACGAGAACATCGTTGCAACATGACTACGTTCTTCGGCAGGACGCCCTAACATCTCAAAATAAGCCAGCACCGTCACTAGAAACGACGAGGCTGTTGCAATTGTGGCGACCCAACCTGCGCGCGGGTCGCCAAGTTTGCGACCCAAAATTAAATTAATTAAAGCCCCGACAAGAGGCAGTACCGGTATCAGCCAAATCAAGTCGAGCATGACTAGCCCTTCAGCTCGGCAAGGTCGTCGGCGGTCACCGAGCTTCGATTGCGCATGATCGCCACAATGATGCCTAGGCCTACGACTACTTCAGCGGCGGCAACGACCATTACGAAAAATACGATCGTTTGACCATTGATGTCGTTTAGTTGTCGAGCCAAAGTGACGAAACTGAGATTCACTGCGTTGAGCATCAACTCGATGCACATGAACATCACCAGCGGGTTACGACGAACTAGAACCCCAAATGTTCCAATGCCAAAAAGCACTGCGCTCAGCACGAGATACCAAGATGCAGTTGGCGCGAGAGATAGTGCAATCATTTTGGATTCTCGGTCACTGAATTTTTGGTTCGTCGCGCAAGAAGAACCGTACCGACAACTGCCACAACTAAAAGCACCGAAGTCACTTCGAATGCGACAACATATTGAGAGAAAATAGATTGTGCGAGTTGCTTTGTGTTTGCGTCAGAGTCATTGAGTAAATCCGGGATATTCAGTCCTTCGCCACGTTCATTTAATACCCCGCTGCCTGTGGCAAAAGCGGCAACGAGAACCCCAATTAAGCCCAGACTGACGATCACTGCAAGCGGGCGCTGCGTTGTTAGCGGTTCAGTTCGAAGATTTTCTACTCTGTCAACACCCAACAACATGATCACGAATAAGAACAGCACAACAATCGCGCCAGCGTAAACGATTACTTGTACAGCGGCAAGAAAGTGTGCCTGTTGAATCACAAATAAAACTGCCACACCAAAAAGTGTTAGCACCAAACTTAACGCAGCATGTACCGGGTGTTTTCGGATGATTACTCCGACTGCGCCAACTACAACCATCAACGCGGCACAGCTAAAAACAAAGAGTTCCATTTACTCGCTCTTATCTTCCGCAGGTCGAATGCCATAACCAAGTTCGCCGCTCCAAGACACGACTCCGGTGAAGTTCGCATCACCTGATGCCGCAGTTGCTCGCATCCATCCTGAGGTGTTTTGATCTTCGCCTTCGCGCCAATCTTCCCAGGCGAGTTGCTGAGGTTTTCCGGAGTTGTCGACAAGAAGTTCGCTCTTTGTGTAAATGGCATCTTGACGATTTGTGAATGAGAACTCAAAAAGTTTTGTTTCGGTAATCGCTTCAGTTGGGCAGGCTTCGACACACAAGTCACAGTGAATGCAACGCAGGTAATTGATCTCATAAATCCACCCGAAGCGCTCTCCGGGTGAAGTCGGTTTCATTGGGTCATTGTCGGCACCTCGAACGTGTATGCACTTGGCCGGGCAAACTGCGGCACACAGTTCACAGCCGATACATTTCTCCATGCCGTCCTCATATTTATTGAGAACATGACGACCGTGCAGACGCTCGGGCTTCTCAAGTTTTTCGTCCATCTTGATTGCGCGTTTTTTGTTTCGCTGAAATACTCGACCACCGGAGTATTGCGTTGTAACACGATTCTTTTCTCCGCGTTGACGAAGCGTGACTATAAATCCGCCGAGGTATCCCATTAGAACATTGGTCCTTGTGTCTCGCGTTGCCGCGTGCTTTGTGTAAATGCTGCTTGCAAAAGTAGATATCCACCAACCAATACGACGACCGAGATAGACGTAACCAAAATAATATTCCAATCGTTTTGCCGAGCCATGCGTTGTGATGCCAGCAACATGAACCAGCCAAGTCCACCAGGGATAAGCACCTTCCAACCGAGATCCATCAATTGGTCATAACGCAATCGCGGAAGAGTCGCACGGAACCAAATATAGATATAAAGGAATACAAGTACTTTGGCCAGCAGCCAAAGCGTTCCCTCGAGGGCATTTGGAATCAATGGGATGTCGAATACAAAGTTTCCGAACGCGATTGGCTGCGGACCGCCGAAGAATAAAGTAACGATAAGCGCCGACATCGTGACTGTGTTCATAAATTCGGCGAGATAAAACAGTGCAAATCGAATCGACGAGTACTCAGTATTGAAGCCGCCGACGAGTTCTTGCTCGGCTTCAACCAAGTCAAATGGTGGACGGTTTAGTTCTGCCGTCGCAGCGATGAGAAAAATAACAAACGGTACGATGCCTGTTGAAATTACATTCCACTGAGTGATTTTGTCCTGCCCCGCAACGATGCCACTTGTCGACAGTGTGCCTGAGAGCAACAGCACACACGCCAAAGATAAACCCAGTGCCGCTTCGTAACTCACCATTTGCGCCGATGCTCGAACAGAACCAATAAGTGGATATTTAGATCCACTTGACCAACCTGCGAGCATGATGCCGTAAACGGCAATCGACGAAATCGCGAGGGCGAATAGAACTCCAATTGGTGGGTCGGCGAGTTGAACTTTTGTTACCTGACCAAACCAAGTGACTTCACCACCATTGCCGTTGCGGAAGTCGCCACCCAGAGGGATGATCGCAAACGCCAAAAACGCTGGGACAAAAGACAAAAACGGTGCGAGTGCGAAGACAAAACGGTCTGACCGATTTGGTATCAAATCTTCTTTAAAAAATAACTTGATGCCGTCTGCGAGAGTTTGCATGATACCGAACGGACCTGTTTTGTTTGGGCCAATACGATTTTGCATTCCGGCAATCGCCTTACGCTCAAACCACACCATCAGCATTGTTGAGAGCAACCCAACCACAAATACAACTACAACTTTTAGCAAAACGATCAGCAGCGGCGCCCAAAGAATCTCGTCTAACAACAGAGCGTCCAAGGCGATCACTTGATTTGCTCGATTCGAACATCGATTACGTCTGCCGTGATATTCAACAACGGACGAATATCTACATTTGTGTGGTTATATGGCAACCAAGCAGTACCGCGATTGATTCCATTGTGTGCCCTGACTGGTAAAACAATGTTTATTTCGTCAACACCGACTCGAATATTCGTGCCATCTACGACACCGATGCGCGCAAGATCTAGTGGATGAACATAAATTGTCGACTCGGTAATGATCCCAACAAGCGAATTGCTGGTGATAGTTGACTGAGCGGTGTCGTACATTGTGCGCGACACAATCAATCGATAACTATATGAATTTCGATCTACCAAAACTTTGGACCCACGAGAGATGGTCGCTGATGCTTCATGAACCATCAGCACACCGTCACTTTGAATCGCCGATTTATCGCCGCAAGAAGAAAACCCTGGGATTGCCGAAATCATTTTCTGGTGAAGCTCATCAAGACTCGACACTCCAAGATCTATCCCCAGACTCATCCCAAGTTCGGTGGCGATCATCCAATCTGGACGCGATGTGCCCCGTGGGGTGATCTGTTGGGTGACATTACTGACGCGACCTTCAAGGTTGGTGGTTGTGCCATTTTTTTCGGCGAATGCCGCCGCCGGGAAAACAACATCTGCATTTTCGTTTGCACTTGTTACGAAAGTATCAACGCTAATGACACTTTTTATCTGCGATAATGCTTGCTTGACAAGTATCGAATCGGCGACATCGGCAAGCGGATTTGCGCCTAGCAAAATGAGACAGTTAATTTTGCCGGCTGCAGCCTTCGTCAAAATATCGATTGCATCACCAGAGTTTTGCTGTGGGGTAAGACCTACAGCCACCGCGCCACGAACATTGCCGCGACGTAAAACGGGGAGAATTCTTGCATTCGGAATTGCATGCAACACTTCGCCCAGTGCATGCAAAGTGAACGCTTCGTTCTCGGCCAAATTTGCACGACCCAACACGACGACGACTTCACCACGCGCAACTTGCTCTCTCATCTCTTGAGTTTCTAAGGTCTCGCGCACAACTTGAGCCTGATGACCTGGTTCAAATGCAACACTTCTCCACGCATAGGGTGTCAAGCCAGAGTCGTGCGAAGAAAACTCAATAATTCGTGAGTTGCGCTTTTGCGCTGCATCTCGAATTCTTAGATAAAGAACTGGTAGTTCTTCTTTGAGATCGGGAGCCAACAAAATGATCGTGCTGGCTGCACAAGTTTCATCAATTGTCGCTTGTGCAAGATTAAAAATTTCAGGAGTTAAACCGTCACCGAGTTGCGAGTCACGTTGATTAATCTTCAATTCATCGGCCAACATTGCCCAAGCAAATGCGTCTTCGTTGGTGCCTCGCGCTCCACCGAGAATCGCCACAGAGTCTGGGTCGTTCGTGAGTGCGTGGCGAATTATTCTTGCCGCTGATTCGAGGGCAACCGACCACGAACTCGGCACAAGACCCGCATCAGACTTGATTAATGGAGTAGTAAGTCGCTGCGTTGAATTGACTGATTCAAAGTTGTAACGACCGCGATCACACAACCAACCCCAGTTGACCGGGTCAATATCTACACCTTGATATCGCACAAGTTCATCTCGGCTGCTTTGTACAACGATGCGACATCCAACCGAGCACGAGGTGCACGTAGTTTCAGTTTCATTCAAATCCCACGGACGGGCCTTGAATCGATATGGCTTTGCAGTCAACGCACCGACCGGACAAATTTGCACGGTGTTGCCGGAGAAGTAACTACTAAAAGGCTCTTCGGGAAATGTTAAAACCTGTGTGTCATTGCCCCGGCTAGTGAACGAAATCAGCGGGTCGCCTGCAACTTCATCGGCGAATCTCGTACATCGATCGCACAAAATGCAACGTTCGCGATCAAGGTAAACGATGTCGCTGATTGCAATTGGTTTTTCGTAGTGACGCTTTTCTTCGACGAACCGACTTTCACCTGGTCCGTGACTGAACGCCTGATCTTGCAACGGACATTCTCCGCCTTTATCGCAAACAGGGCAATCAAGAGGATGATTTGCGAGCAACAGCTCAAGCACACCTTCTTGCGCTTTTTTGACGGTGTCAGTCGCGGTGCGAACAATTTGTCCTTCGGCAACTGGCGTCATGCACGACACAACCATCATTGGTCCGCGGGGTGTTTCAACTTCAACAAGACATTGTCGACACATGCCGACCGAACTCATGCGAGGGTGGTAACAAAATCTTGGGATGAAATCATCCGTGCGATCGGCAGCGGCGATGATCACCTCGCCTTTGCGGGCCAAGACCGGTTTGTCGTTGATAGTGATGTTTACAACATTCGGGTCAACAACTATTTTTTCTGGATCAACAATCGTCATGAGTGCACCCCACTTGTTGAAACAGTCGCCATTGATGCAACTGCAGTCACGGGTATCGTCACGCGCTTGGTGACTCGTGATTCAAATTCGCTTCTGAACAAAGTCAACGCCGAGTGCACTGGGGCAAAAGCCGAGGGGCCGACAAAGCAAATCGTTGTCATCTTGTAAGGGAAAGGCACGGCAGTTAAACCTAGTTTTTCATTTGCGGCATGCGGAAAAGCGCCCGGACAGATCATCGCACCGACTTCAAGAAGTTGCTGCAGATCAGCATCAGTGCCGTTGCCGTCAACAATGCGACGCAAGATTCTTTCTAGCCATGTTCCACCTTCGCGACATGGCGTGCACTTGCCACAAGATTCGTGCGCATAGAAGTGTGTGAGAGTCAGCGCGGCGGCAGGTATATCCGTCGTCTCATCCATCACCATTACTGCGCCAGAGCCAAGCATCGAACCCGCGGGCCCAATTTGACTTGCTTCAAAAGGTAAATCTAGTTGGTCGGGTGTAAACCATGGCGCAGAACCTCCACCTGGGACGAACGCTTTGAGTTTGTTGTCATTTTTGATTCCACCACAAAACTCTTCGCCAAAAATAAGATCACGAAATGTTGTCGTGCCGTTGATAATTTCAAAAACTCCTGGTCGCTTGACATGCCCAGACACTGCAACCATGCGTGTGCCGGGTGATGTTTTGGTGCCGATCGCCGTGTAGGCCGCAACGCCGTTGCACATCAACCACGGCAAGTTAGCCAGAGTTTCAACATTGTTCACGATCGTCGGCTGACCATAGAGACCGTTTACCGCAGGAAAGAATGGTGGCTTCAAACGAGGCATTCCTCGGTTTCCTTCGAGACTTTCAATCAGCGCGGTTTCTTCTCCAACAACATAGGCACCTGCACCCCAGTGCAAAATAATATCTACAGAAAAATTCGAGCCAAGAATGTTTCTACCAACGTAACCAGCGGCGTATGCCTCGTTTAACGCAGTCGCCACGCGCTCTTGGGCCAATGCCATTTCACCTCTTATATATAGGAAGCATTGCGACAAACCTGCGGCATAACAAGCAATCAAACAACCTTCAATAAGTTGGTGCGGATCGCGCTCCATCAGCAATCTGTCTTTATAAGTTCCCGGTTCGCTCTCGTCACCGTTAACAACTAGATATCGAGGCCACACCTGCTGGGGGGTTAGTCCCCACTTTGTTCCGGCAGGAAACCCTGCTCCGCCACGACCCAGCACAGTCGCACTCTTTACATCATCGTGAATTTCATTGGCCGGACGAGAAAGCGCTGCTCGCAAACCTTTGTAACCATCGGTCGCCAAATAGCGCTCAATAGTAAACGAGTCGGAGAATTCAAATCGTGAGGTAACAATTTTTGGGCGGTCGCCCGTTACGAAACCCGGAGCGTGTTTGAAAGTCGTACTCATAATGCAGCCTTGCCGTTTAACCAAACTGGAGACTCGGTGACAAGTTCTGGAGCGACCGCACCGACTGCCCGATCAGCGGGTATCACTTGACGAACTTTCGACAACACCCCGTGCGTAGGAATCTCATCATTTAGTTTTCCGTCTTGTAGGTCGTCGATGAGGTTGTCAAGATCTGCTGGTGTAACTCGCAAGCGATAACGATAATTAACCTGCAGACATGGGGCTTCGGTGCACGCCGCCTGGCATTCCGCATGAGCAAGTGTGAACATACCATCTTGAGTTGTGCCACCCGCTTTGACTCCAAGTCGCTTTTCGGCGTGATGCATCAATTGTTCGGCACCCATCAAAGCACATGACATCGTTCCGCAGATATTGATCAGATATTTTCCGATCGGTTCAAACCGAAACATCTCATAAAAAGAAGCCGTGCCGTAAACCTCGGCAGAGGTGACACCAACAAGTTCACCAAGATGCACCATTGCTTCACGACTGATAAAACCGGCTTGCTCTTGGGCCAAATGCAACAACGGAATCAAGGCTGATTTTGGGCGCGGATATCGGGCGATGATTTCTTTGGCTAACACCAAATTTTTCTCAGTTAAACGACTCATCGATCCACTTCTCCAAGAACTGGGTCAACCGAAGAGATCACGGCAACTGCGTCAGCGATAAGTCCGCCATGCATCATCAACGGCATTGACTGAATGTTCACGAAACTTGGTGCACGCACATGCATGCGATACGGAGTTGATGAACCGTCGCTGGCGATGTAACAGCCGATCTCGCCACGAGGACTTTCAATTGCAACGTAAGCCTCGCCCTCAGGGACTTTGAAGCCTTCGGTGAAAATTTTGAAGTGGTGAATCAAAGCTTCCATAGATTCGTCAATGCGTCCGCGTGGCGGTGGAGTAACTTTTTTATCCTGAATTCGATAATCGCCTTGCGGCATCCGATCTAGAATTTGGCGGACGATTCGCATTGACTCACGAATTTCATTGAGACGAATCGAGTAGCGATCAAATGCATCACCATAACTGCCGACAATTACATCAAACTCAACTTCTTCATAGCGCAAATATGGCAAGTCGCGACGAAGATCCCAAGCCAAACCTGTGCTGCGCAAGATCGGGCCGGTTGCACTTAATGCAATTGCTTCGTCACGAGTAATCACACCGACACCTTGCAGCCGTTCGCGCCAAATTGGCTGACCGGTCATTAAAATTTCGTACTCGGCTAACCGCTCAGGTAACGCATCTAACAAACCAAGTACATCGTCTCGCCACCCTGCCGGGAGATCTGCAGCGACCCCACCTGGACGAATGAAGTTGTGATTCATTCGTAAACCGGTAACTTTTTGAAAGAAGCGCAGTACTTCTTCACGCTCGCGAAAACCATAGAGCATCATCGAGACGGCACCAATATCCATGCCGTTGGTCGCCATAAATAATAAATGGCTGCTGATGCGATTTAGTTCTGAGAGCATCATTCGAATCCAGACCGCTCGCTCCGGAATATCGCCATCAATACCGAGAAGTTTCTCTGTGGCCATCGAGAACACGAGTTCGTTATTTAGTGGCGACGCATAATCCATTCGCGTGACATTGGTGCCACCTTGCATGTATGTCAGCGATTCGCCTGTCTTTTCCATTCCGGTATGTAGATAACCAATCACGGGCTTGCATCGCAAAACAGTTTCACCTTTTAGCTCAAGCATCAAGCGCAGAACTCCGTGCGTGCTTGGGTGTTGCGGGCCCATATTGATGATCATTGTTTGATCATCGCTTTGAGTATCGGCCAGTGATGCAACCTGCGATTCACTCATTCGCAGAACTGCGCCGGACTCACGAAGCACTGCCTTGGCAGACATATCGGCGCGCAATTGCAGTTCTTGGCCACCTTCTGAGGTGCCTGCAGACACTATTTCGGCTGCGCTGCTTTTGTTTAAGTTCTCGGTTGTTGTCATGAGGCCGCACCTTTGAACTGAACAGGAATATTGCCTTGCGAATAATCCTTGCGCAATGGAAACCCAACCCAATCTTCGGGCATCAAAATTCTTGTCAAATCTGGGTGGCCCGTGAATGTGATCCCGAACATGTCGTAGACCTCACGCTCCATCGCCTCTGTGCCTGGGTATAGATCAAACGCCGAATCAACAGATGGGTCAGATTCAGAAATTTGCACGCGCAACCTGCAGCGTCGGCGCTGTGAAAGCGAAAGCAAATTCACAACAAGCTCAAAGCGTTCGAGTGTTATTCGATTTGCAACTTCGGCAGCCAGCGGCCGACCAGGGTGTGTCAAAAAATCAACTGCAGTTAAATCGGCGCACATCTCAAAACCTTCACTGCGAAGCGCGGTAAGGGTTTTTATGTAGTCAGTTTTGGCGACGAAACGAACATCATCGGCAACACGGCCAGCAGGTTGCGTCATTTTTCAACGTTTTCCGAGGATCACTGGCGTGATTGAGCCGGCAGGGATTTCTTGAATATGAACTTGTGCTCCGGCACCAGTTGACGCGCGACGCTTCATGATCTCGCCGTCTTCAATCAACTGATGCAAAGTTTCAATCGCATGAATCAAAGTTTCTGGAGTAGGCGGGCAACCAGGTGCGTAAACATCGACCGGCACTATCTGGTCGACACCCTGGACGATTGCATAGTTATTGAACATTCCGCCACTGCTGGCACAAACACCCATCGAGATAACCCACTTGGGCTCCATCATCTGGTCGTAGACCTGACGCAAGACTGGCGCCATTTTTTGACTGACGCGTCCTGCGACGATCATGATGTCTGCTTGACGGGGTGATGCACGAAATACTTCCATCCCGAAACGCGCCAAATCATAGTGCGCGGTGCCCGAGGCCATCATCTCAATTGCACAACACGCCAAGCCGAAAGTTGCAGCCCAACTCGAACGCGAACGAGACCACTTGACGAGGTCTTCAACACGGCCAGTGAGAAAGTTGTGCTCAAGACCGCCTAGTCCATCGTCGAGTACATTTCGAACTGTTCCCATTAGGACGAAACTTTTTCGGTGCGACGGCCGTCGAGACCAACACGACGAATAGTCGTCGCAGTCGTACGCGATGCCGAGAAAATATCATCATCGATCGTCAACAGCTGACGCGGCTTGTTGATCGGACCCCAATCGAGTGCGCCACGAGCAACAACATAAACAAATGCGACAAAAAATACTGCACTAAATGCAACGAACTCCCAGAAACCATAAGTGCCGAGTTCACTACTGGCAATTGCGAACGGATACGCAAAAATAATTTCGATATCAAACATGATGAACAACATCGCCACCACAAAGAAACTCACTGGAAATCGTTCTGGTGCTTCTCGGCTCGGCACGATTCCACATTCGTATGGCGCTTCTTTGGCCGAGTTCGGACGCCGCGGCGCCAATAATTTTGATGCAACTACAGATCCTGCGCCAAATAAAATTGCGAGAATCGTCAGCACAACTATTGGAAGATACTGACCCACGATTTATGCCTTTGCGGGCGACTGCTCGTTAAGGTTCTGTCGCAAAGTCAAATCTCTTTGATGCAAGATACGACAGAGCAACAAGAAAATAATTGACGAGCCAATCGTGATAAAAATTGCAGGTTGGCGTTTGCTACCCAGATCCCGAATCATGTGAACATATCGGCGCGGTTGCGTTTCGTCGACTACCGGCTTAGCCGGCGCACGACCAGGCTCGGTGCGCTGGGGTAGAACTGGTGCGACTTCTACCAACGCAAAACGAGGTTTGTGAAAAAATGCAAAAAAGTCGAGCGAATCATTTATTTTCGGCCAGCGTTCGCCGCCCTTGTTATAAACAGCGAGTGAAAGATATTCTCCCGCTTCGAGTTCTTCGGCTTCACGCTGAATGATGTCATCAGAAGCAGCCACCGCTTGGCCACGACCGGTGTCAGACTCTGCCAGTAGCAACCAACCTTCAAGTTGAAGTGCTTTTGAAACCTCGGCTGAATCACTTTGCGCTGACCCAGTCAAAGTTAATGAGGACTCCAAAATTTCTGCACCCCGCAATAGTGACGGCTCGCGCACGATCGTCACGGGTTCGGCGGGTTGCCATGTTGGTTCTCGACCTTTGAGTCCGATTCCGTAAGTCCACCAAATCCCTCCCATGGTCGCCATCCAGCCGAATAATCCGGCAAGAACAACTAGAAAACCCAGGCGTGCGCCGAGGTTCGTACCGACCACTAAATAAACTCCACCAACAAGAACGCCGACAGCGATCGCAACGATAACAATGCCGCGTAATTCCGGCTCCCAGTTAATTGCAAGTAGCGACAACATTTACAAACCTCTTACATAATCGATAACGGCAGCGATTTGATCGTCGGTGAGCATTAATCCAAATGCGGGCATTCGACCCGAACCTTGACCTTGTTGCCCGTATCTTTTGCCAAGTTCACTACCACCCTTGATGAATGCAATCATCTCGTCGCGTTGTGGAAACTGGCGAACGGCCGAACCGCCCGTGAGGTTCGGGCCAAGTGCACCGCCGCCTGTGATTTGAGGTTCGCCATACGACCAACCTTTTGTATGGCAACGGGCGCACGAAAAGTTTCCGCTACCTAGATCTAAATTAAACAATGCCTCGCCAATGGTGGCGTAAGTTTTTGCTTTAACCAAACGCTCTGCTTCAGCTTGGATTTCTTGTTGTTTCTCTTCTGGCAGTTTGCCATTTTCGTCGCGCGGAATCTGAATGCTCTTGACATAGTCGAGAACGGTTTGAATCTGCTGCTCGTTCAAAGGCCCACCACCGACAAGACCCCATGCAGACATCGGCGAGAACGGGCGACCATAATTCAGAATAAATCGAAATTCTTCTTCGCTATACCGATAATAAACTGTGTTTATCGCTGGTGCTTTCCAATTGACTTGCTTGACCTCACCCGTATTCGGGTCAGTCAACGCATACGACGCCACACCACCGCCACCCTTCATCCCTCCGTGGCATCCTGCGCAGTTATAACCACCGTCTGACGTGGTTGCGAATAGCCCACTGCCCCACTCTTCAAATTGATGTTGAAATTCTTTTTCAGCACCGACCATTCGACCAGGCTCAAGAATCCAATAAAGTGGCAAAGCGATCGTGACTATTGCAAGAAAGGCGAGACCAATCAATTGAGTGCGCTCAATCTTTTCGCCCTCAAGACGTTCGTCGTCGTAATACGGTTTGCGGTTCGCCGCAAGTTTTATTTCTGAACCAACTTCGCGTTTCGCCGAACGAATATTCGACAAACCGTAGACAATCCAACCGAGAACTGATACGAGAAGAATTACCCAGGCGATCGTTGTTGTTGTGTCGGCGAAAACAATTGCGGCATTCATTTAGTGACTTCCCTCTGCGCCAACGCAGTTTGGTCCTTCGGCTTCTTGGCCCGTTGTGTTAGTTCCGATTGGCGGACCACCAAAAACCGCACCGGTGTCAATAATCACCATTCCGTTATTTACTGAAACTCCGAAGCGATCCATTCCGCGAGGAGCGGGGCCACCTTTTTTCTCTCCTACACGGTTGTATTGCGAACCATGACATGGGCACTCGAACCATTGCGAAGTTTTGCATTCTGGGACTCGACAACCAAGATGCGGACACTTTTGATACAACGCGACAACGCCAGCATTCATTCCTGAGAAAACTGCACCTTGACCTCCGTAGGCGGCTTCTGCTTTTGAAATCGCCTCTTTTGGATATTCAGTAATCCAAGAACGCGCTTCAGGCAAATACAAAAAACCATCGGCAGCACGAATCTGGGCAACTACGTCTTCAATTTTGCCAGCGTTGATTTTCGACCCGAAGCCGCCTTCGGCACCCTTCCACAAGAAAGCGATAAGTGCCGCAGCAAAGCCTCCAAGGCTCGCACTCATCAGGGTTACTGTTGCGCGATTTAAAAATGCACGGCGCGTTTCACCAAGTGCTTCAGCATCTGGTGCAACCCATGTTTCGATTGCGGGTGGCGGCATGACAGCCACCGCATTGCGGCTTGCAACACCTTGATGCTCGGCTTCGCGCGAAGAGTTGCGCGCGACTTTTGCCGCATTTCGATCTCGCTTGCGAGTCTCACGCGACAGTGTGCCAACACCTTTAATATCAGAGCGGCGTGAGGCAGTGAGCACTACGCCAAGACCAAGCACGGCAAGCACGGCGATCGCAATTGTGATGATTGAAGTTGAGTTCATTTAAGTAGTAGTCCGATCACAATTCAAAGAAGATGCCTTCACGCCATGGGAAGACAAAGTTGAAACCAGGACCTCTAAAAAATGAACCAATAATTACAAGCACCGCCCAAAACATCAAGTGGACCGTCCACAAACTCGTCAAAAACTTTCGATCTTCGGGACGATTTGACTCATTGCGATCCAAATACGGCGCAAGCATCATTGCGATGATTCCCATTCCCGGTATTGTCACACCGGCAATCATCGGATGAAACATCGTTAACAACTCTTGCAATCCAAGGAAGTACCAAGGTGCTTTTGATGGGTTCGGCGTTTGATTGAAGTTTGCCGCTTGCAACAACGGCGCGTTTACAAACCACGAAAACATAAATACAAAGGCAGTACATGCAAGCGAGGCAACAAACTCAATGCCCAACAAGTGCGGCCAAGTATGAACTTTGTCAACTGGAACCGCTTTGACATCTTGAATTGATCCTGATTTAACAACGGTCAGCAATCGCTGAGTGTGTCCACCAGGCCCGGCTCCGTAAGGGATGCTTCCGTTTGTTGGCACTCCCACGACGAGAGCACTGGGTTTTTCTGCCACAGCAACCGCACCACCCGCGGCTTTGCTTCGCTCAAGCAAATCAGCCGGAATTCGTGAACCTGCATCACTACTTGCAACAGTCGGTGACGACGCGCCTGCGGCCTCGGCTGCGGCTTTCTCGCGCGCTTCTTGGGCACGCTTTAGAAGATGTTCTGGAATGCCGGCCATCAGAGTGGTCCTGAGATTCCGCCGTCTTTACGCACGCGCCAGAAATG
>ERZ889217.629-NODE-629-length-20456-cov-11.652468_pt1 | contig 20456 bp, 16 predicted proteins | sample MGYA00521098_ERZ889217 | MGnify/ENA primary metagenome ERZ889217 (study PRJEB32303, sample SAMEA104408613) | aquatic metagenome | biome: Brackish water; feature: Pelagic; material: water | place: Baltic Sea | collected 2014-06-10T22:04:00 | depth 2,362 m ... | reverse complement strand
ACGTTCGGCCATGAGAGCATGAGAATACTATGGCTATTTCTGGCTGGCCTCACGGGTGCTGCCATTGGACTTTTTCTTGGAACAGTTGGCATCTTTTACGGCTGCGTGTTGTATGACCAGATTGCGTATCCAAACAGCGCTGGCGGAGGACTTGTTGCAGTGGGATGGATCTTTCTACTCATCACCGCTCCCGGAGGATTTATTATTGGGGCCATCTTGGGCATTGTTTGTTTGCTTTTGATCTGGCGCAGAGCAGAAAGAAGATCGAGAGAATGACAATGGCCCCTAAGACATATCCACAGAGGTAGCGCATTATCCATTAGGGTTTTGTGTTACTTAGAGCCTTTCCTAACATAGCACTACAGCCAACTCGGGATAGTGCTGGCAGTTCCGCTGTCGCGGATGGAGCGCCTTGGTTCCATACGGTTGCGCTGTTTGCAAGCTCCTTCTACGCCGAAGGGTACAGCCGCCGAGCAAAGCCGCCGAACAGGGAGTAGAAACAACGGCATTTACCACTTGGTGAAGGGTTTTTTGACCAAGCACGAATTGTAATACCGGTGGTCCTCGGAGACTTCCTCGCCAACCCAATCGGGTAACTCGACGGGTTGGTCAGGATGCTCCAACTCGACTTCCGCGACGCGAAGCCCCTCATTCTCGCCGTGGAAAATATCAACCTCCCAACGCATCCCCCCAAAATGCGCGATATGACGCGTCTTGTCGATCAGGGGGCGCATGCATAGCTCAAGAAGTTTTTCCGCATCGGGAACCGGAATCGGGTACTGAAATTCCGAGCGCGTGATTCCCTCCCTCGCCCCTTTTACCGTGAGGGTCGCCAAGTCTCCCACGATCCGCACCCGGATGCTTCGCGTGGCATCGGCGCAAAGGTAGCCTTGTGAAAGCCTCTTCCCTGGGCCCTTTACATAGTTCTTCCACCCGTCGCCGGAGAGGAGAAATTTTCGTTCGATTTCGAGATGGGATTGATCGGTCATGGAATAACAACATTGTTTACTGGGAATTCTTTGTCCCGCTTCCTCCAAAGGGAAACCGCGGAATAAGGCGTGGCATCCAACGGGGATCGGAAATCGTGCCATCGGAGTGGTATTCGAGGATTTTGCTGACGGGAAAAAATACAAGGCCCGGGATGCCTTGGGCATTAATGCGCATGTTCATATTCAAGCCCCCGGTTAGAAAGCGGATGTCTCCATTTCCATACATGCTGAATCCTTTGCCAATAATCTCGATATTCGGCGTATGGATTTTTTCGTCGCCCACCGTAAAATTTGCCGTGGCAAGATGCGCTGTATTGTAAAAAACACCTGGCAATATTCCCCCCAGAATCGTGGAAAATGGTCCCAGCCAAGGAATCGCAAACACGTTGCCATCCTCGATCCGTAGGCTCCCGATGCCGCTCATCAGGTTTTCCTCCCCCATTCGCATCTTGAATTGATACCTCCCGGTGATCACGCCCTTCGAGTCGTCGTAGTCGAAATACAATTTGGTCAATTTGGAAAAATCGACCCGATTCAAATCCACTTCGGCAGTGAAGACAGGATTCGTTGGGTCGATCGAAACATCTGCGTCGAGCGTGACATTCCCTCCCATGAGAGATGCATTTGTGACATTTGCATGGACCGTGCTCCCGAGAATATTGACTTGGGCCGAGGTGCTGTCGAAAATAAGCGTCTTCGCAAGTAAATCGTACTCCATGCCTGAGGGGGCCTCGATACGGATCGATAGGTCATTTTCGGTGGGGAGCTTCATATGAACCTTCCCCCCGAGTCTCACATCTGGATTTGCGCGAAAACGATAAGGCCGGATTGTCTCCGCAATCTGCGGATTGATCCACAACATGACATCCACAGGAACTAAAGTGGATTTGATGTCATTCAATCGCACCTCTTGCCGACCGATATCATAGGCGAATCCCCCAGTCCCAGTGCCAGGACCGGTTTTGATAACCATATTCGTGTAATCAATACAGCGGTCAGCGATGGAGAAATCACTAAACCCGCTGTCGATCCACGCCCCGCGAGTCGCGGTGCGACCAAGCTTGATTGTGCCTTGGCCCTTAAATGTTGCGAAGTCGAGACGCTCCGCTTTTAGCGAACATGTGATCTCGGGGAGATCATCAAACTCCATGTTTCCGATGAAATCCTGCGCACCTGGGTCCTTTAATAGGGGAAGAAACTCGACCGGCGGAATCGTCGTGCGTGCCTTAAGGCGGATGTCGCCTGGCCCAAACCACAGAACCCCAGAAAATTCACCCCGTCCGACCGAAAAGCCAATATCCCGCGCATAAAAAATTCCATTGCGCCAAGCGAATTCCAAATGCGGCGACACAAAACTCACTCCCATCCAATCAATGCCCGAAGAACGAAAATGTCCTGACACCTGTGGCCTCAGACGGCCATCGGCCCTCTCAATACGGACTTCCGCTCCGATCTCAGGCGAACTATCGAATGCAACCTCCTCAGGCTTATCAAATATTCCCATCGTCGAAAGGAACGGCAATGGATTCAAATTAGAGAGAAGCGAAAATTCACCGACTTCATTTTGAGCATCCCAATATGATGAGGCTTGGAATTCCCCCTCCTCATCACGCATGCGCCAGATTGAGATCTTGGCGATACCATTCTCGTACGCGCCATGCACCTCGATATCCCGCAACCCGGCTTCGCCGTACGCCAACTGTGCAACAAGCAACGAAAACCGCGGGATCGACAAATCGCGGGGATTTGCGGCGTCGATCAGGAATTCGACATGCACATTCGGAGCCCCCTTCGAAAAAGAGATTTTTTCCATGACCTTGCGAAAATCCGCAATGCCCCGTGCAAAATCGAACCCTGGCTCGTCAGTTGATGGTTCCGGCAAAACCATCTTTAGTGGATTCAAAATCTCTCCAGAGATTTCGAAATGAATCCCCTCAACCAGGCACTCGAAGCTGCTCAGCCTCATCTTCTCGCCCAGCAATAAAATATCGGCACTGATCTGGGTCACCTTGAGCCGGGGGGAATCAGGCGCAGGGCTGGATGGAATAGAGGCCTCGGCGCCATTTAATCGCAAGCGATCAACCACAATTTTTCGTTGTAACAGCTCGGAGAGATTCAGCGATACCGAGACACGATTGATCCGCGCCAAGACTCGGTCATGGGTACTGTCTTCCGTTACCACGACACCAGTGGCAACCAGACCGCTAAAAGGATCCACCGCCAATTTTGCGACTTGCACTTCGAGGGTGGGCGTACTGAGTGCCTTGCCTAGCGCCTCCCGCGCGCCAAACCCGATCCCCTCGACGCGTAGAAAATAGAGCAGCACTGGAATCCCCACAAAAACCGCCACGAGCAGCAGACGGCTTAGGGTTTTTAGTAAAAAATAAACGGCTGGGTGAACTCTCATCGCGAGATTTACATAAGATGCAGGGGATCGATATCCACTGCCACAAAAACGTCTTCGGGCATCGTTAAAACATCAAGCGTTGCACGCGCAAGGCGCGACAACTTCTGCGAGGAGGATCCCCGGAGGGAAACCTGAAATCGGTAGTATGTCTTTGCCTTCTCAAGAGGAGCCGGCACCCCTTCACCTACAAGAATATCTGCCGGAGCAGAGGCGCGAAGCTTGCGAGCAAGTGTCTGTGCGGAAAATTCAACCCTCTCGCGCATCGTTCCGCGCAGGGTGATCATCGCCATTCGACCAAAGGGCGGGTATCCGAAGTTCTTACGAAAATCCATCTCCTGTTCCATGAACCCCTCGTAATCGTGATGTCGCGCAAATTGGATCGAGGGACTGAACGGCGTGTAGGTCTGAACAACCACCTCCCCCTCCATCTCTCCACGCCCCGCGCGTCCGGCTACCTGAGTAAGCAATTGGAAGACCCTCTCGCCGGCGCGGAAGTCGGGAATGTGCAATCCCAAATCCGCATTCACGATCCCCACGAGTGTGACATTTGGAAAATGCAGACCTTTTGCAATCATCTGGGTCCCTACCAAGATATCCAATTTCCCCTCCTTGAAGGCCCCAAGCGTTTCCCGGTAGGAATCCTTGCGTGTCATCGAGTCGGCATCCATGCGAGCAATCCGCGCCTTTGGGAAAATCTTGTTTAGCACCTCTTCGACTTTCTGAGTCCCGGTGCCGGAATGCCGGATCTTGGGATCTGCACATTTCGGACATCCCTTGGGAGCGCGGCGGTTGTGCCCACAAATATGACAGACCAAGCGCTCCGCCGCTCGGTGGAAGGTAAGCGACACACTGCAATCGGGACACTCGCATACATGACCGCAGACCTCGCAGAGCATCGAGGTGGAAAATCCTCGCCTGTTTAGAAACAAAATCGTTTGTTCGCCTTTTTGCATTCGATCCTCGATCGCCTCACGCAGTGAGCGGGAAAGAATTCCACCCTCAGGGTCATTGCGGGCAGGGCGTCGCAGGTCAAGCACCCTCACCACCGGCATGCTCTTGTCGTCGACCCGTTGGCTCAAGCGCACCAATTCATATTTTCCCGACTGAGCATTGTGCCAACTCTCGAGCGAAGGAGTGGCACTTCCAAGCACCACCGCCGCACCCTCCCGCTTCCCACGCAGCACGGCCAGATCGCGGGCATTATACCGCGGAGCCTCATCCTGCTTGTAGGAACTCTCGTGCTCCTCGTCGACGATGATGATTCCTGGATTCTCAACAGGGGCAAAAATCGAACTGCGCGCCCCAATTACAATACGTGCTTCGCCACTATGGATCTTGTGCCATTCGTCATACCGCTCCCCTTCCGATAGATGACTATGCATCACGGCAATCGCATCCTGCATGTCTGCAAAACGCGATTTGAAGCGTTCTACCGTCTGTGGTGTCAGGGCGATCTCGGGAACAAGAACCAAGGCAGTCTTTCCGGCATCGACCGCACGCCTGATGGCACGCAGGTAGATCTCCGTCTTCCCCGAACCAGTCACGCCAAAGAGGAGGATTGGTTTTACGGGCTGTGCCATGGCTGCTTCAACGGACTTCATTGCTTCCTCCTGCTCGGCATTCAGCACTACCTCCACACCGGCAACAAAGCGCTCGGCATATGGATTCCTCGCCACCTTCATGGTCTCGATCACTGCAAAGCCGTGTTTCTCCAAGGCGCGGAAGACGCTCTCGGAAACCCCGGCCTTTGCTGCGGCGAGTGTCACAGGCATTGCCACACCGGAAGCCTCGATCAACACCCTCAAGGCATCAGCTTGCCGCGGGGCCTTCTTTTCCAGCTTTGCCAATTCGAGATCATTCAACCCTCGCAGCAATCGCACGGCATTCAGCGTTTTGGAGGTGACTTTCCCGTCACGCACAGCCACCGGCAACACGCCGCGCACAGCAGTTTCGAGCGGACAACAATAATAATCGGCTATCCATGCAGCGAGCTCGAGAAGGGCGGGACGGATCATCGGCTTTTCATCGAGCAACTCGGCGATATCTCGCACACTATCGAAGGCACATTCATCCATGACCCCGATTACCGTGCCGGTGAGCAACCTCGTCCGCACTGGCACACGCACACGGGACCCGATCCCAACCGAAGCCTGTATCGGCTGGGGCACACGGTAATCCAACATGCGCCCAGCGGCTTGGTCGGGCAAAACTCTCACAAACATGAGCGGGACTATCCCCGCACCGCCTGCCACCGGCAAGCTCTCGCAGTGAACATGGTAGGTTTTTCCACCCTTGTCAGAACTAAGGAATCTCTTCATTTTCCGCCTTAATGAAAAAATCCGGCTGCCTCCTTGCCTTTCTCTTCATCGCTGTTTGCGTAAGCATGTTGGTGAACTTCCTCCTGATTGCTGCATTGGGAACAAAACAGGCAATCCATGTCGCCGCCGGCCAAGGCTTTCCAACGCACACCTTCGAGGAGGAACTCCTCCAGCCCGGATCGTCGAAACATTCCAAAATCGCTGTCATTCCTGTCTATGGAATCATTGGCTTCGGCTCCGAGGGCGCCTTGGGCCTCGACATGGTGGAGGATGTCAAAAATGCTCTTGCGCAGGCCGAGTCAGACCCGGAAGTAAAAGCAGTCGTCTTGGATGTCGATTCGCCGGGCGGAGAGGTTACGGCCTCTGATGTGCTTTATAACGCCCTCCTCGAGTTCCGCTCGAGCAAGCCAGTTATCGTTTATTTCAATGCGATCGGAGCCTCCGGCGCCTATTATATGGCCTGCGGAGCGAATTGGATCATGTGCAATGACACAACTTTCACTGGCAGCATCGGCGTGATCATTTCGACCCTGAACTACCGGAATCTTTTTGGGAAAATTGGCTTGGAGTCGGTTGTCTTTAAGAGCGGAAAATTCAAGGACATGCTTAGTGGTTCAAGGGAAATGAGCCCTGAGGAACAGGAATACGTTCAGAGCCTCGTCATGCAGAGCTACGATCGCTTCCTTGGCATTGTGGCTGAAGCTCGGAGTCTGGATCCCCAAACCCTTCGCGACGGACCAGCCGATGGGAGAATTCTGAGTGGGACAGATGCCTTTGCTGCGAAACTTGTTGATCAACTCGGCTATGTCGAGGATGCGTACGATAAAGCGCGCGATCTTGCTGGAGAGCCTGATGCCGAAGTCGTCCGCTACCTGCGTAGTTATAGTTTCGACCGAATTTTGCGGTTTTTTGGCGAATCAAAGGCATCGACATTCCAGATCGATCTCCCAGGCAAGAAATATGCCCTGGAGCCTGGCCGCGTTTACTTGCTCCCACCATTTTTTGCTCCCTGAGATTTTCCCATGAACAAGTCCCGCATTGATACCTCGGGCAATCAATCCGCCCTTCAATCCCCCTTCGCCGCCCTCTCCCTCGACAACCTTCCAGAAGGTCCCTCCGAACCTGTTCTTCCCGAATTGCCTCAACTCAAAAACGGGCGAGTCGTCCTCCGGCGCGAAAAGTCGAACCGAGGTGGTAAAACCGTTGTTGTTGTTTCTGATTTTGCTGCCCATTTCTCGCTTGAGCAAATCGCCCACCTTGCCAAAAGAGCACGCCACTCGTGCGGTTGCGGCGGAACGGTGCGGGGTCGCGACATCGAACTCCAAGGAGACAATCCAAAACTGGCCCGCACTTTTTTTGAAAATGAAGGGTTCCGCGTTTCGGGGGTTTGAGCCTCACTCTTTCAACGTTAATTTTCCCGACTCCAAACGAAATACACTTTCCCCCTCACTTGATTGCGCCCAGTCCAAAAAAGTGGTCGTGATAATTGACTGCGCACCCGTCGGCAATGCTTCCAGAAGCAGGTTTCGCCGAGTGGCATCGAGCTCTCCAAAGATATCATCCAGCAGCAACAGGGGCGGCACTCCGTGTATTGAATTCAAGTAGCGTGCTTGTGCGATTTTTAGCGACAGCGCAATCGTGCGCTGCTGTCCCTCAGAGGCGAATGATGCCGCACTTAATCCGTTCAGAACCAATTCTAGATCATCTCGGTGCGGGCCGCAAACCGTTTGTCGAAGCCGTTCCTCCTTCCCTCTAGACGCAGCAAGCGCCTCGGTAAAATCCCCGTCGCAGCCTGGCCTATAGGTGACTTGAAGGATATCACCCCCGCCGCTGATTCCAATGCATGCTTGAGCGATATCTGTGGTCAGATCGTCTATGAGCTTGGCCCTCGCTGCCAGCAATACCCCGCCAGCTTCTACCAGCACAGGAGTAAAGGCATCGACCTCGCTCCGTGGTCGGCAATCCTTCAACAATGCATTCCTGGCACGCAGGGCACGCTCATAGGAGCGAAGGACCTTTCGGTACCCAGGCAAGACTTGCACACCCAAAAAATCTAGATACCGCCTCCTCGCTGCTCCGGGGCCATTGACCAGTTCCAAATCGGCATTCGAAAACCACGTCAACCGAGCAGTCGCGAGATAATCGTCCGGCTTCGACTGGGGCTTCGAATCCAACTGCAAACTTCGCCCGCTTTGAGATTGTCGGCACTCCAGATGCGTATCCCCAACCATCCCCGAGAGAGCAAAGCCGCCTTCCCCGTTGAGAAACATATCGGAAGGCTGTGAAGTGCGGGGGGATTGCAATCGCAACAATACACAGACCGCTTCCAGAATCGACGTCTTCCCTTGCGCATTACTCCCGACCAAATATGTGCGGCCAAGACCTGGAAAAAATTCCAACGCCTCGAAACACCGGAAACGACTTAAACGCACCTTGCTTAACACAACGGTGATTCTGCCAAGGGGACTCCCCCCGTCAAACTCGCGCTTTCATAGCTCCCCAATATTATTGCTTGCGACTTTCACAACCTAGCCGACTGCGTATGGTTAATTGGTTGCCATACTTTACCAACCGCCGTGGCCACCATTCCAGCAAATGAAAAAAGCTCTTATCACCGGCATCACCGGCCAGGACGGATCCTACCTTGCCGACCTCCTTCTCCATAAAGGATATGAGGTTCATGGCATCATTCGTCGCGCGAGTACGTTCAATACCGGCCGCATAGACCACCTCTATCAAGACCCACATATCAATGGTGTTCGCCTATTTCTCCATTATGGCGACCTCGCCGACTCAGTGAACCTTGTGAAGCTTATCTATGAACTTAAACCTGAGGAGGTTTACCACCTCGGCGCCCAGAGCCACGTGCGCGTGAGCTTCGATATTCCGGAATACACCGGCGATGTCACCGCGCTTGGAACCACACGTATCCTTGAGGCAATGAGAGAAGCTGGAGTCAATGCCCGCTTCTATCAGGCATCCAGTTCTGAAATGTTTGGCAAAGTGCAAGAAGTGCCCCAAACCGAAAAAACCCCTTTCTGGCCCCGCAGCCCTTATGGTGCGGCTAAAATGTATGCCTACTGGATCACGGTAAACTACCGAGAGAGCTACGGTATGCACGCCTCAAATGGCATCCTCTTCAACCACGAATCACCCCGCCGCGGCGAAACATTCGTCACCAGGAAAATCTCCCGAGCGGTTGCGGCCATCAAACTCGGCAAGCAAGAACACCTCTACCTTGGCAACCTTGATGCCAAACGCGACTGGGGGTATGCGCCAGAGTATGTCGAAGCCATGTGGCTCATGCTCCAACAGGACCACCCGGATGACTTCGTCGTGGCCACCAATGAATCCCATACTGTCGAGGAATTCGTCGCACACGCCTTTGCCCGCGTCGACCTCGACTGGCGTGACCATGTAAAACACGACACTCGCTATGAACGCCCCGCAGAAGTCGATCTCCTGATCGGGGATGCCTCAAAAGCAAAAAAACAACTCGGCTGGGAACCCAAAGTCCGCTTTTCGGAACTCGTCAATATTATGGTCGACGCGGATATGGCTGAAATCCAAGGTCAAAAAGCACCAGAGCCGCTGACCGCAGCGTATCGTTGATTCACAACTTTGAAGGTATCCATCATCATCCCTGCCTATAATGAGCGTGACAATATTCCGCTAGTGATCGCGCGGCTGGAACACCTCCTCCCAGCCAATAATTGGGACATTGTCTTTGTTGATGACGATTCGAAGGATGGCTCACGAGAGGTACTGATGCGCTTGTCGCGGGAGAAGCGTCATGTGCGCTTTATCAGGCGGATTGGACGCCGCGGATTAGCTTCGGCATGTCTTGAGGGCATGGCTTCAAGCGATGCGGATGTGTTTGCCGTGATGGACTGCGACCTTCAGCACGACGAGACGATCCTTCCGGCGATGCTGGATGCTTTCGAGGAGGATCCTCAACTCGAAGTCGCGGTCGGCAGCCGATATACCGGCCAAGGTGGAGGGACGGGCGATTTGTCGAAATTGCGCGTGTTCGTCAGCCGCTTTGCCACGAAAATTGGTTCGATCATTCGAAAAACACCTCTAACCGACCCGATGAGCGGATTTTTCGCCATCCGGCGCGAGGTTTTTGAGGAGACTGTCCGCTCAATGACTGGAAAGGGGTTCAAAATCCTCCTTGATATCGTCCTCTCCGCTGGGCGTCCCCTGCGTGTCCGCGAGTTTCCCTACGAGTTCCGCACACGCCAGCATGGGGAAAGTAAACTCGATATCGTTGTTGCCTTTGAATATCTCTACCTTCTGGCGGACAAAATCTTCGGACGGTTCTTGCCGGTGCGCTTTGTTCTTTATGTCCTGGCTGGATTGAGTGGGCTCGTCCTCCATGTTGGCGTCCTCGGGATCCTCCATCAAATCCTCACCATCCCGTTCGTCACGGCACAGATTGCCGCGACCCTGACCGCGATGGTCTCTAATTTCCTGGTGAACAATTCCGTTACTTTCCGCCAGCAACGCCTTAAGGGCGGCATTCTTCTGCCCGGTCTCCTTGCCTACATGATCATCTGCGGCATTGGGGCAGTGGTCAACGTTCAGGCGGCGGAATACCTTTACGCCAACCAAATCCCTTGGTGGTTCGCCGGCACTGCCGGCGCACTTGTCGGCGCGGTATGGAATTACGCTGTCTCGACGCAAATCGTCTGGACATGGCTGCCAGGAATACTACGACACTCTCGAAAAACCTGACGTCACATCATGGATTTCATCGATCTCAAAACCCAATACCGAAAATTCCAACCCGACATCCTCGCTCGCATCAACTCTGTTCTGGAACACGGTCGATTCATCATGGGGCCAGAGATCGAGGAACTTGAAGCCACCCTTGCGGACTACCTCGGGTGCAAGAATGCCATTACGGTTGCCAGCGGCACAGATAGTTTGGAAATTGCCCTTCGCGCCTTGGAAATCGGGCCCGGCGACGAGGTTCTCACTGTGCCCTTCACGTGGATCAGCACCGCTGAGGTCATCCTGCAAGTTGGCGCCAAGCCGGTATTCGTGGATATCGACCCACTGGATTTCAACATCGCTGTGGACCGGATCGAGGCCTCAATCACTCCTGCCACCAAAGCTCTCCTGCCGGTCAGTCTCTTTGGCCAGATGCCTAACTACGACGCAATCAATGCCATCGCCCAAAAATACGGCATCACCGTCATCGAGGATGCCGCCCAGAGCTTCGGCGCCACCCGTCATGGGCGAAAAAGCGGCAACGTCACGACGATTGCCAGCACAAGCTTCTACCCCGCCAAACCTCTCGGATGCTACGGCGAGGGCGGTGCGCTGTTCACCAACGACGACGACTTTGCGGCAAAAATGCGCGCCATCCGCACGCACGGAGGCATCCGCCGCCACTTCCACGACCTCGTGGGAATGAACGGCCGTTTCGACACCCTCCAGGCCGCCATCATGCTCGCGAAATGGCCTGGCTTTGCTGAAGAGGTCGAGGCCCGCCACCGACTTGGCGCGCGCTACACTGAAGCCTTGCGAGATATTTGTGAAACCCCCGCCGTGCGCGAAGGCAACACCCACGTGTACGCCCAGTACACCATTCGCGTGCCGGACCGCGACGCCTTGGCGGAAAAATTGAAAGCGGATGGCATCCCGAGCGCAGTTTACTACCCAAAATGCCTCCACGAACAACCTGTCTTCGCACCTCTGGGATATGCTTACGGGGACTTTCCCGAGGCAGAAGCGGCTTCCCGCGAAGTACTCAGCCTTCCTTTGAATCCCTATTTGACGGATTCCGAGCAGGCTCAAGTCATCAACGCGGTGCGCAAGGCACTTTCCTGACTTTATCGCCACTCGTGTTTTGGATACCGGCGCTGCAGCTGGTTTTTCAACTCGGGATAGGTATCGGACCAAAAAGTCCGCAGGCTTCGTGTCACCTGTACCGGTCGTTGATTGGGCGCGAGCACGTGTAACGTAAGCGCGTGCCTTCCCATGGCAATTTTGATGTCATCCTCGACACCATAGAGATCCTGAATGCGGGCTGAAAAATGGGGTTCAGCCGTCTCGCTGTAAATGACCTTCGCCCTCCTCCCGCCGGGAAGCTCAACCCTCTCAGGGGCGTGCTTTTCCACCGCATGGATTTGGTGCGGTTCCAGAAGATTTCTGGCATACGGCAACACAGGCTGGTCCTTGATATCACGATAGCAAACCGCACCCTCGCATCCTAAAAGAAGAATGTGATTCCGTTCATCAGCACCAAACTCGGGCAATACCAGCTCAGGACAAAGACGCCTCAAGAAATTCACACGGCATATCCATTGCTCCACGGCATCGTCCCAGCCATTTAACCTCAACTCGCCCGCTAGGACCTGGTCGGCAAGACAGATGGCAGTTTGGGGTCCAGGCACGGCATCCCGATCCTTGCTCTCCAGCACCAGATCGCGAAACACCTTCTCTCGCCGTACCACGACACGGTTCTGGCTTTTATCAAAGAAATGCTCGGAGCGTTCGGTGAAATCCTCGGGGAACACCTCACGCAACCACTCTTCGTTGATCTCGGTGGCGATACTTAGCAGCACCTTTGCATCGCCATCCCTCCCCTCCACCTCCGAAATCTCGGCTACCACAAGCAACCGGGCTCCACTAGCCATACTCTGCCGTGACAACACGCCACGCCGCCCATGGACAAGATCACAAACCAGCGTTCCTGCACTTTTGCGTACCGCAACCTGATCCGCAAAACCGGCCAACACACACTTCGCCAAAGCATCGCCAGTTGGCTCGATAGAATCCTCGATATCCAATGCCTCGCCATGCGCGATATCAAGAAACTGATCGTAAAGCTTCGCGACCTGCCTGGCGGAGTCGGCATGAATCCCAAGCGCACGGCATTCGTTGATCCGAAACCCCTGACGCCTCGCCCACTCGAACACACGCATCAGCAGCAAAAAGTCCGATGTTCCACCCCCAAAAACCTCTGCGCGTTCATCCTCGATCCGCTTGTCAACACGCAACAACATCGAACGGGTTTGCGTGATCGCGGCGACCAATGCCGCTGCGCGCACACAGCCGAGTTTTCCGGCATCTAAAAACATGCGCGCATATCTCGGATGCACCGGAAACTGAAGCATGAGACGCCCAGGCTCGGTAATCTCACCACGAGAATCAAGAGCCCCAAGGTCTCTTAAGAGCAATCCGGCGCGGTCGATTGCCTTTTCATCAGGCACTTCAATCCAACGAAATGCCTTCAAATCCCGCACTCCTGCGGCCTTGAGGGTCAAAAGAGTCTCAGCTAAATCCAATCGCTTGATTTCAGGCACCTCGCGAAGTGGACGTCTCGCATGGTCCCGCTCTGTCCAAAGCCTCACACAGACGCCTGGAGCGGTCCGTCCCGCACGTCCCGCACGTTGTGCCGCAGAGGCAGCGCTGATTTTTTCGATGTAGAGGGTGTTGATACCTCGATTCGCATCATAGCGGGCAATCCTCGCCAACCCGCAGTCGACCACCAGTGTTACCCCGTCAATCGTCAGTGAGGTTTCCGCAACATTTGTGGAGACGATGATCTTGCGTTGAGAAGATCCGCCGACTGCCTTGTCCTGCTCGGCTGCAGGCAATTCACCATGCAATGGCAATACCGCCACCCCGCCGCCAAGACGCGCCTCCAGTTCGCGGATTGTTCGCTGAATCTCGTACGCGCCAGGCATAAAAACCAAAACATCACCCTCCGTCCTGTTGATACGCGCCATCACAGCATCTGCTGCCAATTCCCAGACCGGATCGTTCTTTGGCTCGTGGCTAGAAAATTCAATCTCAACCGGAAAAACCCGACCCTCCGAGCGCAATGAAACAGCCGGAGCCATGTAATCAGAGAGCCCTGCCCCATCGAGCGTGGCGCTCATGACCACGATTCGCAGATCGGGACGCAATGACTCCTGTAGATCTAACGCGCGTGCGAGCGTGACATCACCATACAAATGCCTCTCGTGGAACTCATCGAACACGACCGAGGAAACCCCATGCAATTGTGGGTCCGCTAGCATCCTTCGTAATAAAATCCCCTCTGTTACATAGAGGATGCGTGTTTCGCTCGAAGACACATTGTCCAATCGAATCCGATATCCGACTTCGTCTCCGAGCCTTCCCTCACGCTCCTCTGCGACCCTTTTCGCAAGCATGCGAGCAGCCAAGCGCCGTGGCTGCAATACAACACACATTCCATCGCCAAGCACTCCACCATCTAGAAGAATCTGCGGGACTTGAGTGGATTTACCTGACCCGGTGGGGGCTTCAAGAATCAACCTGTTCCCCTTCCTCATGGCGCAAACGATCTCTTCATCGAGATCGTAAATCGGAAGCGAATCAGCCATTCAGCTTCCGCGTTCGGAAAGTGCGATCTTGAACATATCCAGCGTCACATCACGGGCGGCGGCATGATCTACCATTGGAGTTGGGTAGTTTGCGGCAAGGCGCATTCCGGGTGCCGGCGGTTCAAGAAATTTGCTTGGATCGACTTCCCGCAATTCAGGGATCCATTTCTTAATATACACCCCGTCCGCGGCATACCGCTTGGTCTGACTCCAGGGATTCTGAATCCTGAAATACGGCGCAGCATCCGCCCCGGTGCCGGCACTCCATTGCCAACCGCCGTTATTACTGGCGATCTCGCCGTCAACAAGCTGTTGCATGAACCACGATTCTCCAAGACGCCAATCCAGATGCAGGTCCTTGGTAAGAAACATCGCTGTGATCATACGGGTGCGATTATGCATGAATCCTGTTTCCAGCAGTTCGCGCATGGCCGCGTCGACAATCGGAAACCCGGTTTGTCCGAATTTCCAGCGTTCGAAGGCCTCTGGATTTCCGGGCCATATCATTCCATGGTATTTCAAGTTGAACTCCCGCTCGAGCACCTCTGGGTAATTCCAAAGGATCTGCATGTAAAACTCCCGCCAGATCAACTCAGCGACATACTTCATCGCGCTCACTCTCCCTTCAGCATCGAGCTCCTCGGCTTTTTTCATACACGCCTCGTGCAACTCGCGAATGGATAGCAGCCCATACCTCAAATCTTGGGAGAGTCGCGACGTTGCTGGCACTGAGGGCATATCCCTGAGAACTCCGTATCGTGCAATTCCGCTATTCAAAAAGGAGGCCATTCTCGCCCGCGCGGCTTTTTCGCCACCTTCCAGAACTCCTGCAGAAGCTGGCTTCAGCTCCCAGTGACTGACATCAGGCAAGGGCAATGAGGAAATACCAACCGGAACAACCAGCTCCTTTACTCTCACGCCAACAGCGGGCTTCGGCAACTTCGCCCAGGCTTTAGAGTATGGCGTAAATACGCGAAACGTCTCGCCCGCGCCTGTGAGGACCTCGTCACGTTCGTGAATCGCCACATCCTTGTGGGGCACCACTGCAATGCCTGCGAGGCGACACGCTTCTTCTAATCTTGCTTCCACTGCTCTCCCATGCGGGTCGGGATCCCTGTTGAAATGAATCTCCACCGCTCCGGATTCGGCAACTAAGTGCATCAATTCGTCCACAGCATCGCCAGAGCGCACCACAAGGCTACCCCCAACTCCTCGAAGACTCTCATCCAACGAAGCCATCGATTCGCAAAGAAAATGCTGCCGGTTTGGCCCGGTCCAGCGATGCGCATTTTTCCAAGTGCTTAGGATATAGACCGGCACGACTGCCTCGGCAGAGGCGACAGCGGCATTTAGTGAGGTATTGTCCGTAACCCGCAAATCGCGGCGGAACCAGTGGATGACAGTTTTCAAAGCACGGGTACGCTAGCATGCGCCTAGACGGATTTGCAAAAAACAAGAACACCTTTGCAAATTTGACCTTCTCTCCTGCGTTTCTATACTCCCCCCATGATAGGCAACGGTAGACGGGTCGTCCTCGGCATGAGTGGCGGTGTAGATTCCAGTGTAGCGGCTTCCCTCCTCCAACGGGATGGATGGGAAGTCATAGGCGTGACCATGAAGGTCTGGCCTCAGGATTGCATCTCGCGCGCAGAGGACAAATGCTGCGGTCCCTCGGCCATTGCCGACGCCCGCGGGGTCGCTCACAAACTTGGCATTCCTCATTATGTTGTGGATGAGGCTGACAATTTTGAAAAAATCGTCATCGACTACTTTGCGGACGAATACCGCAAGGGCCGCACTCCGAATCCCTGCGTCATGTGCAACGAGCACCTGAAATTTGGCAACCTACGGCGCAAGGCGAAAGCCCTCGGCGCGGATTACATCGCTACCGGCCATTACGCCATCATCGAACACCACGAATCCCATGCCGTGCTGCGCAAAGGGCGCGATGCGCGCAAGGATCAGTCATATTTTCTTTTCAGCTTGAGCCAAGACCAACTCCAGCATGCCCTCACCCCGCTTGGAGGGATGGAAAAAAGCGAGATTCGCGACATTGCTCGCGGCCTTGGCCTCAAAGTCGCCGAAAAAGTCGACAGCCAGGAGATCTGCTTCGTACCTGGAAACGACTACAAGGCATTCCTGCGGGGGCATCTTGGTGAGAAGGAATTCCACCGCGGCGGCATTTACGACACCGAGGGTAATTTCATTGCCGACCACGAGGGCATTGAAATGTTCACCATCGGCCAACGCAAGGGTCTCCCAGGAGGGTCTCCCAAGCCTCGCTATGTCATAGATATCGATCCGGCAACAAACAGCGTCATCGTGGGTGATGAAGAAGAGCTAGTTCGCGAGGCTTTTGAAGTCGATCGTATGAATTGGCTGGATTCCGAACCCGAGGCCTTCCGACGCATCACAGTCAAAATCCGCTACGCCCATCCGGGAGCTCCTGCGAGCGTACAAAGCGTTCCTGGCGGCAAGGCCCGCATCCTTCTTGACTCCCCGCAGCGAGCCATCACTCCTGGTCAGGCCGCTGTCTTCTATGACGGGGACAAGGTGGTCGGTGGTGGATGGATCGTGCGCCAACCCACTCCGGTTCCAGCGTGATTCGCTTCGCCATCACCACATTTCCTGACGAAGAAGTCGCCACACGTGTCATTCATGAACTCGTCGAGGCCCGCCTCGCCGCCTGCGGCACTATCCTCCCTGGAGCTCAATCAATCTACCAATGGAACGGCGCAATCCAAAAGAATACCGAGGTTCTCGCGATCTTCAAACTTCTCGCAGAAGGATACCGCTCCTTCGAACATGCGCTCCTTGAGCGCCACCCCTACGACACCCCCGAAGTCGCAGCATTCGATCCCACCGACGTCTCCTCCGCCTACGCCGACTGGGTACTGACTCACTGCAAAGCCCCGACCGCTTCTTAATCCTCGAACAACGTCTCGCGCATCAATGAATAGATGCGCGTGTTGTCGAAGCTCCCTGTGACTTGAGAGGCGTTTTTTCCCATCGCTCGCACAAGAATGCCACCGGATGTGTCATGCTTTGTTCCCCAGACAAGGACAAACGGGTGCCGCTGCCCGGACTTATCTGGCTTCGACAAAAAAGGCTTCCCTTCGGGATCAAGGCTAAATGGCGCGCCATTTAAATCCCGCCCACCCAGGGCAACCAACAACCGCTCTGGCGTAGGCACAAATCCAAGAACATCCATCGCCCCGGCGGAACTGTCGGCAGCAGTTAAAAGCAGCGTGTTGGGATGCTTCTCAACAAAACCCATCGCCACCCCGAGGGCATCATCCGCCCGCTTGAGCGCATCCAAAGTGCCTTGGCCATTGTTGTGATTTGCAAAATTGTCACTCCCTTCCTCCTCGACCACGAGCAGGAAGGGCCCCGGAGAAAGAAACCTCAGCGCGGCTGCCGTCATTTCTCCAATAGTCGGAGCCACAGCCGAGTACGTGGGCAACCCGGATCGGATCAACTTCTCTTCACCCATATCATTAAAGGTGTCCTCATTGGCAAAAATGCCAAGTACCCGCGGCGTCCCTGCGGGTAATGCAGACAATTCTTCCCGTGTATACACGACCGCATAGCCTTTCTCCTGCGCCCATCGCACAAGATTCCTTCCATCTATACGACGCCCCTCGCCACCATGGCGCCCCTTAGTTCCAGCAGGCAGGAACCACTCCTCGCCACCGCTTAAAATAACATAAACCCCAGACTCGACGACTTGCCGCGTGATCTCTTCACCATTTTTTCTATTTTCGGCACTCGCGACAAAACACGCCGTGCCGGGCTCAATGATCGAACCCGAATTTACCAACGCCGTCCGAATCCCCAAACCCAACGCCTCATGCATGATGCTTTTCCTTGCGCCACCTGCCGACAGCGCGGCGCCCACGGATATACCATCAGTTCCGAACGCATGAGATGGAACCTTGACGCCGTAGGCATGCGTCGTGGCTCCTCCATTGGATGTCGCGGAGAGGGAATCCCTCATATGCCCGCGATAAACCGCGAGGTGGGGCAATCGATCCCAGTTCAACTCGGCATCGGGTCCAGCCCAAAAAAACCTCGCTGCCTGCCAATGGGAAATTCCGGCTCCATCGGGATGCACAAAAATCACATTCGCGCCAAAACTGGACCCGACTGAAGCCAACAAAAACAAAACCCATTTCATGCAACAAACCCTGCCCGTGACGACCGAAAACGGCAACCTGCGATTTGACAACTGATTCCCTCTTGCCGCAGGCGGGTGTTCACGCCATTTTTATCCGCCTATGCCTACTATCGCTATCGTATTTGGAGTCCTCCTCAGCGCCCTCGGCCTTGGAGCCTATCTCGGCACCGCTTCACAGAGTATTACCGCACTCATTCCCGCCTTTCTGGGCGCACCGATTCTTCTGTGCGGCATCCTTGGCGGGATCTTCCCGAAAGCCCGGATGCATGTCATGCACGTTGCAGTCCTTCTTGGCCTTCTCGGCACAGCCGGCGGCCTCGGCATGGGACTCCCGAAACTCGGCACCCTGATCGCAGGCACTGCAGAACGCCCCATCGCCGTTTCCCTTCAGCTCGCCATGGGCGCGATCTCACTCGCCTTTGTCGCCTTCTGCGTCAAATCCTTCATTGACGCCCGCCGCGCACGCAACTCCTGACGACTCCTGCGACCTCGAACCCTGTTGAATATCTCCCCCGCCAAATACCTGGGCAATGCGTTGGCCGTTTGCGACTCAAAAGTTGAGTCGCAATGCCATCTCCTTGCATCCAATCTCGATGGTGCCAGATCACGCAAAGCCTCGGTATTTCTCTGTGGAAACGGCGGCAGTGCTTCCAATGCGAATCATTGGGCAAATGACCTCCTTTACGGGGCAGGCCATACTGGGCTTGGCGGGATTCGGGCTCATTCGCTCAGTGCAAATACCGCAGTCACATCCTGCTTGGCCAATGATACCGGCTACGAAAACATCTTCTCCGCCCAACTTGAGGTTCTTGCTTCTCCAAGGGACATCCTGATCACGCTCTCGGGCAGCGGAAATTCGTCCAATATCATTCGCGCCCTTGAAAAAGCGAATGCCTTGGGACTCGAGACCTGGTGTATTGTTGGTTTCGACGGCGGCAAAGCAATTGGCTTGGCGCAACACGCGATCCACTTCCGAATCGACAACATGCAACTCGCCGAGGACCTGCAAATGATGGTTTGCCATCTGGTTACCCTCGCCCTCACTACCCCCCGGAATGCCTAAAAAAAAGATTCTATCGTATGAGGAAGCTACTGCCGTCTTTGAAGAAGAACGCTTCAATGGCCGCCGTATCGTACAATGCCATGGCACTTTCGACCTGATTCACCCAGGCCACATCATCCATCTCGAGGAGGCGCGGGCCCTCGGTGACCTTCTTGTGGTCACTGTAACCGATGAGACCCATGTCAACAAAGGCCCGGGTCGCCCGTACTTCAATGATGCGCTCCGCACACGCACCCTCGCCGCACTAGAATGCGTGGATCATGTTGTCTTGATTCCCTTCACCGCTGCAGTGGAGGCAATCCGCCTCGTCAAACCTCACATCTACTGCAAGGGCACAGAATACGAGGAATCGTCAAATGACGTAACGGGAAACATCCACGATGACCTCACTGAAGTGGCTACCCATGGCGGTGAGGTGCGATATATCGGCTCGGTGGTCTACAGTTCAACTCGCCTCCTCAATCGTCACTTCAAGCACATCCCCGAACCAGTCCGTACCTTTTGCGAGGACCTTGCCTCTCGCACCTCAGCCAAACAGATCCGTGAAGCCGTCGATGCTTTCTCTGACCTTCGCATTCTTGTCGTTGGTGACACGATCATCGATCAATACGCTTACCTCAAGGTCCAAGGTCTCACCTCGAAGAACCGCATTATCTCAGGCCGCTTCCTTGATCAACAAACCCATCTTGGCGGCGCCCTTGCCGTTTTCCGACATGTGAAAGAATTCACCCAAAAGGTGCGTTTCTCGAGCCTCCTTGGCACCGAACCTTGGGTGGATGACCTCCTCGCAGAAGCACTTGCAGAGTCTGAGGACGCAACCATCCGAGAACCCTCTTTCAGAACAGTTGTCAAAAAGCGCTACGTTGAACCCCTACTTTCAGAAAACGAGATCTCGAAACTCTTCTCGGTAAATTTTCTCAACGATGAACCTCCATCGGAAGCCGTTCAGGAACGCATCCTCGCCGGGCTCCGCCGCGAGATGAAATCCTGCGATGCCGTTCTTCTCGCTGACTTTGGCCATGGTCTGATGCAGGGAAAAATCCGTGCTCTTGTCCAAGAGGAGGCCCCCTTCCTTGTGCTCAACTGCCAAACGAACAGCAACAATCACGGCTTTAATATCATTACCCGCCAATATCAAC
>ERZ889217.628-NODE-628-length-20467-cov-11.592299_pt1 | contig 20467 bp, 21 predicted proteins | sample MGYA00521098_ERZ889217 | MGnify/ENA primary metagenome ERZ889217 (study PRJEB32303, sample SAMEA104408613) | aquatic metagenome | biome: Brackish water; feature: Pelagic; material: water | place: Baltic Sea | collected 2014-06-10T22:04:00 | depth 2,362 m ... | reverse complement strand
AAGCATCGGCTGGCGTTGTTCTTAGGACAATATTGGGGAGGTCCTGATACCTACAATCAAGAACGTGGGCACCCGAAATTGCGCTTGCGGCATATGCCTTTTCATGTTGGACCGCTAGAACGTGATCGCTGGTTGGCGCATATGGCGGCAGCTATTGAAGCCACGACAGCGGATGCCGCGATACGAGCCGAATTGATTGCTTATTTTGTGCCTGCTGCCGAACATTTACGCAATGACACAGGCTTGCCGATCAGTTCGTCGCGGCCTAACTGAAAACAACGGTCTTGCGTCCATAGACCAAGACGCGATGTTCTAGATGGGCACGCACTGCACGAGCAAGAACAATAGTTTCCAAATCGCGACCCTTACGTGTGAGATCGGCGACTGAGTCGCGGTGTGTCACGCGGGATACTTCTTGATCAAGTATCGGACCCTCATCTAGTTCTTCGGTGACATAGTGCGCAGTAGCGCCGATGATCTTGACGCCGCGATCGTGGGCCTGACGATACGGATTAGCTCCGATGAAGGCGGGCAAGAAAGAGTGATGAATATTGATGATCCGTGATTGATAGGCATTGACTAATGCTGGTGACAGGATCTGCATGTAGCGCGCTAGGACGACGAGATCTACTTGCTGCTCGTTGAGGGCGCGTAAAACTTCTTGCTCTTGCGTTGCTTTCGTTTGCGGTGTCACGGGGAGATGCAGATAGGGGACACCCATGTGTTCAACCAAACTGGCATGATCGGGATGATTATTGATCACAGTCACAATCTCGGCAGGGAGTTCGCCTGAATGCCAGCGACTGAGAAGATCAAACAAGCAGTGCGATTGTTTGCTGGCCAGGATGGCTACGCGAGGCTTGTGGTCGGTGAAACGAAGATCGGCGTGCATTGCGAACTGCGAAGAAACCTGGGCAAAGGCCGCCAGGATTTCTTCTCGCCCAAGAGAAAAGCCATCAAGTTCAAATTCGACACGCTGGAAGAACACTTGCTCAACATCGTCGGTGTGTTGCTCAGCGTGGACGATGTTTCCGCCGTTGACAGCGATGAAATCAGCCACCGCAGCGACGACTCCGCGCTGGTCGGGGCATGAGAGGAGGAGTACGGCAGTAGCGGTCACCTTTTAAGTTTGCCGTGAAACCCGAGCATTTGCGACCCATGGATGCGTGCGTGAGGCAAAAACAGTCCTAACTCACGTCCTTAATAACGGCGGATGAGAGCGTGGCAGGCCACGGCCGCGGCTGCTGCAACATTTAATGAATCAATCTCCGGTGCCATCGCAATACGCACCATGTGGCTCACCGCGCCAAGAGCGGCATCGGAGAGACCTGTTCTCTCCGATCCAAGAACAATCGCTACCCGTGCATCGTTTGGCAATTGATCGCCGATCTCACGAATATCAATGGCATCAGAGCGTGGTGTCAAACCGCATACCACACATCCAGCGTTACGCAATTGTGTGAGCACACTTGAAGCATCATCAACACGGCAATAGCGCATTGTAAACGCCGTGCCCATTGACACTCGTAAAGCGCGTCGTGCTAGGGGATCGGCACTATTGCGATCAAGAATCAATCCGTCCACACCGAATGCCGCAGCACTGCGTACGATCGCTCCGATGTTGGTTGGGTTGTCCACATCTTCGACGACCAGCAGATGATGCGCAGTTGACAACAACTCATTGAGTGTGAGTGGCGCGGGACGTTCAAATAAGGCAATGATGTCGAGCGCTACACCGAGTCCGGTTAATGTCTTGCGCACCTCGGGAGTCGCCGCGTACACCGGCACCGCTGGATCAATGTTCTCAACGACGGCCGTCGGAGTAGTGGCATCGGTGAGCGCTTCAACCATCACGCAACCTGCCGCCAAGGCGCGCTCAACAACTAAGTCGCCCTCAGCTACGAACATCCCGAGTGTAATTTTTTCAACCTCACCCATCTGCATGCTTTTGAAAACTCGAGATGGGATATGGCGTGGACGAAGTTCTCTCTCTCGCAAACGAAAGCGACTCAGTCGTGGATCCTCAGGGTCGTCAACAAAAATGAGTTGGCGTGTCATCGTGTAACCGCAGGATGCGAGATGATCAGTAATACCACGGGTAAGGCGCCCAGTCGGGATCCCGCTTTTCCAAGAAAGACTCGCGCCCCTCTTGTGCCTCATCGGTCATGTATGCCAGACGTGTTGCTTCTCCAGCAAAGATTTGTTGTCCGACGAGACCATCATCAATCATGTTGAAGGAAAACTTGAGCATTCGTTGCGCCATCGGACTTTTGGCGTTGATTTCCTTGGCCCACTGCAAGGCTGTGGCCTCAAGTTCGCGATGGGGCACCACCGCATTGACCATGCCCATTCGGTGGGCCTCATCAGCGCTGTACTCACGCCCCAGGAAGAAAATCTCACGAGCAAACTTTTGCCCCACTTGCCGCGCTAGATATGCCGAACCAAAACCACCATCAAAACTTGCCACATCAGCGTCAGTCTGCTTAAACCGCGCATGTTCTTGACTAGCCAATGTGAGATCGCTGACAACATGCAAACTGTGTCCGCCACCTGCGGCCCAACCTGGTACGACGCAAATCACAATCTTGGGCATGAAGCGAATGAGTCGCTGAACCTCCAAAATGTGGAGGCGCCCACTCTTAGCCGGATTGATGCTTTCGGCGGTCTCACCGTCGGCATAGCGGTATCCGTCGCGACCGCGAATTCGTTGGTCGCCTCCGCTACAAAAAGCCCATCCACCATCTTTTGCTGAGGGCCCATTGCCTGTCAGTAAGACACATCCGACATCGGTGCTCTGGCGGGCATGTTCGAGAGCGGAAAAGAGTTCGTCCACCGTGTGTGGGCGAAAGGCATTGCGGATCTCTGGGCGGTTGAAAGCCACGCGCACCGTGCCATGTTCAACCGAACGGTGATAGGTGATGTCAGTGAAATCAAAGTCCGGTACTTGACGCCACGCAGTCGGGTCGAAAATATCAGACACTTTTGATTCGCTCACAATCTCAGTCTCTCAGATACTCACGCGGGAGATACAACTGTTAGTCCCGTTTTAACCGCTCGTTCACTTAGTGTTGTCAAATAAACTGTCGTTTAAGCGGGATTTTTGGCAGACTCATGGGGTGTCACAGATCACTCGGCCCACACTTATTGCTCGACTGACAGCTGAAGCAGTGGGTACGGCCTTATTGGTGGCCACGGTCGTCGGATCGGGCATCATGGCCCAGCGACTCTCGCCCGATGATGTCGGTCTGCAACTGCTAGAAAATGCCGCTGCCACCACCGGTGCCCTGATCGCCTTGATCTTGGCTCTTGGGCCAGTTTCTGGAGCCCACTTCAACCCAGTCGTCTCAATGGTCGCGCGTTTGTTTGGCGGTCTGTCGACACGCGACACTGTTCTCTATTCACTCGTACAAATCGCTGGCGGGTGTATCGGGGCGATGATCGCCAACGTGATGTTTGAATTGGATGTCGTCAATCTCTCGACCAAAGACCGCTCATCGGCGGCGCTGTGGTTTTCCGAGGTGATCGCCACGATCGGTTTGGTCTTGATTATTTTTTGTATCGTTCGTAGTGGTCGTGCTTCGGCAGTTCCCTATGCCGTGGGTGTCTGGATTGGTGGTGCCTATTGGTTCACTTCGTCAACAAGTTTTGCCAATCCTGCCGTTGACTTTGCGCGTTCGTTGTCAAACTCCTTCGCTGGTATCAAACCATCCTCCATTCCAGGATTCTTGATCGCTCAGATTGTCGGAGGTCTGTTGGCATTCGTCTTGGTGAAAGTTCTCTATCCCGTTGCGCGGGACGAAGAAGCCAAATAAATAATGACTCAGTCTCGACCAGAAGTTCTTTTTGTCTGCGTCCACAATGCCGGTCGCTCACAGATGGCGGCGGCACTCGTGCAACATCATGCTGGAGACACGGTTGTTGTCCGCTCTGCTGGAACGGCCCCCGCTGATTCAATCAACAGTGCGGTTGTCGAGGCGATGGCTGAACTTGGCATTGACCTTCATGCCAATGGAGCGTCTCCGAAAAAGTTGACTGATGAAGCGGTGCATATGAGTGATGTCGTGATCACCATGGGTTGCGGCGACAGTTGCCCGTTCTATCCCGGTAAGACATACCTCGACTGGAAACTTGATGACCCGGCCGGTCAAGGCGTTGACGCAGTCCGTCCAATCCGTGATCGGATCAATGATCTCGTTCTTGAACTTCTCGCATCCTTTCACCTCGAAGTTTGAGGCGTTTTACTTCCTCCCGCTGAGGGACCCCTAGCGAGAGGCGAATACGCTCTGAGCATGGGGAAGAATACACAGATCGCGCCATTGCCCGATAATGATGCCGAGATCGTCAAACATCTAGCGGAGGCTGAACTGCTGGCCTTGGTGAGCACGGTGGCCCATTTGACTGGTGATTTGTCGCTACTTGACCCACGTCTGATTCCTGATTTACTCAAACTCCGTGATCCACAGAGTGGCTACGACGACGAGCAGCAAACTCTCGCTCGTGACATCATTTTGCGTGGTCTACGAAAGTTTCGCGATGAGCAGCAACAGATTCCAGCGCGTCCCTCACCCGACGATCTGCGTGCCATCATGCAGTTCATCGCTGCCGAACCAGTGAGCGAACGCTATGTGCCATTGCTGCTTGAAGAACTCGCTCTTGACGGCGATCAGTTGCGTGCCCCGCAGTGGACTAAGGATTCAATTGACTCTGAGCGTGAGTTCAATGCCATCGTCATAGGGGCGGGTATGTCGGGTATTGCCGCGGCTCATCGTCTGCGTCAAGCCGGTGTCACTGTCACGGTCTTGGAAAAGAACGAAGATGTCGGTGGCACCTGGTTGGAAAACAAATACCCAGGCTGTCGCGTGGATATTCAAAATCACATGTACAGCTACAGTTTCGCCCAGCGTCATGACTGGCCATACTTTTTTAGTCCGCAGCAAGTGCTACACCAATATTTTCGCGACTGCGCCGAGCAATTCGACCTGCTCCCGATCATCAAGTTCAATACCGAAGTTGAGTCCGCAGTGTGGGAAGAAGTGACTCAGCAATGGGTCGTGACATCAATTGACGACGCGGGTGGGCGACAGATCGATCGGGCGAACATTTTGGTTTCTGCTGTCGGACAACTGAATCGCCCGAATTATCCCGACATCGCTGGGCGCGAATCTTTCGTTGGTGACGCCTTTCATTCTGCAGAATGGGATCAAAGTGTCAACCTCACAGGCAAGAGAGTCGCAGTCATTGGCACGGGCGCAAGTGCTTGCCAATTTATTCCACAAGTTGCAAAAGAGGCTGGCGAACTTTTTGTTTTCCAGCGCACGACACCTTGGATGATTCCTGCACCGCGATATCACGAAGCGGTGCCCAACGGATTCAATTGGATGTTGGCTCATGTTCCGTTTTACGCCGAGTGGTATCGCTTCTCAATGTTTTGGCGTATGGCTGAAGGAATGTTGCCTGCGGCCACAGTTGACCCAGAATATCCGCCCACAGAAAAAGCAGTGGGTCTGATGAATGAGATGATGCGTCAGATGTTGATGGAGTGGACACATGCGCTCACTGAAGGAGATGAGACTCTGCGGCGTCAACTCACTCCCAATTATCCACCGCTATCAAAGCGCTTCATTGTTGATGATGGTTCGTTTGCCCTGACCTTGCGTCAACCTCATGTGCATTTGGTGACTGAGTCCATTGAAGCCATCGAAGTAGGGGGAATTCGCACAGCGGATGGACAAGTTTTCGATGTTGATGTGATTATTTACGGCACTGGTTTCAAGGCCAGTCAATTTTTGACGCCGATGAAAGTGACGGGTATCAACGGCACCGATCTCCACGAGCAGTGGGCAGGTAATGCCCGTGCGTACCTCGGAGTTGTCATTCCAAACTTTCCAAATTTCTTTTGTCTCTACGGTCCCAACACAAACATCGTGGCCAATGGCTCGATTATTTATTTCAGCGAGTGCGAGGTGTATTACCTCGTCGAATGTGTACGGCTGTTACTGGAAACAAGGAATGCTTCACTTGATCCGCGCCAAGATGTACACGACGAATACAACGAACGTATAGATGCCGCCAACAAGTTGCGCACATGGGGATTTTCCTCGGTGAGTAGTTGGTATAAGAATGCTCATGGGCGCACTGCACAGAACTGGCCGTTTAGCGTTCTTGAGTTTTGGGAACAAACCCGTGAGCCACGTGCGGACGATTACACACTTGTCAGAAAGTGAGATTGATGATGGACGAATTCATTCACTACACCTCTGAAAATCGCATCGGTACCATCACCATTGATCGTCCAGCAAAAAAGAATGCCATGACATTTGCAATGTTGGCTGACTTCATTGCCACAGTGGAGCATGCTGGATCCGACGACGAGATATCTGTCTTGGTGATCACTGGTGTTGCGGGGTCATTTTGTGCGGGAACTGATCTCGCCGACCTCGCAACGATCCCAGGTGCGCAACGTGGACTGCGCGGCAGTGCCGAAGAAACGGAGAGATGGTGGCCGATTGTGCAATGCCCAAAGCCAACGATCTGTGCTATCGACGGACCAGCGATGGGCATGGGTGCCGAATTCACGTCGCAGTGTGATATTCGTTTGGCATCCACGAACGCACGCTTTTCTTGGAATTTTGTGCACCGTGGTTTGGTTCCTGACACGGGAGCAGGAACCTGGCTTCTACCGCGGATTGTTGGTCTGCAAAATGCGTTGCGACTGACATACACCGGCGACATGGTTCTCGCGAATGAGGCTCTCAGCCTCGGTTATGTACTTGAAGTTGTTGAGCCCGACGCTCTCTTGCCGCGAGCCTATGAAGTGGCCGCAAAAATCGCTGCGGGTTCCCCGCACAGTTTGAAACTGATCAAAAACTTGACCTACAACGCTTTGACAGCCTCTGTCCCCGAGCATATGGAGCGACACACCGCAGCGATGTCGGCGAGCTTCAAGAGTGAAGATCATCGTGAGGGAGTGGCCTCGTTCTTGGAGCGGCGACCGCCACATTTCACTGGACGTTAAGCAGAGCGTCACTCCCAGGATGCTTGAGGGCTCGCTGCCATCGGCAACGATGTAGAGATGCGTATTTTGTTGACAAATGATGACGGTATTGACTCGCTTGGTTTGCATGTTCTAGCGCGCGCCATGCTCCCCTTTGGTGAAGTGGTCATCGTTGCCCCCGATCGGGAATTCTCTGGCGCTGGTGCCGCCTTGGGTGCTCTTCACCTGATTCAGCCGGAAGTCCACAAAGCTCATGTTGAAGGAATCGATGAAGCATGGGCAATCACTGGACCCCCAGCGTTGTGTGTGATGTTCTCACGCCTCGGTGCCTTTGGTCCACCATTTGATTTAGTGGTGGCAGGCATTAACCCTGGAGCGAATGTGGGTCGTTCGGTGTATCACTCAGGTACCGTCGGGGCTGCGCTCACCGCCCGCAATGGACTCGTCTCAGGAATTGCTGTGAGTCAGTCCGTGACAGGTTTAGGTGTTGAGGGTCAGGGATGGGATGAGATGTTGGTCGGGCAAAAGTGGGAGACCGCGGCGAGCGTAGCGGCTTCATTTGTTGAAGGTTTGGTGGCCAACATGCCAAAGACACCAGTGGTAGTCAACATCAATGTGCCAAACATTGATTTGGCGGATATCAAAGGCTGGAAGTCGGCTCGCCTCGGTCATGAACCACCACGCCGAATGAGTACCGCCACTTTGGAACCAAAGGTCGGTCACGAGGGTGGTTACTACGTGCGCATGGCGTGGGGTGAAGCTGCTGAACTTCCACAAGATACTGATGGTGGAATGGTCGCTGATGGGTATGTAGCGGTGAGTTACTTGAGTTCAATCGTCAACAGTGAACGTGATGATCTCTCTGCGGCCGAAGCAAGTATGTCAAAATTGATCACGCGCTGAGGAAAATAGTTATTAGATAACAATCACGGGTGTGCCGATTTGGGCAAAGTCCCATGTGAAGTCGGCGTCAAGATTGGCTTGGCGCTGACAGCCACCAGATAGACGAGTGCCAAGTTCGGCATCAGTTTGATACGGCGTGTTATCAGCGCGATGAATGGGTAGCGCGTGAAAGCCAATGGCACCGATATCAGTTTTCAGCCAGCGCACCATTTTATAGAGGAACGCTTTACCGTTCCATGCCGTCGACACATCTGAGCGGCTATACACGGCATGAGATCCGGGCGTTTCGTTGTTGTATTTGCTTCCAGACACCAACCATGAGCGAATCACCACATTGTCTTCGCCCACAGCCCAGATGCGTTGACCCGCACGTTCGAATACCAGTCGACGTCCTGATCCTGAATTAGGTGGAAGGGGAGGTGTATCAGGTCCACTTGTGGCCACGGAGGACAACTCGTAGCCCAAAAGATCAACTGCTCCTGGGGTTGGCGGCGGAGTGCGAATCACAAGAGAATTTTCGTCGGGCCACACTCCGAGCGAGAGGGCAGTTTCGCGACCAGTCTTGCCATCTACGAAAAGATCGCGATCGGTTTGCAATTTTTCGACGGCAGCAGCAGTGGCATTGTCATAAACACCCGTCGCTGTAGTGTTGAGAAAGCCAGTGACGATCAGCGCCTCTTGTAAACATGTGACGCTTGGTCCGGTGTCGCCACCAGCAAGCGAGCGCACAGTCATAACGCATGGTTCATCGCCAGTTGGTTCTTCGCCTGTGATATCGACGGGATCGGTGCTGGGTGCTGTTGACGAGTCGGTACCAGGAACGCTGGTGACAGGTTCAATGTCCACCGATGAACTGCTTGAGGTCGATGTTGAGTCGTTCGGAGATGTGCTTGTGTTCGATCCACCTGAGACCAAGGCGACCACCAAAATGGCCGCAGCAACAAGCCCCACGCCAGACATCAGCAAGGTTCGGTGTTCAGAGGTTTTCATCGGCGAGAAGGTCCTTAGAGAAAATGGGGCAACATCAGTTTACTCAGGATGGGGTGGGAGGGGTTGTCATGTTGGGCAGTTCCATGGCTCTTGTGCCACACTGGACTATGAGCAAAACCGAGTGGACAACTGCAGATATTCCCGATTTAGAAGGACGAACGATTGTTATGACGGGCGCTAATTCTGGTTTAGGTCTTGAGTCAACACGTAACCTTGCGCGGGCGCGAGCCACAGTGATCATGGCCTGTCGTAACGCTGAAAAAGCAACTCGAGCCGTCGCCGATATTCGGGCCTCGGTACCTGACGCTCAGATAGTTGTGCACCAACTTGATCTCGCAAGTTTGTTCTCGGTGCGTTCGTTCAGTGAGGCTTTACTTACCGCCGGAACACCGATAGATATTTTGATGAATAATGCCGGTCTGATGGCTCTTGACGAGAGTCGCACGGTGGATGGTTTCGAAACTCAGATTGGGGTCAATCACCTCGGACATTTTGCTCTGACAGGACTGCTTCTTCCGCTTGTCTCGGCTGCTCCGAATGGTCGAGTTGTCACCATCTCAAGTGATGGACATCGCCCCGGAAAAATACATCTTGACGACCTGATGTGTGATCAACGGCGTTACAGCCGTTGGGGGGCTTACTTCCAAAGTAAGTTGGCGAACTTATTGTTCACCTCCGAACTTGATCGGCGCCTGCGCGAGGCGAAGAGTTCCACGATCGCCGTTGCGGCACATCCGGGAATGGCAAAAACAGAACTCGGCAAAAACGGAAAATCGGTCACTAATGTGGTGATGCGTCGGGTGACGCCGGTGCTGATTCGCACTGGTGTTCAAGGCTGCGAATCACAACTTCGTGCGGCAGTCGATCCAGGTGTATGGGCAGGAGAATATTACGGTCCGCGTTTTCATGCTTTCGGGCACCCCGTATTGGAAACGCCAAGTCGTCGGGCACGTGATGTTGCTGATGCTCAAGGGTTATGGGAACTCAGCGAGCGACTCACGAATGTGACGTACCAGTTTTAATTTGTGACGAGATTTAACTCAATGCGATTTCCACTGGGGTCATGCAGAAAGATCTGCCGATTGACGCCAGCAATTTCGGGTGCCACTCGGTATGAGATTCCTTTTTCATCAAGGTGACGACGGCACTCATCAAGATTTGTCGCTGTGAGGGCAAAATGTTGATTGCGATCAATGACGGCATCGGGTCGCACCCGGAGATGCACTTCATGTGCTCCGATGCGTAGCCAAGCGCCATCAATAGTGAACCCTGGTCGAGAAATCTCGCTACAACCCAAACCATCCACGTAGAAGGCCAGCGAATCAGCCAAGGAATGAACATTGAGATTGACGTGATGTAACCCGAGGATTTCCATATAGCGAGTCGACTTTCAATTCCTGTGTAGAGACACTGTCAGATGGTACCTGAGCATCTTGGCGTTCATAGTTTTATTGACTGCGACGAGCAACTTCGCGAAACGGGAGATCGAGCGAGGGATCGGATTCCCGCGCGAGACCTAAGATTTTTTCTCCGATAATGGATTTTTGTATTTCATCTGTGCCACCAGCGATTGATTGAGCAGGTGTGCTGACTAGAACTTCGGCAATCGTGGCATCGTGCGGGTGATCGCCTGTTGTCAGCATGCCGTTGGCGCCACTGATCAAGGTGTGCACGCGGTGAGCCATCCGTGCAACCTGTGAAGCAGCCAATTTGCCAAGCGAACCCTCGGGACCAGGCGGGCGTCCAAGTGCTCTGGCTGCTCTGGCTCGAAGTGCCGTCCACTCACTAGCTCTCTGAAACGAAATCAGAGCGGCGATCTCTTGACGAATCACCAGGTCGCTGGCGACCCCGTGTTGCTGAGCGCGTTCAATGACAAGATCAACTCGACCAGCCCGCTGCGGGTACCAGACATATGTTTTGAAGTGTTCTTCGGCTTCGACTTCGGCCTCGCGCACGGCTCGACTTTGTTTTCCTGCGGATTGCACAAACTTGGGTCGGCGCATCGTTGAGAAGGTTCGCTCATGAGCCAAAGTCGCCCGAGCTACTCTCCAGCCGTCGTTCAGAGTCCCCACCAGATGATTCGCTGGCACCCGAGCATCAGTCAAAAACACTTCATTGAAAGATGCGTGGCGGTTCATTTGTTTTATCCCACGAACCTCAATGCCAGGTTGATGCATCGGTAAAACAAAATAGGAGATTCCATGATGCTTGGGTACATCCCACGATGTACGCGCCACCAACATTCCGTAATCGGCATGGTGGGCGCTAGTGTTCCAAACCTTTTGTCCGTTGATCACCCATTCATCTCCGTCCAACACTGCCGAAGCCGATAGTCCAGCGAGATCGGATCCTGCTCCCGGCTCACTAAAAAGTTGGCACCAGGTTTTCTCACCTGTCAAAGTTGGACGCAAAATCAGTTGACGCAGTTCGTCCGAACCATGTTCAACGATCGTTGGTGCCGCCAATGACATGCCGCTTCCAAGAGGCTGACCCACTGCGCCAATTGATCGAATTTCGTCAGCGACGATTTGATCTGCCCAGGCTGGGAGATCTCGCCCAAAGCATTGTCGTGACCATGAGGGAACTGCCCAGCCAGCGTCCACCAACAACTCACGCCAAGCCTGGAGTGAAAGGGTCGGATCCCAATTGCTCATCAGCCATTGCCGGATGTCCTTTTCAACTGCCTCGCGACTTGGAGTGTTCACGATCAAGAACCAGTGGGATCATGCAATCCACAGGCGCGGATCCAGATATCGGTGAGAGTGGTTTCGGCTTCGTCGTCGTCATAGGTGTCTCCACCGACATTGAGCCACTGAGCAAAGCCAGACAACATGGAAACCAAGGCCGCTGCTGTGAGCGCCGGATCGATGGATTGATCGGCCCAGCCACTTGTTTGCCAACGCTTGATCGAAGCACTGACCCGTGAAATATGTTGCTGCCGCGACAGTAGGCGATTCTTTTGTACATCGTGATCGTGAGCAGATGCTTCATCAACGAGTCGATAGAGATCGGCATTACGGCGTACAACGGTCAAATAGTTGCGATTGGAGATCCGCAAATTATCGATCGGATTACCACTTCGTTTACGTTCAAAGGAGACGACGTCACGGGCGATCTCGCGATCAATGAGTCCAGCAAGATGGCGAAAGACGTCGATCTTGGACTCAAAGTAGGTATAGAAACTGCCACGGGCGACATCGGCCTGCGTAATAATGTGCTCAATCGTGGTGTGCGTAAAACCATGTTGATTAAAAGCAATACGCGCTGCCGTCAGAATATTTTGACGCGTGCGTGTGGCTTTGCTTGTTGGTGAAGTTTCCATGGCTGCGCGCCGTTCTGCTGAAACTCCACTGGCAATAAAGCCGCCGCGCGTGGTGATGACTTTATTCATCAGTCATCCATCATCACGCCGGCACGACGAAAGAGATCGGCCTGCATTTCTATGGCCCGTAAATAACCATCAATCGTGCGCTGCCGAGGTTCGGGTACGAAATGAGTAACACCGACCTCGCGATAATGGTCAATCTCGGCAAGGATGAGATCGTTGTCATCATCAACTGCGTCCCAACGGGTACGCATGGAGATGGGAAAGGAACTTTCAGGTCGTTCAGCACGCAGTTTTTTGACGCGCCGCGCAGTTTGCTCGGGTGAGAGAAAGGCTCCGTGCCAGCCGTCTCCTACTGCAATAGCGCGTCGTAACGCCACATCAGCATGACCACCAATCCATAGTGGAAGATGGCGCTGTGGCTGCGGTTTGGTCCGCATGGAAACAAAGTGCGCATTATGGACGGGATAGTCGGCCGTGATGTGATCATCGGTCCATACCCGTCGCATAATGTCGATGGCTTCATCAGTGCGCTGGCCGCGCTCGGCGAAGGGTACGCCGAGAGCGTTGAACTCTGCTTCTAGCCAACCAGCGGCGATGCCGAGGATGACTCGGCCTCCGCTGAGATGATCCAAAGAAGCCACCATCTTGGCGACAATTAACGGATTGCGCATCGGTAAGACCAGCACTGTGGTTCCCAGTCCGACACGTTTGGTGTAAGCCGCAACCCAAGTCAGTGCCACAAGAGGTTCGAAGACATAAGCCGATGGGGGATAGTCGGCCCCCGTGGGTACTGCCACATGATCGCTGACCCAGACATCGCTATATCCGAGTTCCTCGGCAAGCACCGCTGCTTGACGCATCGCCTCACCTGATGCAGCGGGTCCAGCCTGAGGCAAATGGATCCCGGCAGTCACGGCTATTGAGGCGTTCATAGTAGGCATCATAGTCAGTTTCGACATCAATGTCGAAACTGGGCTGCAAAAGCACTAGGGTTCGAGATGTGATTGAACGACATCTTGTGATCGAAACACCAGAAGGCTCAATGGGGACGTATGTGGTCCATCCACAAGGGGTCGGACCATTTCCTGTGGTTCTCTTTTTGATGGATGCCCCCGGCAAGCGTCCTCTCTTGCATGAGATGGCCAAGCGCATCGCCGAGCGCGGTTATTACGTGATGCTGCCCAATTTGTATTACCGCACGACACCGTCATTTGAACTTGACTTTTCCAGCAAAGAATCTTTTCAACGAATGGTGGAGTTGATGGGTGGCACAGGCAACCGAATGATCGCCCGCGATGCGTCTGAACTTTTTGCATATGCAGAAAAAGAATCAGTAGCCAATGCTCAGATTGCTGGTTGCGTGGGTTACTGCATGTCAGGTCCGTTTGCTTTGTATGTGGCCGCTGAACATCAAGATCGTGTGCGCGCCGCAGCGTCGTTCTATGGCGTGCGACTCATCACCGATTCATCCGACTCGCCTCATGCACAACTCGGCAATATCACTGGCGAAATTTATGTGGGTTGCGCTGAGCACGATGATTATGTGCCTTTGACTATGGTTGACGATTTTGAGACCGCAATGGTGGACTCCGGAGTGCGTGGAAAACTGGAGCGCTACTGGGGAAATCATCATGGTTTTGCCTTCAATGATCGTCCCGCTTATGACGCAGTCGCCGATCAACGGCACTGGGAAGTGTTGCTAGATCTTTTTGCCCGCAATCTTGGTTCGAGCGTCTGAAAAATCGTGACTGAAGCGACCGGCTTGGCGTTCGTTGACATTGAATTGTTGACTGAGCATGTCTTTGGGGTGCGACTTTGTCGTGGACCACATAACTTCTTTTCCTTTGAGATGATCAGCGCAATCGCCGACGCTTTAGAAAAACTTGACGCTGATGATTCATGTCGCGTTGTGGTGTTGCACGCCGAAGGAAAAAACTTTTGTGCAGGAGCAGATTTCTCTGACTCCGCCCCTAGTTATTCAACGGCTGATCTTTATGCCGCAGCCGAACGTTTATTTCGTACCCGTAAGCCGATCATCGCTGTCATTCAAGGTGCAGCTATTGGCGGCGGTCTAGGTTTGGCGATGGCTGCTGATTTTCGTGTCGTGTCGCCAGCGTCGCGTCTGAGCGCAAATTTTTCTCGCTTGGGCTTTCATCATGGATTTGGTTTGTCGGTCACATTGCCGCGTGTTATCGGTGAGCAGCGCGCTGCCGAACTACTTTTGACAGGACGTCGTTTGACTGGCGAGATAGCCCTCTCCATCGGGCTAGCCGATCGTCTAGTCGATGACGATTCGTTGATGACCCAAGCCCTGATCTTGGCCGAAGAAATCGCCGCCGCAGCACCGTTGGCGGTGGAATCCATCCGCGCGACTTTGCGTGGCGATATTGCTGATCGTGTTCGTCTAGCCACTGCGCACGAAATGGCAGAACAAATGCGCCTCCGCCAAACCAAAGATTTCACCGAAGGCGCCAAGGCCATGGCCGAACGCCGCACACCCCATTTCAAACGTTCATAGCATCAGGAGAAAAAATGTCACATGTATCTGGAATCATGACCGTCGCCGACATGATGCAACCCAACGATCTCATTACCCATGTCCGGCGTCTGGAAGCAGTAGGGCATCAGTCTGTGTGGCTTCCAGATATTTTCGGACGCGAGATTTACGTGACTGCCGGCTTTATTCTGCATCACACCACCACGATCAAAGTCGCTTCTGGTATTGCCCATATGTATGGACGCGACGCGATCTGCAGTGCTCAAGCGGCGCGAACTTTATCCGAACTTTCGGGTGGGCGTTTTATTCAAGGTCTCGGCGTATCCAACACATTGGCATCTGAGATGCGCGGCATTGCGTGGGAGAACCCAATGCAAAAGACCCGTCAGTATGTCAACGCGATCCGTGGTCCGTTGCCCATTCATTCACCAGCCGTTTATCCACCAGTGCCAATCTTTATTGCTGCTCATGGTCCGAAAATGTTGGCTGTCGCAGGTGAAGTGGCCGACGGGGCAAACACGTATATGCAGACACCCGAGCACACATCGCAGGCTCGACAACTCGTGGGACCCGACAAAATTCTCAATGTGGTATTGCCCTGTTGTTTGACGACTGATCCAACGATTGGTCGCGCGATTGGTCGCGCCATGGTGTCGATCTACCTTCCGCTTCCGGCCTATCAACGGCAGTGGGCCACGCAGGGTTTCAGCGAAAGCGACTGGACTGATGGAGGAAGCGATCGTCTCGTAGATACATATGTTGCCTGGGGAAGCGTGCAGACGATTAAGGCACGCATGCAAGAACACATTGATGCAGGGGCAGATTCGATCATCATGGCTGCTGGTGGATCAAGCCCAGAAAATTCGTGGGAATTACTTGAAGCCTTAGCGCCGAACTGAGGTTCTCAATAAGTTGAGTCAGGTAAGGCCACGATGGCTTCATGTTCTAATGAGGCCACAACTTTGCCAGCGACTTCAATGTGCACATCAAGGATGGCCCGTTCTCCGTGTGACTCAAAGCGTCGCACGACGACGGATTTCATCGTTGCGATGTCGCCGCCATGGGCAACTCCGTGATGGCGAATGATACTTCTTGTATGAATCCAACTGCCACGTGCCACATGTTGGTACACCACTTGGTTGGCAAGTGCTGGCCACACTGCGGGGTGAACGAGATTCTCGTCAGTGTAAAAAGAAAGATCATCCCCGGCGCGATTGCCGTAATCGCATCCCCACTCCCCATTGAGGGCAATTGTGATGTCGGGTAATTTCTCGCCGATACGCAGAGCGATGAGGGGAACAGATTGACGCTGTGTTTGGAAGATCACCCGTGGTTGTTCTGGTTCGTCGGTCACAGCATGGATCGCTATCTCGTCGCCATCTGCAATAGGGCTGCAACGTAAAAGATCACCGTCAAAGACGGGGCGTCGAAACCGCACTTCTCCACCACCACATTGCAACCAGTCGCGTCCCCAAGCCACGATAAGTGGATGAGTGAGATAGGCGTAGGTAGTAACGCCCGCTACAAGGGCTCGCGGAAATCCAGCAGCTTGTGCTCCATCATCGGTATGAATGGGATTACGCGCATGCTCGGGGAGGTTGGCGGCGATGATCTGCCAAGTTGTGGGTGGCGAATTCACGTGGAAAGGGTGGGGATGCGAAAGTCGGTGACTTGCGTATCCTCGGTTCCGAGATCAGTGAAATTATCGTATGACCGAGCCGCCATAAATTCCCTCCACGAGAAGGGTCGGTAACGCGCTCCGTCAACACAGAGTTCGGCGATTGGTTCAATAGTTGAATCGCGAAATGGATTTTGAAAATACGGAATACTGAAGCGACGTTTCTGTGTCATCGGCACGACGCGGTGTATAGCCGCGCGGTACTGATCATTGGTCCACGCTTGCATGCAGTCGCCTAAGTTGATGACGATTGTTCCCTCTGTTGGTGGCACATCAATCCATCCGTGATCGCGCGATTCGGCCTGAAGTCCGCCTGTGTTGTCTTGAAGTAACAAGGTGATCGTTCCTGGATCAGTGTGGTAGCCCAATGCTGTCTCGCCGAGATCAGCAAGACCAGAACGTTCGTGCTCTGGGACTGGGTCGCTCATGGGATACTGGTTGAGACGCACCATGCTGCCGTGCCGACTGCCCATCATCTTTTGGCGTGACTCCTCGGAGAGGTTGAGTGCTTGGTGGATGAGTCCCAAAGTCCGATCAGCAAGTGCACTGAACTCGTCGAACAACTCGCTCATCGTCTCGCGAAATCCAGGCAAGTCGCGGGGCCAACGATTTCGTGCGTCAATGGCAGAGACAGTGGGATCAAGGTAGTCAAATACCTCTTTGTTATCGCGTTTGCGCTTTGTGAGTTCACGGTCGTAGTAACCCATGGGATTGTCAAGGTCACGCATGATGTCAGTCTTGATGGAGCGGTCGGCGTCAAAGAAAACTTCAGTGTGTCGCCATGTGCGAGCGATGAGGTCATCAAGACCGTGCCCAGATAAAAGGAAGAAGCCATGATCGCGGCAGGCAGCATCAAGGGCCTCCAAGGACGTGGCGGTTGGGGAAGAGATATCAATGGTCGGAACTAAGAGCACACCTCATGTTGGCACAACTCCTCGTTGAGGTAAACCTTGAACTTGACTTTGTTCGATGTTCTGCTGTGAAGGCCCTTTCGTCTATGGAAATCAAACCTCAATGGGCAATAATGAAAGGGTGATTAACCACTATCTTTCCGCCCGTGCCGAACTTGATACTCCAGGTTCACCCTTTGCCACAATCATCAGCGACGTTCGCGGGGCTCCCGTGAGGGTGTTTGCCTCGGCTCCTGCGAATCTGCGGATGCTGTGGGAATCGACCGTGGCTCATGGCGATAAGGATTATCTCGTGTACGAGGATGAGCGCTATACCTACGCCGAAATCCACGCACAGGTGCGCAAGTTTGCACATTATTTGACTTCCCAAGGAGTCGGCCGCCATAGTCGTGTGGCCTTGGCAATGCGCAATTATCCCGAGTGGGTTGTCGGCTATTGGGCGACTGTCTCGATCGGTGCTGCCGTTGTCGGTATGAATGCATGGTGGACCGCTCCCGAAATGGAATATGCACTCAATGACAGTCAGCCCACAGTGATCGTCGCCGACGATGAGCGCCTCGAACGCCTTTCTTCCATCACAGGCTTGAAACCCATCCATGTGATCGCAGTTCGTTCTGATCGTGACTTGCCTGCCGATGGGGTTCGTTGGGCAGATGTGATGTCAGGTACGGATCCCGGTTCCTTGCCTGTCGTTGAATTTGATACTGATGATGATGCGACGATCTTTTACACCTCGGGTACAACTGGATTCCCTAAAGGTGCGCAACTCACTCATCGCGGTTCCATCGCCAATATTTACAATATTGTTGTGATGACAACAGCCGTGGCGATGTCTGAACAAAAAGCTATTGCTGCTGGTGATATTCCAGCTCCAACTGGTCCTGCTCCTGTTGCATTGCCGCCGTCGTTCATGGCACCGACGCCACTATTTCACGTCACGGCGTGCAACTGTATTTTGCACCCGGCAACGGCGAGTGGAGCGAAAGTCGTTTTGATGTACAAGTGGGAGGCGGGTCGTGCTCTCGAACTCATCGAGCGTGAGCGGGTGACTAACTTTTCTGGCGTGCCGACAATGAGCCGCGAAATGTTGTTACATCCCGACTGGTCAAAGCGCGATACCTCATCGATGATCGGGATGGGCGGCGGTGGGGCAGCCTTGCAGCCTGACCTTGTGCACAAGATTGCTGGAGCTTTGAAGGGTGGTCAGCCCTCAACTGGTTACGGCATGACCGAAACTCATGGAATCATCACCGCCAACTCGGCGCGTTGGTTTATTGCCAAGCCTGAATCATGTGGTCCATTAGTGCCGACGCTTGAAGGCAAACTGGTTGACGAAGATGGTAACGATCTGCCGCGTGACCCCAACACAGTTGGCGTTCTGTGTGTACGTGGTTCGGTCGTCATTAAGGGTTATCTCAATCGTGCTGAGGCCACCGCCGACAGCATTAGAGACGGCTGGTTGAATACTGGAGATATCGCAAGAATTGACGAAGACGGTTTTGTCTACATTGTGGACCGCGCCAAAGACATGGTGATTCGTGGTGGCGAAAATGTGTACTGCAGCGAAGTTGAAACGGCGATTTATAACCACGATGCAATTGCTGAAGCCTGTGTATTCGGCATTCCCGATGATCGACTCGGCGAAGTGGTAGCCGCCGTCATTGTGTTACGTCCTGGACGATCAATGAGCGATGTCGAACTGCGAGATTTCTTGACCGGCAAGATCGCCAGTTTCAAGATCCCATCAAAGATTTGGTTCCGTGATGAACCGATTCCTCGTAACGCCAGTGGCAAGTTTTTGAAGCGTGAACTCCGCAAGGAAATTACTGGCGAATAGGTTTTGACCTAGTGCTACCGAAGACTCACTCGCCGATATCTACAATTCCGCAGACATCTGTGGTGTAGGCATCAAGAACCTCTCCAGCTTTGATTAGTTCTGGGTTGAACATTTGGCCCATCATAGTCGAGAAGGCCTCGGGATCATTTTGATCCAACTTTCCCATTTTCTCAAGCAACGGGGTAAACGTCTCGATCGCCTGTTGTAATTCAGCGGTAGGTGCCACTTTCGCCAAGTCCTCGAGAACCGTCAGCATTTCTAACATTCCCTGCGGACTCATATCGTCGCCTGAAGTTTGGTTATCCAAGGAGACTATTTTGGCGCAAAATGCTTCGTCGCTGAGTCGCGTACTGCTATTGCCACCCATGGCATCGCCTCCGCCTCCGCAAGAAATGGTGACGATTGAAAGTGCCAAGGTTGCAACGAAAAGACGAGGGGAAGTAGTGCGCATGCTGTCAGCCTAAAGAATAAGGGACAAAAAAGCAAGTTTTAGTTGGTGGTGTTCTAGTGTTTAACCCTTGTGAGTATTAAACCGAACGCCGCCTTCTCCATTGCCCTTGACTGTCAACTAGATAATGTTCCAGGCACTCTTGGACGCTTATGCACTGCTATCGGAGAAGCTGGTGGAAACATCGGCGCGCTCGATGGTTTTGATGTTCGTGGTCCGGTTCTTCGCCGAAGTTTGGTAGTTCTGTGTCGTGATGAAGAGCATCAAGTTCGCATTGTTGAAGCCGTCCGCAAGCTCTCGGGCGTGACTCTTCTTGATTGGTGGGACCGTACCTTCAAGATGCACGAGGCCGGCAAGATTGAAGTTCTCTCAACTGTTCCCGTCAATGACCGTGATGATTTGTCAATGGCCTACACCCCAGGCGTGGCTCGGATATGCACCGCCATTGAAAAAGATCCTGGCTTATCGCACGATTACACCATTCGTAAAAACTCAGTAGCGATTGTGAGTAACGGCACCGCTGTGTTGGGCTTAGGCGATATCGGTCCCGAAGGGGCGATGCCCGTGATGGAAGGCAAAGCCTTGCTGTTTAAAGAGTTCGGCGGCATTGATGGTTTTCCGATTTGCATTAATGCTCGAACTGCCGATGAAGTCGTGGACTTTGTTCAACGAATTGCCCCGACCTTTGGTGGCATCAACCTGGAAGACATCAAGGCGCCAGAATGTTTTGAGATTGAAGAGCGTTTGCGCGCCAGTCTTGATATTCCCGTCTTTCATGATGATCAACACGGCACCGCTGTCGTGACTTTGGCGGCGTTATGGAATTCACTCAAGATCACGGGCAAGAAGATGGAAGATCTCACCGTCGTCATTGCGGGAGT
>ERZ889217.627-NODE-627-length-20474-cov-18.022479_pt1 | contig 20474 bp, 17 predicted proteins | sample MGYA00521098_ERZ889217 | MGnify/ENA primary metagenome ERZ889217 (study PRJEB32303, sample SAMEA104408613) | aquatic metagenome | biome: Brackish water; feature: Pelagic; material: water | place: Baltic Sea | collected 2014-06-10T22:04:00 | depth 2,362 m ... | reverse complement strand
AAGTGACGGGCCGGGTCGATGGAAGAACCGGTCTGGGTCAGCGAAGAAGATTGCTTGTCTTTTCATGACAAACTGCTCGCACGGTTCGGCGGAGCGAGCGGCGTGCGAGATCGAGGGCTCCTTGCCTCAGCTCTCGCGCGTCCCCAGCACCTCTTCGCATACGAGAAACCGACGATGTGCGACATGGCCGCCGCATACGCCCACGGCATCGTGAAGAACCACCCGTTCGTCGACGGCAACAAACGGGGCGGGTTGCTCGCGGCAACGCTCTTCCTCGAAGCCAATGGCATCCGGTTTTCCGCGACCGAGGAAGACGCCGTCGTGCAAACGCTGGCACTTGCCGCCGGCGCGATCACGGCAGAGGATTTCGCGGCATGGCTCAAGCGGGTGAGCAGACCGGGAGGACCAGAATGAAAGGATAGGTCGGCCAATGGCACTTCGGCAAACGTCGGCCGAGCGGAGCGGATCATGGGGAGCAGCCGCCGGAGGGGGAGCAGCCGCCGGAGCTTGTCGGGCTGGATGCGGCCCGATCGTGGCGGTGCCGAGGTGCTCCCTGTCCACGCTCGACCGCGCCGTGCTGATCGCCGTGTGGTCGACGTACATCTTCGTCGGCAGTGCGAGCAAGGATGGCCGTCTGGTGCACTTTATGGGCGACACCGATCGCGAATACCAAGCCCGCGTGCCCGGGTACCCAGGAGTGGGATTTGGACCGCTCGGTCGGGTGCAACCGCGTATCCTTTCGCCATCTGACGGGACCAGGGGCGTTCAACGCTGACACTGGCCGCCGCAGGCACCGGTTCCTAGGCCCTCGAGTCGCTGCCGCGGTCCCACCAGCCCGAACGGATGAACGACCCCGCGCTCGACGACGCCGATCACTTCCAGGCCTTGCGAGCCCTGGCCGGCATCGTTACTCCGGCGTGGTCGCGATGCCGGTGCTTCCGCGGCGGGGGCACGAGATCAGCGAGCCGGTCGAGGAACTCAAATGGGGAAAGTTCGACGCCGCCGCGGGCTCCCGGCCGCGTGGATTTTCGGCCTCGGCCCGGGCCGACCCAGTTGGCGGCTTTGTGCCGTGGCAGCACGGAGCGGCCGCGAGCGTCTGAACCAGCAGATCGCTCGGCGGCGGACCCGCTCGGTGACCGCAGCCAGATCGGCTTGCGTGACAGCGCGGCTCAAGGCCGATCGACACCGCCGTCGAGCTCCGCCGGCCACGTCGAAAGGTCGTCCGGCGTGTCGAAGGCGCGGTGTAAGGCGGTCAACTCGGCCTCGCGACGCTCGCGCGGCAGCCGGGCCCAGGCAGCTGCCTCTTCACCCATCGTCTGTGCCAGCAGTTCGTAATACCACTCGGGGTATTCGGCCGGAGGGGGCTCGTGGTGATGGGGTGCATCGCTCATGGCAGCATCTCCTCAATGGGCGGCGCGAGGGTCGCGATCTCGCTCGGCTCCAGATTCGCGAGTACTGCGGCGCGGGCCAGGCCGGCTTCATACACGGCAACACGGGCGGCCGCTGTGAGCGGTGCTGGAGGAAGGTCATGCCTGCGGGCGGCTTCCACCACGAATGCGTGCTGGTCTTCAAATGCCATCGATCTCGGCCACGGGCAATCCTCGGCCTGCTGCCACCGGCGATAAAACGCCTTCCAGGCAGTCTGGTAGAGGCCGTAGCGGCCGCGGTTGACCGATTCCCAAACGATGCGTTCCGCCCGCACAAGAAACTCGAGGCGGTCGTCATTGGCAGTCCGGTCGATGGCCGCAAGCAGCGGTCTTGCAGTACACGCTGTTTCACGCGCGGCGAATGGTGTGGTGGCCCAGGCCTTGCGCAACGGCGCAACGGCTTGCAGGTGGAGCACCGCCTGGGAGTCATTGCGGGCAAAAGACTGTGATGCAAGGCCACCGACGATCGGCCAGTCTCTGTCGCGATCGGTTTTTTTCATCCGCGCTACCGTATCCCGATCGGCGAAGTCGGGATCAGACGCGTCGGCGGTCCAGTGCTTCACGCGCGGGGGGCGACCGAAGAAATCGACGTGATGGTCGGGTCCGCCCCCCTCAGTACGGACCGATAGATGCGACGTCCAGCCTCCCGCGATCCACTCGGCTTCGAGCGGCGCCGCAAAAATAGAGCGGTATCGGACCACCCATGGAGGCAGCGAGGCTTCATGGCGAATGAACAGGTTCCGGACTCCCTCGGCCTGATCCGGAGGCACAATCCAATCCGAGTCCTTGGTGGTTTGCTGCAGTCCGTAGTGAACGCACGCCATCCCGCTCGTGATCGCAAAGCGAATGCCCGACGTCCGCAGATCGACGCGCAGTGTGTTCAGGAAATCGAGCGGGGTCTGCATGAAAACCTCGATCCCGGCGTTCTCGATCCGCACGTCGTCGGGACTACTCTCATTACGATAGCATAGGCCGATCAACGGCACTTTCACCACCGGTGCCACCCGAGCCCTGCCGCGGGCAGCGAGGTAGAATGCGGGCTTGCGAGAGGAGCGCGGATCGTGATGCAGCGCGGACGAATCCTGGTCGGTGTCGTGCTCGCAGCGTCCGGTCCGATGGCCGCCGCGGCCGGCGGGCAAAACTCCCCTGTCACGCTTTCGTCACGGACATGGGCCTATCGCTGTCGATCGGTCCCACTGAAGAATGTGCCGAAGACCGGAGGAATCTCCTTGACGACTGCCCGCAGACTCACACCCTCGGATTGGAGTGCAGCGTCCAGCGAGTCGTCGTGATCCGGCTCGGATCGGAGCACATGATCCACCAGCGGCAGCCAACGCTCGCGAAACCTGTCGGAATACGGATGTCGCTCGTCGAGCCAGTGGCGAAGAAGTCGCTCACGCTTGGCCGGATCACGCCAGAATCGTCTCCCGTACTCCAATCGTGACTCGTCTTGATACAAAAGTCGTCGCATCAGCGTCAGTCAGTGTGCTGAGGAACCGGCGCGAACGGGGTTACGCCATGCCGACTCGGGTGGCCCATTCGGCGTGTGCGCGGTCCCGAGGTTCGTTGCGTCTCAACTTGGGGGCAAGGATGTCGACCGGGGTAGGAACGACGACCGTTATCATACCGTAGACCCGCCGTGCCGCGCGGCCTTCCCATCCTGCGGGAAACTCCTTCAGGACCGACGCGGGAAGAAGGTTCACGTGCCAGCCGTGGATCTGTTCGAACTCGCTCCCGATCAGGGCGTCGTAACACATCCACGCCAAGGCATCCGAGTCGGTCACCGGATCGACGTCCATGCTGTATTCCGGGAGAGGAACGTCCAGCCCTCGATCGGCGGCATGCCACAGCAAGGCAGCCGACCCGATCAGCGTCATCGATGCCGGTTCATCGAGAGCAGCCCCCCACTCCATGAGCCAATCGACGACCTGCTGCGGGCGGGAAAGCTCTCGACGTGGCATGGGCCGTCCAGTCAAACGGTGCGGGAGGAATCACTCGACCCCTCTATCGAGGATAGCCCGGTCAATCGCGCCGGGGCAACCACGAAAGCTCCGGGTCACCGATCAGGAAGGCTGGATGCCGTCCCGGCCCCGGGTCGCAGGGTAGAATGCGGGCTTGCGAGAGGAGCGCGGATCGTGATGCAGCGCGGACGAATCCTGGTCGGTGTCGTGCTCGTAGCGTCCGGTCCGATGGCCGCCGCAGCTGAGGAGGACGCTGCCGAGATCGCCCGTTGGCAGGAGACCTCCGCCGACCAGGTGCGGCCGCTCTTTGAGGCGAAGTGCCTGGCGTGTCATTCGAGCTCGGAGTCGGAGGGCGACTTCGACCTGGCGGCGGTGATGGCGGTCGAGGAGCCGGCCGAGCAGGGCATGGCCTGGGATCGGGTGGCCGCCCGGGTGCGGCTCAACGAGATGCCGCCCCCCGGTAGTCCCGGGCTCTCCGATCCGGAGAAGGGCCTGCTCCACCGCTGGCTCGATGGCCGGCCGGGCCGCAACCTCTGCGAAGAGCTCGCCAGCGACGAGACCCTGAGCTGGTATCGCGGCCAGGTGATGAGCCGGCGGCTGACCCATGCCGAATACGAGGGCATGATCCGGGCGCTCGTCGAGGTCGATCTCGATCCGGCGCGGAATCTACCACCGGATGGCGCCGGCGGCGAGGGGTTCGACACGACTGGCGACACGTTGTTTCTCTCACCGATTCACCTGGAGCGGTATCTTGCCGCCGCCGACGATGTCGTGGAGACCGTGCTGACCGACGAGATGCCGGCGGCCGAGGCACCCGAGCGGGCGGGTTGGGAGCGGTGGGTGGGGGTGGGCTTTGAGCCGACGGCGGCGAACGTCCGCGACCGGCTGGCGACGTTTGCCACGGCGGCTTGGCGGCGGACGGTGACCGACGAGGAACTCGATCGGCTCGTGGCTCTCGCCGACGAGACGGCCACCTTCCCCGAGGCTCGTCCGCTCGACGGCCTGCGGCAGGCCTGCAAGGCGGTGCTCGTCTCCCCGAACTTTCTTTATCTGGTGGAGACCGTCCAGGCCGGCGGCATCGAACCGCTCGCGCCGCGGCAGCTCGCCACGCGGCTGGCCGTATTTCTCTGGGCGTCATTGCCCGACGACGAACTCCTGCGGCTGGCCGACGAGGGACGGCTTACCGACGACGACGTGCTCAGGGAGCAGGTGCGGCGGATGCTCCGCGACCCGCGGAGCCGAAGCCTGGCCGAGGCGTTCGGCCTGCAATGGCTCGAACTCGGCACCTTCGCCCAGCGAGTGGCGGCCGACCGAAGTCTGTTTCCCGAAGTCGACGACCCGCTCGTCGCCGACTTTCGCGAGGAGACGATCCGCGTCGTGCACCGGGTGTTCGCCGCTGATGCGAGCCTCCTGGAACTGATCGCGGCCGATGTGACCCCGCTCAACGCCCGACTGGCCGTCCACTACGGCCTACCCGAGCCGGAGCGGGTGGGGCCCGACGGCTGGGGCGTGGTCCCACTCGCCGACGGCCGCCGTGGCGGCGTGCTGACGACGGCGGCGGTGCTCGCGACCACGTCGTATCCCCGCCGGACGAGTCCGGTGCTCCGCGGCCAATGGGTGCTCGGTCAGTTGCTCGGGGGGCGGGTGCCGCCGCCACCGCCGGGCGTGCCGCCGCTGCCGGAGCCCCACGAGGGGGAGGAATCCCAGACGCTGCGCCAGCGGCTCGAGGCGCACCGCTCGAATCCGTCGTGCGCGACCTGCCATGATCGGATGGATCCGCTCGGCTTCGGCCTCGAAAACTACGACCCGCTCGGCCGCTGGCGGACCACCGACGCCGGTCAGCCGATCGACGCCTCCGGCACGCTCCCCTCGGGCGCGAGCTTTGCCGGCCCGGAGGAGCTCAAGGCACGCCTGCTCGACCGGCGGGACGAGTTCATTCGGCACGTTTCCCACAAACTGCTCGGCTTCGCGCTCGGCCGCCAGCTCGACGAATTTGACCAGTGCGTGGTGAAGCGGACGGCCGAACGACTGGCCGCCGCCGACTACCGAGCCGGCCTGCTCGTCGAGGAAATCGTGCTCAGCCACCCCTTCCGGCACCGATACCATAAAATGGAGGACTGAGCCCGGGCTGGCTGTCCCCTGGCGGAGGTTCAAGACCATGCGATTCCGATCACCCGCCCCTGGCATCGAGCTCTCCCGCCGCCGGTTTCTCCGGGGGACGGGCCTGGCGCTGGCGATGCCGTTTATGGCCTCCTGGCCGGGCAGGGTGGCGGCGGCGATCGGCGGGGCCGCGCCGCGGCGGTGCGCCTTCCTCTACTTTCCCAACGGCGCCGCCATGAAGGACTGGGTGCCCGCGGCGACTGGCTCCGACTTCGCACTACCCTATTCGCTCGAACCGCTCGCGGCCGTCCGCGAGCAGGTGCTCGTGATCTCCGGCCTCGACAAGCCGAACTCACGGCAGGGCGACGGCCACTACGCGAAGACGGCGAATTTCCTGACTGGGATGCCGGTGGCCAAAACGACCGGGGCTGAGCTGTCGAGCGGCGGTGTCTCGGTGGATCAACTGATCGCCCGATCACTCGCGAGCCAGACGCCGCTGCCGTCGCTCGAATTGAGCACCGAGCCGATCGTGTCGGGGGTCGATAGCAACGTCGGCTTCACGCGGATCTACGGCGGCCACATCTCCTGGGAGTCGGCCGCCCGGCCGCTCACCCGCGAACTCGATCCGCGGATGGTCTGGGAGCGGCTGTTCGGCGGCAGCGTCGGGCTCGATGCCCGCGGCCGCCAGCTGCAGGGCAACCTGCTCGATCATGTGCTCACCGATGCCCGCGACGTCCGGCGGAAGCTCTCCCGCGACGATCGGCCGAAGTTCGATGAGTTTCTCGATTCGGTCCGGGCGGTCGAGCAGCGGCTCGACCACGCCGCCCAGGATGACCGTCCGCCGCCCGACCCGGTGGCCCTGGGCGTGACGCCGCCGGTCGGCATCCCCCGCGATCCCTGCGACCACGTCGGGTTGATGCTCGACATGCTCGTGCTCGCCTTTCGCACCGATTCGACGCGGGTGGGCTCGTTCATGTTTGCCAACGACGTGTCGGGGCGAAACTTCTCGTTCCTCGACGGCGTCAAGGGTGGCCACCACGAGATTTCGCATCACGAGGGGAAGCCCGAGAAGCTCGAGCAATACCGGCGGATCACCCGCTGGCATGTCGAGCAGTTCGCGGGGCTCGTCGAGCGACTGGCCGCGATTCCCGAGGGGGAGGGCACGCTGCTCGACTCGACGATGCTGCTCTGCGGGTCGAGCATGTCCGACGGCAATTCCCACAGCCCCGACAACCTGCCAATCCTTGTGGCCGGCGGTGGTGGCGGCACGCTGGCCGGCGGCCGGCATCTCGCCTTCGAGGGGGACCGGCCGCTCTGCGACCTCCACCTCGCCCTAGCCCGGCGGATGGGCCTGGCGATCGACTCCTTCGGCGACAGCACCGGCCCACTGCCGGATCTCGGACCCGAAGTCTGACGCGGCCCGCCTGGGTGCGGCGCGAGTTACGGCTCAGGGATCGGGCTGCAGCGTGGCGAGAATGGGCCGGTGATCGCTGGTCTGATCGTCGTCGGGAAAGTCTCCGGGGCGGACGATCACGGTCGACTCTCCCCGCCAGTGGGTTGCCTGATTGGCCACGAACACGAAGTCGAGAATCGAGTCGGGATACCGATCGATCTGCGGATTGTTCCGATCACCGGCCCAATTGGAGTCGATGAGCGGATCGGGTTCGAGCCACTGCCACACGTTGCCATCGATCATGGCGTCGTAGCCGGCATTGCCACGGCGGGTGTGGAACTCGAAGTCGAAGTTGAAGTCGCCAGCCGCAATGGCAGGGGCTCCCAGGTCCTCGGCCCAGCGTCTGAGCATGTTGGCCTGATCGGCCCGCAGGTCGGCCTCACCCCGGGCCAGATGCACGACCACGAGCCAGAAATCCCGGCCTGACGAGAGGTCTCGCAGCCGGACCACGAGCGGCGAGCGGGCCCGCATCGCGCCGTGCTCCGGGGAATTTTCATCATCGATGTTGAGGTTGGCCGCGATCCCTCCGTAGCGGTGCAACTCGCGGACTTCCTCGATCGTGAACCGCTCGGCATCGACCACCAGCAGCAGTGAGTCGGCGTCGCGAAACCCTCCGCTGGCCGAGGTGGCATGATCCACGCGACCGCCGAGGCCGAGAGCGACCGCCCGACGATAGGCATGCACATCGGCGGGTGCGACCTCGGAGAGGGCCACGATTTCGGCGCGGGTCTCGGGCTGCTTGAGCAAGGCTACGAGTTGGGTGGCGATCACCCGGGGATCACTCGTGGGGGGTGCCTCCGGACGGTTGCTCTCGACGTTCCAGGCCAACAGCCGAAAGGCGTCGGCGGCGACCGGCCCGCCGGTCGCGAAGACCAGGCCGACCATGGTTCCGATGAGACTGAGCGGACAAGGGCGGTGAAGGAGACAGGTCATGCGGTGTCTATTTCCAGAGGGAAGAACCGGTTTGAGGATATCAGGCAGACGGCGTTGTGCCGGCGGATTCCCCGGCGTGGAACGGATGGCGGCCTTCCCCGCCGGCTACGACGAGGCCAATCGGATGCGGGCGGTGATGGGCTACGGCAACCGGATGTATCTGGCCCAGCCTGACGACATGCTGGCACCGGCCAACGACGAGCGGGCCTGGACCTCGCTGATGCTTTACCAGAACAGCCTGCCCGAGGCGGCCGAGCGGGGCTGGATGGCCGCTCGCGTGCGAAGCCAACGGGCCCGGTGGGGCAGAGACGACGTACGACCAGGATCCGGGCGACGTGATTGCCGATCCCGGCCGGCGTGGTCAGGTCTTCCGAGGCATCACCGGGGTCGTGCCCCGCCCGCCGCATCGCGTCGCTGAGGTAGTCGGAGCAGTGTGGATACTGATCGAGGCAGGCTCGGTCCATCGCATGGGCGATCGCCTTCTCCGGCCGGGATCCAGACGAGGCGGGCGGGTTTGCCGCGGCGGCCCACGAGGATCGCATGCTGGTCGAACGCGGCGGCCAACGCCAGCGCCTCGGTTTCCGCAATCCCGAGCACGAGCAGGCTCGGCTCCGGCGGCCAGGAGTTGTCGTTGGCCTCGCCCGCTCCGGGGAGGCTGCAATAGCCGGCCTCGAGGAGGGTCGCCTCCAGTCGCTCCATGCGGGCGGCGTTTTCCTGATCGTCGAGCCTGCGTGACCGAGGATTGCACGCGGTGACAAAGGCCCATTCGGCTGCCGCATGCCGTTCGAGCAGGCGGTCAAGCTGGCTCGATCGCCTCCCACAGCGGATGACGAAATCACCCGTCGGGCAACCAAACAACCGGTAGCTCGTGGCTCGGTAGGCAGCCTCCAGTTGTTGAGGCAGCGTGCGCATGGGGCCGGAGGAATCTAGTTCAGCTGGGGCTTCTGGGCTGCCGCCAAGGGAGCCGTAATTCCATGACCCGGGTCGATGCCGATCCGGTCACGTCCGCGTTGGAAGGATCGCTGACGGAAAGCGACTGCTCGCCCACCGTCATGAACGTGACTTGGAGTAGGGCGATGCCGTTGACAAATGTCGCTCTGCCGGGCAGCGAAGCCTCGGCATCACTGCTCGAGACATCAAGTGAGCCGCTAAAGCCCCGTACGACCCTGCCATCGGCATCGAACGCCATCAACTGAACGATGGCGGGAAGACCGGCAACGAGTTGGCGGGGCATCCAGATTCGAATACTCGCAACCGCGGGAGCAGCCTTGACCAGGGTGGTCGCAGTGGCCTTCGCGTCACCGCTCGTGGCCGTGATCTGCTGTTCTCCGAGTGCGGTGAAAGCCACCTGAAAATAGGCGCGACCGCGACGGAATTGAATGGTGTCGGGGAGTCTCGCCGATTCGTCGCTGCTGGCAAGGATGGCCGAGCCGCTGAAGTCGCGGATGGCCTGACCGTCGGCATTGACGGCGACGAGTGCCACCCTCGCCGCTTCACCGGCAACCACTTCCGGGCGGATTTCGATGCGGAAGTCCGTCACCACCGGTTGCAGGGCCACGGTCGTTGAGGCCTCAGCGGTGAGTTCACCTGCCTTGACCGTCAGCGTCTGTTGGCCTTCGGTGCCGAAGGTCACCGTCGCTGTGGCCCGGCCCCGTCCGAACGACACCGAGTCCGGCAGCGTGGCAGCCGGGTCGCTGCTCGTCAGCGTGAGTTCACCCCTGAAATTCGGCACAAGCCGGCCATTGGCGTCGAGAGCCATGATCGTCACTCGGGTCGGAGAGTCTGCTTGTGTGGATTGAGGCATCAGGACCACGAGTCGGGTGGCCACGATCGGCTCCGCCACGGTGGTCGAGTCGGAGCCGGTCAGCGGCGTCTCACCGCCGGCGCTGACCGAGAGCGTCTGCTCGCCGGCCGTGTTGAAGGTCACGCTGACGTAGCCACGACCACGGGCGAGGGTGACAGTCTCCGGCAGCGTGGCCGCCATGTCACTGCTCGAGAGCGAGACCTCTCCGCTGAACGAGGCGGGGCGATTGTCGGCACCGACTGCCATGATCAGAGCCCGCACGGGCAGACCGTTGGGCACGACCGAAGGAAGGATGACCGAGAAGCCGGCTGCTTCGGTGGCGGCGATTGGAGCCGAGCCCTCGAAGCCGGGTAGTCGGCTTTCAGAGAGCCGAGTGAGCACGGAGTCAGCCAGGAATTCAAGGCTGATCGGGAGGCCGCTGAGCACCGTGCGGGGTTCGAGTCCTTCGAGACTGAGCGTCGAGGTACGGTTGCTACGAATCTGTTTCCGCTTGGTTGCCATGATCTTCCCTCGCGTCTGGTGGAACCCCCGTCAGAAGAACCAGCCTGCCTGACTCCAGTGAGATTACAACCCTTGAACGGGTGAAGACAAGCAAGAGTTTCGTGGGCCGCTCATTTCGCGAATATTTCAGCCCGCCAGGCGTCGTTTTTCCGCCCAATCCGCTTCAGCGGAATCCGGTGAAAGCCAATTCCCCAGGCAGGGGAATCATCGGTCAGCCGGAAATCACCTGCCTTCGCGTCAACGAACCCTAGGGTCGATGTCGACGAGGTTGTCGACAAACCTCACACTCGCTGCGGCTGCGGAGATCGCAGCCGAGCACGGCATGCTCCCGCCCGCCCTCTGCACGTCCACGCCCCAGCCGCCGGCATTTCGCAGCCGTCAGCCCGCGACTGTCACTCCCTCACTCCCCTCGATCGACACCAGCCACTCACGCACCCCGTAGTTTGTGGTTCCCACCGAGGCCGCTGAGCGAACACCTCCGCCGCCGGATCAGGCCAACGGTCGCCAGTCCGGCCGCGACCCAGGGCAGAAAATGCACCGGCTCCGGCACGGCCGCCACACCCCCTGAGACTGCCGGGGCTGCCGGAATGTAATTTCCCTGATTGTACGCGCCACCGCCATTCACGGCGACGAGGTCGAAGACGTTGGTCACCCCGTCGTAGTTCATGTCGCCATCGGCCCAATGTGAAGCCAGGCCAGTGCCATACTTTCCCGATGAGTTGATGTTGACGAGGTCGAACACATTGACCGATCCGCTCAGATCGGTGTCACCGGGGGCGGCGAACGACACGGTGGCCGAGCCATCGCCCCGTACGACGTACCCTACGCCCCGCGCGCCCAACGAGGCTGCGGTGCTCGAGGTGATCCCGGCCGTACCGTTCCAAGTGCCGCCCGCACGGCCAGCGATGATCGCCGTTCGCAGGTCGCCAGTCGTAGCGCCGCTGCCGATCACGAGCCGGCCGCTGGTCAGATCGACCATACCGGTGGGATCGAGTGTGAGGCCGGCCACTTCCGCGGCCAAGGCCGGAGCGACGGAAAGTTTGCCAGCCGCTCCCACACTCACGGCCGACGTCGCGAGAGCCTGCGCGACGGCCAGGTTCAGTTCACCGTCGGCGACCGTGGTCGACCCCACATAGGAGTTCACCGCATCAAACACCACCGTGCCGGCTCCGGTCTTGGTCACGGATGTGGCGGTCGTGATCGCGGGATAGCCGGCCTGGGCCTGGGTGACCGACCCGCTGGCAACATCGATCACGATGTCGTCCGACGGGGCGGCGGCGTCGACGAGTTGCAGCAGCACATTGTCGAACGCCATGGCCCCCTGGCCCGCCGACGTAAGGCCGGATGGGCCGCCGAGACGCAGGCTATTGAAACCGTTGGACGTGGCGCTGACCGGCCAGGTGATGGTGGCGTCTACGCCCGGATCGCCCGGGCGGATGCCGGTTTCGGCGTCGGGTGTCCGCGAGATGTTTCTTAGCCCGTCCCGCCAGAGGTCGATCGAGAGCGTGACCTGCTCCGGTTCGACCAGCGCCGTAAACCGGTGCCAGCCCGCCCCGATATCACCGATGTTCGTCACGGTATCGATGTCCGTGGGCCGGTCGAGTTCGGCCGGCAGTTGGAAATACTGCCAATTCGGCGCGGCCGTCAGCGAGGGATCGACTTCCCCGAACAGGATCACGCGGTAGCCCAGCCCGGTGCCGGCGAAGAAGTTGGGATCGGTGCCTCCGGTGACATCTGTCGCCGTCGCGTTGTAAAGGCCGAGTTCGAGGATATTCTGCGTGGTGACCGAGCCGCCGGAGGTATCGATGTGGCGGAGCCCGAGCGACATCCGCTCGTTGCCACCCCCCGACTCGAAGATGTCCACGCTGACGGCCACATGTTGCGTCGGGCTGGGGACAGCCTGAAAGGCCGGCTGAAAGCCGTTGGCCTGGTCGATGATCCCGCCATACTGGTTGACCATGCCGGGGCTGCTGACAAGCGCCCCGACGTGATCGAGGGCCTGCCCTTCGATCCCGGGAAACAACACGGCGTCGCTCGTCAGGATCCCGTTGACGTCTTCACTGAAGGCCGCGGCCGCCGCGCCGTTGCCGCTCGTCGGCACCCACACGGCCCGCATGTCAGCGTCTGACGCATATGAATCGAACGTCTCGTTGACGAGCGTGGTCTGGCCGAACGCGGCGGGCAACCCCGCGACGATCACGGCCAAGGCGACTGCCGAAGAAAACACTCCGCACACCCTGATGCCCATGTTTCTGCCCCTTTCGTGTCGGTACCCCGCCTAAACTTTGAGTAAGATAGAGGAAGCGTGCCTGGGGCGAAAGTTTTGGGTGCACCCCGGTCTCGAGTACCCGGAACAGGTTACCCCGGTCGTGCGGAGTCGCCGCACCAGCGCGGCCGCGGCCACGCCTCCCATGATCAGGGGGAGGACGGCCGGCTCCGGCACCGCCATCATGCCGCCGACGGTCACTATGGGCGTGGCCGGGACGTAGTTGCCCTGTCCATAGACAGACGCCGGCCGTATTGATGCCCACGAGGTCGAAGACATTCACAGCCCCGTTGCTGGTCGTCCTTACTCCATTTCCTTACGTCGAGGCCAGCGCCTCGGGTCAAGTCTGGCCCGCGGTCGTGGTACGACGCCTTCCCGGCGACTACGACGATTGGTTGGTATGCATGGTGTCATCGCAGGTCGATCAGGCAATCGACGGATTCGACGAGGTAGTCTCGACAGGCGACGATGATTTCGCTGGATCCGGGCTGAACTCGCGTCGGGGGCTTGGATGGAGGTCGGGCGGGCATAGGCTGCAAACTCCAGACGCACAGCGGTTCGGCTGGCGTTCGTGTGGTCGTTTCGCGCAAGATAGACGCCTGGCCACGACGGTGAACCGGAATCGCCGTCGGCCGAGTGTTCACTGGCGGCTTCCGTCGCCGCCGGAGCCGTCAAGGAGGAGAACGCGATGCCGGCGCCTCGGTTCCGTGACCTCGCCGCGGTGCATATCGGCCGGGATGCCGCCTCGGTCCGGCTGCCGGGCTGGGTCGATCTGATCGGTGACCCAGTCCGGGGCGGCGATGGGCTGCTCGTGAGCCTGGCGCTCGAGCCCCGCGAGCCCATCTCCGGGGAGGGGACTCCCGGGCGCGCCGTGACCACGGCCGCCGCCGTGCAGGCAGTGCTCGTCGATGGTCGCAGCGACGTGATCCGCCGGCTCTCGCTGGGCTCCGGCGAGGTGGCCGTGCTCGTGGTCGATGGCGGCCTGCGGCCGGCCCACGTCGATCGCGACCGCGCGGCCCGAACCGCCGAATGCCTCGAGGCCGCCCGAGCCCTTGGCAAGCAATCGCTCCGCGACGTCGACGAGACGCTCTGGCGGCGGTGGCACGAAGAACTGCCGACGGCGCTCCACAAGCGGGCGACGTACGTCCGGGACGAACATGCGCGAACGCTGGAGTTGGTCGCCGCCGTGGAGCGGGGCGACTGGGCCCAGGCCGGGCGGCTGATGACCGAGAGCCAGCGATCGCTCATGGCCGACTTCGAGGTCGTGTGCCCCGCCCTCGATTCGCTCTGGGCCGTCACGGTCGCCCAGCCGGGTGTGTTCGGGGGGCGGCGGGCCGGCGGCGGGTTTGCGGGGCAGGTGGTGGCGCTGGTCGCGGCCGATCGGGCCGAGACGATCGCAGCCGCGGCGGCGGTGGACTATCGCCGGAAAACGAACCAGCAGCCCGGCTGGTGCGTGGCGGCGGTGGCTTCGGATCCAGTTGCAAACGCATGACGAGCGTTCGGCGTTCGACGGCGGCCGCTATGCTGCGGCGGCTGACCAGGGTTCTCGGATCAGCAGGGCCGCCGGCGGAAACAACGATGGCGAAACGCTGTTTCTAGGGCGTGAGGTGGGTCGTGCTGGCATGGGCTGTGGGGGTGTCGTATGCGAGCTGGCTGCGAGAGCATGTCTGCGAGTCGCCCGCCCAGCCGGCCGGTGAGCCACTGCCGATTGGAGGCCAGTGGAGCGTCACGGCGATCGCGGGCGGGCCGGAACGGCCGCCGCCGTTCACCACCGACCCGCTCGGTTCCTGGACCGAGCAAGGGGGCGAACTCGGGCGTGAGCCACTCCGGGTGAGGGGCCGATCAAGACCGGGTTCTCTGCGCTCAAGTCGGGTCAGTCGATGTCCATCCAGAAGGGCGCCGCGACAAACCAGGCCACGGCCGAGGCCAGCATGATTGTCTGCATCGGGCCGTCGGCCAGCAGGCCGGTCATGGTGAGCGCCGGAGGCACGATCGTGCCGGCCAGGGCCGCCAGGCCAAGAAATCTGGCGACGGCTTTCAGGCCACTCGTTTCCGCGGAGGCGGGGTCGTGATTCATGGTGCACCGGCCGGCTGCGGTGTCCCGCCGGCCACCTTGGAGAGAACGAGGTAGAGGAGGCCACAGGCGATCGCCGCCGGCAGCGGGAGGTAGGAGGCAAACACATCCTTCTCCATGTAGAGCCAGAGCGCCACGGCGACGGGCACGAGCCAGGAGACGAGCACGATCCAATTGAAGTTCCCGCCGCTCTTGGCTGCGGGATCGCGGGGGATGCCGACGGCATCGGCGAGGAAGTGATCGACGATGATGATCGCGCCGACCGGCGCGAGCACCGTGCCGTAGAGGCCGACGAACGAGAGCAGGTTCATGGCGAAAGCAGGGAAGATACCGGCGGCGATGCAGACCGCCCCGGCCAGGAGCGTGGCCGCCTTGCGGGGCATCGCCGGGATCATGCCCTGGAAGGCCAGGCCCGCCCGATACATCGTGGGGTTAGCCGTGGTCCAGCCGGCGATCACCACGCAGAGTAGGCCGGCCCAGCCGACGGCATCGTTGACCATCGTACCGGGATCCTTGCCCTGGGCCGGATCGACGCCGTGCTCCCGCACCCAGTAGATCAAGAGCAGCGCCGCGCAGATCCAGGCGACGTAGTGTCCGAGGAACATCCCCGCAGCCGGAGCCCAGCCCGCCGCGGGCTTGCGGGCGAACCGGAGCACGGAGAGGTCGCTCATCCCCAGGTGCATCGCGGCATTGCAGAACCAGGAGAAGCAGACCACCCCGAGAAAGCTGATCTTCTTGCCCGCGGCCGGTTCGACCGTGGGCGTCAGCAGGCTCCAGAGGTCGTAGCTGCCGAGCCGGCCGAGCGTCACCAGGCCGCAGGCGAGGAAGATCAGAAACATCCAGGGGGCGGCGTAGTGTCCCACCCTGGCGACCACGCCGTAGCCGAGCATCGCCACCAGGGTCATCACCGCGCCAATCGCCACGCAGGAGATGATCCAGGCGGGGCCGGTCGGCATGGTTGATTCGAAGGTTGGCATCGTGACGGTGCCGGGTGGGAAGAATTGCCCCACGGCCGTGGCCGAGACGGTGATCATCGCCCCCGCCAGGAAGCAGAAGAGCAGGCCGTTGGCCAGGTTGTAGAGCTTGACGAGCCAGGGGCCGGCGATTCGCTCGAGCTTGTAGTAGAGCGTCAGCCGTTCGCTGCAGGCGATCACGGTCGTGAGATACCGCCAGGTGAGCACGGCCAGGAGGTTGCCGATCAGGAGGCCGAAGATCAGGCTGGCGGCGTCGGCGCCCCAGGCCACGAACAACGGGCCGATCATGAACTCGGTGCCGGCCGTGTGTTCGCCCGCGTACATGCCCCAGAAGGCGGCCGGGCCGCGCAGGGCCTGCTCCGGCACCCGGCGTCGCTCGTATTCCGAGCCGGCCGACTCTTCGACATCCTCGACCTCGTGGACGAGATCCGTCATGTCCGCTTCCCCGTGACATTGCGTTCATAGGCCCGCACCGCGTCGAGCCAGCCGTGGCCCACGGGCACGCTGTGGGTTTCGCAGAATCGACCCCAGACCGCGCCCACCGGCAGCAGCTTGGCCTCCTCTTGGAGGGCCAGCCGGGCCGTGAGGTCGCCGGCCGCCTCGGCCGCCCGGATCGCCGGGGGCTCGAGCAGGCCGGTCAGGAGCGCCTTCTGCATGTTGCGAACACCGATCACCCAGGCGGCCACCCGGTTGATACTGGCGTCGAAGTAGTCGAGCCCCACGTGGATCCGCTCGGGGGCGCCGGTGGCGATGATCTCGCGGGCGATCGCCAGCAGGTCGTCGCCGAGCGTGACCACATGGTCGCTGTCCCAGCGGACGCCGCGGCTCACATGGAGCAGGATCTCGGGCAGGTAGAGAAGCACGCTCGAGATCTTGTCGGCGATCGATTCGGTGGGGTGGTAGTGGCCGGCGTCGAGGCAGAGGAGGGTGCCCCGGGAGATCGCGTAGCCGAGGTAGAACTCGTGGGAGCCGACGGTGCAACTCTCGGCGCCGATCCCGAACAGCTTGGGCTCCACGGCGTCGAGGAGCTGCTCCTTGGCGAAGGGCTTCTCGAACACGCGGTCGAGGGCGGCGGCCAGCCGCTGCCGCGGGGCCATCCGATCGGCGGGCGTGTCCTTGAAGCCGTCCGGGATCCAGACGTTCGTCACGCAGGGGCTGCCCAGAGCGGCTCCCATTGCAGCGCCGATCTCCCGGCAGCGGCGGCAGTGCTCGATCCAGAAGCTGCGGATGCCGTCGTCGGGGCTCGAGAGCGTGAGGCCGTCGGCGGCCTTGGGGTGGGAGAAGCAGGTAGGGTTGAAGTCGAGGCCCACGCCCCGCTCCTTGGCCCAGCCAATCCAGCCGGCGAAGTGGGCCGGCTCGATCGCGTCGCGGTCGACCCGCTTTCCGCCGAACTCGCCGTAGAAGGCGTGGAGGTTGAGCCGGTGGCGGCCCGGGATCAGGGCGAGCGCCTGGTCGAGATCCGAGCGGAGTTCGTCGGGCGTGCGAGCCCGGCCCGGGTAGTTTCCCGTCACGGCCAGGCCGCCGCCAAGGGCGTCGGGGGCCGACTCGAAACCCTGCACGTCGTCGCCCTGCCAGCAGTGGAGCGAGATCGGGATCGCGGCGAGCGCCGCCTGGGCCTGTTCCGTATCGACACCGAGGGCGGCATAGCGGTCGCAGGCGAGCGAATAGGCGGCATCGGTGGCGACCGAAGCGGGCATGGCGTTCCCTCCAAAGCCCGCGATTGTCGCGATGGCGGCGGGAATTACCAGAGCCGGCTCCCGGCCTGCATCGCACGCCGACCTCAGCCGCTCAGGCGGCTCGCCGCTTCGAAGTCAGCCGCCGCAGGCTGGCGAGGGCCAGCCCCGCACCGATGATCATGAACGAACCCGGCTCGGGCACGACGACCAGGTTGTTTGCGTATTGGTTGTTACCGGCCCCGGCGTTGAAATTGAAGAAGCGAATCTGCGAAATGTCCGAAGCCACAAGAGTCAGGTCTGTGTTGGTCACGCTCAACCCATCAAATTCCAAGGAGTAGGTATTTCCGACGAGTTGTGTGAACAGGATGGTTTGGTAGTCAATGTTGGTCGGCCAGTTTGACGCAGCGAAAGTTGTATTTGGACCCGTGATATTTTCCTGGCCGCCAGCGTCGTTCAGTTTGAACGCATCAGTCGGATCACTGCCGATGTAGTACGTCTCAAACCGATTTGTGCCGCTGTTATTCTGGAGAGCAATCCCAACCGTACCTCCAGTGTTCACGTTTCCAAGTGACAACTGAATCTGGACGGTGCCACCAACTGGCAACGTCGACGATCCCGTCGCTGTCAGCAAGGCTGAGGCGAACGAATATGTCATGCTGGCTGTCTGACCACTATTCGCGTAGAGGCCCCAGGATGTCCCCATGGTGGTGGCCCCGGCCGCGCCAGTAAAGCTTCCATTTTGGTTGGAATCTCCCGACGTGTTCGAGAATGTCCAGCCCGTCGTACCGTTCGTCCCGGCATTCACCGAGACGATCGTCGCCCGGGCGTGACTGGTGGAGAGCAGAAGACTGGCAGCGAAAAAGATGCCAACCGTTTTCGAGGATGTCTGCAAACTGAGCGTACGGCGCGGACGCAAGTCTGTGAGCAGCATGGCGTGGATCACCTAAGAGTTTCAAAGTTTTGGGAAGCCCACCTCCCCAGTCCCCGTCTGCCGCACCACGGATGCAAATCTCGCACCGTTCATGCTCTGGCGCCTTTTTTCTTCGTTATGTTGTCGGAAAGCCATGCAAATTACGGGCTTTTGATCGATCTTCCTGGGAACGGTAGGGCCCGCCCTCACCGCACCGGTGGAGCAAATCGCACCACTTCGTCGGCGGCGCTGGAGCGAATCGCTCCAGTTGCGTCTTCGGTGTGGGGCAATTTGCCTCACCGCTATAGGGGGGTAGTGGGCGTGTGGCGGACTGAGCAGGCAGGAAACAGTTGGAGGCCGAACCCTGTTCCTGGCGGGATCGTCAGGGACGACCGGAGGTCGCCTGAGGTGCGCGGGTGCTCGGTTCGGAATCGCTTGCCGGTCTTCGTGCAGGGGGATAACTTGTCCGCTGGGGGGTGGGCGCTGTCCCGCCGCGTTTCGAGCCGTTCGGTTTGATCAATCCTTGCTTCTCGAGAAAGGGTCCGCTCCATGAAGACGTTGAAGACATTTTTTTCCGTCGCCGTCCTTGCCACGGTAGTCGCGGTGAGTTCAGTCCGCGCCCAATCCGTATCCGAGAATTATGCCGGTAATCAGAACACAAGTTTCGGGGGAGCTGTCGGCAACGGTTCGTTGCAGGTCGTGAATGACAGCCTGGGGGCGATCAACTTCACGTACACGAGGGGCTCCTCCAACTTCGACAATCCGATCGTGATCTACATCGATAGCCAGTCAGGCGGCGCCACCTCGACCTCAGGCTTTACCGACACCGCGGATGGTCTGCGAAGGGCGATTTCCGGGGCTGGTTTTGACAACTCGACCCCAGTGCGTTCCACCCTGAATTTCGCCGCTGGCTTCGGGGCCGACTACGCGCTTGCCCTCAGTAATAGCTTTGCCGGCTTGTGGAGCCTCTCGAACCCAACGAGTTTTCCGTTTCAGGTCTCCGCTGGGCTGTCGCCGAGCAGCGCAACGCAGACTGAGGCGTCGTACACCTTCGGCATCACCGCCGCGGACATCGGCCTCACGGCCAATAGCGGCGACTCGTTCTCGTTTTTCTCACCTATATCAGCGATACGGCGTTTCGGTCGGTGGAGACCTTCGGGGCTTCGTACACCGGATCTCCAGCGGCCGGATGGAACACCTTCGATGCCGCCGGCAGCAACACGTTCACGCTCGTGCCGGAGCCGACCACCTGCGGATTTCTGGCTACGGCCGCGGCGGCCATGGCCGCACGGCTGGCCCGTCGCCGCACCTCCTGATGGGCTGATCACGCGATTCAATTGACCCGCTCGTGCCGCCGGGCTGTGGCGGGCATAATCCGGCTATGCCCGTGCCCGCCTCCGATCCCTCGTCAGCCCCTGAACCCGCCGCGGCCCCGCCCCAGGTCGTCGATCCGGCCGCCAAGGGGCGGCGGCCGCCGTGGCATGTGGGGCGGGACGTCACCGGTCGGCTGCTGTTTCTGGGCACGGGCACAAGCGTGGGCGTGCCGATGGTGGGCTGCGGCTGCGACACCTGCCGCGACGGCGGCCCCAAGGACGTGCGGACGCGGACGAGCGCGCTCGTCGGGCTGCCCGAGGGCCACCTCCTGATCGACACCACCCCCGACCTGCGCTCGCAGCTCCTGCGGGAAAACATCGGCCGGGTCGATGCCGTGCTCTACACCCACGACCACGTCGATCACGTCTACGGCCTCGACGACGTACGGCCGCTCTGCTTCCACTCCGGCCGGCCGATGCAGGTGCTCTGCGAGGAGGCCGTCGAGCGGCGGATTCGCCTGGCCTTCGACTACGCCTTCTCCGACAAGCCGCCAGCCGGCGGAGGCGTGCCCAAGCTCGGCTTCGCCCGGATCGGCACCGAGCCCTTCGACCTGCTCGGGGCTCGGGTCGTGCCGCTGCGGCTCGAGCACGGTCCCTTCAAGGTGCTCGGCTTCCGGTTCGGCAACGTCGCCTACTGCACCGACACCAGCGGCATTCCGGATGCGACCTGGCCCTTGCTCGAGGGCCTCGACGTGCTCGTGCTCGACTGCCTCCGGCACACGACTCATCCCACGCACTTCTCGCTCGCCGAGGCGGTGGCCGTGGCCGAACGGGTGAGGCCTGCCCGCACGCTGCTCGTGCACCTCTCTCACGAGCTGCCCCACGAGGCGACGAGCCGAATGCTGCCGCCCGGCGTGGAACTGGCCTACGACGGCCTCGAAGTGCCGCTCACATAGAACGTGTTCGGGGTCTGTGCGTCACCGGCTCGGGGGCGGCACAAGTCGCGTCGCCGGCGAGGATACGCCCCATGCTCCGCGAGCGTTCGCCGACCCCCTCGCCTTGCGTCAAACCTGCGTCACCGG
>ERZ889217.625-NODE-625-length-20478-cov-12.774911_pt1 | contig 20478 bp, 12 predicted proteins | sample MGYA00521098_ERZ889217 | MGnify/ENA primary metagenome ERZ889217 (study PRJEB32303, sample SAMEA104408613) | aquatic metagenome | biome: Brackish water; feature: Pelagic; material: water | place: Baltic Sea | collected 2014-06-10T22:04:00 | depth 2,362 m ... | reverse complement strand
ATATCGAGATGCAGTCTGCACATGAAAGTAAATGCGGACTCCAGGCTGAAATCGCTCAGGGGGGGCATTGATTGATATTAGTTAAGAGGACTGCGTCCGGCAAAAACAGGGTCAGCAATCCCTACCAGAAATAGCAATTTTCTACCAATTGCGCGTAACGCGGGTTGGGGTGAAGATCCCAAGGTCACCGGAATTCTAGGAATCGCCAATGCAACTTTCCTTGGACTCGGGTGTTAATAATACAACCCTTTCGCCTCCTCCCGAACCAGCTCAACAATGAAACTCCTCCAATCACTGCTACCAGCCACATTTTTTGCATTCACGTTGACAACCGAGGGCGCCGCCACTGGCCCACAGCCCGCCGTTTGTGCCGCAACCCCGAAGCCGAACATCGTCCATATCCTCACCGATGATCTCGGCTGGCAGGATGTGGCAGCCTATTACAAGGCCGTCCATGGCAAGGAGGCAGTCTATGAAACGCCAAACATGGATCGGATCGTGGCCAAGGGGATGCGACTCATGCAGGCCTATTCGCCGGCGCCGACCTGCGCGCCCTCCCGTGCGGCCTACATGGCTGGCCAGTTCACGCCGCATACCGGCGTTTTGCACGTGATGGGAAGTCTTCCCCCAAGGCAGATGCGCCCGGACCAGAAGTATTTCGACGGGTTTTACCCGATGCGCCTGGATCTCGGCACGCCCACAATCGCGCGGGTTCTCAAAGATGCGGGCTATCTCACCGGTCATATCAAAAAATGGCACCTAGGCGGAAAGAGCGATGGGTATCCCGACCCGATTGCCTACGGGTTTGATTTCAGTTGGGAGGCGGGGACGAAGGACTACAACGACCCGGATGTCTGGGACAAGGAGCGGAAAAACAAATCAGATTATTGGAATGGCATCTGGCTCCCCCTCAATCCGCGCCACAAGGGGTTTGCCACGGCCGACCCGAATGATCCTTTTCGCACCGATCCGGCGGATGACGATCGTCCTCTCGATGGGGTGTCGGATCTTGCGGTGCGCTGGCTGGGCAAAGCCAAGGATTCCGGTAAGCCGTTTTTTCTGAATCTCTGCCCGTCGCTCGTGCATGGGCCGATCAGCACACGCGACCGCAAGCGCCTCGAGCATTACTGCAAGAAGATGGGCGTCCCGTTTCCGAAGGACTCCGGAAAAATTACGGATAAGGAGTGGGGGCAGGTAAATCCCTATTACGCTGCGATGATCGATGGGTTGGATTGGGGGGTTGGCAAGGTGCTGACCTATCTGGAAACAACCGATGATCCCCGCAATCCCGGCCACAAGTTGATCGATAATACCTACCTGATCGTGAGTGCCGATAATGGCGGGGCCGAGGGCAACTTTGGGCCCCGGGAGCGTGTTGCGGACAATTCCCCGCTGCGTGCCGGCAAGTCATCGGTCTATGAGGGCGGGATTCGTGTGCCACTGCTCGTGATGGGCCCCGGCGTCACTGCTGGAAGTGTTTCAGAAACCCCGGTCAGCCTGATCGATCTTTTCCCGACATTCATGGCGATTGCATATTCCGAACCTCGGAAGGATCTCGAGCTCGACGGGTGCAATGTGCTTCCAGTCTTCAGGGGGGAATCCACCAAGGCGAGATTTGCTGATGGCAGCGTGCGCGACACGCTCTGCTTCACTTTGCCAGTGGGTGGTTGCAGCGCGAGCGCGATCCGCAAGGGGGGCTGGAAATTGCTGCTAAACCATGCGCCCGAAGACAACGGCCGCCCGCCAATTGAATTGTTCCACCTTTACAACGATGACGGCACCCAGGCGGATTTGAGCGAAAAGGAAAACCTCGCCGAATCAAATCCTACCAAGCGCGACGAATTGCTCGCCGATCTGAAGGCGTGGTTCGACAGGTTCGATGCCCAGTTGCCCTACAAGAGCGCCAAGGTGGCCCCCGGCAAACCGCTCTCTGGTGCGAACAAGGTGCCGGCCATCACCGGCATGTCGGAAGACGGCAGCACGGTCTCGGTGGCCTTCGAAACCGGCAAGGACAAGGCGAAGATCGTGGATGCGAGTCTGATCTACACGACCAACGGGTCCGACCAGTTGTGGGAAAAGGCGCCCTATGAAGAATGGCACAGGGTCCGCGCGAAGATTGGTGATGGTGTTGCTTCGGTGACCGCGCCTCCTGGCATGACCCATGGCATTTTCTATCTCCGGGATGAAAACGGCTTTTGCGTGAGCAGCAAGGAGGTGCCGCATTCCCACGGGCCCGGCGGCGTCATGAGTTGGTCGATCACCACAAAACCCGATGGGGCCTACGGATGGCGTCCGGGGTTGATCTCCCTGATCGAGACGGGAAGTGCGGCGCTGGAGAACGCCTCCAAGAAGGGGCAGGACACGGGGGCGCTGACCAAGGCGCTCAATGCTGCCAAGTCCACTGCCGAACAGCCTGTCTCAGAAAAAGACTACGCTTCAGCGACCCGCAACCTGCGCACTCAAATCCGCGCTCTCGACGTGCCAGAGGCAAAGCTCTCTGTGCTCAACCTGTTCAAGACACCGAAGTGGTAACCGGGTTTGTGAGATGAAAAATATCGTTTCCCTTTCACTGATTGCCTGTTGCTTGGGCGTCTCAAGCACTTTGGCAGCAACCTCTGAGGAAAAGCCGAAAAATATCCTCCTCATCATGTCGGACGACCTGAAGGCCAGCGTGGTGGGGGCTTACGGCAACACGGTGTGCAAAACGCCCAACATCGACCGGTTAGCGAAGTCGGGCATGGTCTTCGAGCGTTCCTATTGTCAGGGGTTGGCGTGTGCGCCCTCGCGCCCTTCGATCATGACGAGCACGTATCCGGGCGTAAAATCCAAGGCCCCGACAATCGGCGAGCATTTGCAAAAACACGGATGGCACACCGCCCGAGTCGGGAAAATTTTCCACATGGGCGTGCCGGACTCCCCGAAAAATGGGGATAGCGGGCTGGATGTGCCTGAATGCTGGACCGAGTTTCACAACACAAAATCGGAGGAAACGTCCACGCCCGGATTGTATCGCCTCACAAGCCGGGGGATTGCCACACGCGAGATGAAAGGAAGGCAGGGGGCTGGAACCAAGTTAAGGCCGTGGGTTGCCGTGGAGGCCGACTGCGAGGATGGGTCCGATCAGGCTGACCATCTGGTGGCCCAAAAAGCAATCGACCTTCTCCGCGAGCGCAAGGAGGCAGGAAAACCGTTCTTTCTCGGGGTCGGGTTTTTCAGGCCGCATTACCCAATGGTCGCTCCGAAGCGGTTTTTCGACATGTACCCGCACGAGACGCTTGAGGTTCCTTCCTTGATCCCAGGCGACTTGGATGACATTCCGCCGGTCGGGCAAGCCTCGACGGGGGATGGATTGAATGACTCCAAGGAAGGACGCCAACGGATGTGGCAAGCGTATTACGCCTCCACCACCTTTATGGACGAGCAGGTCGGGCGGGTTCTGGAGGAACTCGACCGCTTGGGCTTGGCTGATTCGACGGTGGTGATCTTCACCACAGACCACGGGTATCATCTCGGCGAGCACGGGTTTTGGCAAAAAGCCAACCTGCATGAGGAGGTTGCCCGCGTGCCGTTCATTGTTCGTGTCCCTGGGGAACCTGCCGGGCGGACGATGTCCCTCGCCGAGTTGGTTGATTTCTATCCGACCTGTATCGATTTGCTTGGGCTGCCGTCTCCGGAAGGCATCCAGGGGAAGAGCCTTGTTCCTGTCCTGCGCGATGCACAGGCCCGTGTGCGCGACACCGCGCTTTCAGTACACAACGAACGGCATGTCAAAATTCCCGCCGAAGGAATCCGGGCGGATGACTGGCACTACATGCGCTACGCCGATGGCGGTGAGGAATTCTACGATATGGTCAACGACCCTCAACAATACCGAAACCTGGTGGGAGATCCTGACTCAGCCTCGCTCTTGGCAACCGCCCGCCGGAAGTTGGATCAACGCATGAAAGAAGCGGGGTTGTCGCAATGAGAGTGTCCTCGTTGCTCGCTCTGGCAACCGGTCTCACGGCCGCGTGGGTTCTTCCTGCCGAAAAAGGGTGTGCCGCCACCCTCGCCGGAAGCCGACCGAATATCATTTTTATCCTCACCGACGACCAAGGGTACGGGCAATTGGGCTGTCAGGGACATCCGTGGCTCAAGACGCCGCACATCGATGCCCTCCGGCACGAGGGAATGGCCTTCGATGATTTTCAGGTGAGCCCGACATGTTCGCCCACACGGGCGGCATTGATGACCGGGAATGTGCCGTTCAAAAATGCGGTGAGCACAACAAACGGCCCCCGCTCATGCATGGTTCTCTCCGCTGTGACCCTGCCGCAACTTCTCAAGCAAGCCGGGTACACAACCGGCATTTTTGGAAAGTGGCATCTTGGCGACGAGGAACCGTATCAACCCACGGCCCGTGGATTCGATGAGGCCTTTGTGCATGGCTCCGGCGGGGTCGGGCAACCGCAAGATGTCCCTGGAAACAAGTATTTCGACCCGGTGATTCGTCACAACGGATCCTTTGTAAAAACCAAGGGATTCTGCACGGATGTCTTCTTTGCAGAGGCCCTCCGCTGGATCGAAAAGAACAAGGACAAGCCGTTTTTTGCCTACCTGTCGACCAATGCGCCGCACTCGCCCTACATTGCTCCGGAAAAGAATGCACAGCGCTTCCGGGCGATGGGACTGAATGAAAACGGGGCCGGGTTTTACGGGATGATCGAAAACATCGACGAGAATGTCGGCCGCCTGATGCAGCGCCTCCGCGAATGGGATCTCGATGACAACACGCTCGTCGTCTTCATGTCCGACAATGGCTTTGCGAGTGTGGCGGCGGTACAGGGAAAGGTGGGCAAAGATGGAAATACCCCAATCTTCGCCTACCAGGCCGGATTGAAAGGGCACAAAAAAACGCCTCATGAAGGTGGAACCCGCGTGCCTGCGATGTTTCGCTGGAAAGGCAAAATCAACGAGGACACGACCTGTAATGCACTCACGACCCACATTGATTTTCTGCCAACCCTCCTAGAACTCGCGGGATCGAACGTGCCACACGAGATCGATGGCAAGAGCATGGTGCCACTCCTGGAAAATCCGAATGCCGATTGGCCGGATCGCACCTTGTGTTTTCACATCGGCCGATGGAGTGACAAAGTCGGTCCGGACGATTCGAAATACGACACCAAGACCGGGTTTGCGGTGCGGAATGCGCGGTATCGCTGGGTCAATGGCGAGGAATTGTACGATGTTCTTGCCGACCGCGGGGAGAACAAGAACTTGCTCGAGGAACACCCTGATATCGGTAGCCGCCTGAAGATCGCCTACGACCAATGGTGGGATATCGTAAGACCGTTTCTGGTGCACGAAAAGGCCGGCAGTTTTGGCCCCAATCCGTTCCACGAAGTTTACGAAAAACAGAAGGCATCTTCTGGAATTCCCGAATGGAAGAAGCCCGCATTTGCTGATTTCAGCGATTCAACCCCATGAAGCAGACCACCCTGAACCTAATATTCCACGGAATCCTTCTGCTCGCCGCGACTGTTTCGCTTTTCGCCGAGCAAACGAAACAGCCCAACATCATCCTTATTATGGCCGACGACATGGGATACGAGTGCGTCGCGGCAAACGGGGGAGGTCCTTACAAAACCCCGGCACTCGACCGGTTGGCGGAAACCGGGATGAGGTTTGAGCATTGCTACTCGCAGCCACTTTGCACCCCCTCCCGCGTGAAGCTGATGACCGGGATGAACAACTCACGGAATTACACGACATTTGGCGAATTGGACCGTGGGCAAACAACCTTTGCGCACCTGCTCAAAAAAGCCGGCTATGCGACATGCATTGCCGGGAAGTGGCAACTGGGAACACAGGCGGATTCCCCAAAGCATTTCGGCTTCGACGAGTCGTGCCTGTGGCAACATACGAGGCCGGCAAAGGATAAGAATCGCGACACCCGCTACCCGAATCCCCACTTGGAGATCAACGGGAAACCGGTGGACTACTCAAACGGAGAGTACGGTCCGGATGTTGTTTCGGATTTTCTATGCGACTTCATCGAGCATCACAAGGACAAGCCGTTCGTCGCCTACTATCCCATGATCCTTCCACACAGCCCGTTTGTTCCAACCCCGGATAGTGCGGATCCGAAGTGCAGGGACATGGAGAAAAATTTCGTCGAAATGGTGCAGCATGTGGACAAGGTCGTCGGGAAAATCGTGGCCAAACTCGATGAACTCGGCCTCCGCGAAAACACACTGGTTCTATTCACCGGGGATAATGGCACCGGCAAGGCCATCACCTCGACCTTGAATGAAAAACCCTTCCGTGGAGGGAAGGGGGAGATGACCGATGCCGGAACTCATGTACCGCTGATCGCGAACTGGTCGGGCGTCATTCCCGCCGGCAAGGTGAATGGAGATCTTGTCGACTTCAGCGATTTCCTCCCAACCTTCTGTGACGCTGCCGGGGTTGCAATTCCTGAAGGTCTGACGATCGACGGGCACAGCATCCTCACCCAATTATATGGGCAATCTGGCACCCCCCGCGAGTGGGCCTATTGCTGGTATCGCCGGGGCGGAGGAGGGAAGGCCGCTGTTTGGGCCAGAACCCAACGATACAAACTCTACGCCAGTGGCGAGTTCTATGATGTCCCGGCCGATCCAGCTGAAAAATCACCGTTGAAAAATCTCAACCCTGACCAAGAGGCGGTTAAAGCAACCCTCCAGAACGTCATCAACCAAAACCTGGCTGTCCAAGGATCTGCCTTGAAGAAATCCTGAGCTATGTCGTGCGCAGCGAGACGAATCACGCAAATCCTCTCTGCTCTAATTCTCCTCACCACTATCTGTGCAGCTAACACAGAGAAGGAAGAGGGGCCCAATATCATTGTGATTCTTGCCGACGATCTCGGCTACGGAGACTTGGGGTGCTACAATGCCGAAAGCAAAATCCCGACACCCAACCTCGATGCCTTGGCAACAAAAGGGGTTCGCTTCACTGACGCCCATGCCGGGGGGTACTACTGTGTGCCGTCACGCTATGCGCTGATGACCGGCACGTTTGCCAGTCGCACGTCGATGAACCTGGGGAACGGTCCGTTGATCAGACCGGGCCAGCCCACGGTTGCCTCGGTCCTTCGGGAAAACGGATATCAAACCGCCATGGTTGGGAAATGGCATCTTGGCTTTGATGCGTTTCTCCAAGGGGTGCACGAGAACATCAATTTTAATGGCGAGTTCACTGGTGGCCCGGTGGACTGTGGATTCCACCAGTTCTTTGGCATTCACGCCTCGCTCGATATCCCGCCCTATTTCTTTATCCGCAACCGGAAGGCAGTGTCTCCTCCCACAGAGTCTATTGGTGCCAGCGAGGGAGTCGATCCCGTGGCGGGGTGGAATAATATTCAAGGCCCATTCTGGAGAAAAGGGTGGGCGAGTCCGGTATTTGATCCCGCGTCGGTGACACCGCGTTTTTTTGAGGAAGCACGAGCGGTGATTTCCAAGCATGAGAAGGAGGCCTCCGGAAAGCCGTTGTTTTTGTATCTCGCGCTTCCTTCGCCTCATACTCCTTGGTTGCCTCTCCCGGAATTTCGCGCAAAAAGCGGCGCTGGGAGCTACGGGGATTTCGTGGTGCAGGTGGATGCCGGGATCGGGCAGTTACTTGCGTTGGTAGACGAGTCGAGTCTTGCTGATAATTGCTTGATCCTCTTTTCCTCGGACAACGGGCCGGTTTGGTACGACGCCAATGTCGAACAATATGGACATAGATCGTGCGGACCGTTGCGGGGGATGAAGGGGTCCGAACTCGAAGGGGGCCATCGTGGTCCATTCATTGTCCGCTGGACAGGGCGATGCCCTGCAGGAATCACAAGCGATCGGACCGTTGATTTTACCGATCTCCTCCCCACCATTTCCCAACTCTGCGGTGGGCAACCAGAGTCCGGTTGGGATGGAGCGAGTTTTCTTTCTGTATTGCAGGGAAAAGAGGGTGGCACGCCAAGGCCAGCCATTGTTCATACCAAAAATTGCATCAGAGACGGGAAGTGGAAGCTCATTAGAGGCACGCAAAAAACACCTCCAGAGGTCCAATTGTACGACCTCGTAGCCGACCTAGGGGAAAAACAGAACGTGGCCAAAGACAACCCCGCCATTGTCGCCCGACTCACCGACAAACTCGATTCCTTGATTCCATGAAACAACCAACCACCCTCATCGCTGCCATTTTGATCGCAACCCTCGGCATGACGCCGGTTCTCCTTGCGGATGACGTTGCTCCAAGTTCGCGCCAATCGCGTGCGGGCAAAAAAAAAGCGAAAGAGCCCGCGCTTCCACCCACCCATGCCGATGTGGCTTACGATGTGCATGAGCGCACCAAGCTCGACTTCTGGCAGGCGGAGGGTGACGGACCACGCCCGCTCAAGGTTTTTATCCATGGGGGAGGTTGGGTCACAGGCGATAAAAAACAGGGCACCAAGTTGCTGGATTCCGAGTTGAAGAAGGGGATCTCCGTGGCGGCGATCAATTATCGGTTGTCCACAACGGATCCACTCCCGGCGCCGGTGCATGACGCGGTGCGGGCGATCCAGTTTCTGCGAAGCAAGGCGCAGGAGTGGAACATCGATAAAAGCCGGATTGTGCTCACCGGAGGAAGCGCCGGGGGGTGCACGTCCCTGCTCATCGCCTGTATGGACGACTTTGCAGATCCGGCCTCGGACGACCCCGTGAAGCGCGAGTCGAGCCGTGTCCAGGGGGTGGTGGTCAAAGGCGCCCAGTCGGCGATCGATCCCAAGCTCATCGAGTCCTGGATCGGTCCGAATGTCTGGCATGAGATGATCCACCAGGCGGTGGGAGAACCCACTGTCGAGGCCGCAAAGCAAAACTACGCAAAGCACGAGGCCCTCTACCGCGAATTCTCGGCATACAACCACCTCAGCAGTGACGATCCGCCCCTCTACCTTGGCTATGCACCAGATGTCTCCGTTCCAGCGACATCAATCGGACACGGCATCCACCACGGCATGTTCGGGATCAAGTTGAAGGAAAAATCCACCGAGGTCGGCCACAACAAAGTCTATCTGGGCATCGGAAAACAAGCCGATGCCACCTACCGGAATGGCGATGCATTCGCTGATAGCGTCCTTCTCGCAAACTAACCCTTCCTCCACAACCGACTCATTTTCACAACACCCATATGCTCAAAAAACTCATCACCAGCGCGGCAGGATTGCTTTTGGTTGCCCCCCTTCAGGCGGATGACCGCCCTCCAAAGCCCAATGTCATTATCGCCCTGATTGACGACCTTGGTTGGCAGGATGTGAAGTGTTACGACATTGACGGCCCCAGCCCCTACGAGACGCCAAATATCGACGCCCTGGCCAAGCGCGGGGTGATGTTTTGGGAGGCATATTCACCGGCTCCCACGTGTTCGCCGAGTCGCGGAGCGATCATGGCGGGCAAGTATCCCGCGCGTCTGCAGCGAACCCATGTAAAAGGGGGGCAACCGCCGGCAGCTAAAAACAAAACCAAGGATGTGATGATCGACCCTTGGCACATGGGGCGCCTTGATGTCAGTGAGACCACAATTGCAGAGGCGTTGAAAGCGAACGGATACCGCACCGGACACAGCGGCAAATGGCACATAGCCATCGATCACAATGCGTTTCCCCAACCGAAAGACCATGGGTTTGATGTCACTTATTCTGGCCGCGGGGCGAACAATAAAATGTCGCCGGATCGGCTTTCGGATTTTGCCACAGCGGATGCAAAGGATCCCTACCAGTTGGACGAGGAGGGATTTCCGAAAGACAGCGTGACGCTGAATGCGATCGATTTCATGGAGAACGCAAAAGCCCAACCATTCTTCCTCTACTACCCGACATGGTTGGTCCATTACCCGGTTCAAACACGCAGTCGCGCGTTGCTGGAGAAATACTGCAAGAAGCTCGGTGTGGAGATGCCCACCGATCCTGAGGGCTGGCCGCTCGAAGGGCAGAAAAACCCCTACTACTGCGCCATGGTTGAGATGGTCGACCACTACATCGGACAGCTCGTGTCCTACCTTGAAACTACTGATGATGCGCGCTGGCCGGGACACAAACTGATCGAAAACACCTACATCATTTTCTCTTCTGACAATGGCGGTGCCGAGGGCGGACATGGGGAAATTTACACCGACAATGCGCCGCTGACGGACGGCAAGGGGAGCACCCTCGAGGGCGGCACCCGCGTGCCATTGATTATTGCTGGACCCGGCATCAAGGAGGGGATCCAGACGAACGTCATGGCAAACGGGGTCGATTTCTTTCCCACGATTCTTTCGTGGGCGAACCTGAAACTGCCGGCGGGCATGAAGGTTGATGGCTGTGATTTGTCCGCGCTCGTGAGTACGGACCCACAGGATGCCGGGTTGGTGAAGGATGCCTCGGGCGACTCCCGGAAGACGATGATTCACCACTTCCCGCACGGGGTGAAAGCCCGTTCGACCATTCGCCGCGATGGCTTCAAGTTGATCTACACCTACAACCACTACAGCAAAAGTAAGTCACCGGAGATCGAGTTGTATCAACTCTATGATGACGAGGGGAACCGGGTGGATATCGAGGAAACCAAGGATCTCGCGAAGGAAATGCCAGAGAAAGCTGCTGCCCTGAAGAAGGAGCTCATGGCAGCGCTGGATGAAATGGATGCCTCTAAGCCTTATCTCAATCCGTTTTTTGAAGGGAAGCTCCCCGGTAAAGAGAAGGTCTGCACTCCTGTGGAGGAAACCAAAGAGGGCAACACAGTGACCCTGACCTACAAGGAAAATGGAGCCAAGGTTCAGAAAGCGTTTCTGTTTTACACCACGACTCTCGGAGACAAAGCCGAGGAATGGTTCCGGAAACCAATCACTGTGGAAGGCAACGGCAAGGTGTCGTGTGAATTGCCCGAGGGAACGAACGGACACCTCATCACACTCGTGGATGAGAATAATTTTCTCGTCAAATATCCCGACAATGACCCCGGGAAATAAGGAGCCAACGGGCAGCGCAAATAAACAGGAGTCACTATGAAAAAAATGAAACATCTCGCACTCATCCCGCTTCTGGCGGGGGCTCCACTACTCCCCGCCGCCTCCGATGCGGAGCGTCCGAATATCCTGTTTATTCTGTCGGATGACCACGCGATCCAATCGATCGGGTGCTATGGCAACAAGGACATCAAAACCCCGGCACTCGACCGCTTGGCAAAGGAGGGGATGCGCTTTGAGCATGCCTTGACGCCGAATTCATTTTGCACACCCGCCCGTGCGGCGGTTCTGACCGGAAAATATTCGAACAAGAATGGGGTGACGCATCTGAACCAGCGCTTCGACGGGACCCAGCAGACATTTCCGAAATTGCTCCAGGCAGCCGGATATGACACCGCCCTGTTCGGCAAGTGGCACCTCCTCTCGCAACCCACCGGGTTCAACCAATATTGTGTCATGAAAATGCAGGGGATGCCGGAAAATCCAACCGTGTTCGAGCCCCGGCACGAGTGGATCGAGTGGTCTGCGAAGGACCAGAAATCGGCTTTCGAGGGCGGACGCAAACTCAAGGGCTACAACAACGATGTGATGACCACCGAGGCGATCGAGTGGTTGAAAGACCGTAAAAGCGACAAACCATTCTGTTTGCTCCTCCACCCGAAACCGCCTCATGCGCCCTATCGCCCTGCACCGCCGAGCTATGAGGAATTTTTAAAGGAGGTTCAACTTCCGGAGCCCAAAACTCTCCTCGATGACTACAAGGGTCGGGCTCCGGAGGCGATTGCCAGCAGCATGTCCAACAACCGTCTTTTGCTTTGCCCAACCTACAAGGAATCACGCGAGCGGTTGAAAAAAGAAAACCCGAAGATCTCGAAGGACGAACTGACCCGGGCCATCTATCAGGAATACATCAAGGACTACTACCGCCTCGTGAAGTCCGTGGACGACAATGTTGGGCGCGTTCTGGATTATTTGAAGGAGAGCGGATTGGAGAAAAACACCATCGTTGTGTACACCTCCGACCAAGGCTTCGCGCTCGGGGAACACGGGTTTTACAACAAGCAGTGGATGTATGAACCCTCGCTCCACCAGCCTTTGATTGTGCGTTATCCCGGTCTGGTCGCGCCTGGCAGTGTGCATTCGTCGATGGTCAACCACATCGACCTGGCGCCGACATTGCTCGACGTGGTTGGGCTTCCGGTGCCGAGTGACATGCAGGGTCACTCCCTCAAGCCGATCCTCGCTGGAAAGTCCGATAAGGTCCGCGATGCCCACTACTACCACTTCTACGAGCATGGGAAGGGACTTCCAGAAATGATCGGGGTGCGCACCGCAACCCAAAAACTCATTCACTACCCTGGGCTCCCAGTGTCGCATCAGTGGGAACTTTTCGACCTCGAGCAGGATCCCGATGAGATTCAGAACTTGGCCAACGATCCCGCGCACAATGCTCTTCGCAAGCAGTTGGAAGACACGCTCCGCGATTTGATTCGTGAGTTTGACGATCCCGTTCAGGCACCGAACCTTGTGCCTTCATCCAAGTCGGCTGAGCGGGGCACTAGCAATCAACCCGTTGCCGCGTGAGTGTCATGAAGCATTTCAGAAGATCCCTGCCTTTCCTTGCTGTAGCCGGGGTTTTCATCGGATTCCATTCATCCGCCTGGTGTGATGCCTCACCGGTTGCCTCTTGGACATTCGAGGAGGTTCAATCCACCGCGTCAGAACCCCTGAAGAAAAAGAAAACCACGCGTTATGCCCAAGATTACAAGGAAAGCCCGAGTGGAATCCTGAACAAAGACTCCGGAGATGCTGTTTTCGGATTGTTCGAGCTTGTCGACGGAGTGAGCGGAAAGGCAATGAAGGGCGATGGATTTTCATCCAAGGTGGTACGCGTTGCGGATCGCCTCCCTTCCCTGAGCAAGGGTTTCTCATTGGAGGCGTGGGTGGCTCCGCAGGAATACTCGCAAAACCAAAGCGCCATCGTCGATTGCTCGCAGGGACGGGAGACTGGTTTTTTTCTCGGTATCGACAAGGCGGGGCGCCTGTTGGTTCAAGCCAATATCGGAGGGAAGTGGTCGGTTTGCCGGTCATCCGATCCACTGCCATTGTTGCGTTGGTCGCATGTGGCGGCGACATTTGATCCTGCCACTGGATTGTCTGTGTATGTGGACGGGAAGGTTGCCGGATCATCTCCGGTTGAAGGAAGTCTGGTGCCGGCACCGGAAACCGATTTGTGGATCGGGATGAGCCAGATGAACCAAACTCCGGACGGGCACAGCAACATGGGGGACCCATTACCGATGGTCTTCGATGGCCTGATCGATGAGGTGAGGCTCTATGATGCGCCGCGTTCCGCCAGTGAGATTGCTGCCGACGTTGCATCGGTAACGCCTTCCGTTGCCCAGCCATTGAAGTTCCGTGTGCTCCCTTCGGGGCCGCAGGAGGGGAAACGCTTCGGAGCATTCCATGCCCGCCTTGAGTATTGCCCGGAGTGGGATGCGCAGTGGCGTGTCGGTGATACAGCCGATGTGGTGGTGACCTTCGACCATCCGGGTGCCAATTTTGTTTTTTGGCGGGGGACCGGGTATATCCCGCACTGGGTCACCAAGAACGGGGTGTGGTACAACAACCAATTTGTCGAGAGGATGGGCAACTCCGACGGGTGCCGCGGGTGTGTCGAGCCGATGAGTGACAAGCGGTGTCGGTTTTCCCATGTCCGCGTCATTCATTCGACACCCGCCCGCACCTTGATCCACTGGCGTTACGCTCCGGTTGGGGTGAACTACAAGCAACCGTTTGTCGATCCCTACTCGGGCCAAGGGGATTGGGTGGACGAGTATTACTGGATCTATCCTGACATGACGGCAACCCGTTCGATGACGCTACATTCCACTGCGATCGATTGTTTTGCGGATCACCAGGAATCGATCGTTGTCCACCAACCGGGGCGGAAGCCCGAAGACAACATCGAGGCCAAGGCTGTTTCGATCGCCAACCTGAAGGGGGAGACAGTGGACTACACCTATCCCGAAGTCGCCGAGGATGGAGGAGGCCTCAAGGGGCTTCCGTCGCTCCCCTGTATTCAAGTGGTCAATTTAAAATCCGAACTGCGGCCCTTTATTGTCATCCCACCCTCTCCAAAGGTGTCGGTTGGAAAGTTCAAGGGGCACTCTCCATTTTCGATCTTCAAATGGTGGAACCATTGGCCTGTTTCGCAGGGCAGGAGTCCCTCCAGCGATGCGTTGGATGCAAACCGGCCTTCCCATAGCTCAGTGTCATTCTGGAAGCATTGGGAGCCTTATCGCTCCACGCGAAATTCCGAGACACTCATTATGATGCACGGCATGACCGACAAGGGAGCAAAGGATCTGACAGGAATTGCGAAGGCGTGGATTTCTCCTGCGCCGGCAAGCGTTACGGAAGGTGCTCTCAAGGATCTTGGCTACGATATGGAGCAGAAGGCGTATGTGTTTGAGGTCTCAGGAGAGGACGCCGATGTTCCTATGCGAATTCGATTGGAGGCGAGCTCGGACTCGCCTTTGGTTCATCCGGTCCTTGTCATCCGATATTGGCCTGAAGACACAACGGCCAAGGTGGACGTGGCAGGGCTCAAGGCGGAGCAGATCAAAGTGGGCCTTGAGAGAGCCCTTGATGGGAATACCCTTGTTGTCTGGCTCGGGTTGGATGTGGTCACTCCCGTTGAGGTTCAGGTTACCAAGCGGACACTATGACTCGACATGTCATTGCCCTCCGGGGGGTCATTGGTTGGCCGCGCCTGCTGCTCGCTGTCATGTTGATCCCCGCTTTTGTGGCGGGAGCAAAGGGGGAGGTGGCGAAGCCTAATATCGTTGTGATTTTGGCGGACGATCTGGGATATGGGGATACAGGGTTCAACAATCCGGAGTGTAAAATCCCCACGCCGAACCTGGATGCGATGGCGGGTGAGGGAGTGCGATTTGTGGACGCCCACTCTGCCGGGGCGACGTGTACTCCCTCACGGTATGGCCTGCTTACTGGGATCAATCCGGCGCGCACCGGCGTGCTGAACACTACCCTATCCAACGGCCGTCCGGTGATTTCGGAGAATGAAAAGACGATTGCCGACCTCCTTCGTGATCATGGATACGCCACCAGGATGGTCGGAAAGTGGCACCTTGGCTTTGAGAGGGAAATGAAAGGTGGAAAACCAACGTTCGACTTTTCCAAGCCTCTCGCCGGGGGGCCGCTTGACCGCGGGTTCGATAGTTTTTTTGGGATCCATTCGTCTCATGGCGCCGAACCGTATTTCTTGATCTGTGATCGGGCTGCGGTTGCCGAGCCGACAGAAAAAACGGTCGCTAAAAATGCGCCCTGGGCCCTGAGAGAAATCGCTCCGGGATACGACCATCGGGCGGTGGCACCCCAAATGTGCGACGAGGCGCTCCGGATCATCCGCGAGCATGCCGCTTCGGGTTCTGGGAAGCCATTATTCCTGTATTACGCGATGATCTCGCCGCATGCCCCGTGGTTGCCTACGGCCGAGTTTGAAGGGAAGAGTGGGATCGGTCCGTACGGGGACTTTGTCATGCAACTCGATGCCGAATTCGGGCGGGTCCGGTTGGCGCTGAAGGAAACCGGCATGGATCGAAACACCCTGCTGGTCTTCACCAGCGACAATGGCCCCGGCCCCGATGCCGTGGAGGTGTCTGCTCCTTCAGGGCATGCCTGCGCCGGCCCTTTCCGTGGTCAAAAGTCCGATTCATGGGAGGGAGGTCACCGCGTGCCATTCCTTGCCGTGTGGCCCGGAAACATCCCACCGGGAACCACTTCGTCCACACCATTCAATGGGACTGATTTCTTCGCCACCTTTGCCGCTCTTGTCGGTGGAGAGGCGAGCCATTCTGCGGTCCCGAAGGACTCCCACAACATGCTCGCCGCCCTGCGCAATCCAGAAAAGCGCTGCGAGCGGCCGCCGATGTTCAACACCGCCGATTGTATCCGTGAGGGGGATTGGAAGCTTGTGTCGAAAAAGAAGAAAGCCGGTCCCATGGCAACGTCCTCCTCCAGTTTCGGCCTCTATAATTTGGCGGAGGATCTTGGTGAGTCCGATGACCGCTCCGAATCAGAGTCGGCCCGTGTTCGCTCGATGTTTGGGGCCTACAAGACATTCATTTCCGAGCGTGAGATGAAATAAGCCCCAGCACTCCCGACTCCATGTTTTTTCCATGAACTCATCAAAAAAACTTCTCCCCGTTGCGCTCGCTGTCGCTGGGGCCCTTCTCATTGGCGGCCTGTATGGCTGGCTGGTCTATAATGAGCATTCCTCCGGCGGCAACGCGATTAAACGTCCCGCCGAAGCCCCCATTGAGCCTAGTCCGCTGGGAGATAAGCCTGATTCTCATGCGTTGCAAGCGGGCGAGGTGACAGTGGTGGGGAAGATGATCAAATATAAAAAGAAGAAGCGCTTCATCTACGCCGTGCGGGACTTGGATAATCGGAATACCCGTCTGCCGTTGGGCGTAAGGAAGGATGCAAAGAAAGAGGGCGATAATGCGGATGAGTTCATCGATTGCTTTGTGCGCCTCACGGGAAAAGGCGAGTGGATTGAGGAGGAGGGGGAGAGTGTGCTCGACCTTCATGAGATCAGCAGCTTGGAAAAGCTTGATGATGCCGAGCTGGAGGCACTCACAAAGCGCCCCCACGATCCATCCCCAAAGGCGCTTCCGTATGCAGGCACATGGGGGGTGCGGATGTCACTTCCCACCAAGTTATGGGCCGACGAATTAAAAGCATTCGATGCCGAGGAGTTCGCCGCCCAGGTGGGTCAGTTATCGAGCGCGTCGCATATCATGCTCAATGTCACCCACCCGGCCAACTCCTGCTACTACACTGGACCGCATCCCGGGTTGGCTGAGGTTATGGGCCGGAATTCTTTTGCCGAGCGGGACCTGCTTGGGGAGGTATTGGATGCCTTGGCTCCGACCGGAAAGAAGGTCCTCGTGTATTTCGCAGCAGAAGGCTTTTACCACGACTCGGCCAAGAAGCCCATGAAAGCAAAATGGACGAAGCATATTGAATCCCTCGGCTTGAGCCCCCAAGAGGCAACCCGCGAATTGATCCTCAAGCACTACGCGACCCGCTATGGCACCAAGATTTCCGGGTGGTGGTTCGATGGGGCGAAGGATTTGGATGAGGCTGATCGTATTCGCTGGAAGGAAACAATCAGGGAGGCGAACCCCGAGGCGATTGTAGCCTTCAACCGCATGGCGGGCCCGCCCTTCCGATCGACCCGCCAATGCGATTATTTTGGTGGGCATCCGACTCCCCGCTCAAAAAAAATGCCGTGGGATATGGTGAATGCTCCCATGATCGAGTCTGTGGAGAAAGGCGCATGGATGGATATTTTTGGGGAGCCAGTGGGAGATCCCGGGGATGGTGCGCTGGGTCATGTATTCATGCCCATGCAGGCACGTTGGAATTTCGGAGCATGTGAATTTCCACCAGAGCAGGCAATCGATTGGACAAAGCGCACGCTTCGTGCGGGCGGCATGTATACTTGGGTTGTTCCCAGAAATGGCTCAGAAATGCAGGCGGATCAATTCGCTTTGTTGCTTCAGATCAACAAGGCGGTTGAAGAGGCTCGTGGTTCGCTGCAGTAGTTTCCCGCAGCCGCAAAGGCGTTTTCAACGCTTTGATTCCGAGGAAACAGGAATTTCCGGATTTTCCGAGGCCCATTTTTCATTCGGCTCCGGCCCCATCACAAAAGCGAGCGTCCCGCCAGCGAGAATCTCGTCATGCGTCAACCAAGCGCGGTCAAGTTCCTGTCCGTTTAATGTCGCCGATTGAATGTAGATATTCTTATCATTCACGTCGGCTGCGGTGACGGTAAACTTCTTTCCTCCAGGCATCTTGATTTCCGCTTTTGACAACGCGGGCTTGCCAATGACGTAAATTCCACCACAGGGGTTGACCGGGTAAAATCCCAAGGCAGAGAAGATATACCAAGCAGACATCTGGCCGCAGTCCTCATTGCCGGGAATGCCCTCCGGAGTATCCGTGAAATGCTCACTCATAATCCTGTGAAGGATCTCCTGAGTTTTCCAAGGGCGTCCGGAAAAGTTGTAAAGATACGGGACATGGTGTCCGGGCTCGTTGCCTTGCGCATAGATGCCAACCAAACCCGAGGCATCCCGGGCGGGCTTGTGGTTTTCAAGTGAGGGCGGATTGAAGAACTCATCCAGTCTTGCGGTGAATGCATCCGGGCCGCCCATCAAGCCGATCAATCCTGAGAGATCATGCGGGACGAACCAATTGTACTGCCATGCATTTGCCTCGGTGAAGTCTCTCGCGCGCTTTCCTTTGGCGTCTGTGTGGTGGTAGGCGAGGGGATCGAATGGTTCGCGCCAGGTTCCGTCGTTCGATTTCGCCCGCATGAAGCCGGTTTTGGGATCGAAGACATTCCTGTAGTTCTGGGAGCGCTTGAAGAAATTGCTGGCCTGCTGCTTGTCACCCAGAACCTCTGCCATTTTGGCGATGCACCAATCGTCATAGGCATATTCCAATGTTTTGGAGGTGGCATCTTTTTCCTTGTCCTGAGGGACATAGCCTTTGTCCATGTAAAGCCCCATCCCTCGAAATTTTTTGACGGTGGCGGACGATACCATTGCCTCCAAGAGTTGCGTTGGATCAGCTTGCGTCAGTCCCTTCAAATAGGCGTCCGCGATGACCGGAACCGAGTGGTAGCCGATCATGCAATCGGTATCATTGTTATAAAAAGACCAGATCGGGAGCATTCCTCTGTCGCTCTGTTCGTAGTGCGCCATCATCGATTTCACCAAGTCATCGACAATGCCCGGATCTGTTAAAGTCATCAGCGGGTGCAGTGCGCGGAACGTATCCCAAAGCGAGAACACAGTGTAATTAGTCCAGCCCTCGGCTTTGTGAATACGGTTATCCAACCCGCGGTATTCACCATTCACATCGGTAAATAAACTCGGATGGATCGAAGCATGATACATTGAGGTGTAGAAGGTTCTGAGTGTTGGTTCATCAGCTTTCGCTTCGATGGCCTGCAATTCTTTTTTCCACAAATCCCGTGCGTTGCGGTGCACCAGATCGAAGTCCCAGTGGGGAACCTCCTCGTCGAGGTTTTTCAGCGCATTCTCCGCGGATACCGCCGAGATGCCGACCTTGATGATGATTTCCTCGTCCTTCGCGGTGTTGAAGTCAAAAACGGCACGGAGATTCGTCGAATCTGCTGTGGATGCACCCTTTAATTTCTTATCCCCGTCGTAGAGTGCAAATTCACGGAACGCCTTGGAAAATCTGGCGGCAAAAAAGATATTCCGGTCCTTCGCCCACCCCTTCACATTTCTGAATCCTGTAACGAGTTGGTCGTCCACCACCGTGAGCTTGCTCGCCAAAATGACCCTGTCTCTGAAGCTGTGAACCATATCCAACAGGACATGAGCATCTTTGGTGGCAGGGAATGTAAAACGAAGGACGCCGACACGCGGGGAGGCGGTCAGTTCCGCACGCACGTTGTAATCATCCAAATCGACTTTGTAATAACCGGGCGTGGCGACCTCAGAGGCATGGCGAAACCTTGATCGGTAACCAGCATCCGGATCTTCTTCCGTGCCAGGTTGAAGGTGGGTCTCCCCAACAAATGGCATGAGCAGGAAGTCCAGGAGATCGGACTGGCCGGTTCCGCTGAAATGGGTCTGGCTAAAGCCCATGATCGTGCTGTCGCTGTAAAGATAGCCCCCGCAGGAATCCCAGTCGTGATTGCGAGTATCCGGGCTAACCTGCACCATGCCATGCGGCACAACCGCTCCGGGAAACGTATGCCCGTGCCCACCCGTTCCAATGAACGGATCCACATAATCAATCGCATCCTTTGCCTGTGCCAAGGATCCGGTGGTAGCAATAAGCCCGAAGAGGGCAGCGATCGTGGCCTTGAGGATGAAATGTTGGGGCGGTTCAGGGGATTGTTTTGTTACGGTGATTATGTTCATGATTCTAAAAATCAAATTAATAGCCCGTATTTATTGCTGCGCTGATATTGCTGCGTAAATGGTAAATAAATGATAATTATGGTAGAAAACATTATTATCATTGGAACTAAGAGTGCCTTAAAAAATCTCTTTAGGCGGAATTGAGTTGATCCATCGCATTTATTCCTAGTGAACAGCCGCTTATTCATTAAAACCGCCGGCGTGCCCCAAGGGAGGGGCTCTGGTTCTCCCTGCACGAACTCTTGGAAAGGATGGACACTTGGGTTGCGCCAAGGAATGGCTCAGAAATGCACGCGGATCAATTCGCCTTGTTGCTCCAGATCATTAAGGCTGTGGAAGGCCTTCGTGCCTCCGCCCACAGTAGCAAAGGTTAGCGCGCGGTCAGTAGGGTTGGGCGTGAGCGTGCCGAGGCCATTTCGTGAAAGGCACTCAAGCTTCAATCCCCGCAACCGTGGAGATGAAGAGTCTCGGCATGAGAATGGTGCGGGTGCGGGTG
>ERZ889217.623-NODE-623-length-20511-cov-13.373289_pt1 | contig 20511 bp, 6 predicted proteins | sample MGYA00521098_ERZ889217 | MGnify/ENA primary metagenome ERZ889217 (study PRJEB32303, sample SAMEA104408613) | aquatic metagenome | biome: Brackish water; feature: Pelagic; material: water | place: Baltic Sea | collected 2014-06-10T22:04:00 | depth 2,362 m ... | reverse complement strand
CCCAGGGAGCATGATGCAGCGCTCAGGCTAAGAGGGGGTGGAAGGGAGGCGAAGATGATGCAGCCCTCCAACGACTGGACAAATCAGATGGAGTCGTCACACTCTACAGCTGATGAGGACGGCAACTTCGTGTGCATGGGGTGCTATCAGGAGGTATCTGACAACGACAGTATCGAGTGCGTGATCTGTGGCCGTGCATGGCATGCCTGCTGCGCACTGCACCACCAGCCATTTGCTTCCAGCACACTGGGCTCACTCGATCAAGAATGGGTATGCCCTCTGCATGGTGCCACGCATCAGCCTCAGGGTGACGAGTTCCCATTGACATTGCGCTCCATCACCTCGCTGGAACAGCTCAAAAAGGGAGATGCACTCCTGATCTTGCATGGGCCAGGAGGATGGGCGTACGGGTGGGTCTACTCCAATGTCGGTGCAGACGGGCGTTTGGTATGGAGGCAAGTCACACCGAAAGGCTCGTTCAAACAGAGGGTCACCAACTCTCCAGCCCTAGCAGATTGTCGGCTGGTGGAGGGTGTTTTCCTCGCATGTGGCAACGGAGCAACTGATTCCAACTCCTCTAAGGACTGCGTATTGAAGATGGGACATGATGGCATACACTTCTTTCCAGGTGGCGAGGGACGACGTCGTGCACGGCATCAGCCTGCAGCAGGTGGAGATCCACCTCTGGTTCCTCCTGCCATTGGCGATGACACATCATTCACCAACCTGTGCAACCATGTAGGAGAACTCCTTGATGTCGTCTGGAGGGTGCACTTCCACAAGCCCAGAGAGGGCACTGTTCAGACAGATCACGCAAGCGTCCAGCTTGGCTGTCTACTAATGGCAAGACTGCTGGCAGACAATGTCAGCAGCATTGTTCTGGGCTGGACTGGGGGTGTTTGTCACATCCAAGCAACACACGTCTTTCTTCTCCCAGGTGATGTTGTCAGATTTGGAAAATTCCAGAGCTCCCAGGCTCAGCGCAGCTTGGCTGGAGCTCAGGGCAACCCGGACGCTGCTGCGGATGGCTGGGATGCACATGCGATATCACAGATATCACAGAAATTGCTGCAAGCCACTCCTGGCCACATCTTGAAGGTTGCGTCACCTTTGACAGGGCAGACAGTCTTCTTTGAGGCAATGCGCCTCAGTGGCAGCCGTGGTGACAGCTGCATCGGCCCCCTAAGCAATTGGGCGGATGATGGTGACCTTCCAGGTAGTGCATCCACCTATCAACAGCGACGTGTACTTCCAGGTACACCTACACCTGGAATTCCAGATGCACCCATTGCCCAAGCAGTTGATGACCTGTTGCACGTGCACACCGACCGCTCAGGAGCAGACGTACAGAAGCTGCTAGAGACCACAGGTTGCCTCAGACGTCTGAGCCTGAGCCACAGGGTCACCAGAGCTGTGGCAGCAACCCCAGTATTCCGCCGGCAGGGCACTGTCGCCACCTCTGCTTTGAGGGAACAGCTGCAGGAGATTGTGTTCTTCGTCAGTGCTTCTACTCTGGCAGCAAAGGCAACTGCCCCCACACTGATCGACCTGGTGGAACACGCAGGGCTGGAGAAATACGCAGGGCTGGATTTCTACAAGGCACTCTCATTAGAACCCAATGGACTCTTTCGTTGCTCAATCGACGGACAGGACGGGTTGGGTCCATGCAAGCAAGCATTCATCACACGCTATGGACCTGCATTGGCATATGCCTCAGCATGTGGAGTGCGTGCACCGCGGATCACACTGGTTCACGACCTGGATGAAGTCTCACTGGCTGTGTGGGCAGACCTGATCTGCCACAAGCTGTCTCAGAAAGCCGATGGACATCCAGCCAATGGTGAGGGCAGCATGAAACTGAAGAGTGTTGATGGCAGTATCAGAGCTGCCAAAATCCTCGCAGAAGCATGCTGGGCTGACATGCTGATGATACTCTTGGCTGCGCTGAGCAGCAGCAAATCAGGTGAAGTCATGCGCAGCAACATCCGCTCTGTAGTGTACATGGTCCACATGAACAGGGTGGTTGGCCCTGCTGGAGGACCAGCACCAACAGCATGTCACATCCCTGAAGAAAAGGCTGCAGCCTTGAAGTCCTGGCTGAAAATAGAGAGTCAAATGGGTCGTTATGCTTTCAGTTACAAGAACACCCTCAGTGGTGACACTGCAACCAAGCATGGGTTCTTCTTTTCATGGGACCTCTCAGTGAGCAAGGCAGACGACGCCAAACGTCCTGGCTCCCTGGCATGGGTCTGCCAGCAGTGGTCGGGCCTCCCAGATTGTCTTGCTCTTGCAGAGAGAACCGTCTCAGCGCAAGAAGGTGTGGCGTGTCACGTCACACGTGTCGATGTCGTGCCCCAGCAGGGGGGCTCTGCCATCAAGTCCAGTGTGAACGGTCTGTTTGGTGTCCACCAGGTGCGCTGCTCACCCCTGGCAGCTGCTGGACTCCTGCTCCCCCCCACACACAGGAACATGGACATGGACATGGACATGGACAGGAACATAGACATGGACATGGACATGGACATGGACACGCCCCACACGCAGGACGACGAGGAAATCAAGAGCCATTTATATTCATTCATCATTGACCTCCCTGTGGATGAGTCTGTTCAACTGGTCGCAAGGGCTGACCCAGTGGATTGCTCAATGCTTCATTGCCTTGGTGCTCCACCACATGCATATAGTGCAGCACCGGCAGGGGCTGCAGCAGGAGCTGAGGCTGGGATAGCAGCAGGGGCTGAGGCTGGTGTGGGAGCCCTTTACATGAAGTCCAAAATCTTCCACATGAGCGTGATACCTCACCACGCCTCCAGAAAGCACGTAAAGATTGCAATGTTTTTGTGTAAGGTGGATGGCCAGGGCACGGCTCAGGACAACTCTGCACACAGCAAGCTCATACGGTTTTTGGAGGTACAGTACTAGGCGCACTGGTAGCTGTCACGCCTCAGGTCACATCCTCATGTCACTGGTAGCTGTCGCATCCTGATGTCACAGACCATGCTCACCTGTGCTGCCTGCATGTGTTCTAGGATGACGTGTATTCCAGTGTATCTGGGGCGAAGAAGCCAGCTGCCCAGGAGGAAGGCCACACGGTGCGCCGCTGTGCGGCGCATTGTAGGCCGGCAAGCGCACCTTTAGCGCCCACATGTCACTCCTGATGTCACTGACCGAGCTCACAGTGCTGTCTGCATCCCTGTGTTCTAGGACTGTGCTGAGACTGTCGCCGCACCAGTTGCCGCGCCGGCTGCACCCGTCGCTGCGCCAGTCGCCGCACCTGTCGCTGTGCCAGTCGCCGCACCCGTCGCTGCGCCAGTCGCCGCACCCGTCACCGCACCGGCCGCCATCGCACCGGTCGGCACCGCACCGGAACCGGCTGCCAAGGAGCGGCCAGATCTGCAGAGTGATGCGGTGAGAGACATGATTTTGGGCATCTTGAAATCCTCGGGAGTTACAGATTTTGAGGATTTGAACATTAAACACATCAGGAATGAACTTGAGGCACAAATGGGTTTGGCGAAAGATGCTTTGAAGCCACGAAGAGACGAGCTCAGAGATCTTGTGTCTAAGTTGGCAGATGATTATTATAAGAAGATGCAGATGCCACCGGGTTTGCAAGATAAGCCTGAGCCTGAGGAGGCGGCGGCGTCCTCGTCCATCGTCAGCTCGTCGACTATGTTTAGGGTGGTGCGTCGCGCCGCATGCTGCCAAGCCGCTTGCTTTCCCGCCTCGGAAGCGACGCCACCGCATTGAGCCCGAATCCTGTCGTGCCTCACTTGGCAGGGCGACAGCGTACTCTACTCGAGCAGTGATGGCACGAAGACGCTGACCAAGGTCATTAGTGTACACACTGATGGTGCTGACGAACCCTACTTCACCGTGAACATCCGTGGTGCCGATCGCAATACTGAGTGCAGCCACCTCGAGGCGGTCTCGCACGACTCTGGCTTTGTTGGCAGTTTGCTCGGCGGCGCTACAGGCCCACGTGGAAGCTCTGCGGTTGTGGCGTTCCCACCTGCGCATGGAGCTGCGGAGCCTGCAGTGTTAGCCACTGTTCGTCAAGTCATTGCAACATATGTCTCTGAGGAGCTTAGTCACTTCGATTATGAAGGAGCGAATACTACAGGATGCAGCGGTCCCAAGTTGATCCTGTACATTCTGAGGAGCCTATGGAAAAAGAAGCTCATTCGTGACTTGCAGGAGAGAGGGCCCTTCACTGTGCAGGTTGTCCACCAGATGTATGTGCACAGCTGGACAGGGGCCTCTCCCAGGGCTCCAACCCAGGAAGAAGTCATTGAGCATCTCAAGACAATGGTGCCCACACCACCTGATCCTGCAATGCTGCAAAAGCTGTCCACGGCAGTAGCTACACTTCGCGCTAACCTTGCTTTCCAGTTCAATGTCGGGACTACTGTGATGTACACCACACCGAACACAGTAGTAGCATATGAGGCTACCATCTCTGCATTGCCGACAGATGGCAGCACTGGCCTTACCATCAGCGTGGGGGGTCGTCAGGAGTTTGCTTCACTTTCATGCCTCAAGCCCTGTGATGATCCCTCTGCTGACCCCGCTGCCAAGAGGCAGAGACTAGATAATCTGTTGTTGCCTTCTGTGGCGGCGGCAGCGGCAGAAGAGCAGGGGCAGCAGTCCCAGTTCCAGGCTGCGCTGGATTTGGTGGACAGGGCAGAGGCACAGTTCAAGTTGGCATGCGATTGTGTCACTGGAGTGGAACTTTACACACTTCTGAATTGGCGAAAAAAGATGAGGCCAACGTTGCGTGATTCCAAGGTGAGCTATCTTGACAAGGAATTCAAGAAGCTTGACAGAGCTGTGCAGACAAGCTACAGGGCCATGGCAAAGGCTGCGCTTAACTGGAAGCGTGACAGCATGCAGAGCGCCATGGACACTACATCAGCAATGGCAAAGAAGGCGTTAATGGAGGTGTTTGCACGTGATACACCTGCCAGGGTGGGGGGGGCAGATGGCAAGATGGGAGAGGGGGTGGCAGAGGCGGTGGACAACATGGAGGGGTCAAGAGGGGTGACAGAAACGGCAAAGAAACTGACAACGGAGCGGAAGGGAGCGGAGCGGGCTGTCGAACCTGAGGGGGGCGGCGGGGAGGGAGGGGGGGTGGGCGGCGCAGAGGGAGAGGGAGACGACAGCAACAGCCAGGTAGAGGACAGCAGCCATGGAAAGCGGGCAGAGCCTGCTGAGCAGAAAAGGCCGCAATATTTTCATGCTGCTGCTTCGAGCGACAGATTTGATATGGCCGAGCAAAGGCGGCGTGCCATACTGTTCTCACAAATCAATCCGGTTCGTACCTCGAACGGGATCCTGCGTTACGAGAACGTGTGGCGTGATGAAGCGCATTTCGGCATTGTGGCCATCGTCAGAGAGTACTCGATTGATGGGGATTGGGGGGGCGACCAGGTGATGGGCTTTGCGAAGCTGTCGCAGGCACACAACGAGGTGAACAACCAGGCGAACAACAAGGCAACCGAGGCCACTGTCGACAAGGCCATTCTTGTTGTCGACCCTTACCTTAACTACCTCAAGAGCAAGACGTCGTCGACGTCGTCGGAGGAGGATGGAGTATGCGTCAGGTTGGAGCAGTGGGAGGAGTCCGTAGACCTCGGCCACTATCACTTGAGCAACCCCGACAAGTGGTGCGAACTGTCGTGTGCGTGCACCACGAATCGAACCCCGCGCGATGCACCTCTCCCCCCACCACCCAGCTGAAGTGCCTCTCCCCCCACCACCCAGCTGACGTGATCGCCACTGCCACAGATTCTAAGATGCAGGAAGGCGGAGGATCAGAGATCATCTTCAGGATCATCAGGAATGATAGCATGACCGTCAGCGGCGAGGAGAGGAGCCCGGATGAGCCACCCCAGCAAGTAGACCACAACATCTCGTTCCCCTACGTGATGGACGAGGTCGAGTGGAACAAGATATGCTCGGAAAGGGGGGCGGGCGGCGCAGAGGGAAAGGCAGAGGGCAGCAACAGCCAGGTAGAGGACAGCAGCCATGGAAAGCGTGCAGAGCGTGCAGAGCCTGCTGAAGGCGGGCTTGCTGAACCCAGGTCGACGAGGCGCCGTCTTCTTCCGGGTGCTCCCGAGGAGGCGGCGGCGGGGTCGGTGGCGGCGGCTGAGGTGGCACTTGTGACAGCACCTGTACTGCAGCCCCCACCAACTGCAACTGCAGCAGATGCTTTCCAGGCTTATAGCAGCAGGTTTCATGGCATGTTTAAAAAGGAGCTCCTTGCTGACGCCGACTTCTGGGTGGATGTGGAGGCTGCTTGCCATGCACATGCCATTCTTAGAACTTGGGTCCCTGCTGGTCAAGCATTCAAAGAGAAAATCACGAAGCAACTGCAGAGCATGTGGACACTCAACAAGTTGTCCTGGGAACAAGTTGTCAGCAAGCGGCGAACCACAGAATCCAGTCAGAATTTACCACAGTTGTCAGAAGATCAGTTGGCTGCACTATTTGCCTACACTCTCAATGCCCCTCCTCTCTTTCTCATCTTCAATGTTGCGGCTCGCAGCTTCCCCCGCTCGAGGACGTCACTGTGGGAAGTCCTTGATCTCACTTTTGAAGCTGCCACCCATTTGGAACATGAGGATGGAGTGCGGACTTACTACAGGGGCATGGCTGAAGCAGAGAGCACCTGGTATCTGAATGGTGGCAGTTTGCCATGTCACTTCATCTCATGCTCCCATAGCAAAGCCGGTGCCAGGTCGTTTGGATCAGTTCTTGGCACAGCCGTGATAAAAGTCACTGTGCACACTGGTGTAGAGTCTGTGAAGTTGTCATCTGTGACTGCAGCTTCCTGCACAGAGGACGAAGTGGTAGTTATTCCGCAGGATGGAGCACAGGTTGCCGCAATCTGTAATAAGGACGGTAAGCTCACGGAGCTGGTAATAAGATCAAAGGATAACACGGCTGCAGGTGGCTCTGGCAATGGTGATGGTGGTGGTGGCGATTGTGGAGGTGAGGCTGCAAAGGCCACAGACTATGCCAGCAGCCCATCATCACGTGCAGACAGTGCACCTGCCTCCGTCGGCCTGTCAGCTGATGCTCAAGGAGCAAGCATGCCCTCAACCCCGAACGTGACCACCAGTGGCTCTGCTGATTTGGATACAAGGCGTTCATGGGACGAATCGGGCCCAGTGAGCTTACCTCGTTTTAAAAAGTCATTGAAGGTGGTCCCACACCCCAGCGCAAAGAATCTGGCAGACCACATTATGGAACACTGCCCCGAAGGGGTTTTTGCTACTAGGCTATCATTCAATGACGAACCAGATGTACCAATACCTCTCTCGATCCTGGAGCGATGCATGGCCAAGTGGCAAGATGCCCACGTCGCGCGCCAATTCCAGGTCTTGTTAGTCCTTCCTGGAGGTGACATTCTGCAGCCTGGCAGGACTCTGCAACAGCTCCTCGAGAGCATGCCTGATAGACATAATCAGATACAGTACCTGGAAGCCATGGAGGTGAACATTGGCGGAGAGCCCAAGCTCTTCGCCGGCCCTGGCAGCTGCAGCAGATTATTTAATCCCATCCAGCAGAAGAAGCACCTGGTCCCGTGCCCTACAGGAGACAAGTATTTTGTGCAGGATCTAGTCATGGCCTTGGTCCTGAGTGGCTCTGTGGGGCCGAGAGATTCTGAAGAGGGACCCCTGGTGCTGGTGACAGACTCTGGCCAAGTGCTATCCCCTGGCACCAGTCTAACGAGCCAAGACAGCAGCGGAGGCAGGGTGTGTGGTGGTGTCTCTCTCCAGAGACTCCGTCATTGCTTCTCACGTGGATGCATCAGCTGCCCTAGGCAAGTCCCATTAGCAGCTGTGGTGGGTGGGTGGGTGTCATTGATCCCCAGCAGGCTGGACGACTGCACCATTCGTGGCATGTGTGCCTCCTGTCAAGCAAAGATTCCTTCCACTCAAGCTTCCAAAGCAGGGAAGGCTGCTGATGAGGAAGCACTCCTGCGGGCATGGCATCCTGAGGAATGGCCTACACCAGCCATGCTCGCAGGGCTGAGAGCACGCTCCAATATCCAGCCCTTTACTGCGGGACTTGGTTTGGGGCTCAAACAGGTCGAGAATTGTCATGTAGCACCTGTGAAGCCTGCGAATATACCTCATGCTGGCTTCTGGCTTGGTTGGGCCAGCAGTGCAACAGCGAAACCATTTAGTGCTGCACACCAACCTCTCCTGCAGCGCCTGTGCGCTAAGTGGAAGCACGGTGAAATTCCGCTCCAGTGGCCTATGGAAAAGGTCAGTGGCAACCCACCACAGCTGCCCTTTGGGAAAATCTGCTGCGCGGCTTCAGTCAAGTATGTCGAGCTAGAGGATGTGGAAGCCTGCCTCGCGGACCAGGCTTGCGGGCCAGTTTGCCTGGTCCAAGACAGGGTCATTGTCTTCGAGTCCCCACTTGCCCACACAGGTAATTGTTCCGCCCAAGCTGTCATGTTTCCATAGTGGTCACTTTTGCTGAACCGAGTTTGCCTCATGATCTCTCAGTGTTTGGGTGGGTGGGTGGGTGCAGGGAGTGGATTGGACTTCCTAGTCACCCTGCACGGACTCTGAAGAGCAAATGGACAGAGCTCATAGGAATTTATGGGCACAGTACTAAATCCATGTACTAAATGAAAATCTCGTTTTTTGTGTTAACTAATGCTCCACCCTGCCCTCCCCTGGTTGTGCCGCATATACACTACAGATGTAGTTGTTGTCATGCAACTTGCACAGGTGTTGAGCTTTCATGCGACGACACTCCCCAGGTGGAATCACTAATTGATGCCATGGTTTCCGGTCCCTCCCAGAACCAACTGGAGAGGCATTGTCTGGTTGTAGACATTGTTCTGTCTCTTTTCCAGCCACCTATTCCATGTTACATGCGGGCCGCGCTAGCTACTGTCCTGTCCACAGACCGATCAATGTGGCCCCACCGCTTCCAAGACCTCGCGCCTGGTGTGAAGTCACTGCACGAGTACCACGCGCAAGATGTCCAAAGACTAGCTGGTGCACGAGTGAAATGGGAAGAACTTAGGGAGGCACTGTCTGTGTGTCTTGGAGACTCTTTTCTTCGGGCCCTTCCGAGTGAGGGCAACTTCCATTCCCAAATGCGTCAGTCCAGCATCTTCTCTGTCTATGATGTGCTCCCAGATCACTCTGGCCCTCTTATCCTAACAGAGGACACTCACCATCGGCATCGTGCCACAGTTGCGTCCTATGTTAGGTGTGGTCTGCTGCAAGCCTTGTCCTCTCACCCCACATCCTACTTCCCAGCAGGGTTCCTCTTTCTCCTGCCAGAGGAGGGACGGACTACGAGCTTATCTATCAGGCTGGCGCAGGTTCAAGAGTTTGTTGACGCAGGGATACGAGTTAGTGCGCGATCTGATGAGCTTGCAGGCTTTGCTCACATTGAGGGGGCTGTGGCAAAAGCAGGAGGTGAATTGAGTACCCACTCCTTTGGAGCTGTGTTCCAGCAAGGGGGTGGTGTGCACCCAGTTCTGTTGGATCCCCCATGTGGTGATGGAACCCCACAGGATGTCAGTGGCGCCCCCGTGTTGTCAATTTTGTGCAAGGTGACAACGTTCAATGTAGACAAAGCAGAGGGCTCCCCATCCACCACCCCTGGGGGTGGCGCATCCATGCAGGTGGACTCAGAATCTTGTGATGTGCAGCTAGCAAAACGTCCAAAGGGTGTTAGCAAGATGGACGGCAGGGGATTTCGAGCGCAGATTTACCGCCACGGAAAGCTCACCTCTCTTGGCAATTATGGCACAGAGGAATTGGCAGCAGCTGCATACAACGTGGCTGCGCAACAGCAGGACGGTGGTGAGGGCAGCAACAATCTCACACCTGCTACCCCTTCCTTGTCATCAGTGGCAGCCACACGCAGCTACATCTCTTCCGCTGCCAAAGGTGTAGCTACACCTTCCTTTCCATCAGTGGCAGCCCCACCTAGCTCTGTCTCTAGTGTCTCAACTCCCAATTCGTCAGAAGAATGGAAGGCTTTGCTGCGTAATGCTCTCCCTGTAGGCAAGGGCCTTCATTGTGGTGGATGTATTGCCCGTAGGACAGGGGGAGGATATACTTGGTTCATTGGACACATTAAGCAGCTTGCCCAAGCCTCTGGTCTGGTTGTCTTCCAGAATGATCTTAATGACAGGGCGTGGTCATCCCCTGGCGGGGTGTGGGTCTCCAAAAACAAAATTCGCATGTTGCAGCATGGTGATGACTTTGAAGGAGGCAGTGGCAGTGGATGTGGTGATGGCAGTGGTGGTGGATGTGGTGGTGGTGCGGGGGGTGGCTGTGGAGGGGTGTGTGGATGTGAAGGTGGTGGGGGCTGTGGATGTGGAGGAGGAGGGGGCGGGGTTGGAGTAGGCAGGGGCAGTGGAAGTGAGCCAGGCAGGATGGACAGCCACAAGGACCAGGGCCTGGACAAGTCTGAAGGCATGCAGGGAAACCAGCATGGCCAGGGCCAGATACGTGAGGACTCTGAGGACAATGAGGACTCTTCACGTGAGGACTCTGAGGAAAATGAGGACTCTTCACGGAGTGAGCAGTGGGAGGATATGAGTGATCATGAATGGGTCCCTACTGAAGCTTCCCACAGCCGTGCACCAGAGCAGCCGGTGGACAGTTCAGATGACGAGCTGCAGGGGCAAGCAGCAGGTCATGGACATGGGGTCAGTTCAGTGGAGGGGCCGGCCAGACACCAGGCTGTGCAGCCGCCAAGGCACCAGCAGCCCCTGCAGACCTCGCAGCAAACCCACAGTTGCGCTAAGCAGCCTGGGGAGCTGCCACCACAGCAGCAGCAGCCAATCCCAGCACAGCAGCCTAAGCAGCCCTGCTGGTTGCATAGAAATGCTCAGGTGCTGTACTCCAAAAGAGGTGGAGAGGTCATCCAAGCAACTGTGGTGGAGGTCCACGCACCAGATGAGGATGGTCAAAGATATGTCACAATAGGACTTGCTGGAGGGAGGGAGTTGCAAACTGAGCCTCACCGTCTGCAACCGATTCGACCTGCAGCTCACAAGTCGGCACCTCTGTCACACACACGTGTAGAGGCACGTGCGCGCTCCATTGGCAGAGAGAGAGAAATTGCCATTGTGCAGTCTGAGGATGGCAGTGCCATCCTTGAACCTGACCTAGATGAAGTGCGCCTGCTGCTCCAGAGGTATGTGCAAGAGACCCTGCTGAAAGTGTACTCCTGCAATCTTGTGCTCGACCCCAGCCAAACCGTTGGCGCCAAGGCTGCACTAGGTGCACTAGTTGCTGTCACACCTGGTAAACCAAGCAGTGGTGGACAGCCTTGCTTCAAGGATGGCAAGTTACGGCTTTCCATCCACCTGAAGAAGTCACTGTGGTATGGCAAGGATGAACTTCTGAGCACAGACTGCTTGCAAACAGCTGCAGGGTTGCAGGTGCTGTCATGCGGCGCACTGATCTTGAACAAGACAGCCCAACAATGGGTGCCAGGTCCCACAGACACCTACTGTGTCCTGCCTGCCAGTGGGCTTGCGGTAGCACTGCACTCAAACATGCTTGTTTGCTTCGGGCCTGTCAGTATTGACAGACAGGTGACATTGCTGGTCCGGTCAGTGGCCGGCCCAATCCCGGTGTCATTCTGGTTTGATGATGACAGCTTGAGTATGGCTCAAGAGAAAGTTCTGGGCCTCTTCAACTTGCTGGAAGCAGCCGTCCAGTTTGATGGTGTTCCTTGCCAAGCCATGGTAGACCACATTGTAGAGCTCCACTTCAGGTCCACCACAGAGCTGCAGTATCGCAGCTCCCGCTCATTGCAAGCACACATATCCACCTCCAAGGCAGGGCTGTCCAGGTCAATTGCCAGACCACTTGCAGCAGCCGCAAGTGTGTTGCACGATGCAGGGTGGAGTGGTGTGGCAGCACTACCCAGGTGGCTCGCAGAGACTGGCCGAGAGCTGCCATGGACTGCAGATGATGGGCTGTGCCCTGAGTATGCTTTATTGGCCAGCATTGGGCATCTGTCAGGTAATTGCTTTAGCCCTGACGTGCGGGATCGAAACAGAGCAGTGTTCTTAAGATTATTCGGGCAACAATCTCTCATGGAGGGGCAGTCAGATGTGTTGCTTGTGCCTGCGTATGATGGTACCAGGTGCACAGAACCAGGGACTCCTGGCAATGCAATCACTCTTGTGCGACAGGCCAGGACATTGTTGGGGCTGAACCTATTTGTGCATAATTGTGCAGAAGCCCATGTTCTGTTGCATCATGTCACTGGGGGCACCACACCCATGGCTCCTGAACAGCTTTCTCCGCAGGATGCCCTCTTGCGCATGGATACAGAGCCATATGCACTCCTCCTCTTCCAACAAGGTGAGGGCGCAGTTGGGCACTATTTCCCTTGCACTAAGGAGGGCCAGCTGAAAGCATGGACCCTCCCACCCCTGGTTGCTAGGCACTGGGATGAAGACTGGCACTTCTATGCACTGAATGCTCAGCAAGAGGTTTCAAATGATACATTGGCAGCCATTGTGGGCACTGTAGTTGAGTTGTTTGACGAGAGTGTAGATACTACAAGTAGTGGTCCAGTGCCATCTTCAGCTGCAGCATCTGTGCCGCCAGGTGCCATGGAGGGGGCAGGGAAAGCTCGGAGGATAGTCATGTCTGAAAGTGACAGTGACAGGGAAGAGGAGGGCACCAGACACGATGCTGTGGTGCCAGCTCATGTTGCCACACTTGTGAATGAGTTCAAGCTGCTGGCACAAGACCACAGGGATGCACTGCTTGCGGAGGAACACCTGACGCAAGAACACAGTGATCTGCTTGTGGTGGAGCCCCTCCTGGTATTGGATGTGGAGACAACAGTGGAGATGCAGTGGGCACGTGTGTTGGCGGCACACACGGTAGCAACCATCTCTGACAGGAATGACTTGCCATCTGTGGTACTGTTCGTGAGCAGCATCGCCGATGCAAACATATTTGCAGCAGCAATTCTTGGTGATGGTCATGGGGTTAGAGCCTTCTGGCATGAAGAGGGCCATCATGAGAAGCTGCATCTGGCACTGAGGATGTTCAAGCAACGTGTGCAGCTCCAGTGGGGACGAATGAACCTCAGGTCCAACTGGGGACCGATTGGTTCACTAGCTCCTAGCCATCATGGCAACCTTTGCCCTGACGGACTGGGTATGCTTCCAGCACCATACAGACACTGTGTGGCAGCTTTGGTGGCAGGGCTTGTGCTCCACCTTCATTCTGAGCTCGCAGCACAGGTGCAAGACATTTGCCACAACGCTGACAGATCTCTGCCAGCAGTTCAATCAGCCTTGTTGTCAGGGCATGGCCTGGCTACTGACACGTTATTTCGAAGAACTAATTTGCAACGAGCTGCAGCTATTTTGGGTGTGGGCAGTAATGTGAAGCTCCTGTCAATGAGACAGCAGCCAGTGTCGGAAGATACCTTTTTTTTGAAGCTCTATGCAAAACACAAGACTGCTACATCTCTTGCAACCCTGCTGACAGTGCACCAGCTTGCAACATGCAAGGTTGATTATGTCAAGCTTCTGCATCCAGAGACTGGGGGGATGGGTACTGCCATCTACACATGTGTTGTTTGTCAGTGTCCAGCCCACACAGGGTGTCCGAACTGTGGCAGGTGGTTTTGTGAATCATGTCACCCGACCTTGTGCAGCTCTGAGCTGTCCTCCAGCTTGACCGCTTCTCATCTCTGTGGGCGTTGTGAGGCACATTCAGCTGTGGGTGTTGGCCAACCCCTGCATATGGGCGCAACAAAGCCACTCTTGATACTAATTTCTGCCCAAGTTGCTGCTCCACAAGGTGTCAGGTACTTTGCAGCTACCATCAACAGAGTGCTATATGCAGACCAGGAAAACAATACAAGCGGGGAGGGGTGCCAGATCTGGCACCAGCTGCACTACCACGGGGTGGACACTCTGCTGGAAGAGGGGCAACAGATGGATCCATGGGCAGTCCAGCGCCTCACCAAGGAGGAGAGAGAATATGCAGAGGAAGCAAAACAGTCAGAGTGGGTTGATCTCACAGTGGCTCTGGAGACAGGTGAAGCTGTTATTGTGGACCTGTGTGTCGACGCAGGGGTTCTAGGTGTAGCACCTAGACGGTGCAAAATCCCATATGGTGAGGACCAGTGGCCCACTTATCTTGGCATATGTGGAGCCTCTGCACATTTGAAGATGAGTTCATTCCCCAAGCAGGAGCATCTGTCTTTCCCTGCCTTTGACGTGAAGCAGCGCTTTGAGCTAGTCTTCTTCTTTGAGGGCCACAAGGGCCATTTCTTGAGTGAGATGATGTGGCTTCCCTGTGAGGGGCTTTTCGTGGCTGCCAGTCATCATGCGCGCCGGGCACAGGCTTATGAAGTGCTTGCTCCCACGGAAGTGCTTGCCGCAGGCCAGACCATGCAGCAGCACCGTCTCCTGAGGGACATGAGTCAGCTTCAGTTGAGCAAATACACCTGTAGACCACTAGGGGAGTGGACATCATGGGATGAAGACAGTGCGGCTGAGATAGAGGAGGACTATGTCGAGCCAGAGCAGTCAGATGCGGCTGAGGAGCCACACTGTAGCTGCACATCACATAAAGGAGGGAATCGTCAATGCGCAGGGCCCCATGCGTGGCACTTCCCTGCCACCCCAAAGCCCAACGGCAGTTTTATTGGTACCTTGTTCCGCATTTCAGCTTCGGACAAGCGAATGAGGTGTGCTTTTGTGATGGGCCACAGAAGCAGTCTGGGCCAGGGCACTCTTAGGTATCTCTGCGAACCGTTTCCACCGAGAAATGCAGTATCCACCAGTGGCAGATCAGCCAGCCAAGGACAGGCAGCATGTACAGCACCCCAGGATGACAGCGAAGGAGCTCGTGAGGTTGAGGCACAAGACGCCGCCAGCACATCTTTGGTAGCTTACAACAGGCTGAAGCATGGGTCCGCACTGCAAGAGAGAGTGGAGCTGGCCACACCCTTCCTGACACATGGAGACGATTTAGCCAGTCCAGTCAGTCACCACTTGCACACATTTATTGGGTGCACTCCAATCTTGAGTCCTGAGGCAATCATCCGCACCCGGGATTTGAGGTGCCGACAGATGATGAAGAAGACCTCACCCTCAAGAATTTTTACTAAGGTGCGTTTGCAGATAGATGGTGTGCTGGCCTTCAGGGTATCTCCACAGGAATATGCATCCATGTTGCAGCTGACAGCTGATGAGTGCTTCAGAGTTGCTGGTCACATTACACCTCCAGCAGTCCAGGTGAACATCGGATTTACGGGGGGCATCCCTCGGAAGGTGAAGGCCGCATGCCAGGAGATTGAGGCCCCAGACCACTTTTTGCTAGTCACCGGCCCTGTGTTGCATGTGGCGCTGCCAGCTAGTCGTATGCAGGCTGTGCACGAGGCAATGTCAGCCAAGAGCCTCGCAATTGATTTCAGACGAGAGAAACTTGAGGCACCATTCTACTCCTCAGTCCCAATGGACCTGAAGGACATGGTTGCACTCTTGGTCACCTGTGAGGTGGGTAAGGAGCTGCTGATTTGGAACTATGGAGACATGAAAGATTTTGGTGAGGCTTGCATCCAAGCCGGTGAAAGTGGTGATGCAGATAGCTGCTTCCAGGCTCCGATGCCAAGGGCAGAGCTGCTAGCTGCACGGCTCTCCCACAGAATCCCGGTTCAGCTGGACACCGCACTCCTGCTGCCCAATGGCTGTGACCTCTCTGGTCCTTTGGTAAGCTTCATGGCCAGTGAAGCTCATCTGCAGTCCAGGTGGTCGAAAGAGGAGGTGTCAAAATATGGAGCTGCCGCTGATGCAGCAGCTGCAGATACGTTTCTGCCCTGCAGCATTGGGGAGGTGATTCCATGCTTGTGTAGAGAGCAGCCAGCTGGGCATCGCTTTGAAGGTGATGAGAAGGACCTGGTGGCCAAGGACAAAGGTTGGCTTCTGGACTACTGCCATGTCCAGTGGCAGTCATTTGGACCATACACACACACAGGTGGGGCAATCCTCAAGCCACACCATCAGGCATGTGAGTTGTATTTGAATGGTAAAGGCCTCCTGACCCCTGTTGCAAGGTTGCAGAAACTGGATCTGCTTCTGAACTTATTCTTGGAACACGGCAAGCTCGAGGATGACCAGGACTGCAGCCTGTGCTCTATTCTTGTTTTAGAAATGACCCAAGAGATCCACTACTATGTGGCAGGCCTTGTGCATTTGTTTGGACGGACTGGCAAAGCCACTGTCAAGGAAGTCCCATTTTCAAAACGTGACGCGGTTGCACGTGTGTTCTCAGACCATTCCCGGGCCAGTGCCACTCTCACTCAGACACCATTTGAGACACATGCCAAGTGGGAGCTGAAAGACAGACTAAGGTCTGCTCCACCATCTGACAGCCTTGAAGAAGCTTGTCTCCTACAAAATGACCCTTTGCGGAATGCATTAGCTGTGCAATTTTCTTATATTTATTTCCCGGCTGCGTTAAACATGGTGGAGGGTCATTTTCGTTTGAGTGATCTCTTGCGTGAGTCTGAGGCAATGGCACTGGCACTGTTCCCACACATCCATGCAGGTGCAGACACATATCCCTCAAAGACATCAGGGGGATGTGGTCCGGGTGGTCACTCAGTAAAGGAAGCTCAGCTGCCAGATTGCAGAGATTGCTGCACTCGTGAGTACAAGCTCCAAGTTCACGGTGTTGCTGCCTTCATGGAGCTGCTAGCTGGCTGGGCATCCAATGGTGTCAGGAGAGCTCTCAGGCCAAACACTGGCTTTGCAGAGACCAGGATGTTGTGGTGGAGGGATGGGTTAGCTCATGCAATGGGCTCACACACCAACAAGGCCATCCAGAAAGTCTCAAGACAGCAGTGTGTTGATGTAGGCAGCCTCTGTGCACTTGCACATCACCTCTCAACAGAGCCACTCACAGGATGGTCTGCGGTGGACTTGATGCAGCTGGTGGAGCAGCTAGGAGGTGGACCTTTCCACAGCAAGAACAAGGCCTACAAGGCAGGCATAATGAGAGTGTACATCTCTCGTGCCCTTTGTGCTCATCATTTGCGCAGCACGTGGGTAAATAGGCGCCTGGATTTTGCAAGCCTTGAAGAGGGGCCCATATCACTGGCATGCACTAAGGAGGATGCCATGGCTGACATATCAGGGATGTTACTGACACCGCTTGGTCTCATCTTGGCTGACTATGTCACTCTTATGGAAGGCAATCAAGTGGAGGAAGCATCAGCAGAAAGACAAGTGCCTCAGGGTTGGCGAGACGACACCATCTTCCGCCAGACTAGCTACCTGAAGAGTGCGCTATCTGTGTTGGAGCAGTTTGTGCCAGGTGGGATGCTTAGCACAGGGGGCAGGGTGTCAAAAGCAGCGCTGCTTGCGTGGTACGTGGAGGGTCTAGAGGGCCTGGCGACATCGGCAGTGCAATCCCTACCTGCATCTCTTCTGCTTGAAGCTGCTGGGAACATTGTGCTTGGTGAGCATCTGCCAGGGGAACCTGCTCCCGGAGCAGGTGTTCCTTTTGAGGCAGCTCGATCAGTGCCTGCTACTCATCCTGAGACAGCTCCATCAGCACCTGAAGCTGCCTCCTCCACCTCACCTCGCACCTCCTCACCTCAGCCACCCACGTCCCACACGCAAATGGCGGTGAAGCCTGTGTCAGCTGAGAACTCACCCTTCATGGTGAAATCCAAAAGTCATGTGATGGCAATCAATTTCAATGGGCCATTCCGTGACATCCGTAAAGGTGACAAGGACAATATCAAAGGGTTATCTGACTCTCTGTGCATTGCACTGGATTCTGCTTTTGCCAGCATTGGAGAATTCCTCCGGCTCTCGTCTAGTGATGTGGGGGAAGCCCTCCGTGAATGGCAGAGCAAGCAGCATAAAGTTGTCAGCCAGTTTGGGGCACACAACAAGGAACCTGGTTTCTCACGTGGCCTGGGGCACCGAAAAGACTTGTCAAGTTTGGCAAGCTCGTTGGGGGAAGTGACACCTGTGCCTGTCCCGCCTGCCACCGGTGGCAGTTCACAATTATGACAAGCAGGCCCTCATGCAGGATCCAGAAGTGTTGGCCTGCATGAGGGCACTACTGGCACAGCCAGTGCTACCACCAGCTGGTTGCCACAACGCTATGCCACACGGGCATCAGCACACTTGGAGCTTGATCTGTTCAACAGCAGATTTGTGCCATTGCCTCTCCACAGCAGCTTCACCCCCCTGCAATCACGATGCATGTGTGCCAATGACCTGGGCATCAAGCCACACATTTTGCACACTCTCCAATGTGAGGCTGCAGCGCTTGTGATGGAGAGAATCGTGCTTCGACCGGAGACCCTTGCAGTGATTAGGCCCCAAGGCAACAGCCCACTTGCTGAGGTCCTGTTCAACACAAAGGTGTCGATGCAGTTCTCGCGAAGCAGCAACCATAGCAGCCACATGGCTCCACTGCTTGCACTTTGTGCAGGATGTGTGGCAACGGGTGAGGAGACAGCTGCTTTCCATGCTAGGTGCGTGTGTGGGGGTGTTGCAGGGTGCTCCATATGTGTAGGCAGGCCAATGGAGTGCCCTCACTGCGGTCAACTCTTTACACGTGAATGGACATATGAGACTGGAAGTGGGCGCTCATCAATTGGACGTGACATCAAAAGGTGAGTGGTCAGCCGTGGCATTCACTAGGTTCGAGCTGGCATTCACTAGGTAGAGTGGCCTGACCCACTCGCCTTGTCCCTTGCCTTGCCCCTGGCCCCTCACCCCCTTGCCTTTTACGTTGACACACCACCGCTACAATCACTGCACTGCCAATGATGAGCCCTGCACCCGGGGGAGGCTGAAGTGGAAGCATACGTGCTGAAGCGACACGTGGGGGAAAAGTCCGCCCCTCAGTGAGGGCCGTGACGGTCGGGTATTGCGGACAGCCCGACCACCCCCTAGACCCTGCGATGGCTGCTCACCTACGGGTGGGCAGTCACAGCCAAAAGGGTAGGTGCCATGGCTGCCCCCAGCATGGGGATCCCTGAGGAGGCACACTGAGGCACGCACCCTAGTATGCTGCAGCCCCTGCACGCGCCCCATGGCCCAATCACACTGCCCAATCGCACTGCCCGCCTGCTAGCTGCTATATCTGCGCCGTATAGCTGCCACGCCTGATAGCTGCGCCTTATAGCTGCACCTGATACCGCCGCTCTTTCTCTTGGTCTGACACGACCAGCACCAGAGACACCATGACATACCATTACCCGCCCTGCCCCACCTGCGCTGCCCTGTCCCCTTATGGCAATGATGATTGGGAGTGGTGTGGGAGAAGCACATAGATTGCTTGCCGCCGTTGATGCTAACATGCCCCAATTGTGTTCACATCAGATTTGAGGTGCGCAAGTTCTCCTCCTGCATGGAGAGTGTTGCTGCAGAGCTAGAAGCCACTATGCCACCAGGGCAGCATATCACCAGCTGTGTGTGGGTGTGCTACCTTGGGGAAGATATGTGTGCAAAGTGCGCATTGGGTTTGCAGCATGGTGCCAAGGTGTGTGCTTCCACCCTCGGATTTCATCGCGACAGAGGTGATGGAGGCAACTCACAGGGGGCTGCCCCCAATTGGACAATCTCTGTTGGTGACTCACGGACGCTCAGTATGCAGCTACGGCTAGAGCATCCATGGTATGGCAACGAGATGCAGGTTCACAAGGATGCTCCACCAATAGACATCCCACTGGGAGCAGGGTCCATATTTAGGTTGGACCCACAAGATGAAGTGAGGCATCCACGCATGGTGGATGGTGAGGTGTTCCGTGGGGCTTTCTACCATGGCATGAGACACGGGCTTCAATCAGGGCAGATCTCATGTGGCTTTGTGTTCAGATGTGTGCAGAGCACACGGGATGTCGCTTGCTCCACCAGATGTTTGATTCCAACAGTGCATGAAATGCACACCCGCTCACCACTATATGATGCAGCTGAGGAGAGTTGGCAGCAGCAAGCACCAGCATATGCTGCTAGCATTCACAAGCGGGTGAGGGCAGCCCTGCAAAAATGGCCATGGGGGAAGGGACCAGGATCACCATCCCACATCTGGTCTCTGCCAGATTGAGTGCAAGCTGATCCTCAGTGCAGTGGAGGTTTCTGACAAGCTGCTGCCATGGTGCACAGCATGGCGGACATACCCCCTGTTGCCTATATGTACAGCATGTGCATACGAAGGCAGGCTGGTGAGGCAAACGTTGTGCTTGGTGGTGTTGTGCTTGGTGGTGCCTGCGCACGCGTGTCAACCCCATAGTGCAGAGGGTCAACGTGCATGGGGCTGTACACGTCTACAATCTCACCAACTGTGTATGGGGGTCATCATCCACCCTGTGAGCTGTGTCGTCTTGTAGTGGTTCTCGTTTTATAAGTGAAAATTGGTGGCAGGTGGTGGCAGGGGACAGGTGGTGGTAAGTGGTGGCAGGTGGCAGGTGGTGGCAGGTGGTGGCAGGTGGCAGGTGGTAGCAAGTGGC
>ERZ889217.621-NODE-621-length-20549-cov-15.855665_pt1 | contig 20549 bp, 18 predicted proteins | sample MGYA00521098_ERZ889217 | MGnify/ENA primary metagenome ERZ889217 (study PRJEB32303, sample SAMEA104408613) | aquatic metagenome | biome: Brackish water; feature: Pelagic; material: water | place: Baltic Sea | collected 2014-06-10T22:04:00 | depth 2,362 m ... | reverse complement strand
TGAGTGTTTGCACCGTGTGCTACTGGGCACTTTGCGTCCATGATTCCCCCTGTTTGTTGCCTTCAATTGTGCTTAGTATGGATGCAGCGGTACGGGCTCGCAAATTATGAGCGATAGGCTGAGTTCATGACCAGAACTATTAAGAAGTGGACCGCTCGTGATGCAGCCAAATGCGTTATCACCCCTTCTGATCTTGACCACAAATACAGTCGAGGAGTTCTCGGTGTAATCACTGGTTCTGCCCAATATCCAGGTGCTGCAGTTCTAACAACTTCTGCAGCTGCTGCAACAGGAATTGGAATGATTCGCTTTCATAGTTCTTCAGGTTTGGCACATTTAGTTTTGCACGCAACACCTTCATGTGTGGTGCAACCTGGAAAAGTCACTGCTTGGCTTATCGGTTCTGGAATTCCCGCAAAGAAGTATTCAGATATCACCACATGGCTTCGCCACCGTTGGTTTGTTTTAGCGCACAAGCAAAATGTTCCAACAGTTCTAGATGCTGGAGCGCTGTATTTGGCTGGGTCTTTAGAGCAACCAACTTTGATCACACCACATAGTGGAGAACTCTCAGCCTTGCTGACTGCGCGAGGCGTACCAGTTACGGCAGAGGCGATTGAAGGAAATCCTAAAAAATGGGTGTGTGTGGCTGCTCAAACTTTAGGTGTGACTGTTCTGCTTAAAGGATCAATCACTTACGTTGCAAATGATGACTTACTTATAGAACTTCCAGTTGCAACACCTTGGCTGGCAACTGCTGGAAGCGGTGATGTATTGGCAGGGATCATTGGCGCTTTAGTTGCCACTAACACTGTTGAAATACTCAACGACATCAATCGTTTAGCCCACGTTGCTGCAACTGGTGCATACATCCATGCTCAAGCAGCAAAGAGCGCATCTAGGGGTGGCCCTATTTCTGCAGAAATGATTACAGCGCAAATTCCTGGAGCCATCACTCAATTAATAAAATAATTTCTTTTTATAGGAGTAATTGTTTAGTTCAGGTTTAACCTTAAAGACATGAACGAACGCGTGCTGGTTATGGTCGATGATGCATTTGAAATGTCCACATTAGTCGCGGCTTTACGGCTGCATGAAGTAGATGTGATTGGAGAAGCCAAAAGTGAGAGTGTCGGAATTAATTTACTTCGCCGAATACAAGCTGATGTAATTGTATTGGATATGAGAATTGCTGGAATTTCTGCAGTCAAGATTGCAGTTAATATGCGCAAAGAAAATCAAAATATTGGAATCGTTATTCTTAATAGTTGCTCTGATCTTCGCCTCTTAGGTGAATCAAATGATGAGGTTCCTTTGGGAGCAAAAATACTTATAAAGAAATCAATAGTAGATTTCACAGTTTTATGCAATGCAATAAAGGAATCAAAGGTTGCAGCTATTGAAAAACATAAAGTGACATGGATTAACGGCAACACTTCTTTCCAAGATCATGGAGTTACAACACTGATGGCCCATCTGACTAACACACAGGCCGAAGTGCTGCGCTTAGTTGCCAACGGAATGACAAATGCCCAAATAGGGCGTACACGTTATGTCAGTGAAAAGTCTGTGGAACAAGTAATTTCACGAGTAGCACAGGAGTTGCATGTCCAACCAGATCAGAATAAGAATATGAGAGTGCAACTTGTTGGTGAGTATTACCGCTGGTTAGGCGCGCCACACCACTAATAGCGCAGTGTTAAAAGGTAAAGTTTGTTCTTATGGAACTACAAGAAATGCGCAATCGATGGAATGAAGTTCTCGATGCAGTTCTTGAGGTAGATCGAGTTTCTTGGATTGCATTCTTTGATGCGCGTTTGGCCGACTTTGATGGCCAAATCCTTACTTTAGATTTTTCAGATGCCCGTAAACTTTCAAGCTCTCATGAATTCTCACAGACTCGATTGAAGCAAGAGCAGATTCTCATTCAAGCAATTAAGTCCGTACTGGCTATTGATGTTGAAATAAGTGAGCGATGAAGATCAGTGCCGCAATAACCGCTATTGCGCTGACCCTATTGCTAGTTGATGTGCCACAGGTTCAGGCAGCGGCTAGCTCACTCACTCTTTCCGTAAGACAAACACCATCGGCTACCGATTCAGTAGTAACTTTCTATGGCACCATAAAACCGGCTCGTTCAGGGTTGAGCGTTAAGATTCAGGGCAATGCATCAGGTACATGGAAGTCCACGCGTTTTACGACTAAGACCACAAAAGCAGGAACATGGAAAATTGTTGCTGTTGCAACTTCCTTTGACATTCCTATTAAGTACCGTGCTCAAATAAGTGTTGCTGGAAAGATTACGAACTCCCCCATACGAACTATCACCATAAAGAAGCTACCTGAAATTTCAGCTATTGATGCTTCTTTAATTGTTGAGTCCTTCGGCCCAGGTAGTCGTATTCATGGAGCCGATGTGAGCAGATGGCAGCATCCAAATGATAAACAGATAGATTTCTCAGTTGCTTATGCCTCTGGACTTCGCTTTGTTATGATTAAAGCCTCAGACACTAGAGATGAAGCAGATGCACTTGCGCTTAAGTACCTCATTATGGATCACGCCGCAGCGCAAGCAGCGGGTCTCTATACCGGTTTTTATCACTACACAATATTGCCTGATGTCAGTGATTCAGCAGGGATTGTCCGTGATGCAACTGCCCAAGCCCAAAAAGTTTTGTGGCGATTAGCTGCCATCGGAGGTTATACCGAAAAAGATCTTCCCTACGCCCTAGACCTTGAGAATAAATGTGTTCGCCTCTCTTCCTCAGGTGCGTGCCAGAAATATGCAACTAGAGCTGCAGTGACTTTATGGGCAGAAACCTTCTTAGGTATTCTCAAAGAAAAGACTGGAAGAACTCCAATCATTTATTCCTACTCAAGCTTTCTAGAGAGTTCAATGAATAAGAGTGCGAAATTGTCGCAATACCCTCTATGGCTTGCCCAATATGCAATTGATCCATTTAATCCCATCAATCAACCGGGGATTAAAGCTGGTGGCTGCTATGTGCACTCGTGGACTGGCGCTAACTGTGATTCCCAATGGATTATCTGGCAATACACATCGTGCGGAATTGCACCTAAATATGGCGTGCCAGGAACTCGGCTTGATCTCAATATCTTTAGAGGAAGTGCATCAGATTTCCTTAATCTCTCTAAGGACAGCTGGGCGCCAGAATTGGTAGATCTGATGCCAAATAACGAGCCAACTCAGATGGTGATCAACGCCCAATCGGCAAGTACAACAAACAAATTAGTTACCTTTAAAACATCTGTCACAAGACCTGATTCAACTCCGGTTGTGACTGGTGCGGTAAAACTTGTCTTTGATGCTGCAACTGCCCCAAAAATCAGACCAGTTCAAACTGTTTTGCGTGCCACAAGTGGTGAATGGACTTTAGCAATTAAGGGCGTTCCTGCTGGAACATATACTGGAAATGTTGTTTATACCGATGTGTCAAAAACACATGCGCAAAGCTCTCAACCAGTAACTTTCACTGTGGCTCAAGGTTCAACACCATCGCCAAGACCAGTACCAACTAAGAAGCCAACGAAGAAACCTTCAGTAGATGGTTGTGCAAATCAGATTAAGAACTAACTCTTTCCTGCTCTACTAAAAGTAGATCCAATGCTTCAAGTTCGCGATCTACTAGATCTTCATAGGCAACAACTGAAGCTTTTCGCTCTTTTGCACTCCACCCAAGCACTGGCGCAATAATGGCGGCAATTTCATCAGCTAAATGCACGCCATTATTACTGGCTTCAAAAGCTATCCGGGTTCGGCGCGAAATAACATCATCAACTGTTCGTGCACCTTCATGACTTGCCGCATATTCAATCTCGGCCTTTATATAAAGCAAATCTTTATCCACTTTTGCCGCCAGCTTTGGGTTCACCTCAATAAGTGCAAGAACCTCACTAATCATTGAGCCATAGCGATTGAGCAAGTGAGTAATTGTTTGGGCATCCAGGCCACTGGTTTCACTTAAACGCTCCACTTGTTGCGCTAATGCAAAGTAACCATCTGCTCCAACTAAAGGAAGCTTTTCTGTTACAGACTCAGGTTTAAGGGCGCGAAGCTCAATGACAGCGCGATCAATGGCATCTTTAGCCATCACTCGATAGGTGGTGTATTTGCCACCAGCAATGCTCACAAATCCAGCAGCCGGGCGGTCAACTGTGTGTTCGCGTGAGAGTTTGGTTGTTGCAGAGTCTTTATTATTTGCTACCAATGGGCGCAAACCTGCGTAAACTCCAATAATTTGTGAAGCATCTAGCTTAGGCGAGAGCACGCGATTAGCTTGATCCAAAATATATTGAACATCTTCTCGACTAGCAAGAGGTTCTGCACGATCGCCGGTGTATGGAGTATCGGTAGTTCCAACAATCCACTTATCTCCCCATGGAATCAAGAACAAAACTGAAATTGGAGTCTTTAGAATAATTCCAGCGTTAGATTTAATTGCTGAGCCCGGTAGAACAATATGAACGCCTTTACTCATGGTCACGCCATACCCTGGCTTTAATTCAAACTTTGCGTGCAACTCATCGCTCCAAATACCCGCACACATCACTGTTGCTGTTGCAGTGATGTTAATAGTTTTACCAGATACTAAATCTTTAGCCTTAACTCCGACAACTCGCTTGCCCTCACGCAAGAGAGACTCTGCGCTAACGCGTGTTGCAATTACTGCACCGTGACGAGCAGCCGTGCGCACAATTGTCATTGTGTGCCGTGCATCATCTACTTGTGCATCAAAATACTTGATCGCCCCAGTAATTAGATCTGGACGTAATGAAGGCGCAATCTCATTTATCTGCTTCTGGCCAATGTGTTTGTGCCAAGGAAGTGCACGTTGAAAACCACGAAGTGCGTCATAGAGTGCAAGACCTGCACCAACATATGTGCGTTCTTTGAATTTTTCTGTTAGTGGAAATAGGAATCCAACTGGTTTAACAAGGTGTGGAGATAAAGAGGAAACCATGAGTTCGCGCTCATGAAGTGCTTCTCGAACTAATTTAAAGTCATATTGTTCTAGATATCGCAGGCCCCCATGAATAAGTTTGCTAGAACGACTCGAAGTTCCTGAGGCAAGATCTTGAGATTCAATCAATGCAACTTTCAGGCCACGCGATGCTGCATCAAGGGCTGCTCCAGCCCCTGTGACTCCCCCGCCAATAACTAAGATGTCAAAGGACTCACTCGATAATTGTGCAATGGCGCTATCACGCTGCTCGGGGCTTAGCTGTGACAGGAACATAAGCGTTGCATCTCCAATGCATCTGGGTAGAGTAAGCCTAACTTAAATGTGAAAGGTTTTCTCTTCGTGACTTATATCGGCAGTTTGGATCAAGGAACTTCAAGTACTCGTTTCATGATCTTTGACCACTCGGGCAAAGTTATTGGCCAGCATCAACTTGAGCATCGCCAAATAATGCCGAGCCCCGGTTGGGTTGAGCATGATGCCAATGAGATTTGGCAGCGCGTTCAAGAAGTTATCGCCGGTGCGCTCAAGCAGGCCGACATTTTGGGCTCTGATTTAGCAGCCATTGGAATCACCAATCAACGCGAAACCACAGTGGTTTGGGATGTAACTACTGGGCAACCTCTATCCAATGCCATCGTATGGCAGGACACTCGCACCACAGATTTTCTAGCTTCGTTAACCGATGCCCAAAAGGAAACAGTCCGCTTTAAGACTGGCTTAACGATTGCTCCTTATTTTGCTGGCAGCAAGATGAACTGGTTTCTCAATAATGTTCCCGCTGCAAATAGTGAAAATGCACGTATGGGAACTATTGATTCATGGTTGCTGTGGAATCTTTCAGGTGGAGTTCGCAGTGGAGTTCACTTAACCGATGTGACCAACGCCAGTCGCACATTACTCATGAACCTTGAAACCCTTGATTGGGATCAAGAACTCCTAGATATCTTCCGAGTTTCGCGAAGTTCGCTACCAACGATTAAATCTTCATCTGAAGTCTATGCACACACTGATCCCCACGGTCCATTTGGGACGGCAATCCCAATCGCTGGAATCTTAGGAGACCAGCAAGCTGCAATGGTTGGGCAAGTCTGCTTTGAACGCGGAGAATCAAAAACAACATATGGCACTGGAAACTTTGCTCTACTCAACACTGGCACCGAAATCGTTCGATCTAAAAATGGTTTGCTCACAACCCTCTGTTTTAAGTTTGGTGATCAACCCGCCCATTACGCCTTGGAAGGTTCTGTTGCCGTCACTGGCTCTGCAATTCAGTGGCTGCGCGATCAATTGGGCATCATCACTAACGCTGCTGAAACAGAAAATCTTGCATCTTCTGTGACAGATACTGCTGGGGTTTATTTTGTGCCCGCATTCTCAGGCCTCTTTGCACCGTATTGGCGCAGCGATGCACGCGGTGCAATTGTGGGATTAACACGGGCTGCAACAAAGGCCCATCTTGCTCGCGCCGCCCTTGAAGCAATTTGTTATCAAACCCGCGATGTAATGGATGCAATGGTTGCTGACAGCGGTGTTCCAATGCGTGAAATGCGAGTTGATGGTGGAATCACTGCTAACTCTTTGTGTATGCAGATGCAGGCCGACATCATGGGAATTGATATCACTCGCCCACTCATCGGTGAGACAACAGCCCTCGGCGCGGCCTATGCAGCTGGACTTGCTGTTGGTTACTGGAGTTCTCAAGATGAAGTTAAAAAACAATGGCAGCAATCACGGCGCTGGTCACCGACTTCAACTGTGGATGTGCGCGAAGCTGGTTATAAGCAGTGGAAGAAAGCGGTTGAGCGAACTCTTAACTGGGTTGATTAAAGCTTTGTAATTTCGATCAGCACAGCGTTGGCTGGTGCAAGAATCGGTGCGCTCACTCCAATAGTGGCAAGTGCTGAACCTGACATTGTGATGCCATCCATCCATTCAGGTGGAGTAATTAACATGAATCGTGGTTTGCCTGCTGGATAAACAGCCTTAACTGAATATGAAGCATTCGCATCCAAGCCAACAAACTTAAGTGGGGCCGGATGAATTGCCACAGTTGGAGTTAGTTGAACGTAGGCAAAAATTGAGTTCTTAGTATCAGCAGAAACAACCCCATAGAGATATCCATGCTCATCTGGATAATCAATGCGAACAGATTTTCCATTATGCAGTAGTCCACGATTGTCTTTGTAGTACTGAGCCCAGGTGGCAAGGTTTATTCGTTCCTCAGCAGTTGCTTGCGTAATATTCCATTCGATTCCTGCATGACCAAACAGGGCAGTTGTTGCTCGCATAGAGAGTTCTAACGTGCGCCCAGTTTGGTGCCCATGTGTTGGCCCAATGTGTGTTCCTAGCATTTCAGGTGGAATAACTTGAGATGTCCAGCGCTGAATAGTTTGGCGCTCTAGTGCATCGTTGTTATCACTTGTCCAGAAGCGATCCACATAATCAATAACACCTAAATCAATTCGTGCTCCGCCAGATGCACATGACTCAATTTCAAGTCCAGGATGGCGCTTTTTTAACTCAGCAAACAAACGATAAATTGCCTGTGTTTGGCGACGCACACCAGCTGCACCTAAATGCCCAGCATCAACTAATACACGGTTGTGATCCCACTTAATATAAGCAATCTTGTGAGCTGCTAACACAGCAGAGGTTTGTTCCAACACATGCTTATATGCATCTTCATGTCCAAGATCTAGAACAAGTTGGTGGCGCCACAACGGTGGAACTCGATCACCTTCATGCAAGATCCACTCAGGATGAGCGCGATATAAATCAGAGTCAGGGTTAACCATTTCGCCTTCAAACCAAAGACCAAACTCAATTCCCTTACTGTTGATGTATTCAATGATTGGTGTTAAACCATGTGGCCACACGGCAGGATCGATAACCCAATCCCCTAAGCCTGAGCGATCATTGCGGCGGGAGTGAAACCAGCCATCATCTAAAACAACGCGCTCAATACCAACTTGGGCTGCAACATCAACAAGCTCTCTGATCTTTGCTTCATTATGATCAAAGTAGAGCGCTTCCCACATATTTAATGTCAGGGGACGCGGACGCTTGGGATGAATTGCGCGTGCTCGAATATGTGAATGAAATGCTGCACTGATGCCATCTAGGCCTTGATTTGAATACACAGCAAATAAAGCAGGTGCTTCATAGCTCTCTTGTGCGCCGAGAATAACTTCGCCGGCAAGTAAGAGCTCGCCTGCTCCCATAGATTGCGCACCATCAAAACCACACTCAACTAAATAATGTGAATTACCGCTCCATGCAATGCTTGTCGCCCATGCGCAACCTGATTGGAAAGAAGTTTGTGCACTTAGGGCAATATCTGCAATTGAGAAGTTATGGCCACTTCTACCCTCTCGAGATTCGCGTACCCATGTTCCAATTTGAATATCGCGACGCTGTGGTTGACGCTCATTAGACCAACGACCTACAAAATCTAAACTCTGAGTTGCCTCTTGTGGCAAAGGCAACCAGTGAATGAATTCATTGAGAACATAATCAGAGTTTCCAATGTTTTTAACTATGGCTTTTTGAATAAGAACTCCAAAAGCATCTAAATCAAAACTTACTGCAACCTCTAATTCAGCATGAAAATCACGAAGGGTTACTGCGCAGTGATTACCTTGATGGTGAAAATCTGTTACTTCAAATTTAGTTGACCATGCTTTTCCATTGCGGTGACCAGATAATGATCCACGTCCTAAGAAACCACGTGAACTCTCGCGCATCAAACCTGGCAGCTGTGGTTCATCCCATGAACTGTTTGCAATCGATACTCGACTAGCTAGTGCGATGTCATGGTTTTCCCCAAGAATTGGGGCTCCCCAATGGCGAATTACCAAGGCCCCATTAACAACCTCAATAAGCAACGAGGAAGTTGGAGCGCTCAGAAGTGCAGTTTGCTTAGTCACAAAGGTAGAGTAACGACACTATGGAGCAGAGTAAAAAACTAAGCGCTGGCATCCTTCGAAATGATCGCCAGATGGCCGATGGCCGCACCATTCGCTATTACGACACTTCTGGCCAAAACCGCAGCGCTATAGATGCGCGTCCTGTTGAAGAACAACCAACAATTGGCGAACTTCGACTCGATCCCTTGGTTAATGAGTGGATTGCCATGGCTTCACACCGCCAAGGCCGAATCTTTTTACCTCCCAAAGAACTCTGTCCGCTATGTCCAACCACGGGTGAACTCTTAACTGAGATTCCTGAATCTGATTTTGAAGTTGTTGTCTTTGATAACCGCTCACCTTCACTTCGTCCACCTTCTGGTGACTGGGCATTACCGGATCAAGTTGGACCAGATACTGATTTAGGAACTGCTGCGGGTAAATGTGAAGTCATTTGTTTTACTGCGCAGCATGGGAATGCATTTAAGGATTTATCTCCTACCCGCGTGCGCGTGCTCCTTGAAGCATGGATTGATCGCACCTCTGAACTCTCGCAAGAGCACTTCATCGAGCACATCGCACCATTTGAAAATCGTGGGGAAGAAATTGGTGTGACACTCACACATCCACATGGCCAGATTTATGCCTATTCATTTATTCCACCTCGCGTTGAAAAGATGTTAGCTGCAGCCAATAAATACAAAGCTTCCACTGGAAAAGTGTTATTCGATGAAGTAGTTGCCCGTGAAATCCGTGATGAAGAGCGCATCATCGCCCGCAATGATCGTTGGATTGCATTTGTGCCATATGCCGCGCGTTATCCATTTGAAATTCACGTTGCACCACTTCACCCAGTTGCAGATTTAACTGGACTCAGTGAGCAAGATAGAGATGCATTTGCTCCAATCGCTCTGGAAGTCATGAAGCGCCTTGATGGTGTCTTTGGAATTGATATGGCCTATATCGCCGCATGGCACCAAGCACCTGTTCGTGTTGGTCGCGATGTGTTGCGCCTGCACTGGCAAATCACCAGCGTGCGCCGTGCTCCTGGAAAGTTGAAGTATCTGGCTGGATCTGAATCTGCCATGGGTGCATTCATTATGGATATGCGCCCTGAGCAATCAGCGGCACAGTTGCGTGAAGTAGTTTTGTAATGCGGGTATTGGTAACTGGTGGCACTGGCTATATTGGTTCAACCGCAGTAGATATCTTGCTCGAGCAAGGGTATGAGATATCTATTCTCGATGATTGCAGCACTGGGCATGCAGATACTGCCCCTGCTGGTGTGGGCTTTATTCAGGGCTCACTTCTTAATTCCGGTGATTTAGCTCAAGCCCTCGTCGGCGTTGATGCAGTCATGCACTTTGCAGGTAAATCACTTGTGGGTGAATCTGTTGAAAAGCCTGATCTCTATCACCAAGTAAACGTTGATGGTTCCCGTAATTTGCTCAATGAAATGTACAAAAGTGGTGTGACAAAGTTAGTTTTCTCTTCTTCTGCTGCAACTTATGGCGAACCTAAAAAAACACCTATTTTGGAAACCGCTCCAACTAAGCCAACTAATCCATATGGTGCAACAAAGTTAGAAATAGATCAGATGATTACGGCAGAGGCCGCCTCACGTGGGATTGCTGCTGCATCACTGCGTTATTTCAATGTGGCCGGTGCGCTTAAATCAAAGCGGGGTTGGTTAGCTGAGCGTCACAACCCAGAGACACATTTGATTCCAAATGTTTTGAGAAGTACCAAAGAAAACCCAGTAAAGATTTTTGGCACTGATTGGCCAACTGCTGATGGAACGTGCGTGCGCGACTATGTCCACGTCGTTGATTTAATCGATGCCCACATCAAAGCTTTAGAAACACTTGAACCTGGCGTCCACGAGATCTACAACTTAGGTAGTGGAGATGGATACTCCGTGCGAGAAGTTGTGGCAGCTGCATCAAAGGCAGCAGGACATCAGATTCCAACTCTTGATTCACCACGTCGTGCTGGAGATCCTGCAGTACTAATTGCAGATATCAATAAGGCGAAAAGTAAACTTGGTTGGAGCCCAACTAGAGGAATTGATGTCATGGTTGCTGATACTTTGGCAGCTCTTAGCTAGGTAATTCATGTCAGATATCGATAAGAGATTTGTGCAGGCATTTGGCGCTGCCCCAGACATCATCGCTGCAGCACCCGGGCGAGTGAACTTAATTGGAGAACACATCGACTACAGCGATGGTTTTGTGCTCCCTTTTGCCATTAAAGACCGGACCTTTGCTGCTATCCGCGTGCGCAATGATCGCAAAGTACGCATTTCTTCTATGCAGCGCAGGAACAAAGTTGTTGAACACAACTTAGATGCAATTAAGCCTGGTTTGAAAGGTGAATGGGAGCGCTATCCATTCGGCGTTATCTGGTCTCTTGGAATAACTAGTGGCATAGACATCATGATTGATGGCCATGTTCCACTCGGAGCCGGCCTTTCCTCATCTGCTGCCCTTGAGTGCAGTGTTGCAACAGCTCTTAATCATCTCTTCTCTTTAGGTCATTCATTAGAAGATTTAGCACGGTTAACACAAAGGGCCGAAAATGAATATGTGGGTGTGCCTTGCGGAATCATGGATCAATCTGTATCACTCATGGCTCACTCTGGTTCAGCTCTACTTTTAGATTGCCGTGACTTAACAACTAGACATATTGCATTTGATGTTGCGTCTAGTGGCCTTGAACTTCTCATCATTGACACACAAGCCCACCACTCACTTACCGATGGTGGCTATGCCGAGCGCCGAGCATCCTGTGAATCTGCTGTTGCCAAGTTGGGTATCCCCTCTTTGCGCGAGCTTTCACTTGATCAACTTGAGTCTTCACGTAACCTGCTTACCGAGACTGAATTTATGAGAGCTCGACATGCAGTTACTGAGATGAAGCGTGTGATGAATGCAGTGGAGGTACTTGAGAAGAAGGACTTTGCATCTCTTGGTGGATTACTCAATCAATCTCATACGTCACTTCGTGATGATTACGACGTCTCATGCCCAGAGCTCAATTGCGCAGTGGATGCATCTATAGCAGTAGGAGCTCTAGGTGCACGTATGGTGGGCGGTGGATTTGGTGGAAGTGCAATCGCACTCATTAAAGCTTCACAGGCATCAGAGACAATTGCAGCTGTTGAAAAGGCTTTTGCTATCAATCGATTTAAAGCACCGCGCTTTTTTACTTCACTTCCAAGCCAAGGCGCAGAGATTATTCAACGGGGGTAATTGAAACTACTTCTACGCCCCCAATTGCACCTAAAACATTGAGCAAATCTGTGGGATCACTTCCTGGCACTGCAACAGTAATCTCGTCATAACCGCGTCCATGCTCAGATTTAAGAACTACTAATCCCCGAATATCTCCGCCTGCAACACCGATTGCAGATGCGAGCAAACCCAGTGATCCAGGATGATCTGGAAGAGAGACGTTGAGTTTAAAGAGAGCCATAGCTTAAGGATACCGCCAAAATCTTTCTCTCAAGTTACGCCTCGATTACCCAAGCGCCTTTGACTGCAACCTTCACCTTACCAAGAGGGGTTTCTGCTGGACCATTAACAACTTTTCCAGATTTGTTTGGGTCAAATTCAGCTCCATGACATGGACATTTCAATGTCTTGCTGGAGGCTGAATACTTAACAGTGCAGCCCTGGTGTGTACAAATTGCTGAGTAGGCAAACACACCTTTCTTAGTTCTAAAAAGGACTGACGGCGCACCATTGCCGGCAACAAAGTTATAGTTACCTCCAACTTTAAGTGATGCAAGCTTAACAATTTTTGCACCTTTACTTGCGGCCACATCACTTGTTGCTGGTGCAGCTTTAGCAAATAGCTTGCCTACTCCTGCAAATGCAACTGCTAGAGCCCCAGTGATTCCAACGCGTAATACGCTGCGACGTTCTAATGACATGTTAAAGCCCTTTCGTTTATTGTTTCCAACTAGCGCTAATAAATAAGATAACCACAAAACTGCATATGCCGTATTACTTGCCAAGAAGTAGGGAGAGACATGAAAAGTATCAGCAAGCCACAAACCTAGCGACATCAAAAACCCACCGAACGCTGCCAAACGCGGTGCAACCCAGGCAAGTGTGGCTAGTCCAATTGCAAACTCAGAGATCATCACAAAGCCACCCACCAAGGTGGCATGCTCAATTAATTTATTGAAAGCAAAACCCAATGGAGATTGAGTTGAAAATCCAGATAGCTGTGTTCCTATATAAGTAGAAGAGCCGGCTTTAAGATAACCTGAGTCACTTGCTTTATCCCAACCAGCATAAATCCATGTGATTCCAAGCCAGAGGCGCATGATTCGAAAAGCTGGGGCTTGATTGCGCCACGACAAATTGGCCGTGCGCACATAACTCTTAATCATGCCCATGAGATGCATAGTAAAGGTTGGCCTGAGAAAAGGCCGAGTAGAAAAGCTCCCTGACTTGGATTCGAACCAAGAACCTGTCGATTAACAGTCGACTGCTCTGCCGTTGAGCTATCAGGGATCAATAGAGCGCAAACTCTAGCGCACGCACAGGCCTTGGCTGAAATTGAGGGTTCTTAAAGGCCCCCGAGCGCCAAATCATGCAGATTTCGGCGGGCACTTTCCAGGGCAACTAATTGGGCAAAAGCTGCGTTGTATTCAATTTCATTTTCAAGAGGGTTAAGTCTTTGCAACGACGATTTGAGTTCTGCAATAGAGCGAGAAATTGCAACTTCACGCAAGCGCGCAACGATGCTCTCAACATAGGCAGTGCTAGGTCTTCCATCGGCGCGAATTGGTTCAACTGTTAACTCGGTAAACAAAGTTTTGATTCTCTCATCACTGATGGTTTCAGATGTAATTACTGGGGACTCATCTATGGTTTTTCTCAGTTCTTTGTAAGCAGGATGCGTAAATGCACCTGGTTCGATATCACTCCATAACGTTCCAGTGAAAAGTGATGCCTCCTGTAACCTGGCTTTTAAAACTTCACGCTCTAATATCAAACGTGCTTCATTGGGATCAGGTCGCCAATTACTATTTTCTTGCGTTGTTGGCTCAATAGTTTCGCTAATTTTAGGTTGGTTTTTGACGCCTTGGGCAACAGCCTTTGAAACTATTTCAACCTCTGTGCCAAGCCAGCCAGCAAGTAGGCGAGTGTACTCAGGGCGTAGTGATTTATCGCGAATCTGTGCAACTAAGGGTGCTGCAGCATTAAGAGCATTGACGCGGCCCTCAGCACTATCTAATTTGTGATGTGCAAGTTCGGCGCGGATGGCAAATTCAAAGAGTGGAACTCTGCGGGCAATGAGATCGCGCAGAGCTAAATCACCTTTTTGTTGGCGTAGTTCGCATGGATCTAAACCATCTGGCTCGACAGCCACAAATGTTTGAGTGACAAACTTTTGATCTTCACTAAATGCACGAAGAGCGGCCTTTTGCCCGGCAGCATCACCATCGAAAGTAAAAATTACTTCTCCTCTAAATGAATCATCATCCATCAGCAATCGCCGCAAAATACGGATGTGGTCAGCGCCAAAGGCTGTGCCACATGTTGCTACTGCAGTTGTGATGCCAGCTAATTGAGCGGCCATAACATCGGTATATCCCTCAACAATGACGGCCTGGCGCTTCTTTGCAATCTCTTTTTTAGCAGCATCTAAACCATAGAGAACTTGGCTCTTTTTATAGACGGGTGTCTCTGGAGTATTGAGATATTTAGGACCCTGATCTTCTTCATCACTTGCAAGTTTTCGGCAACCAAAACCAACAACATCTCCGGAGATATCTCTTATCGGCCAGGTTAAGCGATTGCGGAATCTATCGATAGGCCCGCGCTGTCCCATCTTTGAAAGTCCAGCTGTTTCAAGTTCATCGATGCTGTAACCCTGTGCTCGCAAATGCTTCGTCAACGCATCCCATTCGTCTGGTGCAAATCCCACACCAAATTGCATACACGCTTCTTTATCAAAACCGCGTTTGGTGAGTAAATCTCTACCGTGCGCGGCATCAGGAGAAGTATTGAGTTGTTCTTGATAAAAACGTGCCGCTTCGGTGTTTGCTGCAATGAGTCGTGATCTAGCACCGGCCGAGAATGCTGGTGTCGATGGACCACCTTCGTCATAGCGCAATGTGTATCCCATGCGATCTGCAAGGCGTTCAATAGTTTCAGTAAAAGTCAGATGGTCTATTTTCATTAAGAAAGCAATGACATCACCGCCCGTTTGGCAACCAAAGCAGTGGAAATAACCTTTGCTCGGCGTTACGTGAAACGAAGGAGATTTCTCATCGTGAAAAGGACAAAGGCCTTTCTTTTGTCCACCACCGGCGCTTTTTAATTGAACGTACTCCCCTACGATTTCATCAATGGGTGCGCGATCACGGATGTATGCAACATCTTCGTCTCGAATGCGACCGCTCATAGGTCCATCTTAACGAGGAGCCAACAAACGGGCATGAAGGGCATATGCGCCAGGGTCGGTTAAGGCTGCAACTTGATCAATAATCACGCGCATACGAGCCATTTCATCTGCCGCTTCATTCCAACTTTTGAGGAAAAAGGAATCGAGTTCCTGTGGTGCGCTAGCGCGTAGCATTTCAACGAGTTCGCTGATAATTACCTGCTGCTTGGCATAACGATCTTGTGAGTGCGCAGCATTGATTAAGTAGTGCCCTGCAATGGCCTTTAGGAAATCCACTTCAACAATTTGCTCACGTGGGATTTCAAGATCTGCGCTATAGCGAGAAAGTGGACCATCACCGTTAATTTTACGCGTTTCTAACTCTGCCGCTAGAACAAAGCGACCAATGAGTTGACTTGTTGAATCCTTTAACCGTGCAAGGGAGCGATGAGATCCATCATAATAATGTGGCCAAGCAGATAGAGCTGATAAGCGTTTGTGGGCATCTACTGCTTCTTGTTGGGATGCATCACTGCCATAGTCGCGAACCATAACTGTATAAAGATCTTCAAAGTCAGTTTCAAAATTCTTCACTGAAATTTGATTAGCAAAAATCGCATCCTCTAGATCGTGCACGGAATATGCACAATCATCTGACCAATCCATGATCTGGGCTTCAATACATTTTTTATCGACTGGCGCACCTTCGCGCATCCAGTTAAAAACTTCGACATCATCTTCATAAACACCGAATTTGCGTGGATTCTGAGAACGTTGCCATGGATACTTTGTTGCACCATCTAGAGATGCACGGGTTAAGTTCAATCCGACGCTGTTTCCTTGGGCATCAAGAGTTTTTGCTTCAAGGCGCACCAATAAACGAAAGCTTTGCGCATTTCCTTCAAAGCCACCAAAATCTGATGCAATCGCTGCTAATGCTTCTTCACCATTGTGACCAAAAGGCGGATGTCCTAAATCGTGGGCAAGACATGCGGTGTCTTGTAAATCTGGATCTGCACCCAGTGATTCACCAAGTTCACGACCAATTTGTGCGCACTCTAGTGAATGAGATAAACGAGTGCGTTGAAAATCATTTTCCCAAGGCACTGCTACTTGAGTCTTTGCAGCTAAACGGCGTAGCGCAGCTGAATGAATAACTCGTGCACGATCGCGCATGAACTCTGTTCGCCCAGCACGCTTTGCTGGTTCATCAAAAAAGCGCTCCTCATCATGCTCGTTATAGGTCACGGTATAACCTTAGTCACGATATCAGCGCCGGGTAAATGATCACTGACTTGAATACCACGTCGACCCACAGTTATATAGACCAAATACGCCCCAGCTTCGCGCAGTAAATACTTATAACTTGAGGCAGAAATCGTATTGGGGCCACTTTGAACTGGTGAACAAGTGCTCACTACCCCTTGATCATTTGCCATAGTCATTGCACGTTTGCAGTGATAAGGATCAGTAACAATAATGACATCACTGACATATCGTTTTTTCATTACTGCTGCATAAGCTTTGGTGCTAGTTAACGTATCTCTACCTTCTTCAATTGCTGTTATCTTCGCAGAGGGTATTCCATGTGTGCGCAACCAATATTTTCCTGACGCGGCCTCGGTAGTCCGATCACCTGGTGCACCTGCACCTACGGTAATAATTGTTGGCCCGTACCCTAAATCAAAGATTCTTTTTGCTTCAATCAAACGTGCTTCCAGAGCTTCACCCGGTTTACCGTTTAACTGCGCAGCTCCTAAAACAACAATGACATCAGCGTTACGCACTATTGGATTCTTTGCAGCCCGCCATACTTGAGAAACGGCATAGCCAGGTGCAATCAAAGCTATAACAACAATGATTGTGATTGTGCGACGAATCCATCTAAAGATAAACATTTAACCGCCCGAAAATGCATCCTCTAGTTCAACATGAACTAGTTCATCAGGGTCATCTAGCCAACCATCAGGCAATGTTGGTGGACGGCCATGACTTGTGCGACCACGCGGTTTATCACCCACTTCAATTGGGTATGGCTGATCTTCTAATTGATCAAGTAGCGCGCGCATTTCTTCTAATGAAGAAACCATTCCTAAATCATGGCGAATTTCGCGGGCAACTCTAAAGCCCTTTAAATACCAGGCCATGTGCTTTCGCATATCGCGCATTCCGCGATCTTGCGACTCTAAGTACTCAACGATGAGATTTGCATGTCTAAACATCACTTCACGCACCTGGTGAAGGTTAGGAAGCATCTCCTTTTCTCCACCTTCAAGTGCACTCACTAAATCTGCAAATAACCACGGTCTGCCTAAACAACCACGACCAACAACAACTCCGGCGCACCCAGTCTGCTTCACCATCTCTACGGCGTCATTGCCAGACCAAATATCTCCATTGCCTAATACCGGTACTCCGCTTGGCTCTAAATGCTCAACTAATCTGGCAATTGCAGACCAATCTGCTTTGCCTTCATACATCTGCGCCGCGGTGCGCGCATGCAATGCAACCCAGGCAACACCTAAATCTGCTGCAGATTGCGCCGCTTCTAAATACGTGTGGTGATCAGTATCAATACCAATGCGCATCTTTACCGTTACTGGAATTCCAAAAGGCTTTGCCGCTTCAACTGCTGCTTGGACAATATTTGAAAATAGTTTGCGCTTATAGGGAAGTGCTGCTCCCCCACCTTTTCGCGTAACTTTTGGAACTGGGCAACCAAAGTTCATATCAATGTGATCAGCTAAGTTTTCTTTACCCAGCATTGTTACTGCAGCCCGCATCGTTGTTGGATCAACGCTATAGAGCTGGACAGATCGAGGCCATTCATCTTTACCCGGAACTATCATGCGCATAGTCTCTGGGCGACGCTCAATTAATGCGCGAGCTGTAACCATTTCAGATACGAAAAGACCAGCACCTTGCTCACGACAAAGTGTGCGAAAAGGTGCATTAGTTATTCCTGCCATTGGAGCTAGCACAACCGGCGGATCAATTAAATGATCACCACTTGCTAGTGGCAGAAGGAGAGGTTTTAGCAGCCTAGTAATCGCGGTGCCAACCAAGCTTCAACCTGATCAAGGGCGATACGTTCTTGCGCCATTGTGTCGCGATCGCGAATTGTTACTGCATGATCCTCTAAAGTCTCAAAATCAATAGTGATGCAGTAAGGCGTACCGATTTCATCTTGACGACGATAACGACGGCCAATAGCACCTGAGTCATCGAAATCAATTGCCCAGTTCTTACGAAGCTGAGCCGCTAGATCTCTCGCCTTTGGTGATAAATCAGTGTTACGTGAGAGCGGCAGAACTGCAACCTTGATTGGTGCTAAACGGTGATCTAGTTTTAACACCGCACGCTTTTCCATTTCGCCCTTGCTATTAGGTGCTTCATCTTCGCTAAATGCGTCCATTAAAAACGTCAGGGTGCATCGATCAACACCTGCTGCAGGCTCAATCACATAAGGAGTCCAGCGCTCTCCCTTTTCTTGATCAAAGTAGGACAAGTCTTTTCCAGATGCTGCTGAGTGAGCTTTGAGATCAAAATCTGTGCGGTTGGCAATACCTTCTAACTCGCCCCACTCGGTGCCGGCAAACTCAAACTTGTATTCAATATCTGCCGTGCGCTTTGAATAGTGTGACAACTTCTCTTTTGGATGATCATAAACTCGCAAACGATCTGGGTTAATTCCAAGACCGGTATACCAAGCCATGCGTGTATCAATCCAGTATTGATGCCACTCTTCATCAGTTCCTGGAACTACAAAGAACTCCATCTCCATCTGCTCAAACTCACGTGTGCGGAAAATAAAGTTTCCTGGAGTAATTTCATTACGGAAAGATTTACCAATTTGGCCAATACCAAATGGTGGCTTCTTGCGAGATGTGGTCATTACCTGATCAAAGTTAATAAAGATTCCCTGTGCAGTTTCAGGACGTAAAAACGCTAGCCCTGATTCATCTTCAACTGGCCCAAGGTAAGTCTTGAGCATTCCACTAAATTGTTTAGGTTCAGTGAACTGACCTTTATTGCCACATGCTGGGCAGTTAATATCGGCAAGAGATGCTGGAGCTTTCTTATGCTTTGCTTCATATGCCTCTTCTAAATGATCGGCGCGATAGCGCTTATGGCATGCGGTGCACTCTGTAAGAGGATCACTAAATGTTGCAACGTGTCCTGATGCTTCCCATACTTCTTTTGCCAAAATCACACATGAATCAAGACCGACAACATCTTCGCGGCCTGTGACCATGGACTTCCACCACTGGCGCTTAACGTTATTTTTTAGCTCAACACCTAATGGGCCGTAGTCCCACGATGCTCGGAGTCCGCCATAAATTTCAGAGGATGGAAAAACAAATCCTCGACGCTTTGATAACCCAACGATATTTTCTAAACGATCCGTTGCCACAATATTCTCCGTCCGGCTGGCTGTCGGCGAAAAGCAACTGGTGTTACTTTCGTGCCTAAATTTTACTCTGAGTACGGCCTTTCATATGCACCTGGCTCGTCAATTGCCCTGGCAAGAACTGGAATCGCATTCATCTTTACATCGTTATTGCTCAATGCTCTGCGATAGGAACCGACATTTTCCCAGTAGGTCACTAACGTCCACAGTGAGCTCTCATCTAGATTCTGCCCAAATTCACCCCTGATAAAGCCAGCACAGTGCGTCAATGCATCCAGGGCAGTTGAAAGCTCTGCCTCAAAATGTGCGACATCGCCTAGGGCAACGTTAAATCTGGCGATTGCAAGCATGGGCTGAGCCTATAGGGCAGGGGCATACTGGGTATGGAAATGAAAATCATTTTCATTTGTGCTACTTTTCCCCTATGAATATCGCAATCGTTCTAGCCGCAGTCACAGCAATTGCTACATCTGCCGGTGGATTCCTGGCCATTCGCTCACGCGATCGCCTGCATCTAGTTCTTGGATTATCAGCCGGTCTTCTCCTTGGCCTTGTTGCCTTTGATCTGCTGCCTGAAATCTTTGAACTCAATACCGAAACTTTCGGCAATGTCCCCGTTGTTTCTATCGCATTTGTTGCAGGTTTCCTCGCTCTTCACTTTGCAGAACAGATCTTCGGTTCCCATGAGCCAGCTGAATCTGATTACGGGCATGAACATGTCCACTCTGTAAACATCGCCGGAACTCTTGGCGCTCTTGCGATGGGTGGCCATGTTTTTCTTGACGGTGTGGCGTTGGGTCTTTCATTCAAAGTCAGCAACGCGCTTGGTTTAGCCGTCTTTATTGC
>ERZ889217.620-NODE-620-length-20556-cov-19.695771_pt1 | contig 20556 bp, 18 predicted proteins | sample MGYA00521098_ERZ889217 | MGnify/ENA primary metagenome ERZ889217 (study PRJEB32303, sample SAMEA104408613) | aquatic metagenome | biome: Brackish water; feature: Pelagic; material: water | place: Baltic Sea | collected 2014-06-10T22:04:00 | depth 2,362 m ... | reverse complement strand
GCCAAAGCGCCAAGACTGCGCTCCCCATTCAAGTGAACGGTAAGGCCAGGACAAGGACTGGGGGCCGGCCATCTCAACCGGTGGTTCTAAGCAGTGGTAGCAAGCGGGTGGCTTTAACAACGTTCGATTCGTGAGCTGCTCAAACCCCTGCAGCAGGGCGCCAACCCCTCATCCCACCCCGTAGAGCTGCTTGAGGCCCTCTGCACTGGCACTCACCACCCCCCGTTCCGTGATCAGGGCCGTCACCAGGCGGGCCGGTGTGACATCAAAGGCGGGGTTGAAACCCCGGCTGCCCGTTGGCGTTAGCTGCACCTGGGTGAGGCTTACGACAGAAGCATCGCCCCTGGGACTCTCCCCTAGGGCGGCGCCAGCGACGGGGCTCCCCAGGCCCTGGATATGGGTGACTTCCCGCTCCGAGCGGGCCTCGATCGGGATCTCGGCCACCCCATCGGAGATGGACCAATCAATCGTGGACCCCGGCAAGGCCACATAGAAGGGCACGCCGTTGTCATGGGCGGCGAGGGCCTTGAGATAGGTGCCGATCTTGTTGCAAACATCGCCGCTGCGGGTAGTGCGATCGCTGCCAACGATCACCGCATCGACCTGGCCGTGCTGCATCAGGTGGCCGCCGGCGTTGTCGACGATCACCGTGTGGGGCACACCCTCCTGCCCCAGCTCATAGGCGGTGAGCGAGGCGCCCTGGTTGCGCGGCCGGGTCTCATCCACCCACACATGGATGTTGAGCCCGGCGCGGTGGGCCTTGTAGATCGGCGCCAGGGCCGTGCCCCAGTCCACCGTGGCCAGCCAGCCGGCGTTGCAGTGGGTGAGCACGTTGAAGGGCTCGTTCTGGCGGTTGGCCGGGCGACGGGCCGCCAGCTCCTGGAACAGGGCCAGGCCGTGGTCGCCAATGGCTTCGCACATCAGCACGTCCTCCTCGGCGATGGCGCCCGCCTCCTGCTGGGCGGCCAGGGCCCGCTGCGCCGGCGCCAACGGCAGCACCCGCTCCCGCACCCGTTCCAGGGCCCATTGCAGATTCACGGCCGTGGGCCGGGTGGCAAGCAGCTGGGTAAAAGCCGCTGCCAGGGCTCCATCGCTGGGATCGGCCTGCAGGGCCAGCATCAGGCCGTAGGCACCGGTAACTCCAATCAGCGGAGCACCGCGCACCACCATGGTGGTGATCGCCTCAGCCGCCTGGTCCAGGCTGGTGAGCGAGCGGGTGGTGAAGGTATGGGGCAGCTGGGTCTGGTCGATCACAGCGATCGAACGGCCCCCGGCTTCGAGCCAGATGGTGCGCCAGGCCTTGCCGTCGATGTTCATGGGTTCGGGGCTCCGCCCGCAATCATCCCCTGTCGATCCGGCGATAGCCGAACCAATCGGGCACCTGGGCCTGGCTCAGCCCTTCGGGATGGGGGTCCAGCTGCACATACCAACGCTCCCCGCCCAACAACTGCAATTGCTCAATGGCCAGGCAGTCATCAACGGCGGCCAGATCATCCTTGTGCTGCTCGCGGGCCCCAACCAACCATTGGCGCTTGGCGGCTGCCTTAGCGGCCTGGGTTGAGCGGGCCACCACCAGGCCGAAGTGGTGGAGCTCGGCAAGGCAATCGGGGCGGTAGGCGCCCAGGTTCACAAACCAGAGCCGCTCGGGCCGGGGCGCGGGCGGTTCGGGCCCCAGGGTCACGGCATAGCCATCGATCGCCCGAACCGCCATGGTGCTGTCCAGATGCAAACCCTCACGCCGCCCAAACCACTGGCGCCGCAGCACGGGGATCGTGTCATCAATGCTGAGACCGGCGACAAAACGCACGTCGTGCAGCTCGATGTGGCAGCCGGCCATGCGGCCGCCGAGCACCACCAGGAACAGCTGGGGAGCGGTCCTGGCCTGAGCCGCTCGCCATACTGAGCCGTCCTGCCCCACCAGCATGTCAAGCCTGGGTTTTGCCAATGGCGACAGCATGCCATCCCTGGGCCTTGGCACCTGGAAGGCGGCCGGCGGCGAGGTGGCTGGCGCCGTGACGGCGGCCCTGGAGCTGGGCTACCGCCACCTTGATTGCGCCTCGATCTATGGAAACGAGGCCGAGATCGGCGCAAGCCTGAAGCAGGCCTTCGCCGCTGGCGGGCTCCAGCGCGACCAGATCTGGATCACCTCCAAGCTCTGGAACGACTGCCACGCCCCCGAAGACGTGCGCCCAGCCCTGGAGCGCACCCTGGCGGATCTGGGCCTGGCCAGCCTCGACCTCTATCTGCTCCACTGGCCCGTGGCCCATCGCCATGGCGTGCTGATGCCCCAGCAGGCCTCCGACCAGCTCAGCCTGGAGCAACGGCCGATCGCCACCACCTGGCGCGCGATGGAGGAGCTGGTGCGGGCCGGTTTGGTGCGCCACATCGGCGTGTCCAACTTCAGCCAAGCCAAATTGGCCACCCTCCTGGCGGGGGCCGAGCTGGCCCCCGAGGTGAACCAGGTGGAGCGCCATCCCTACCTGCAACAACCCGAGTTGCTGGCCTTCTGCCAGGCCAACGCCATCGGGATCACGGCCTATGCGCCCCTGGGCTCGCCACCGGCCGGCACCACCTCGCCCCTGCTGGCCGATCCGGTGATCAGCACAATTGCGGCGGCCCATGGCACCAGTGCGGCCCAGGTGCTGCTGGCCTGGGGAATCGCCTGCGGCACTGCGGTGATTCCCAAATCCGTCCATCCCCAGCGCCTGGCCGCCAACCTGGCGGCGGCCCAGCTGGGCTTGAGCGCCTCCGAACTGGCCCAGATCGCCAGCCTCGATCGCGGCGAACGCTTCATCGGCGGCGGCTTCTGGGACCTGCCAGGCGGCCCCTACAACCTGGCCAACCTCTGGGATGAACCGATCGGCCCAGGCTGAAGCGGGCCCGGAACGAGAACGGGGCCGCTCAGCTGTGCTCACGCAGGAAGGCAATCGCGCCGATTAATTCTTCGGCGAAGCGATCGATTTCCTCGAGGGTGGTGGTGAAGCTGAGGCTGGCCCTAGCCGAGGCGGCCAGGCCGTAGTGGCGGTGCAGGGGCTGGGTGCAGTGGTGGCCGCTGCGGATGCAGATGCCGGCCGAATCAAGCAATTCGGCCAGATCATTGGCGTGGAGGCCCGCCACGCTGAAGGCGGCCAGGGCGCCGCGGTCCGGCTGCTGCTGGGGGGTGGGACCGAGAATCCGGAGCCCCTCAATCGCCTCAAGCCGGGCGAATAGGTGGGCCGTGAGCTGCTGCTCCCAGGCGTGGATGCGATCTAAACCCAGGCCATTGAGGTAGTCGAGGGCCGCCCCCATGCCAATCGCCTCGCCGATGGCGGGGGTACCGGCTTCAAATTTGTGGGGCAAGCCCGCCCAGGTGCTGCTTCCAAGGAACACGTCCTGGATCATCTCGCCGCCCCCCAAGAAGGGGGGCATGGCCTCCAGTAGGGCTTCCCGCGCCCAAAGGAAGCCCATGCCCGTGGGTCCACAGAGCTTGTGGGAGGAGCCCACCAGGAAATCGGCGCCGAGCTGGCCCACATCCACGGGCAGGTGGGCCAGGCTCTGGCAGGCATCCACGAGCAGCAGGGCGCCGGCGGCGTGGGCCAGGGTTGCGATCTCGGCGATCGGGTTGAGGCAGCCCAGGGTGTTGCTCACCTGGACCAGGCTCACCAGGCGAGTGCGCCCGTTGAGCTGGGCCTGGAGGTCGCCGAGGTCCAGTTCACCGCTGCCGGTGAGACCGACATGGCGCAGCACGCATCCGGTGCGGGCCGCCAGGAGTTGCCAGGGCACCAGGTTGCTGTGGTGCTCCATGACGCTCAGCAGCACCTCATCGCCGGCTTTGAGGTTGGCGTCCCCCCAGCTGCGGGCCACCAGGTTGATCGCTTCACTGGCATTGCGGGTGAAGACAATCTCGTGGGGCGAAGCGGCCCCAACAAACGCCGCCGTTTTGGCCCGGGCCCCTTCAAAACCTTCGGTGGCCCGGGCGCTGAGCTGGTGGGCGCCCCGGTGCACGTTGGCGTTGTCGTGGTCGTAGTAGTGCTGCAGGGTCGCCAGAACCTGGCGGGGCTTCTGGCTGGTGGCGGCGTGGTCGAGGTAGATCAGGGGCTGGCCCAGGCTGGCCGTTTGGGCTAGCAACGGGAAATCGGGCCGGGTTAGGTCGGCCAGGTTGGACCCAGCCCCGGGGCTGGAGCCCACCTGGCTACCGGCGTTAGTCGGGACGTTGCTCAAAACATTGGCGCTCGCACCCATCAGGCCCCCTCGCCCTCCAAGTCGTCACGCCCGGATTCAACCGCGGTGGCTGGCCCAGCATCCGCCCCATGGGCGGCGAGCAGGGATTCAAACGAGCACCAGCGCCGGGCCGCTGCCGGCAGCTCGCGCAACACCTCCTCGCAGAAGGCCCGCTTGAGCAGGGCTGAAGCCTGGTCGGCGGCGATGCCGCGACTCTGCAGATAAAACAGTTCGTCCAGCTGCAGGCAGCTCACGGTCGCCCCGTGGGCGCAGCGCACGTCATCGGCCACGATCTCCAGCTCGGGCTTGGTGTCGATCCGGGCCCGATCCGAGAGCAACAAACTGCGACTGAGCTGGGCCGCATTGGTGCGTTGGGCGGCCCGGGGCACCCGCACGGCGCCATTGAATACGCTGCGGCCCCGGCCATCGGCCACGGCCTTATGGAGCTGGTCGAGCTGGCCTTCGGGACCGCCAAAGGCCATGTGGCTATGGGTGTCGGCAATCTGGTCGCCTGCCACCACCTGTAAGCCGCGCAGGGTGGTGGTGGCGCTGCCATCGACTTGAACAATGCGGGGCTCCAGCCGGGAGACGCCCCATCCGGCACTCACCGCCACCAGGCTGACGTGACTCTCGGGCTCCTGCTCTAGGGCCAGATGGGCTAGCAAGGCCGCATCCGGCTGGCCCAGGGCCACCAGGCCGTGCTCCAGCCTGGCGCCCCGGCCTAGGTGGGCCTCCAGCACCAGGCTGGTGAGGCCCGCTCCGGTGGCCGTGAGCCGCTGACAGAGCTGCAATTGGGCCTTTTCTTCCAGGATCAGCAGCACCCGCAGGGGCCGCAGCTCCGCGGCTGCATCACTGACCAGCTCCAGGCTCACCTGGCTCCGACTGGCGATGCGCAGGGCCAGCAATTGGGAGGCACTGGCATGGTTGAGCTCAACCGGCCAGTGCTGCTCGCAGCCGGTGGCTGCCAGGGTGTGGCCCAGGGCCAACACCAGCTCTGATTCGGAGAGCGGGGACACCCCCGCTGGCAAGACCACCCCAGCAAGGGGATCGCTGCCCCCATCGAGCTTCAGGCGCAGGGTGTCTGGCCCGGATTGGGAGGTGCCTGGCAAGGCCGCACCATCTGTGCCGGCACCATCAGCGGCAAAGCCATCCGCGGCAGAGCCACTGGACAGGGCAGCGCTGGGATTGAGGTTAAGGCCAACCAACAGGGCCAGGTCGGTAAATCGCCAGGCTTCCTGGCGCCTTGAGGGCCCTTGCAGGGCCGCAAGGGCCCCGCGGCCGCGCCCCTGCACGGCGGCCAAGGGACCCGAAGGGGCGGGCAACCGGGCCAACAGGTCTGAGGTCCAGCTAGCCAGGCTTTTCGCAGAAACGGTACTCATCCCCATCAGCCCAGCTCCAGGGCCGCCAGTTCCTGGTCCACCCAGTCGTAGCCGCGCTCTTCCAGCTCGAGGGCCAACTCGCGGCCACCCGTGCGCAGGATCCGGCCAGCGGCCATCACATGGACGAAATCGGGTGTGATCGCCTCTAGCAGCCGCTGGTAATGGGTGATCAACAGGGTGGTTGTATCGGCGGTGGCGAGCTGGCTCACGCCGGCGGCCACAATGCGCAGGGCATCGATATCCAGGCCCGAATCGGTTTCATCGAGGATCGCCACTAGGGGCTCGAGCAGGGCCATCTGCAGAATCTCGTTGCGCTTTTTCTCACCCCCGGAAAAGCCCTCATTCACACTGCGATCGAGGAAGGCCGGATCCATCTGCACCACCTTCAGGCGCTCGTGTACCAGGTCCTCAAACGCAAAGGTGTCGAGTTCCTCCTGGCCAAGCTGGACCCGGCGGGCATTGGTGGCCACCCTTAGAAACTCCAAGTTGCTCACCCCCGGAATCTCGACGGGATATTGGAACCCGAGGAACACCCCCACCCGGGCCCGTTCTTCGGGCGAGAGCTCCAAAAGGTTCTGGCCCCGGTAGGTCACCGTGCCTGCGGTCACCGTGTAGGCGGGATGGCCAGCCAGCACCTTGGAGAGGGTGCTTTTGCCGCTGCCGTTACGGCCCATCACCGCATGGATCTCGCCTGCCCGCAGGGTGAGATCAACTCCATTGAGGATCACCTTGTCCTCCACACGGGCATGGAGACCACTGATCTCAAGCAGAACGTCGGCGTCGGGGCGAATCACGGGCGAGAAAACAAACGAATCAAAAAGAGAAACAGTCGCCGCCAGCGTTGGCAGCAAAGAGGGCGGATCGCAGGGCTAGCCGACAGACCCTTCCAACTTCAGGGCCAACAACTTGTCCGCTTCGGCGGCGAACTCCATCGGCAATTGGTTAAAGACGTCGCGGCAGAAACCACTCACCATCATGGACACAGCCTCCTCAAAGGCGATGCCCCGGCTCTGCAGATAGAAGAGCTGGTCCTCCGACATGCGGCAGGTGCTGGCCTCATGCTCCACCGATGCCAGGGGCTGCTGGGAGCGGATGTAGGGATAGGTGTTGGCGGCAGCCTGGTCGCCGATCAACATCGAGTCGCACTGGCTGTAATTGCGGGCTCCCACGGCCTTGGGACCGATCTGAACCAGGCCCCGATAGCTGTTGGCAGAATGGCCAGCGCTGATGCCCTTGCTCACGATCGTGGAGCGGGTGCGCGGGCCCACGTGCACCATCTTCGAACCGGTATCAGCCTGCTGGTAGTTGTTGGTGAGGGCCACGGAATAGAACTCGCCGACCGAATCAGCCCCCTGCAGCACACAGCTGGGGTATTTCCAGGTGATCGCCGAACCTGTTTCTACCTGGGTCCAACTGATCTTGCTGCGATCGCCGCGGCAGTGGCCCCGCTTAGTCACAAAGTTGTAGATCCCGCCGACGCCATGCTCATCCCCGGCATACCAGTTCTGCACGGTGGAATACTTGATCGAGGCGTCATCGAGGACCACCAACTCAACGACGGCCGCGTGCAGCTGGTTGGTATCAAACATCGGCGCCGTGCAACCCTCCAAATAACTCACGGAAGCCCCCTCTTCCGCCACGATCAAGGTGCGCTCAAACTGGCCGGTGTCACCCGAGTTGATGCGGAAATAGGTGGAAAGCTCCATCGGGCACTCAACCCCCTTAGGGATGAACACAAAAGAACCATCGCTGAAAACCGCCGAATTGAGGGCCGAATAATAGTTGTCGTTGCTGGGAACAACCGTACCGAGATAACGCTCGATCAACTCAGGGTGCTCCTTGACAGCCTCACTAATTGAGCAAAAAATTACCCCGTGCTCGGCCAGCTTTTCCTTGTAGGTGGTGGCGATCGAAACGCTATCGAATACGGCGTCGACAGCTACATTAGTGAGGCGCTTCTGCTCACTCAAAGGAATACCTAGCTTGTCGAAGGTTTCCAGCAACTTCGGATCAACTTCATCGAGGCTTGCCTTTTTGTCACGCTGCTTCGGCGCTGCGTAATAAATAATATTCTGGAAATCAATTGTGGGATAGCCCAGGGCCGCCCAATCGGGCGTTTCCATCTGCAACCACTGGCGATAGGCCCGCAGCCTAAAATCCAACAGAAAGGCCGGCTCGTCCTTTTTGCTCGAAATTAGACGAACAACGTCTTCACTGAGACCCTTGGGGATTTTTTCGGTTTCGATGTCAGTCACGAACCCGTACTTGTACGGCTGACTGACGAGATCACCAACGCTGGCTGCCGTGGTCATGGCCTTTTATCCAAGGGAACAATGGGCCTGTATCTCTTCGGCTGTGATGGTCTGTTTATCGCAGCGGAAGGCGTTGTCTTCGGTAAGGAAAAGCATGCAATGGCATTCCTTGCGCTCCCGCATGGGCACACAGGGGCAGTTCCAAAAGGCCTGTTGGACCTCAGCCTGCTTGTCCTCGTAGTGGCGGCAAGGGCAAAGGGCGCCGCCCAGCTCGTCCTTATGGCGGGCTAGCCCTTCCAACACCACCGCCGTCACGCCGGAATCGATGCAGAAATAGGTGCCGGTGCGCTGGGCGTAGGTCTCGGCAAACTTGCGGATCACCTCAAGGCTGTCACTGGCCTTGGACGCCTCGGCGGAGGGTGTGGTGTCGGACATGGGCGGCAAGTGAACGGCAAAGTCGTGCCAGAACCGGTGCCAGAGCAGGCCCGAGGGGCCCGAAAGGCAAATGGCATCAATAACGAAACTAAGGAGTTTCGTTACGGCCAACCCTAGGGCACTGAACCCGGCGCCGGTTGCTGATCTCCCATTCTGCCCCGCGCTAAACCACCCCCTTCCTTCCCCCTGCCCGCGGCAGGGCCGCCACCACAACTGCAAAACAAACGTGGCAAGGTGGTTGTACAGGCTGCGGCCATGCCCAGGGCCATGACACTGTCCGGCCAACCCACGCCGCCATCAGCGGCCCAGCAGGGCTCCCGAAGCGGAGGCCCCCCTGAGCCAGGGAAGCCCCCGTCGGGTGGGATCAGCTCCGTGCCCCTGTCTGCTGCGCCAACAGCTGGCTCCGCCAGCGCCCCCACCCGGGAAGCGGTGCTGACCCTGTTGCTGCGTCAGGGCGAGGCCACGGCCGCCGACCTCGCCGCCCAGTTGCTGGTGTCTGTGCAAGTGATGCGCCGTCACCTCCGCTCCCTTGAAGACGATGGCCTAGTGCTGGCCAGCCCCAGCTCCGAAGGGCCGGGCCGTCCCAGCAATCGCTGGGGCCTGACGCGGGAAGGCCGTAGCCGCTTCCCCGATGGCAGCGAACATTTCGCCCTTGGCCTGCTGGATTCGCTGGCCGCCAGCCTGCCCGCCCAAGTCGTGGTCCAGCTGCTGGGCCAACAGGCGGAGGCCCAAGCAGAGGTGTATCGCCAGAACATTGGCTCCGGCTCCTTGGCCGAACGGATCGAGCGGCTGGTCGACCTGCGCCGCCGCGACGGCTACGTGGCTGAAGTTCAGCGGGACAGCGAGGGGCCCGGTTGGGTGATGAGTGAATTCCATTGCTCGGTGATGCGCATCGCTGAGCAATTTCCCCTGGTCTGCGACCAGGAGTTGCAACTGATCCGCCACACCTTCCCCGACTGCCAGGTGGATCGGGTGCACTGGCGCCTGGAGGGGGGGCACTCCTGTGGCTTCCGCCTGCAGCTCAGCCCGGCCCCTGAAGCAGGGCCAGGGTGCTGAGCCCCGAGGAGCTGGCCGAGCTGGAAGCCAGCTTGCTGCCGGCCCTGGAGCGCCACCACCTGCGGCTTCTGGCCCACAGCCTGCGCAGCCTCCAGGCGGCCGCAGGCCGCCGAAGCGGCCCCCTGCCCGAGCGGGCCGAGCTGCTGGCCTGGGCCCTGGACCAGCCTGAACTGCAGGCCGATAGCGGTTTTTGCCAAGCCTTCCTCGACCAATTGCAGGGGGCCGGCATCCAGTTGGAGCACATCGTCCAGGACACAAGCGCCCTCAAACAGGCCTTCAAGCAGGCCTTCAACCCATCGGAGCCAGCCCCCCCTGGCCCCCTGGGCCTGGACCTGGCGGACCTGGTGGCCTGGGCCCAGCGCCAGGCGGACCGCCGCATTGAGAAGATCAAGGCATCCGAGTCGTTCCCTTGAGCAGCCCTGAGCCGGTCTCCACCAGCCCCGCCCCCAGCAGCACCCAGGGCCCAGGCCGCCTGGCCATCCACGATGCCCTCAGCTTTTTCCAGTTGAGCTGTGGGCGCTGGCGTTCCCAACGCAGCAGCCACCACCTGCTGCACCGCCGCGCCGAGGCCGGCGGTTCCCTGATCGTGGTGGAGGAGCTCCTGCTGGACGATCCTCGCCTGGTGGCGATTGCCCAACTCCATGGCCAGGATCCCGCCGGCCTGGCGGGGGGCTGCCGGGTGCGCTGGAGCGGCTCCATGGCCTGGGACAAGGCCGGTGAAGAGCACCAGGGCGAGAGTGTCTTCGGACTGATCCCCACCGATGGGCGCGGCCGCTCCGGCCTGCTGCTGCGCGACCGGGGCTACGCCGAAACGGCGCCGGTAGCTGGCCACTTCCGCATGGACGACCGGGACGACCTGCTGCTGAGCACCGACTACGAAACGATGAGCTCCCTTGAGCGCTTCTCCTTTGCCGGGCCCAACGTGCGCCTGCGCACCAGCACGGTGGAGGGGCTCTCCAATACGGCCTCGTTCTGCGTGGAAACCCGTTGCGGCGACGGGGACGGGCCCCACCTGACAGCCCTCCCGTCCGCAGCCAGCGCCAACCCCGGGGAAGGCGCCACCCTGTCGCCCCTGGGCTGGTAAGAAACGTTACGGACTGTGAGCCCTGGCCCGGCCCAGCCGGCCCTCACCGGGGTGGACTTCTACGATCAGCCGCAACGGATGCTGAAGTTTCGAGTGGCCCTTCCTCTTCTGAAGTACGCGCCCAGCACGCAAAATTCTCGCGTGAAGGCTCTGCGGGTGGGTTCGGATGAGGATCCGAAAGCCGTCTCCATGGACAAGGCCATGGACCGGGAAGACCAAAACTCCGTGATCGAAGCGGCCTACCGGCAGATCTTTTTCTATGCCTTCAAGGTCGATCGGGATCGCAACCTGGAATCCCAGCTGCGCAACGGTCAGATCTCGGTGCGCGATTTCATTCGTGCGCTATGCCTCTCTGACACCTTCAACCGCAGCTTCTACAACCTCAACAGCAACTATCGGGTGGTCCGCCACTTAGTAGAAAAATTGCTAGGTCGTCAAGTTTATGGCAAGTCGGAGGAAATCGCCTGGTCTGCGGTAATCATGACCCGGGGGATTCAAGGGGCTATTGATGACATCCTCGACAGCCAGGAGTATCTCGAGAACTTTGGCTACGACACCGTTCCCTACCACCGCAACCGGGTCGTTGGTTCTAGGGATTTGGGCGAAACCCCCTTCAACATCACCACCCCCCGCTACGAGGCCTACTACCGCGGTGTTCTGGGCTTCCCCCAGATCGTCTACACCGGCACGGCCCGCAGCCTGCCCGAGCGCGCCCGCCAACGCCGCGGCGGCTACCCCGAGGACTACCTCCCCTGGGTTCGCACCCTTCCCGCCAGCCGCAACCCCGGCAACTCCGGTGGCAGTGCCAACATCGACTACCTGGCGAAAGTTCCTTATCGCAGCATCGGTCGCTAAAGACCTGGGTGCACATAGGCAGCAGGCCAGATGCACATTTACGGCAGGCAAGCGGTGGGACCTCCCACCGCTTTTTTGTGTCCACCACTGAGAACAGTCCGGGATCAGGGGTCAGTGGATCCTGACGACAACAGGCAAAGGGCGAAGGGATCAGCACAAAGGTGTGCAGACTGATCCCAAAGAAATCTAGAAGCGCCGTGAGTCAAGCACTGTCATCGTTGGCCCAAATGACCCTGCGGCAGCTGCGCCGGGTGGCCAGCGATCTGGGCGTTTCACTCTACAGCCGTCAAACCAAAGAGCAGCTGGTGAGCGCTATTAGCACTCGTCAACCCGTAGCCAGCAACACCGGTGGCGTCGAGACCAGGGGCGATCAGGCCTGGAGAGATCCCAGCCTCAGCAGCCTCGAAGCCGACCTGGCTCCAGCCCCCAGGCCCGAGTCCGACACCCGGGTGGTGTTCCTGCCCCGGGATCCCCAATGGGCCTATGTGTTCTGGGAAATTTCCGATGGGGATCGTCAGCAGGCCCAACAGGCCGGCGCCAGCGAGCTCTGCCTGCGGGTTGCCGATGTCACCGGCCTGAGCGGCGGCGGCAGCCACCCCCACACCCTCCAGGAAGTGGCCGTCAATAGCCATGCCACTGAGTGGTACCTGCCGGTGCCCCTGAGTGATCGGGACTACCGGGTTGAGCTGGGCTACCGCAAGGGCGGCGGCGGTTGGATCTCCCTGGCCACCTCGGCCGTAGCCCGGGTGCCTGCCCTCCATCCGAGCGAGCAGATCTACGACCAGTTCGTGCCCTTCTCCCTAGACACCACGCCGCTGCAACCGGGCCAGCAGGCTCCCCAGGCCGGCACCAACACGAGCACCGACAGCCGCAGCGACAACAGCTTGCACGAGCGGCTCTATCAAGCCGCCACCCTGCCTGCCAGCCGCTGGCGTCACCTGGGTCGGGGCTCGGAAGCGTTCCACGAAGATGAATTGGCCGGCTCCGCCGCCCAAGCAGCCGGTGGCCAATCCTCTGGGGTTGGGGTTTGGGCCAGCGGCCGCAACGAATCCGGCGCCGGGGCGATGGCCTCCCGCCAACGGGCCTTCTGGCTGGTAGCCGATGCCGAACTGATCGTTTATGGCGCCACCGACCCTTCAGCCCGCCTGAGCATCGGCGATGAGGAAGTGCCCCTCTCCAGCGATGGCACCTTCCGGGTTCAGGTGCCTTTCCGGGACGGCCAGCAAATCTATCCGATTAAGGCGGTGGCCGCCGATGGCGACCAGCAGCGCAACATCACCCTGGAGTTTGAACGGCGCACCCCGGAAGACAACACCAACACGGCAAGCCAAGCCGTGGCGGAATGGTTCTGATCCGATGACCTCCCCGATCCCCACCCCCATTCTCAAGCCGATCGTGGCCCTCACCCCCATGGTTGGGGCCGTGGTGCTGCCCCTGTTGGTGCCGATCCTGATGGTGCGTGTCAGCATTGGTGCCGGTGTGGCGGCAGCCGTAGTCGTCAGCTGCATCTGGTTCACATTGATGCTGCGCACCTCGGAAATGCCGCACCACGGCTAAGGCTTGAAGGCGTGATCACTCAGCCGAGCAGCGGGCCCCCAGCCCATCCGGCCCAGTTCTTTCGACCGGGTCCCGAAAACCTGGATAGGCAGCAAAGCGCCGTACAAACCGGGAACCCTCGCTGCAGCAAGCACTAGCGAGGCGATGGTTGAGCTGCCGGATCTAACCGCCGCCCGGCTCCAGCCACCAGCAGGGCAGCAAGGCGTTTGCGGGAACGGGCCAAGCCAAGCTGCCCAGGGGCTGGAGCTGGTCCCAGCAGCCCTTAGGCGATCAAAACCACGTCTCCAGGCCCCCAGGATCCTGGGTCTAACGGCCTGCCTTGTCCTGGCGCTGGCCGGTTGCAGCCAGGCCGGACGAATCATGGGCCAGGCCCCCGAGGAGTTGCCCCTGCCGCCGGGCTTTGCCGTGGCCTTTAACCACCGGGCCGACCACCACTACCGCAGTCCCATCAGCCAGCAGGAGCGAGCCGGCGACGATCTAGAAGCCATGCTGCTGGCGGCGATTAACTCCGCCCAACGGGATGTGCTGGTTGCCGTTCAGGAGTTGTCCCTGCCCCGGGTAGCCGAAGCGCTGGTGGCCAAGCAACGGCAGGGGGTACGGGTGCGGGTCGTGCTCGAGAACACCTACAGCACCCCCTGGAGCGACCTACACGCTGCCGATCTCAGTCCCCACCTACGCCTACGCCGTCAGCAATTGATGGCCCTGGCCGACCAGGACCACAACGGCGTGCTCAGCCCAGGCGAGATCGAGCGGGGGGATGCGGTGGCCATCCTGCAGCGGGGCGGAGTCCCCGTGATCGATGACCGCGAAGACGGCAGCGCCGGCAGCGGTTTGATGCACGCCAAATTCCTGGTGGTCGACCACAAGCTCGTAGTGACGGGATCGGCCAACTTCACCCCCTCCTGCATCCACGGCGATGTCGATGATCCGCGTACCCGCGGCAACGTCAACCACCTGATGCGGATCGAAAGCGCGGCCCTGGCCGACCGGTTTGGGGCCGAATTCAACCGCTTCTGGGGCGATGGGCCCGGCGGTGCCGCCGACAGCCAGTTCGGTCTCAATAAGCAGGCAGGGGGCGTCGAAACGGTGATGGTGGGCCGAACCCGGGTGCGCCTGCTGTTTGCGCCCCACCGCAGCCGCGATCCCCACAACGGTTTGAGCCTCCTGGCCCAGGTGCTCGCAGGGAGCAAGCAGCGCCTTGATCTGGCCTTGTTTGTGTTTTCGGCCCAGAATCTGGCGGACACCGTCGGCCAGCTCCACGCCCGGGGCGTCCAGATCCGGCTGCTGGCCGACCCTGGCTTTGCCAATCGCCCCTTTTCAGAAGTGCTCGACCTCCTGGGCCTGACCCTGCCGGATCGCCACTGCAAATTGGAGGCCGGCAACCAGCCCCTGGCCGCCCCCCTGGAGGGGGTAGCCACCCCGAGACTGGCAAGAGGCGACAAACTTCACCACAAGGTCGCCGTGATCGACAAGCGCACCGTGGTCACCGGCAGCTTCAACTGGAGCCCTTCGGCAGCCCATCAGAACGATGAGGTGCTGATGATCATCGACTCGCCCCAACTGGCGGCCCATTTCACCCGGGAAATCGATCGGCTCTGGGCGGGGGCGGAGCTGGGGATTAACCAGCGGCTCGCACGCAAACTGGCTCTGGGCAGACAGCAATGCGGTAGCGGCGTCCAGAGGGTTTAAGAAGTGCTTGGGGGAGCCCCTCCCTAGCAAAGCCTGGGAACAGCGATGGGGCTGCCATCTCGAAGCCAACCCACCGGTCCCAGCCATCTAGCACCAGTCCCTGGCCGTGCGGCGATGATGGGGTCCAAGTGCACCCTGTCCATGGCTTTGCCCCCCCGCTCCCCCCAGGCCCATGGACTCCGGCGGATCGCTGGCTGGATCCTGCTGCTCGCCAGCCTGGGCGGCCAAGCCGCCCAGGCTGGGGCGCCTGCGGAGATCCCTTACCCCAGCATGGAGACCCTGCGCAAGGTTCAGCTGGGGGCCGTGGCCTGCGCCAGGGAGAACAGTGCTGCCAGCTGCAGCCAGGCCAAGGTCCTGGCTGATCCGCTGATCGATCACCCCCTGCTGACCTCCGGCTGTAAGGACCTGCTTTGGACCATCACCTACAGGGCGACGCCGGCGGATCGCAACACCTACCAACGGCGCGAGGGGCTGGAGCAACCGGCTGAATCGGTCATGCGCACCTGCCAATTGCGGGAACCCCCCACTCCGGCCAGCAAGGCAGGAAACAAGCCCACCAGCAAGGACAACGGCTTCAAGTTCGGCAGCTGAAACCAGCCTCCCCCAGCTGAACTGCCGTCCCTGGGCTTAGGGCAGCCGCCTGCTTAGAACACTTCGGCCAAGCCGGGTCGAGGGGACCGCGGCAAGGGGCAACGCTGGGAGGCGTAACTTGGGGCGACCAAGGCCTGCCCCGATGACCAGCAGTGTGCTTCAGGTGGCGCTCGACAAGCCCTTTAACGACCAGAAACCGGGCACCTCCGGTCTGCGCAAAAGCAGCGCTCAGTTCGCCACTCCCCATTACCTGGAAAGCTTCATTGAGGCGATTCTGCGGGTCTTGCCTGGGGTAGGGGGCGGCACCCTGGTGCTCGGCGGCGACGGCCGCTACGGCAATCGCCCGGCCATCTCTGTGATCCTGCGCATGGCCGCCGCCCACGGCGTGGCCCGGGTGATCACCACCACCGGCGGCATCCTCTCGACCCCGGCTGCCTCCAACCTGATCCGCAAGCATGGCGCCATCGGCGGCATCATCCTCTCGGCCAGCCACAACCCGGGCGGCCCCGAGGGCGACTTCGGCGTCAAAGTGAATGGCGCCAACGGCGGCCCCACCCCCGAATCACTCACCGATGCGATCTACGCCTGCAGCCTGAGCCTGGAGGGCTATCGCATTTGGGAAGCAGCGCCGATCAGCCTCGATGGCCCTGGCATCCATCAGATTGGCAGCATGCAAGTGCAGGTGATTGATGGGGTCGATGACTACATCACCTTGATGCAGGGCCTATTTGATTTCGATCAGATTGCCGATTTACTCCGCGGCGATTTCCCGATCGCCTTTGATGCCATGCATGCGGTGACCGGCCCCTATGCCAAACGGCTCCTCGAGGGGCTCCTAGGCGCTCCCACCGGCACGGTGCGCAATGGCATCCCCCTGGAGGATTTTGGCGGCGGCCATCCCGACCCCAACCTCACCTACGCCCATGACCTCGCCGAGCTGCTGCTCGGTGGCGACCGTTATCGCTTTGGCGCCGCCTGCGATGGCGATGGCGACCGCAACATGGTGATCGGCCAGCGTTGCTTCGTGAATCCCAGTGACAGCCTGGCGGTGCTCACCGCCAACGCCACCCTGGCGCCTGGTTATGCCGCTGGCCTGGCCGGCGTGGCCCGCTCGATGCCCACCAGCGCCGCTGTGGATGTGGTGGCCAAGGAGCTGGGGCTCGACTGCTTTGAGACCCCTACGGGCTGGAAATTCTTTGGCAACCTGCTCGATGCCGGCCGCATCACCCTCTGCGGCGAAGAAAGTTTTGGCACGGGCAGCGACCACATCCGCGAGAAAGATGGCCTCTGGGCCGTGCTGTTCTGGCTGCAGATCCTGGCCCGCCGCGGCTGTTCCGTGGCCGAGATCATGGCGGACCACTGGCAGCGCTTCGGCCGCCACTACTACTCGCGCCACGACTACGAGGCGATCGACAGTGGCGCCGCCCATGGCCTCTACGACCGGCTGCGGGAGATGGGCCCTGGGCTGGTCGGCGCTGGCTTTGGCGGCCGCACGATTGCCGTTGCCGATGATTTCAGCTACCGCGATCCAGTGGATGACTCCCTGACCAGCGGCCAGGGCCTGCGCCTGCTGCTCAATGATGGCAGTCGGGTGGTGTTCCGCCTTTCGGGCACGGGCACCCAGGGCGCCACCCTGCGCCTCTATCTCGAGAGCTATGTGGCCACCGGCGGCAACCTCAACCAGGATCCCCAGCTGGCCCTGGCTGATCTCATCAATGCCGCAGACCAGCTGGCCGAAATCAAAACCCGCACCGGCATGGATCAACCAACCGTGATCACCTGATCAGGGCAGCGGTCAACCAATCCCAGTAAAAAAGGCCTGTTGAGCTGGAAGCTGATCAGGCCTTTTTAGTGATTTAAGCAGCTGGTCTATCGCCAGCTCAAGCCTCGATGGCAGGCTTGGCGGAGCGGCCCTCCAGGTGCTTGATCGCCACATAGAAGGGCGGCACCACCCCCAGGGACAGGACCGTGGCCACCAGCAGGCCGCCGAAAATCACGGTGCCCAGGGATTGCTGGCTGTTGGCCCCGGCGGTGGTAGCCACCACCAGGGGCAGGAAGCCCGCCAAGGAGGCAATGGCGGTCATCAGGATCGGTCGCATCCGCGATTCAGCTGCGGCAATGGCGGCCTCAACGGCCGTCATGCCGGCTTCCACGTGTTGCTCGGCCACCTCCACAATCAGGATGCCGTTTTTGGCAGCCAGGCCAATCAAGGTCACCAGGCCCACCTGGGCGTAAATGTTGAGATCAATCGAACGCATGGCCAAGAAGGCCAGGGCGCCCAACATGGCCAGGGGCACGGTCATCAGGATGATCACCGGGGTGACATAGCTCTCATATTGGGCCGAGAGCACCAAATACACCACCAGGATGCCCAGGCCAAAGACAAGAACACTGGCATTCCCGGCAGAGAGTTGCAGAGATGCCAGGCCCGTGAAGGCATAGCCAATATTATTGAAATTCTGGGCTTTAAAGATTGCCTGGATCTTATCTAGCGCTTGGCCGGAGCTCTTGCCAATCGCCTCTGCGCCCTGCACCAAAATTGTGCGATAAAGGTTGTAGTGGCTCACAACCGGCGGCGCACTGGTGAGGTCTGCCTTGGCGAACTGGGACACCTGCACCATCTTGTCGTCGTTGCTGCGGACGTAGTAGCTCAGGACATCATCGAGCTTGCTACGCCCTTGAGCTTCAGCTTGGACGTAGATATTGCGCACCTGGCCGTTTTCGTAGGTGAGACCGGAATAGTTGCCACCAGCAAGAATCGCAATCGTCTGCATGGCCTGCTGGAAATCCACATTAAGGGCGCCCATGATTGAACGATCGATCTTGAGGCCGAAGGCGGGGGCGCTGGGGATGAACTGGGTATAAAGCGTCGAGAAATCACCGGTTTGCGTACCAGCCACTACCAGTTTCTTGGCTTGGTCATTGAGCTGGTTGAAGCTGTAGGCCCCATTGCTCAGGTCATTAAATTGGAAATAGAAGCCGCCCTGGGCCGAGAAGCCCGGGATCGCCGGCGGCTGGGCCGCTACGGCCAACCCGGAGCTGATTGTCTCAAGCTTGGCGTTAAGGCGGGCAACGATCGCCGGGGTTTTGTGTTCCGCACCGGAACGTTCATTGAGGGGTTTTAAACCAAAGAAGAACACACCCTGATCCGGACTTGAACCGTTAAAGCCGTAGCCGCTAATCACTGAGGCCGCAATAATATCGGGCTCACCCTTAAGCACCTTGGCAACCTCCGCACCCGTCTTCTGGGTTTGGCTGAGGGAGGCCCCATTCTGCAGCTGGTAAATCCCTAACCCATAGCCCTGATCTTCTTCAGGAATAAAGGCGGTGGGCAGGGCCGAAAAGGCCATAGCCGTGATCACGATGCCGCCGGCGAGGCCCGCCAGGATCCATTTTTTGCGGGCAATTAAAATGATCAATAAATTGGCGTAGCCCTTCTCCAAGCGGGCAAAGTGGTAATTGAAGCGCTCAAAAATCCAGGCCAGCCGGCTGCCGGCCAGGCCAAAAAGGATGACGCCAAAAACATAGGCTCCATTACCAAAGGAGGCAGCGCTAAAGCGACCAAAGGCCAGACCTACGAGGATCCCACCGATCGTCCAGCCCCAGCCCTTGGGTAGGGGGGGCCGCTCGCTTTTGAGAATCAGGGCCGAAAGCATCGGCGAGAACGTGAGGGCGTTAAAGGTGGAGATGGCAATCGCAAAGGCGATTGTCAAAGCAAATTGCTTATAGATGATGCCGATGCCGCCTGGATAGAAAGCCACCGGCACAAACACCGCCATCAGCACGAGCGATGTGGCGATCAAGGCACCAGTCAATTCGCCCATGCATTCGAGCGCCGCCTGGCGGGGTTTCATGCCCCTCTCAAGGTTTTTAGAAACGGCCTCAATCACCACAATGGCATCATCCACAACTAAGCCCGTGGCCAGCACCAGGCCCAGCAAGGTGAGCTGGTTGATCGAGAAGCCAAAGGCCTTAATAAAGGCAAAGGTGCCCACCAACGAAATCGGGATCGCCAGGCTGGGAACGATCGTGGCGCGCCAATCCTGCAGGAACACAAACAGAATCAGCAACACCAGCACAATCGCCAGTCCCAGGGCATCAACCACCCCTTCAACCGCCGATTCAATGAACTGACCAATATTATAGATCTCGGTGACGATGACGCCGGGAGGGAGTTGATTGCTAAAGGAGTCAATAACCTTAACCACCGCCTCCGACACATTGAGAGCATTGCTCTCAGGGGTCTGGAATACCGCCACTGTGATCGTGGGGTGACCCTCCATGCTGATGGCCTGCTGGCCGAAGGTATTGAAGCCGTAGGTGGCTTCGCCCACATCCTGGAGCCGCAGCAGGTTGCCCTGGGGCGTTTTGCCGACAATCAGTTGATTGAGATCCGCAATCGAAACCAGGTTGCCGTTGTTCTCCACCAGAATCGGATAGGCAAACTTTTGATCGCCGCCCGCCGGAGGTCCCCCCACCAGGCCGCCAATCGCCACAGAATTCTGGTTTTTCACCGCCGACACAATTTGGTCGGCCGTGAGCTGGTTGGCCGCTAGCTTGGCCGGATCCACGAACAGCCAGAAGGCCGGATCGCTACCACCGAGCAGGTTGATGCTGGCCACGCCCGGCACCCGACCCAATTGATAATAGAGATTTTCGTAAATCAGGCCGTTAAGATAGGACGCGTCATATTGGCCCTGGGTGGACGAAACCTGATAGGCCAACAGAATCGACGGGGTGCTCTGCATCACCGAGATACCAGTAGCCTGCACCTGCTGGGGCAACTGGGGCATGGCCAAAGACACCCGGTTCTGCACATTGACCTGGTCAATGTTGATGTCAGTGTCTTCGTCGAAGTACACCTGGATCGTGCTCTGGCCCTGGCTGGTGCTGAAGGAGGAGATGTAGGCGGCCCCTGGTACGCCGTTAATCTGCTGCTCCAGGGGGTTGGTCACCGCCTGCTCCGTCACCAGGGAGTTGGCGCCGCCATAGTTGGCAGACACCGTGACTAGGGGCGGCGCGATATTGGGAAGGTTTTCAATTGAGAGGCTCGGAATCGCAATGATGCCGATTAAAACAATTAAAATACTGCAAACGGTCGTAAGAACGGGCCGCTTAATAAACCGATCAGACAGGGACATGATCGGTCCTCAATTGGAAGCGCCGGTGCTGGAAGCAGCGGCGACTTTGACGGGCATCAACGATCTCAACAGGGCCGTATTGCTAACCACCACCTGATCCCCTGCCGCCAGGCCGGAGATCACGGGGAAGCGATTTTGGTCCAGGGTGCCGAGACGGACCAGGGTTTGCACCACAATCGGAGTCTGGCTAGGTAGGGACTCAAACATGGCCTTTTGGGCAGGCAGCACCTCTGGAGAAGCCTTGATCTTGGGCAGAAGCACAGAGAGGGGGAAAATCTTATAAACAAATGGCTGCTGGGCCTGCATCATCACCGCCT
>ERZ889217.619-NODE-619-length-20583-cov-16.663581_pt1 | contig 20583 bp, 15 predicted proteins | sample MGYA00521098_ERZ889217 | MGnify/ENA primary metagenome ERZ889217 (study PRJEB32303, sample SAMEA104408613) | aquatic metagenome | biome: Brackish water; feature: Pelagic; material: water | place: Baltic Sea | collected 2014-06-10T22:04:00 | depth 2,362 m ... | reverse complement strand
CTCTCGGAAACACAGGTAGATTCTGCGGCGCCGGCCAGGATCACTCCAGCCTAGGGCGCATTTAAGATAGCTGTGGCGACGATTGGGCACCCTGAGCAGGGGAGGCGAGGGGGTCGGCAAACGCTCGCGGAGCATGAGGGCGGATCCTCGCCCGCGACGCGACTTTTGCCGCCCCCGAGCCGGTGCTCCACGTAACTCGAATGCGCTCTAGGCGTTGGGCTCCCACCCGGCTTTGTGCCGCCTCATTCTCCCGCGGCTACGAGGGCTGCTGCGAGCGTGAGTGTGCCATCATAAAGCGCACGGCCCACGATGCAGCCCGCAGCACCGATCTCGGCCACGCGGCAAATGTCTTCGGCCGAGGCCACGCCCCCTGAGGCCACCACAGGAAGTGGTGTGGTGGCGATCATCTCTTCGAGCGCCGCCAAATTCGGTCCTGAGAGCATCCCGTCGGTGGCGATATCGGTGTAGACGATCGCTGCCAATGGCAGACCAGCATGTCGGCGGGCAACAGCCACAGCAGTGACCGGGCTCGTGTCGATCCAGCCCCGGACGGCTACCCGGCCGTCGCGGGCATCAAGCCCGAGCACCACCCGGCCAGGAAATTCGGCTGCCATCCGCTCGAGCAGTTCCGGATTCTCGATCGCCACGCTTCCGACGATCACCCGGGCAATGCCCGCATCGAGATAGTGGCGGGCTGTGTCCAGGCTGCGAATACCTCCACCGATCTGACAGGAAACGCCCGCCGCCGCCACCATCCGGCCGATGAGTTCGGCCTGCGCAGCGACTCCGGCTTTGGCCCCATCAAGATCCACGAAGTGCAGTCGCCGGGCTCCACCGGCCACGAACAGCCGCACCATCTCCACTGGATCGTCACCGAAGACCGTTTCCCGGGCGTAATCGCCCTGGAGCAGCCGCACGCAGCGCCCACCCCGCACATCAATCGCTGGCCAGAGTTCCATAGGTATCTCGGATCCGAAGACGGGGGAAAAAGGGCTTAGGCTGCCGTGGATTCCAGCCAGGAGCCGAGCAACCGCAGGCCGGCGGCCTGGCTCTTCTCTGGATGAAACTGGGTGGCGAACAGTTGGCCGCGCCGCACCGCGGAGCAGAAGTCGCCGCCGTAATCGGTGAGGGCGGCAATGATAGAAGAATCGGCCGGCCGAGCATGGTAGGAATGAACGAAGTAAAAATGTTCGACCGCGTCAGGCGGCTGCCAGGCGGCCTGCCACCGGGCCGTGTTCCAGCCCATGTGTGGCACCTTCAGGTGATCGGTCACTTCAAAGCGGATGACTTCACCGGAAAGCACGCCGAGTCCGGCGTGGCTGCCGTGTTCAAAGCCGGTGTCGAAGAGGAGCTGCAGCCCCATGCAGATTCCCAGAAATGGTCGGTCAGCCCGGGTGTGGGCCACAATCGGCTCGACGAGCCCGCGCTGGCGGAGTTCTCGCATGGCATCACCAAACGCACCAACACCGGGGAGGACGAGCCGGCTTGCGATGGCCACAGCCTCTGGATCACTTGTAATCCGAGCCTCGGTGCCAAGCCTCTCGAAGGCCTTCTGAACACTCCGCAGATTGCCGCTCCCGTAATCGACGATGGTAAGCATGTTCCGAGTGTAAGACCGTCACCCGGCAACGGAAAGCCGGGGGTGGTATGGCCCCGGGCCTGCTGGCTGCACGCTTCAGCCGCCGTCGGCTCTGGTGCGCTCTGGGTAGATGACCAGCTCGACCCGCCGGTTGCGGGATCGGCCAGCGGCGGTAGCGTTGGAGACGAGCGGATGGTTAGCACCATGGGCCACGAGGAACAATTGGCCCTCCTGCATCGGTGTGCGGGTGGTGAGGAAGTCGAAGACAGCCGCTGACCGGGCGGCCGTGAGTTGGTGGGCGCTGGCCCAGGTGCCGCTGGGGAGTGGAGCCGTGTCGAGGTGCCCTTCGATGCCAATGAAGTGCCCGGGGAAGATCCGCTGAACTTCACCGGCTGCCTGCGTTAGGAGTGCCACGCCACCCGGGAGGAGATTGGCGGTGTCTCCGTCGAAGAGCCGGTCGGCGGGAATGTCGATCCGCACCACGGATCCGTCGAACCGTGGCTCCAAATCAGGCAGTGCGAGCTGAACCACCGCCGACTGCATCGTAGAGACGGGCGTGGAAGCGGCGGCCCCCGGTGCACCACCGCCGGTGGTGGAAGGGGGTGGCATGCCCACCGTTCGCGATTGGGCCAGCTGCGAGGATGTGGCTGCCAACTGGTCGCGGAGCGCGGCAATCTCATCCTGCATCAGTTGCGACTCCTCACGAGAGCGGACGAGCGCCGCCTCGAGTTGCCGTCCATCGACGTCGGCATAGGAAGGGGGAGCCGCGACTGTCGCCGCCTGCGGCAGCAGATGGGCGGGCACGGCCACGCCGGGAGGGGGCTCGAGGCTCAAGGGAGGCAGCGGTGCCGCTGTCCGGAACGGATTCGAGGCGCAGCCAGCCAACCAGACTGCGGTAAGGCAGCCGATCGGGATCCAAACCGAACCATGGAGGATGCGCATACGCCGGGCCCTGCCGAGAGGCCGGGATGGTAGGAGGCTCCGGGAGGCGAGGCAAGGCCGCGGTAGGCCTGGAATTCAGGCATCCTTGGTGTCGCTGGAGGTGCGCCGCAGCCTCTGCCAGGCCCAGAGCGTGACCGCTGTCAGGCTGATGACGAGGGCCACGACCGTGGCCAGTTCGAGCGGTCGGCCAAATTGTGGACCGGTGGCGGCCCAGAGCGGCCGCCAGCCCACTATCACGATCGTGGTGGCCAGGCAGAGACTTGGCCCGAAGGGCAGTTCCGACTCCGAATGCCGGAGCAGCTGGCCGACTCCGTGGACCAGGCCAATAAAGACGCCGAGCACGCAGACCAGCACGCAGGCCTGCCAGCCGATCCAGCTCCCGACCATTGCCATCAGCGTCACATCCCCGAAACCCATCGCCTCACGGCCAAGCGCCCGCGAGGCCCCCGCCCGTGTGGCCCAGATCATCCCGGCGGCGACGGCGAGCCCGGTGAGGGCCGTGATCAGGCCGCGCCAGTGGTCGCCGCCGACCAGCCAGGCAGCGAGGATGCCAGCCAGACCGCCGGCTGCTACCAGCCAGCGCGGCTCGAGCCAGGCAGGCCGGGAATGATCCCAGACCTCGGCCGCCGCCGGTGGCATGCCAATCCACCACCACACTGCGAACACGATCCCCGCCGCGGCGAGGCCACCGAGGGCCGGGTTAGGCCCGAGCCAATCGGGTAGGCCGACCGCTGCCAGCCCTCCGCAGCTGCCCAAGAGATCGGGCTCGAGCGTGGGCGGCGCGAACGAGCGAGTCACCTCCCGCATGATCGGCAGAAGAGTGACGGGAAAGAGTGTGTTCCAGATGAGACCCGTGAGCACGCCTGGCACGGTGATGGCGTCCGGGATGACCCGATGCCGCAGATCGACCCAGGTAGCCGCCCCCAGGAATCCGCCCAGGATCAGATGGCCGGCAAAGCGGAGAGTCGAGATGGTGCAGCCAGGGTCCGCGAGGCCCGGGGGAAAGAGCGCGTGTCGATCTGCCTCCCACCACCAGAGCCCGATTGCGGCTGCGGTCGCCCCGAGGATCACCCCGCGGCTGCGGAGGGCATCTCCGGGCAGCGGATCCATCAGCCGCCGGACACCGCTCGCCAGCAGCCAGCCTCCGCCGGCTCCGGCCAAGGCAACCACGAGCCAGACCCACAGGCCACCGCACCAGGAAAGCTCACCGCTGGCCAGGAGCGTCACGCGATCTGCTCCGGAAGCCCGTGATGGTCGGCTGCTAAAGGCTGCTCGAGCCAGCGAATGATGCGGGTCACGATCTCATCGGGCTCAGACTTGGAGACCTCGATGACAGCATCGGCTGTGGCACGATAAAGCGGCTCGCGGGCGGTGACGGCTGCCGCTACCTCCGCGAGCACGTCGCCTCCAGTAAGCGGAGGCCGGCGGGAGGCGGTGGCCGGGTCGGCCGCGAGCCGGTCGCAGAGCATCGCAGCGGGGGCGGAGAGCCAGACGACAGGCCGGCCGTGTGCTCGGAGCAGTTGCCGGTTGTGTGCGCAAAGCACGACACCCCCGCCAGTCGCCAGCACGCCCCGTTCGGTGGCGAGCAACTGCTCGAGGAGCGTCGCTTCCAGATCGCGAAACGCCGGTTCGCCCTGAGCAGTGATGAAGTTGGTGATCGTGGTGCCCGCCGCGGTTTCAAGTACGTCATCGGCATCCACCCAGCCGCAGCCCAGCCGCCCGGCGATTGCGGCGGCAACCGTTGATTTGCCGCTTCCGCGGTAGCCGATTAGCGTCAGGGTTGGCATGGATGGAGCCTCTGGTCTGCGGAGCCACGTGCGGTCAGGTTGGGTGCTTGGCCGAAGCCGTGGCCCGCTTGAGGGCTTCCCGCATCACCTGGAGGTCGGGATCGATCCCGTGCCAGGTGCGGAACTGAATCGCCGCCTGCCGCACAAACATGTCCACACCCGTCACGATCCGGCAGCCCGCCGCCCGAGCCTCTTTGATAAACAGGGTGCTTTCCGGATTGTAAACCGTGTCAAACACAATCATGTAAGGACGAAGATGCTCCTTCTCGAACGGTGAGTGATTGACATCGGGGTGCATCCCGATCGGCGTGGCGTTGATGATGCAGTCGTGCGGCATTCGATGCCGCCCGCTCCAATCGACCGCCTTGCAGCCCACGTCAGCCGCCACTTTCTTGGCCCGCTCGGCCGTCCGAGATGCGACGGTCACCTCCACGCCCCGCTGCTTGAGGCCGAAAGCAACGGCCCGGGCCGCGCCCCCCGCCCCGAGGATCAGAGCGGTCTTCACGCCGAAGCCGGTGCCAGCTGCGGCCTGCTCGGTGTCGGCCAGGGCCGCTGCGAGGCTCTCCACGGCGGCGGTAGCATCAGTATTGGCCGCTCTGATGCCGTCGGATGTGAAGACGAGGGTGTTGGCGGCTCCGATGGCCGTCACGAGTCCGTCCTTCTGACGACACTTGGCAAGCACCGCCTCTTTGTGCGGAATCGTGACGCTCAGGCCGGCCAATGGCCAGCGGCCAGCTTCGGCGATGAATTCATCGAGTTGGTCAGCCGGAACCCGGAACGGCAGATAGACCGCGTCGATGTCGGCCGCCGCCAGGGCAGCGTTGTGCACCACCGGACTAAGGCTGTGGCCGACGGGATCGGCCACCACACCGTAGATCCTGGTGGCCGCGGTGATCGAGTCATAGCGATATAAATCCTGCATCTGCCGCCAGCCGATCTGACCCGGAGCGAGCACCCGTTCGTCATTGAAGGTGGCAAACACGAACGGTGCTCCGGCCCGGCCCGAAAGCACCCGGGTTGGAAAGCCGATTTCACCCATGCAGATTCCGACGGTTGGTAGCCGGGCGGACCGCACCAGGTCGAGCATCCGGAGGTTGTCGGTCGGATGATTGGCCATCGAGGCGATCTTCACGACGTCGGCGTCGAGGCCGGCCATCCGTGAGTGGAGGTGGGCAAGGTTTGGCGGGGTCCGAGACATGTCGTGGTGGCTGATGATCCGTTTCGTGGGGCCGTAGCGACGGATCGAACCGGCCACGTCATCCTCGATGTCGACGTAATCGGCCCCTTCGACGATCGCGACGCGGAGCAACTGGAGCCGCGCCTCTTCGGAGTGATCCCAGTGGCCACCGTCGCTCTTGCGGCGGCAGGTGACGATGGTGGGGCAGGGTCGATCCCTGAGGAGCCGCTTCATCTGCACCTCCCCCTGGATGTAATCCACCCGCAACTCGACGAGTTTTACGCCGCTCTCGGCCAGATGGCGATGTTCGGCAATTACGTGACGGTGGCGGCCTCGGCCGATGCTCACGCAGATCATTCCGGTTCCTCAGGTTGTCGGGGGATTGTCGGAGCGGGCGTCAGGTCCGACGGAATTGGCGATCGAGATCCTGCCGCGAGAGGGTCAATGAGGTCGGGCGGCCATGCGGACAGTGATGCGCCTCGGGAACGACCCGCCGGTCGCGGACGAGGGCGTCCACTTCCGGCTGGGAGAGCGGGTCACCGGCCTTGATCGCGGCCTTGCACGCCATGCCGTGCAGCACTTCATCAATGAGCAGGGCAGGGGAGCCCCCGGTTGCAGCGGCCGCCGCCAGGCGGTCGAGCACCTCGCGGACGATCTCGGCAGCTGGGGCCGATCCGGCCAGGGCAGGCTTGGAGGTGACGATCACCGTTGCGCCCCCGAAGGGTTCGACCCGCATCCCGGCTTGGGTGAGCGTTTGGGCATGCTCCCGGACCAGTTCCAAGTCGGCGGGAGGAAGTTCGAGCCGTTCGGGCACCAGCAGCGGCTGCACCTCGAGCCCACCGGTGGCCACCGAGGCCCGAAACCGCTCGTAGAGCACCCGCTCATGCAGCGCGTGCTGGTCGATCACCTCGATGCCGGCATCGGATTCGACCACGATGTAGCGGTCGTGCATCTGCACGGCCCGTTCTCCGCGGAGCGGCGGGGTGGGGTGGTCGTCGACCTCCCAGGCCGGGGCGGCCTTGGTGTCGCTGGCCGCTGGCAGGGTATGGCTTGGCCATCGCGCCGGCTCCGGCGCCGAGGTGATCGCCCCACGGCCCTCAGGGTGGTTCCACCCCAAAAAGGGCAGCAGCGGCTCAGGCCGGATCGTCCCCGAGGCTGGTTCGGCCGCTGGAAGAGGAGGCACCAGCCGCGTGCCCGTCCCGCCAGCCAGGAACCGCGACCGCAGGGCCGAGAGCACGAGCCGATAGAGCCGCGAGGGCTCGCGAAACCTGACCTCCATCTTGGCCGGGTGGACGTTCACATCGACCGCATCGGCAGGCAGGTCAAATCGGAGAAACGCGATCGGCTGGCGGCCGGAAAGCAGCAAACCGCGGTAGGCTTCCTGCACCGCGTGCAGGATTGACCGATCGCGAAACGGCCGACCCGCGACGAACAGGTGCTGCAGCCGGCCGCTGGCCATGTCATCCTCGGGCCGGCCCACGTAGCCCGATACGGCGATTTCGCCGTCATCCGCCTCCACCTCCAGAAGCCGCTCGGCCAGGTCGTGTCCGAACAGGTCGGCAATCCGCCCCCGCCAGATGGAGGCTGGCGGCAGGTCATGCACGCGACGCGCTGTCCCCGTGGCGGATGGCTGATGTGAAAGCGAGAAGGCCACACCGGGATGGGCTAGGGCCGTGCGCACGAAGGCCTCGGCGGCGTGGGACCATTCGGTCTGCGCTGCCCGGAGAAAGGCCCGCCGGGCCGGCACGTTGCCGAAGAGTTGCCGGACTTCGATCGAGGTACCGACCGCGCAGCCGTCGGGCATCACCTCTCCCATCCGCCCGCCGTCGACCGTGATCGCGGCACCGGTTTGGCCGGGCGGTCGCGAGCGGAGCGTGAGCCGGGCCACCTCACCGATGCTCGCCAGGGCTTCGCCACGAAATCCGAGCGTGCCGATGCGGTCGAGGTCCTCTGCCGTGCGGAGCTTGCTCGTGGCGTGGGCGGTGACGGCCAGCGGCAACTCGTCGGCCGGGATGCCAAAGCCGTCGTCTACGATCCGAACCAACGCGATGCCGCCCTGTTCGAGTTCAACATCGATCCGAGACGGTCCCGCATCGAGTGAGTTTTCGAGCAGCTCCTTGACGACGCTTGCCGGCCGCTCGACGACCTCACCGGCAGCGATTCGGTTGACCACGGACGGCGAAAGTTTCTCGATCCTGGGCATATTCGAGCGGCTCACTGACCGTAATCCTTGATCTTGCGATAGAGCGTCCGTTCACCGATACCGAGCAGCCCTGCCGCCTGCTCCCGGTTGCCCCCAGTCAGCCGGAGGGTTTCGGTGATGAAGATCCGCTCCACGTCATCGAGCCGCTTGCCCACGAGGGCCGCGAGACCGGCGTTCATGTCGACCGGGCCGGCGGCAGCGGCCGGCACATCGGGCTCCAATTCGAGCGGCAGATCGTCCACGTCGAGGGTCTCATCGAAGTCGACTACGATCATGCTCTCGACCACGTTTCTGAGTTGCCGCACGTTGCCGGGCCAGGGATAGGAGCCGAGCTTCACCCGGGCGGCCAGCGACAGCCCCTTGATCGTCTTGCCGTGCCGCTTGGCAAACTGCTTGACGAAATGCTCGATCAGCAGCGGAATGTCTCCCGAGCGATCCCGCAGCGGCGGGATCGGCACGGTGACGACCTTGAGCCGGTGGTAGAGATCCTGACGGAAGGCCCCCGACTCGATCGCTTCTTCGAGATTACGGTTGGTGGCCGAGAGGATGCGGACGTTGACCCGGACTGGAGTATTGGAGCCCACCCTTGTGATCTCCCCCGACTCGAGCACTCGAAGCAGCTTGATCTGGGTAGCCATCGGCATGTCGCCGACCTCGTCGAGAAACAGCGTGCCGCCGTTGGCGAACTCAAACTTTCCCACCCGGTCACTGGAGGCATCGGTAAAAGCGCCCCTTACATGGCCGAAGAGTTCGCTCTCCAAGATGTTCTCACTCAGGGCCGCGCAGTTGAGGGCCACGAACGGCTTCGGCTTCCGCGGGCTGTTCTGATGGATCGCCTGGGCGACGAGTTCCTTACCGGTGCCCGTTTCCCCCTGAATCAGCACCGTAGCGTCGGTCGGTGCGATTCGCTTCATCCGTTCGATCAGGGCGAGCATCTGCGGGCTCGAGCCGATCACCCCCTCGAAGCCAAACTTCTCATCGAGCCGGCGGTTGAGTTCGAGGTTTTGCCGTCGGAGCCGGATGCCCTCGGAGGCTTTCTCGACAGCAGCCCGCAGGTGGCCGAGGTCAAGCGGCTTTTGCAGATAGGTGAAGGCACCCTGTTGCATGGCTGAGACGGCTGAAGGAATCGTGCCGTGGCCGGTGACGACGATCACCTCGGTTTCCGCCGAGGCCCGCTTGGCCCGGGCCAGGATTTCTAGGCCGCCGATGTCGTTCATCATCAGGTCGGTGACCACGACGTCGAACGCATCCTGCTCGATCCGGCGGGCTCCCTCCGAACCGCTGCCGACCACCGTCACCTCGTGTCCGAGGCGGCCTAGCGCCTCGCCCATCGTGCGGGCATGCACCACGTCGTTGTCGACAACAAGCACACGGATCGAGTCCCTGGGCTGGCCGTCCGCTGCGGTAGTGCCCGATTCCTGACGCGCTGGCGAAGACGAGATCATGAACCGGATCGTACGAAGCAACGCATCAGCGCGTCCAGTTGCCGTGGCCTGTTAGCCAGTTACTGGGGCCTGATCGTCCCGGCCCGTCTTCGGGAGCCGGGGGGGCGATGGGAGCCAGATCGTGACCTTTGTGCCTCGGCCGGGCGCACTCTCGACGTCAATCGAGCCACCATGGGCTTCGATGATTTTTCGGGATGTCGGGAGGCCGAGGCCGGAGCCCCCCTGCTTGGTCGTGTAGAAGGCCTGGAATACCTTGCCAAGCGTTTCGGCGTCCATGCCCGGGCCGGTATCAATCAGCTCGAGCAGCACACCGAGGCCGGCTGGCCGGGTTCGCACAACGAGTTGACCTCCGGGTTCCATGGCCTGGACAGCATTGAGCAGCAGGTTGAGCACAGCCGAGCGGAAGGTCTCCCGGTCAAGCCGCACGCTTGGAAGTTCCGGATCGAGATAGCGAACCACCTCGACACCCGCCTCCTGAGCCCGGATTGCGAAGAAGTCGAGGAGCTGATCGAGCTCGGTATTCAGACTGCCGGGTTCCGGCGAGAGCGACTCCTGCCGGGCGAAGTCCAGGAAGTCTCCCAGCAATTTCTGCAGGCGGTCGCACTCCTGGCGAACGAGATCGATCTTGGCCTTGGCCCGGCGATCCCGCTGCTTGGTGGGCGAGTCGGGCGCTGTCTCCTCGAAATCTTCGGCGAGGAGTTCCATGTTGAGCCGGATGGTGGAGAGCGGGTTGCGGATCTCGTGGGCGAGGCCGCCCACGAGTTCCGCAAACTCTGCATAAGTCTCCAGCCGGGCTGTTGCCCGTTCGTCATCGAATACCATGGCCCGCTCCTGGCTGCCAGGACCGGCCGACGGATATCACTCCGCCGGGGCCGGCTCCCCGCCACCGCTCGCCGATTCGGCCAGCTCACGCATCGCCGCCTTGCGGCTGAGCTTGACGCGATCCTGGTCGTCGACAGCGATGACCTTGACCCGCATCACGTCGCCTACGCGACAGACGTCACCGACGCTGGAGACGTATTCATCGGAGAGTTCGCTGATGTGGCAAAGACCGTCCTTGCCCGGTACAAGTTCCACGAATGCTCCAAAATCCTTGACGCTCGTCACTCGGCCCTCGTAGACCCGGCCGATCTGAATTGAGGCTGTCAGAGCCTCCACCTGGGCCATGGCCGCCATCGCACCTGCCGCGTCGTGGCTCGCCACGGTGACGGTGCCGTCGTCCTCGACATCGATGTTCGCGCCGGTCATTTCCTGAATTGCGCGGATCGTCTTGCCGCCCGGGCCGATCAGGAGGCCGATCTTCTCGGGGTTGATCCGGGTACGAAGCAGCCGCGGTGCCCAGACGGAAATCTCGGCTCTGGGCCGCCGGATTGCCGAAAGCATGTTGCGGAGGATCTCCAGCCGGGCATCGCGGGACTGCGTCAACGTGGCCGCAATGATCGCCCGCGAGATGCCGGCAATCTTGAGATCGAGTTGAATGCCCGTGATTCCGTTTTGAGAACCAGCGATCTTAAAGTCCATGTCGCCGTAGTGATCTTCGTCACCGATGATGTCGGTGAGCAGCACCCACCGCTCGTCGTTGTGCTTGACGAGCCCCACCGAGATGCCTGCCACGGGATGGGAGATCGGCACACCGGCAGCCATCAGCCCGAGCGTAGCCCCACAGACGCTCGCCATCGAGCTCGAGCCGTTTGATTCGAGGATGTCGGAAATCACCCGGATCGTATAGGGAAAAACGTCAGGATCAGGCAGCACTGGCTTGACGCTTCGCTCTGCCAGGGCCCCGTGGCCCATCTCGCGACGGCCAGGGCCGCGGATTGGCCGCACCTCTCCCACTGAGTACGAGGGGAAGTAGTAGTCGAGCATGAACTTCTTCGAGTACTCTTCGATCAGGCCGTCGACCCGCTGTTCGTCCCTGCCAGTGCCGAGCGTGATGGTGACCAACGCCTGGGTCTCACCCCGCTGAAACAGGGCTGAGCCATGCACCCGCGGCAGCATGTCCACCTCGCAGTGGATCGGACGCAGCGAGGTGTAGTCGCGGCCATCCGGCCGCTTGCCCTCGAGGATCAGTTCGCGAACGGCCCGCTCCTGGAGTGCATGCCAGACGTGGGAGAAATCAGCATCGCTGATTCCGCCCGCAAGCCCTGGCTTGAATTCAAAGCTCTGCTCGGATGGAGCCACTTCGGCCTTGGCCCGCTCCTTGAGAGCCTTTACAGCCTGACCTCGTTCCTGTTTCACGGTGATCGCGTTGGCGGCCTTGAGCCCGCCGAGAAAGTCGCGAGTGAGTCGGTCGGTGAGAGCCGAGTAGTCGGCCAGCACATACTCCTTCTTTGGCTTGCCCGCCTTGGCCACGAGTTCGTCCTGCATTTCGCACAGGATTCGGATGATGCGGTGGGCTTCGTCAAGCGCCTCGAGCATCCGATCCTCCGGCATCTCTCGGGCAAAGCCCTCGATCATCAGGATCGCATCTTTACTGCCGGAAACCACGAGATCGAGATCGCTCTCCTCGAGTTGGTCGATCGTGGGGAAAGGCATGAACCGGCCGTCGATCTGGGCGATTCGCACGCTGCCGATCGGGCCCTGGAAGGGCAGAGGGGAGATCACGAGAGCGGCCGAGGCACCGTTCATCGCCAGCACGTCAGGATCGTTTTGCCGGTCGCTCGAGAGCACGTTGGCCTGCACCTGGACTTCGTCAAAGAAGCCCTCAGGAAACAGCGGCCGGATCGGGCGGTCCATCAGCCGACTGGTCAGCGTCTCTTTGAGCGTGGGACGACCTTCCCGCTTGAGAAACCCACCGGGAAACTTGCCGGCGGCGGCCACCCGCTCGCGGTAGTCGCAGGTGAGCGGGAAGAAGTCGATGCCTGCTCGCGGCGCGCCGGTCGCGCAGGCTACGAGCACCACTGTTTCTCCGTAGGTAACGAGCACACTGCCCGCGGCTTGCTTGGCCAGAAAACCTGTTTCGATCGCCAACACTTGGTCGCCGATGGTTCGTTCAACTCGCTGTTTCAAGGTAGTTCCCTTCCTCTCCTTCATTGCCGACGGCCGACGACGATTCCGTGATCGAACGAGCGGGCAATCCAACACGATGCATACCGGAACAACGGTGCCCCGGCAGACCCCATTCTAGGACCTTCCATCGCGAAGCCGCCGGAGCGTCCGGGCCGCGAGAAGGGTCATTCAATCAACGCCGTCCGATACAAAAGAGCCGCCTACTTGCGGATCCCCAGTTGTTGGATGATGTCGATGTATCGCTGCGGGGCAACCCGCTTGAGATAATCAAGAAGACGACGACGACGGCTCACCATCATCAGCAGACCCCGCCGGCTGGCGAAGTCCTTGGAGTGCTTCTTGAAATGGTCGGTGAGGTGCGTGATCCGCCCTGTCAACAAGGCAATTTGGATCTCCGCGGACCCAGTGTCGGCAGCTCCGCGCCGATGGGCACCGATCAACTCTTGCTTGCGTTCTTTCGTCAGCGACATCAGTCGTTCCCCACCCACCACGGGTGGCATTGATTGATAAAAATCGAGGTTTGTGCCCGAAGTGTAGCGACCGGCCACGGAATTGCAACAGGGCCGACCGCTCCCACGTTTTCAGCCCGAGGTGCCCCGGACGCCAGCCGAGCGGGAGTTGCGGTTGCGGCTCGTTCCGTGCTTCGTGTGGACCACGTCCCAGGCCAGCCCGGCTTTTTCGAGTGCCAGAATCGCCCAGTAGGTCGGGTCGAACTCCCACCACTTGTGGCCGTGCGCGGCCATCCGCTGGTAGGCGTGGTGGTTGTTGTGCCAACCTTCACCGAAGGCAAACAGGCCCACCCACCAAAGGTTCGTGGAATCGTCGGAGGTTTCGTAGTTGCGGTAGCCCCAAATGTGCGTGGCTGAGTTCACGAACCAGGTGACGTGAAACACGATCACCATCCGTACGGCCTGGCCCCAGATGATCCAGGAGATCCCGGTAAATCGGTCGTAGAGCAGCCAGCCACCCCCAAGGAGTGCCACGCCGATGATGATGTGCCAAAGCAGAAAGGTCTGATGGAGGAAGTACAGGCCTTTATCCTTGACCAGATCGGGGGCCCAGCGCTTGGCATGAGCGGAGAGTTCCTCGGCCGTGTGGGAGGGAAAAAGCCAGAGCATGTGGGCCCAGACGCCACCATCCCGCGGCGAATGCGGATCCCCTTCTTGGTCACTGAAGGCATGGTGCTTGCGATGGTTTGCCACCCAGGTGACGGCCGAACCCTCACCCGAGATGCCGCCGAGAAACGCGAACAAAAATCGCATCGGGTCAGTCGTGTTGAAACTGCCGTGGGTCAGCAACCGGTGGTAGCCGAGGCAGACCCCCAGGCCACCGGTGACCCAGTACAGAAACAGACAGATCGCCAGGCCCGACCAGGTGAAGCAAAACGGCGCGGCCAGAGCGGCCAGGTGGATGCCACCGATCCAAATCACGACGGGCCAGTCGAGTCGTGACCAGCCTTCGCGTCCGTCACGGCGGGGCTCATGGTCACCTGCTATCGCCCGCGGCTCGTGAATCGAAGACCGGCCGAAGTCTTCGGCAAGCGGAGCATTGGGTGCTTCGAGCAGGGGCGATGAGGTGGAAGGAGGCGTCATGAAAAGCAGAACTCCAAAAGGTCGGTGGACGTGAGGGCAGCACACCGTATCCAAACGATCGCCGATGCCCAGTAAATCTCTCAGGAGCGTAGGTTTTTGGGCAGGGGAAGCGGGTCAGTTTCCGGTAGAGCCTACGTCAAAATTGCGTCAAAACTGCCGCCCAGTGCCAGTTGTGGGCGGGACAAGCGGTGGCAGAACCGACATGAGCCAGGCACCTGGGCCAGCGGCAGGCCCAAACGCGGTGCCGGGGGCGGAGAGCATCCAGGAAAGCCGGTCACTGGGCACTGGTGCCGGCGGAGCCGCGAGCAGCACAGCCCCGTCTCGTATGGCCAGGGCGGCGGGGAGTCGCACCGCGGGCAGGAATTGGATTCCCTGGGCGCTTGCCGTCGCAAGGCAAGCGGCTGCGTCAAATCGGCGCACGGTATCAGACTCGAGCGATCCAGCGGCGGGGCCCAGCCGAGCCCCGGTGGCGAGCACGATCCGATCGAAGAGCGGGCCGTCGATCCAGCCCGGGCCTGTAGCACACTCCACGAGGCCGTCGGTGAGACGGCCCTCCTCCCAGACCAGCCGGGCAACGTCGATGGTGGCCTCGCCACCGCCGCGGCTCCCCACCGCGGCCGCCATGGCCGCCAGATCGATCTCGGTAATCCGGCCCTGGGCCTTGCCCTGCCAGTCGCCGGCTTGGCAAACCGTATGAATTTGTCCGACGGCCCGGGCCGTCGCTGCCCGGGCCGTCGCGACCGCAGGCATGGTCCCGCTGGCCGCGAGAAGCACCGCCAGCGGGATCGGAGTTGAACAGGCGGCATCGATCTCGATGACGTCAGCTGGGATGTCAGTTGTAGCTTGACCGGCCGCCCCAGTCTGACGCACCACTCGCACCTCGTCGTTTGAGTCGCTCCGCCACACCACCCGCACCGCGCGAGAATGGTCTCTGACAACGCATTCGATCCGCAGCGGGACGGCTCGCGGTGGCTGTTCGTGTGGTCTGGCCGGAGGCTCATCCGCCCAACGAAAGTCAGCGACTTCAACAATGCACGTCCGGCGAAAGCGGACGTCTTCCATGATCCAGTCACGGACGACACCAGCCAGTACCGAGGCAGCGGCCGGGTCGCAGGCGAGCCGTTCCAGCCGGAGGCGATCCTCGTCGGCCGACGACTCGAGTTCGACCAGCGGGATCATGAAAGCCGGCCGATCCGCCGTCGCCGGCAGGGTGCAGTCGCGGGCCCGGATCACTCCGGGGCGGGGATGCTCGATCCGGCCAATCGTGAGCGGCAGCCCGGTCGCATTCTGCCACTGCCGCTCGACGGCGGTTCGGTGGCCGTCGGAATGGAGGTAGGCCGCCCAGCCGATCACGGCCGCGGTCGGTACGGCAGCAAGCAGCAGAAATGCCGTTCGGGCGGCACGGATGCGTGCCGCTGACCGTGCGATGAACATCGTTGTTCTCGGTGCTCGTTGACGATGGGGTTTTCGGCTGCAAACTGCTCGGCGGCAGAGCTCTGGACAAGGCTCAGCGGGAGGCCGCCAGGTCGTGGTACAAGACCCAGCGGGCCTTCATCTCGGCAACGCTGTCGCCCCCGAATTTGTCGACCAGCGCTGCGGCGACCGTGAAGGCGACCACGCTCTCGACAATCACGCTGCAGGCGCTGACAGCGCACACATCACTCCGCTCGTACGCAGCCTCCTCAGGCTGCTTGGTTTTGAGATTCACGCTCGCCAGCGGTTTGCGGAGAGTGCTGATCGGCTTCATCGCAGCCCGCACGACCAGCGGCTGGCCGTTGGTCGTGCCCCCTTCGAGGCCGCCGGCATTGTTGGAAGACCGGGTGAAGCCGAGTGCGGGGCCGTTGGCCGCGGTTGGTTCGTAGCCGATTGGGTCATGGACTTCGGAGCCCCGCCGGCGGGCTGCTTCAAACCCCATCCCGATTTCCACTCCCTTGATCGCTTGCACTGCCATCACCGACTGAGCGAGCAGGCCGTCGAGCTTGCGATCCCACTGGGCGTGGGTGCCGAGACCGATCGGCAGTCCATCCACCCGCACCTCCACCACGCCTCCGAGCGTGTCGCCTTCCTTGCCGACCCGGTCGATGAGTTTGGTTACCTCGGAGTCGCGTTCGGGATGCAGCGAGAAGATCAAACTAGCATCGCGGTGGGCGCGGAGATCGGCGAGCGAGCCGGCGCGGTCACCAAGCACGACGCCGCCGAGTTCGCTGACCCAGCCGGCTACGTCGATACCAAACACAGACAGCAGCTGACGGGCCAGGGCGCCCGCTGCCACGCGGGCGGCGGTCTCGCGGGCGCTGGCCCGCTCCAATACAGCCCGTACCCCGCCCAGGTGCTTGACGGCGCCGGCGAGATCAATGTGCCCGGGCCGTGGCCGATCCACTTCCTCGAGCCGTTCGAGTTTGGCATCGCGATTGATCACCTCAAGCGCTAGCGGACTGCCGAGCGTCACGCCTCGCCACAAGCCTGAGAGAAACGTCACGGTGTCAGTTTCAATCCGCTGCCGGCCGCCGCGGCCGTAGCCTCCCTGGCGACGCTGCAGTTCGGCGTTGATCACTTCCTGATCGACAGTGAGCCCGGCAGGAAAGCCGTCGACGAGGGCGACAAGTGCGGGGCCGTGGGATTCGCCGGCGGTCCAGTAGCGGAGCATGGGCAACCAGGTGGGCGGGAAGGGTGTGAGCCACGTACCGATTCTAGTTGCGAGTACGTCCGCGCCCTAGAGCGGATCGCAGCAGGATGCGGAGATTGTCGGTCCAGGATTGGCAGTAAACGGATTGTCGATCCAGGATTCTCCGTGGAGAAAACCCCCGGCGTTTCCTCCGGTCAACGACCTGGACTGATGTCGCCCGTCTGCGCGGGCGGGGCCAGGGAGCGTTTTTTTGGCAGACAGCTAGGCGACGCCGTCTGGGAGCTTCCCCGTCAGGAGCCGACAGGCCTCGATGTACTTCTCGCGGGTACGGTCGATCACGTCGGTGGGGAGCGGGGGCGGCGGGCTCGCCTTGTTCCAGTTGGTTTGTTCCAGCCAGTCGCGAACCAATTGCTTGTCAAATGAGTCGGGCACGCGGCCCTGGCCGGCCGCGGCCGCCGGCCAAAACCGCGAACTGTCGGGAGTGAGCACCTCATCGACGAGCAGGAGCGTGCCGTCGGCCGTGCGGCCCCACTCGAACTTCGTGTCGGCCACCACGATCCCACAGGCGGCGGCATGCTCAGCGCCGCGGCGGTAGACCTCGAGGCTGCGGCTTCGCAACACAGCCGCGAGTTCAGGGCCGGTGGCGTCGGCCATCGTGGCGAAGGGCAGGTTTTCATCGTGGCCGGTCTCGGCCTTCGTGGCCGGCGTGAAGATCGCTTCGGGCAGGTGGTCGCCGGGGGCGAGGCCGGCGGGTAGCGGCAGGCCGCAGACCGTGCCGGCGTGGCGGTATTCGCTGAGCGCGGAGCCTGCAAGCCAGCCCCGCACAACACATTCGAAAGGGATCACCGTGGCCCGCCGCACGAGCATCGTCCGGCCGCGGAGCGGCTCTTGATCAATGGCCGTGGGGAGTTCCATGGAAGCGACGTCGGTCGTGAGGAGATGGTGGGCGATGGGATCTGAGCCGGCGGCGAGCAGCCCGAACCAGAATTCGGAGATCGCGGTCAGCACCCGGCCCTTGTCAGGGATCGGCGTGGGCAGGACCCAATCAAAGGCGCTGATCCGGTCGGTGCTCACGATCAGCAGCGTGTCGCCGAACTGCTCAGTGCGGTGGCGGTAGCAGTCGCGGACCTTCCCCCGGATCGGCGGGCCGAGTGGCAGGTCGGTGCTGGAGACGCCAAAAGAAGACTGCATCCAAGCAGTTCACAGGATCGCCCGGGCTGCGTCCAGCGGCCGCGGCCAAAGGGCCGGACTCAGCAGAAGTCGCGCGACATGTGGGGCAGAGCAGCAAGTGGTGCCCCGCGCGACCAGCCCGATGATTTCACCGCCGCCGTATCCTCGCCCGACAAGCCAGCCGGCGCGGGCAGGTTTGTGAGAGCCACTGCGAGCCGCACTGCCACCACGTGCACCACCGTCCCCCGCCGCTGGACTCTGCCCCAAACCTGAAGCACGGCCGTCCGGCGGACCGAGTGGTCGGCGGCTGCCCAGACAGCCGGCCGCACCACGATGTTGGCCGCGCCGGTTTCATCTTCGATCGTGAGGAAGATCATGCCCTTGGCCGTCGCCGGCCGCTGCCGCATGAGCACGATCCCAGCCACACAAATGCGGTGTCCTTCCGGGGCCGCCGTGGCCGTGGCAATTGGAAGCACACCAGCCGCCGCGAGCCGCTCTCGCTCAAAGGTCAGCGGATGGGCGGTGAGCGAGAGTCCACCGGTGCGGTAGTCGGCGATCACCTCCTCCTGCCGGGTCATCGAGGGCAGGCCTAGATCATCGTCGTGGTCATCGAGCTCGTCGTCGGCCAGACCCTCCAACAGCGGTCGACGCTGCGGGCCTTCGAGGCAGCGCATCGACTCCCAGACCGCACGGCGTCTGGAGAGCCCGAGCGAGGCGAGCGCCCCGGCGCGGGCCAGATGGAGCAGGGCGTTGCGATCAAGCTGGGCCCGCTGGGCCAGGTCGCGCGGCAGTCGGAACAGCCCGGCTTGCCGGGCGGCCACGATCCGTTCCGCCTCCGCCTCGCCCAGGCCATGCACCTGCTCGAGTCCCAGCCGCAAGGCCGGCCGGGATCCGGCTCTCGGCTTTCTGGTTTCAGCTTTTGAGCAGGTTTCGAGCGTGGCGTGGCAGTGGCTGGCGTTGACGTCGGCCGGTAACACAGTCACCCCGTGGGCCCGGGCATCCCGCACGAGCTGGGCCGGCGCATAAAAGCCCATCGGCTGGCTACCGAGCAGGGCCGCCGTGAAGGCCGCGGGATGGTGGCACTTCAGCCACGCCGAGACATAGACCAAAAGCGCGAAGCTCGTGGCGTGTGACTCGGGGAAGCCGTATTCGCCGAAGCCGCGAATCTGGTTGAAGACCTGCTCGGCAAACTCACGGGCAAGTCCCCGAGCGAGCATGCCGTCAACGAGTTTCTGATGGAAGGCGTCGATCACACCTGGCCGCCGCCAGGCCCCCATCGCCCGCCGCAGTTGGTCGGCCTCGCCTGGCGTGAAGCCGGCGGCCACCACCGCCAGGCGCATCGCCTGTTCCTGGAAGAGCGGCACGCCGAGCGTTTTCTCGAGCACCGCGCGGATCGCATCGTTCGGATAGTTCACCAGCTCCTCGCCGGCCCGCCGCCGAAGGTAGGGGTGCACCATGTTGCCCTGGATCGGCCCCGGGCGCACGATCGCCACCTCGATCACCAGGTCGTAGAAACACCGCGGCTGGAGCCGAGGCAGCATGCTCATCTGGGCCCGGCTCTCGATCTGGAAAACCCCGACTGTGTCGGCCCGGCAGATCATCTCGTACACGGCTGGGTCTTCGGCCGGCACGGTGGCCAGCGTGAGCCGCGGGCCGCCGGTATCGGCCACCAGGTCGAAGGCCCGGCGGATCGCCGTGAGCATGCCCAGGGCGAGGCAGTCCACCTTCAGAATGCCGAGTTCATCGAGGTCGTTTTTGTCCCACTGCACGATCGTGCGGCCGGGCATCGTGGCAGGCTGCACCGGCACCAGGTCGGTGAGCCGGCCGCGGGTCATCACCATCCCGCCGACATGCTGGCCGAGGTGGCGGGGAAAGCCGACGAGCTGGCCGACGAGCGACACGAGCCTCATGCCAGTGTCGCTCACGGGGTCGATCCCCGCTTCGGCCAGCCGCGTCGGCAGCTGCTCAGGTCGGTCACCCACGTCGAGCACGGTGGCGAGCGTGTCGATCCGGTCGAGCGACAGCCCCAGCGCCTTACCCACGTCGCGAACAGCCGACCGCAGCCGGTAGCAGATCACCTCGGCAGTCATCGCCGCCCGGTCGCGTCCGTAGCTCTCGTAGATGTATTGAAGCACCTCCTCGCGGCGATGGTGTTCGAAGTCGACGTCGATGTCGGGGGCCTCGGACCGCTCCCGGCTCACGAAGCGCTCAAAGAGCACATTCATTCGGGCCGGGTCGACCGACGTGATCCCCAGGCAGTAGCAGACGGCCGAGTTGGCCGCCGAGCCGCGGCCCTGGCAGAGGATGCCCCGCCGCCGTGCAAACCGCACGATGTCGAATACGGTTAGGAAGTAGGCCTCGTAGCCGAGCTCGGCGATCAGGGCAAGCTCGTGGAGGATGAGGTCGCGGACCTTCTCTGGAATACCGATGGGATACCGCTTGTGGGCTCCCTTCCAGGCGAGATGGGCGAGCTGCTCGGCAGTGGTGCGACCGGGAGGCACGGTAGCGTCGGGATACTCATAGCGAAGTTCATCGAGCGAAAACGTGCAGCGGGCGGCGATCTCGGCGGCCCGCTCGACGATCCCAGGCAGGGCCGCAAACCGTTCGGCGATTCTGCGACGGCCGTGGAGGTGTCGCTCACCGTTGGGCAGCAATTGCCCGCGGATCGCCTCGACGGTTCTGCCCTGCCGCACGGCAGTGAGTACGTCAAACAGCGGCAGCCGGCTCCGCTCGTGGTAGCGAACATCACCTGCCGCCGCGACTGGCACTGCCGCCCGCCGGCCCACGCGGCCAAACCAGGCCAGCCGGTCGGCGTCGTCGCCCGCGAGGGCCACCTCGGCGAGGCCCCAGAGCCGGTCAGCGAAGATGTCTTTCAATCGCCCCAGCTCCGCGGCTGCAACGGAGAGGCGGTCGGCGTCGAACGGCCCGGCCGTTTCGCGGCTGCCGCAGCCTGTCAGGGGCACACCCGCCAGCAGGCCGCTGGCAAAGTGGGCGATGTCAGCGAGCGTGAGCCGGCAGCCACCAGCTTGCGGCACAACAGCACATTCGTCGGC
>ERZ889217.617-NODE-617-length-20751-cov-10.806388_pt1 | contig 20751 bp, 10 predicted proteins | sample MGYA00521098_ERZ889217 | MGnify/ENA primary metagenome ERZ889217 (study PRJEB32303, sample SAMEA104408613) | aquatic metagenome | biome: Brackish water; feature: Pelagic; material: water | place: Baltic Sea | collected 2014-06-10T22:04:00 | depth 2,362 m ... | reverse complement strand
AGCGTCAATTGGGGGAAGGCCAGGGCGCTGCCGGCTCCTTCGGCCGACTCGGAACTCGCGGGCTGGATGCGCGGCAGGTGGACGAACGCCATCACCACCGCCAGGGCCAGGAACATGCCGCCGTAGATCAGATAGGGAATCTGGATTGCGTCGAGCGTCACCTTGCCGTTCTTGGCGAACACCTCGTAGAGCAAGAGGCCGCCGGCGATCGGGGCGATCGTCGTTCCCAGGGAGTTGAGGCCCTGGGCCAGGTTGAGCCGGGCGGAGGCGTTTTCCGGCTTGCCCAGGATCGCCGCGTAGGGGTTGGCCGCGATCTGCAAGAGCGTCACGCCTGTCGCTAGGAGAAACAAAGCCCCCAGAAAAAAGGCGTAGGACTTCGAGGCGGCCGCCGGTGAGAACAGCCCGCAGCCCGCGGCACAGATGACAAGCGCCGCAACGATCGTCCGCTGGTAGCCGACCCGGTTGATCGGATCGCCGCCGCTCACCGAAAAGGCAAAGTAGATCAGCGATACCACAAAAAAGGCGCCGAAGAACGCAAACTGCACGAGCCCGGCCTGGAAGTAGGTCAGCTCGAAGCTCGATTTGAGGAAGGGAATCAGCACGTCGTTCATGACCGTGATGAATCCCCAGAAGAAGAACAGCACGGTCACGGCGGCGAACGGGCCGGCGGTTCCTTTCCCGGTGGTGACGGCGGTGTCGCCGTCGACCGGCGGTTTGGTCTGGTCACCTGGTTTCGTGTTCCGGTCACCTGGCTTCGCGGAGACGTGTGTGCCGGCCATGGTTTCGGTTCCTTGTTCTGCAGTTTGGATCACTTGGGGCGCGGAGTCGTGGCCTGCAGCCGGCGGCGGGCGGCCCCGGCGAGCCTCAGGTAGTGGTCGTTGGGCACGCCCTCGAGGCCGACGAAGCGATCCGAGAGTCCGCGGGGCGGCTCGGCACACTTGAAGATCGCCGTGCCCTCGTCGCACTCGTCGAACATGGCGACATACAGGCTCTGTGCCCCGACGCCGGTCGCTTCGAGGATCTGCCGCTGGAAAAACTGGCCGCGGAGCCGGGGAATCTGGTCCAGCGGACCACCCTTGAGGTTCTTCCAGCTGAAGCCGGGAAAGACCACTGGCAGGTATTCGATGCCCCGCTCCCCGCACCAGGCCAGATCGGGCTTCCAGATGGTGGCGGCGTGGACGCTGGCTTCGTCGGGCGTGCGGTAGCGTCCGACGGTCCACGGACTCACCGCGTCGGCGGCCGCCACGATCTCCCGCAGCATCGGATCGGGTGAGGCGTCGCGGACACCGGTCCGCCAGCCCGTCGGAACACCGACGAGCACCGCGCAGCCCTCGGCTCTGAGCGCCCTTACCAGATCACGGCATTCGACCAGGGAGTAGTCCCGGCCCTTGGTAAAGCCTATTCCCCAGACCGCGACGAGCGGGCGACCATTGAGCCTGAGTGCAGCGTGGTCGGTGTCCACGCCAGATCGACGGAGCGACCGCCAGTCTTCGAGCACGGTTCCGATGCTTCCGCGGGCCATGCTCGAGAGGTCATACATCACGGCGTAGACCCGATGTTCCGCCTTGGCGGCGGCCCGGCAATGCCCCAGCACCGTGTCATGGAAGGATTTCTTCGCTGGATCGGAGAGCGCCGTCGCGAATCGCTGGACGAACACCCCGTCGATCCCATACTCCCGCATCCACTGGAAGTGCAGGCGGACCGTCGCCGCGCGGTAGGAACTGAAGACCTCGACCGGCCGGCCGGCGGCGTCGACGATCCCGAGCGGAAAACGGTCCTCGGCCGGGATTTCCGACACGTCGGGTAAGAGATCGACCGTGACGCGATTCTCCGCCGGATTCTCTCGACCGACCCGCTTCCAATGCCTCCAGCCGATTCCCGCACCGTCTCCCTCCGCTGCGAACCAGCCCTGGTAGCCGCAGAGCACCCGCCCACGAAGGCCTTCGTTCGAAGTCTCTGCCCGGACATGCGCCCCGGCGAGCACCGAACCCAACCAGACCAGAACGAGGCCAACGCGGGCCATAGAGCCTCAACGCCGCCGAAGACGGTTCAACAGGCAGACAGCCCCGGTTCCAGCGAGCAGGATCGAGAAGCATCCCGGCTCGGGCACGGCGGCCACGCTTCCAACGGTCGGTTCGGTCGGCGCGGCAGGGAGGTAGTTGCCCCGGCCATACGTACCGGCTGTATTGATGCCGACGAGGTCGAACACATTGGTGACGCCGTCGTAGTTGAAGTCACCCTGACTCCAGACGCTGGCGGTGCCGTTGCCATACTTTCCGGAACTGTTGACCGCGACCAGATCGAAGACGTCGACTGTGCCCGTCAGATCGACGTCACCGGCGGCCGCGAACGAGACGCGGGCGGAGCCGTCGGCTCCGGCGATGTATCCCACAGATCGCGTGCCCCCGGAGGCTGCAGCGGCGCTCGATGTGATGCCCGTCGTGCCCGTCCAGGCCCCGCCGTTGCGGCCGGCGATGATGTCGGCCCGGATGTCGGCCGGGGTCGTTCCTCCCGCGGCGACATTCACCTGCCCAGCCCCGAGGTCCACGAGGCCTCCCCCGGAGGTCTCCGTGACGGCGAGCGAGCCGACAGCCGCCACGACGCGGGCATCTTGCGGGAGCGACAACCGCCCACCCGTGCCGACGGATAAAGCCGGTGCTCCGGCGATCGTTCCCGCATTGATGGCCAGCGAGGTGATACCGGTGGAGTCGTCTACGGCGACGGCCGAGCCAGTCAGTGTGCCACCATCGACGATCACCGAAGGCGATCGCATCGTCGTGCCTGCGGCGATGGCCAGCGTCGCTCCGGTGTCGACCGTGACGGCCGAATTCCCGAGGGCATCGGCAGCCGCCACCTCGAGGGTGCCGGCCGAGACGGTGGTCGGGCCGGTGTAGGCGTTGGATGCGTCGAACACCACCGTGCCAGCGCCGATCTTGGTCACCGAGTCAGCCACCGCGATCGTGGGATACCCGGCCTCCATCTGGGTCTGCGAGCCGCTCGGCACGTCGATCACGATATCAGTCGTCGGACTGCCGCCCGGGGAGAACACCAGTTGCAGGTCATTGCCCGTAAGGTTCACCGCAAACGTGCCAGTGTCGAAGGAGTTCGCAAACCCGCCGGTGCCGTTGACCGCAGCCGTGTCCACCAGGAACTTGTCGGCCGTGAAGCCGGTGACGCCGCCGGCCGCCGAGGCGATCGTCCAGGCGTAGGGCTGCGTTGGATCGAAGTTGGCTGCGGGGCCGCTCACGTCGGGCCCGGTGCTCGAGAGCGTCCAGAGATTGACCCGGAAGGGATCGGCAGCGGTCGCATCGATCGCAAGCGACCCGCCCACGCTGAGCAGATCCCAGGCGTCGGCTGCCCCGGCCGTGCCGGTCGCCGAGAGCATCTGCCAGTTGTAGTTGCCGCCAGCAGCGAGGGTGAGGCCCTGCGCGAAGCTGAGCGTGCCGGGGCTGGCACCGGGGGAAAGCGTGGCGCCGGTGTCGATCGTCGTCACGCCTCCGACCGTGCCCGAGCCGCCGAGCGTTGCTCCTGTCGAGACGAGCACGGGGCCCGTCGCAGCCGACTGGTTGCCATTCACAAAGAGTGCACCGGTCGTGATGCTTGTGGCGCCCGAGTAGGTGTTGTCCCCGGCCAGAATCAGCCTGCCCGACTCGCCCGTGCCGACCTTCACGAGACCCCCTGTGCCGGAAAACACTCCCGCCAGCGTCACATCCCCGACCGGGTTCGTCCCTCCCTGCGAGGTGTCGACGGTCAGGTCACCCGAGAGGTTGGTGTTCGAGAAGATCGTGAGGCCGAAGGTGCGTTGGTCGTCCTTGTTGAGGATCACAGAACCGGCCGTCGGTAACACGACGTCGGCGAACGTGGCCGCGCCCGATCGCGCCGTGAGACCCCCGCCACTCTCGACGGTGATCGGGTTGATCACGACACCGATTGCCGAGGCCGAACTGACCAGACGAACGGCGTCTCGCACCGTCACGCTGCCGACGCCGAGGGCATTGGTGTTTTGGAAGAAGATGCGGGAGCCCTTGCCAGTCAAGTCCCAGTTGACCTCGGTAGGACTGCCCGACCTGTTGGAGAGGATGATGCCCGCCCCTCCTGTCGTCGTCAGGGTCTCGTTTAGACCACTGAACCGGCCCGCGTAGGTCAGCGGGCCGCCATTGACGCTGAGCGTGCCGCCACCGACTCCGACCGTGACGCCCCGATTATTGCCCAGGGTCAAGGCGCCGTTCGTTCGCAGCGTGCCACCGCCCGAGATCGTGAGGTGATCCGGCTTGTACGACCCCGGCTGCCCGCCGAGCGAGAAATCCGACGCGATCTGGAGGGTGCCCTCCGTGATCGCCGTCTTCCCGCCGATCATATTGCGATTCGGATCGGACGTAGCCAGCGTGTTGGGCAGGATCAGGGTGCCGGCGCCATTCTTCACGAATACACCGCCGTTGTTTGGGACACTGAGGGGGGCGGTGATCGTCGCCGTAACATTGCCGTTCACGGTGACCGTCGCCGTGCCGGTGGCATCGGCGGGCGCCGGGGTGAGCGTCAGTCTTTCCAGCGGCGTGGCTGCTTGCAGGGAGGCGATGTTCCAACTGCCTGCCGAGGCGGGGTCGGCGTCACCGAAGACCACCGTGTTGAGCGTTCGATTCGAGTCGAGGGTCACGGTGACGTCGGAGGTGATGTCGCTGGCAAACGTGCCGGTGAAGCCGGCACCGTCAGCGATCTCCCCGGCGTCCCAGTTGGCGGCGTCACTCCAGTTGCCGCTCGTCGTCGCCGACCAGGAACCGCTGGCGGCCAGGACGGGGCTCGCAATCAGCGGCAAGACTGCAACCATCGCGACCGTGGGCAGCGTGGCAGCGAATCCAATGGGACGAAATCCCAACGCCGATCGTCTTCTGGTCATGACAAGCCCTCCGTTCGTTTTTGCAGACACGTCTGCTCGAGTCGTGTGGCAGAGGGCTGGTGAAACCCGCCAATTCCCCCGCATGGACTATTTCCGACTCCAGCAAAAAAAGTGCCACATTCGGAGTTTCTTGCGGAAGCGTCGCAACCAGCGCAAGCCTCCTACAGAACGGAGCGTCCAATCAGCCGCAGGCCGGCGACCAGGGCGACCAGGCCAGCGACCCACGCCGTTGTCGGCTCTGGCACGGCCGCGGCGGTGACCGTTGCGGGCGGGCTATTGTAGGATCCGCGGGCATAGAGGCCGGTCGACATGAGGGCCACGAAGTCAAGACCATCGACCAGCCCGTCATCGTTGAAGTCCCCATCTCTCCACGTGGCCGGCAGGCCGGAGTTGAATTTGCCTCCGGCGACGATGTTCATGATGTCGATGATGTCGATGCTCCAGTCGAGGTTCGTGTCGCCAGCCGCAGCGTAGGCGACTGTGACGGACCCGTCGCCGTGCTCGAGCCAGCCCACCGTCCGCGAGCCACCACTGGCCGCGGCTTGGCTCGACGTGATGCCGGCCGCGCCGTTCCAGGAGCCGTCGCCCCGGCCGACGCGGATCGCTTCGAGCATGTCATCCTTCGTCAGATCGGCAGCGACCGTGATCGACCCGTTGCCGATATCAATCATGCCGCCGGCCAACGGCGCCAGCCCGCCGACCGTGGTCCTGAGTCCTGGCGACACCGTGACCCGCGTGCCGGCCGCAGGAGCCACCTGACTGGCCACGAGAGCGTCGGTGCTCGCGATTCGAAGCCCCCCCTGGTTCACGGTCAGTGCACCGGTGAAGGCATGGGAACGATCGACCACGAGCGTACCGAAGCCTGTCTTCACGATCGGCGTGGCGCCGGAGAAGATCGGGTAGCCAAGTTGGCCCTGTGTCTTGAGGCCGGTCTCGACGTCGAGCGTGATCAGGGTTCGATCCACGGTGAGCTCGAACACCAGGGCAGGCTGGCGAAATGTGAACGGTGCCGGATTCGTTGCGCTGGTAGGAGCCTCCATGGCCGAGACGTCCCAGCCGGCATTCACGTTGCCGAGATCACGATCGGGGTTGAGTCGCACCTGCAGGAAACGGCCCCCGTCGTAGTCAGGGTTTGCCTCATAGAATGTGCGGAGGTAGCCGGCGAGCAACGTCGCCGCTTCATCATCCGAGAAGGTGCGGGCCAGATGGTTGCCCGACTTGATGATGTTGTCCTGCAGCTTGAGATTGTCGGAGCGGTCGGCGAGATCGAGTTCGGCATTCGCCTCGAGGTGTTCGGCCAGCAGGGTGTCGCCGTCTGTGATCCCGATCGCCCAGAGGTCGGCCCTCACCTGGCTCACGTTCCCGGTCTGCCGCACGATGTGGAAGCTCACGAAGGCCCGATCGAGCGCCGCGGGATCCGCGAGCGGTGGCAGCTCGTAGGCGAGCACCGCCGATCGACCGGCGCCGGCGGGGTCGGTGGTTGCCCCGACCCGCAGCACCTCCGCAGCCCGCTGGACGATGCCCCCCTCGGTCACGGTGAAGTCGAGCAGGCTGCCGTTGATGACCTGCCGCTCGGAGGGATTGACGCTGTTTGCCTCCCGCCGCAGTTCCTGCAGGCGAATCTGCATCGTGTCGAGCACCTGTTGCGTCTCGATCGGCAGGCCGGAGATCGGGCCGGGGATCAGCAGGTTGTTCATCTGATACGGATCGTTCACGAGGTCGTAGAGCTCGTCATAGTCCAAGCCTGCTTCCGGGTGGGTGACGTACATGTGCGTGGCGGTGCGGACGGCGTCCCAGCGGGGGATGCTGGGATGCTTGACTTCGGGGTAATACTCTGCAAAAACCGCATCGCGGGTGAATTCACCCGAGCCGCTGAGCAGGCCATTGAGCGGCTGCCCCTGCATCGAAGCCGGCACTGATACTCCGGCTGCCTTCAAGATCGTGGGCGCCAGGTCGATGTTGGTGACGAGGGCGTCGGCGGTCTGCCCGCGCTCGACCCCCGGCCCTCGCATCAAGAGCGGCACCCGGATCGACTCGTCATAGGCCAGCCGCTTGTCGCCGCGGCCATGTTCACCCCAGAAAAAGCCGTTGTCGCTGGTGAAGATCACGAGGGTGTTGTCGTCGAGGCCCTTGGCCTCCAGCGCGTCGAGTACGCGGCCGATGTTGGCGTCGATGTCCCGCATCATCTCCATCTGACTGATCTGCTGCGGGTTGCCCATCGAGGTGTTGAGCGTCAGCCCATTCGAGCCGGGCAGGCTGTAGACCGGCTTCTCCTCGTTGATGTCGAATCCGCCGTAGCTGGGGAGGGCATTCGGGGGGCGAGCAATGCTCTCGGCGGCGTAGCGGCCGCCCGACTCCGTGTATTCAGGGCCATGCGGGCCATGGACCGCCTTGAACGAGAGCGTCAACGCGAACGGCTCGGTCCGGGAGCCACCCGGGCCGTAGTCCTGCAGGAAATCGAGGGCGTAGTCGGTGAGAATGGTGGTCGTGTAGCCGTTTTCAGCCACGGTCCGGACAGCCGCGTCGTCCTGCTTGACGCGGAGCGTGGGGTTGGTGTGCGTCCCTTGCCCCTGAAAGGCAGCCCAGTAGTCGAAGCCCGGCCGCGGCTCGTAGTAGGAGTCCATGTGCCACTTGCCCACGAGGCCGGTGCGATACCCGTTGGCCTGAAGCGTCTTTTGATAGATCGGGAGCCGCTCGTCCGGCACCCCATTGACGTCGTCGTTGACCGTCAGTCCGTGGGTGGCGGCATACTGGCCCGTCATCAGAGAAGCCCGCGAGGGCGAGCAGAGCGGGCAATTGACGAACGAGTTGAGGAAATTGATGCCCTGACCGGCAATTCGGCTGTCGAGATTCGGCGTCTCGACGAACGGGTGCCCCGTCGCCCCCAGGCCGTCATGCCGAAGGTCGTCTACGTAGAGCAGCAGGATGTTGGGCCGAGCGTCCGTCTGGCCGTGGGCGTCACCACTGAATCCGAGCCCCAGGCCCGACCCGACCAGCACCAGCGTGAGGGCACAACGCTCTGCGGTACGGGCGCACTTCGTCCCCCTCAAGACACTCATCCCTCGTCTCCTCTCGATACCCGGACCGAATCACTCGGCTGTTTGTCGGAGATCACCGACGGTTCCGGTCACGCTGTCCCACGTAGGGCCGATGCAGACGTCGCCAAACTCGATCGAGCCTGCACTGTTGCACTCGAAGGACAGCTGCTCGATCTTCATGTCGGTTGAAACGCTGTCGCTGACCACCGACCATTCCAAAGGCTCCTCCGAGCCGGCGAGCCGGTCGGCCGACATCAGCCTCACGAGCACCTGCTCGGGATTGACGCTGCCCGATACGATCTTGACGACCACTGCGTAGGTTTCGCCTGGGATCTGGGGCAGCGAGACCCTCGTCAGGGCGTCGGCGATTCGCACCATCGCGATGTCGTCCTTGCGGAATGCGATCTGGATCAAGGCGCCTTGCTCGACCTCCTGCTCCGTGGTCAGGCGGCCGGTCCGCAGCACGGCCATCATTCGATGTTCGTCCTGGCCGTGCTGCGGACCCCGCCTGACGAGAAACCGGAGGTAGCTGATGCCATCCTGCGACAAGTCGATCGGCTGCTCGAACCTTCGATGGGCGGCGGAGCGACGTTCGGCCGGCTTGCCAGAGCCGTCGTGCCGCACGGCGAACGATCCGGCCCCGGTCAGTCCGGGCGACACGATCCGCAACGAGCCCCGCTGGGATCGCCAGGGTTCGCTCCACCCGCTCCCGGACTGCAGTTTCGCGATCTCGCCTCCCTCGTCCCCCGCGCCGCGGAAGTCATCGACCACGGTCGGAACATCACCGCGGCCGTCCATCGACACATGGTCGAACGTGCGGTCTACCAGGGCGGCGTCGAGGGGGATCGATTCCCAACGCCCGTTCGCCGCTCCATACCGCATTCCAGCACCGGCCTCGATTAATTCCTGTCGTTTCGGCCGGGCATCGAGACTTTTCGTTCGCCGAACCGAGCCTTCCGCGACGTGCAGCTCCTCGCCGTGGGCGTCGATGACGGCGGCGTACCGGGTGCCCATGTTCTTGAACACCGAGTGGGGGGTGACAATTTCGATCGACTCGCTGAATCGATCCCCTTGGAACACGAACGTGCCCCGGTGGACGGTCATCGCCCGCCGTGAACGGAGCGTGAACGCCGGCCGCCCCTCGAAGAAGACCCGCGCCCCGCCGTCAAACTGAACCGCAACCTTGCCCGCGGTCACCTCGTATGGCCCGGGCATCAAGCGGGTTCCCGCCGAAATCGTCCGCCCATTGAGCAAGGCATCGTCACTGGTGGAGAGGATGGTTGCGACGTAACCAAGAGTCACCGGCGGTTCGATCGAGAGATTCACAGGCTCGGCAGGCCGGAGTTCGCCACCATCAGGGCCGCCGGGCGGGCTCATCCACATGACGAGGATCGAGGCGGCCAGCAGCGATGCCGCCGCGACCGAGGCCGCGATCGCCGGCCAGGGCATCCGCCGACGGCCCGCAACGGGCGGGAGTTGGGATGCACAGGCCAATGCGGCGCTCATGTCGAGATAGCGGATATAGAACCGCCGGGCATCCGCGTCGGATTCGAGAATCCGAGTCAGTTCGGCTGCCTGTGGTTCGGTGATCGTGCCGTCCACCAGGGCCGAAAGCAACGCGTGGAGGCTATGTCTGTCTTTGGGCTTCATACGTGACCCTCCAACAGCACCGAGCGGTCGATGCAATCGAAGAGCAGCCGTCGGACCCGCTCCAGATTGCGAAACAGCGTGCGGCGGCTCTGCGAGAATTGGACGGCGATCTGGTCGGTCGGCGAGCGATCCACGTACCGGGCCTGAATGAGCCTGTGGTCGCTGTCGCTGAGTTTTTCGAGGCACTTCCGCAAGGCGACGAGCCGCTCGGCCAGGACGGGCTCTTCTTCTTCCCGAGCCCGGGCCAAGAGTTCGAGAACCTCCGTCGGCAGCCGGACCATCCGCCGCGGCCGCTGCTGTTCGTGAAACTTGAGCACTTTGAGATAGGCAAAGCGGCACGCCCACGGAAGGAAGGGGCGGGACCGGTCGTATTCCGCGAACTTCCGGGAGATCGAGATGCAGACTTCTTGCAGAACGTCTTTCGTGTCTTCTTCGTGTCCGAGAAGCGTGTAGATGTACCGCCGCAAGTGGTCGTAATTCGCCGTGATCAGGCTCACGAAGAGCTCCTGGTCGGCCTCGGAATCAGGTGCCACGGCTGGCCCTCTTGGAGAGGGGGATAGGGGAATTCGCGTCATTAACTAACATTCCGTCCGCCTCGAGACTTGTGCCAAGGATCGGCCTTGCCGGTCCGCCGATGGCACTTTTTGGCAGCCGGGCGAAATAAAGGATGTGAGGGTGGGGAAGGTGCTGCGAGTCTCCTCCCGCTCTTTTGGGTGTTCGCCGCTGAAAGGGCCCGTTTGTAATGCTAGCGATTCATTCTCGCGGTGAGGGCAACGCACCGGCTGCTAGGCCGAAGCGGTCTCGGGCCCGTGGTTTTACCCTCGTGGAGCTGCTGGTTGTGATCGCGATCATCGCGACCCTGATCGGGCTGCTCCTGCCGGCGGTGCAGAGCGCCCGTGAGTCGGCGCGGCGGATGTCGTGCAGCAACAACATGAAGCAGCTCGGTCTGGCGACGCACAACTACCACTCAGCCCGGAATCGGCTCCCGCCTGGCATTCAGACGGTCACGACCTCTGCCGGTGCCTCGATCCGGGTGCCGAACGTGGTTTACGTGTTGCCCTACATCGAGGATCGCACCCGGGCTGACCTCTACGACTTCAACAAGGGCTGGCAGGCTCAGCTCCAGATCGTGGGCCAAGTCATTCCGGCGTTTCAGTGCCCCAGCGACACGACGCGGGTGATGGACCAGTCTGACGGGCCGGGCGGAGACCGGAAAGGCAGTTACGGCCTCAACTGGGGCGTGAATACGGTTCCCACGCCTTTTGTCCCGAAAGGCAAATTGAAGGCCCCCTTCAGCCATGACTACGGGGCCAGATTCGGCGAGATCGCCGACGGCACCAGCAAGACGCTCATGATGATGGAGATGATCCAGGCCCCTTCGGATGGCGGAGGAGTCGATCGGCGGGCCCGCATCTGGAATCCGACGGGGGGCACCTACCAGCTCCTCGCTCGAGCGACCCCGAATGCCTCGACGCCTGATTTGTCGCGGTGCGTGAACCTTCCGGCGATCGGGCTGCCTTGCGTAAACAACAACGGCACCGCCGGCGACAGCTACATGCTGTCGCGAAGCCGGCACCCAAGCGGCGTGATGGCGGCCCTCTGCGATGGGTCAGTGCAGTTTGTCAGCAACGACATCGACCTGACCGCCTGGAAGGCGGCCAGCAGCATCAACGGGGGCGAGGCCACGGGACTGTAGGTCGCGTGGACGGTAGCGGCCGGGTGCGTCGGATCCCGCCACGTGGAGCGGGGCCGCTTTAGAACGACGCTACAAGAGTCGTTCTCGGGCGTCGAATGGGGGAGCTGGTGGGTCAAGAAACTTTTTTCTCACGTTTTTTCTCCCGAGCCACACCCGCCCGTGGCACTTTTCCCGATAGAGCCGGAAATAGGAGTAGTTGGGGGGCATGCCGTAAAAGCCACCGACAGGATTTCCGGTCACGGCATCGTCCGGCGATCTGGTTTACGTCCGGGGCAAAAAAAGGGGGGAGTTGCTCATGAGCGACGAGATTTTTGTGCGGATTCGTGTGGCCTGCCGCGGAATGGTCGGTCTCTTGGTCGTTTTTACCGGGTTCGCGATTTTGGCAACCCCGGCTCTGGCCTTGGATGGGAGTTGGAACGTCGACACCGACGGGAACTACAACGACACGGCCAACTGGCTCGGCGGAACCCTCGGCATTGGCAACGGTTTCACGGCCACGTTTGCCAACGATATCACCGCGACTCGAACCGTCACGCTTGAGACAACCGGTCGAGCTATCGGAAATCTGGTCTTCGGCGACGCCAACCCGTCTTCGTCTGCCGGGTGGGTGTTGGCTCGAACCGGATCCGTATCATTGACGATAAATAATCTCGCAAACACCGGTTTGATTACGGTCAATGACCTTGGCTCCAACGCCACGACAATTTCGCTGCCGCTGGGCTCGGCTAACACCCCGGTAATTGAGAAAAACGGTGTCGGCACGTTGGTGTTTTCCAATGCCAGCAATCCGTTTACCGCCAGTCTCGCGGTGACTGCGGGCACGCTCCAGGTCAGCTCCGACGGAAACCTGGGAGCCATTGGTGCGTTCGCAACTGACCGCATCACGCTGTCGAGCGGCGGCACGCTCAAAACAACGGCGTCGTTCTCCATGAATGCCAACCGCGGTATCACGGTCGGAACCGGTGGCGGAGTGCTTAATATCACTGGCGGCTCCTTGACCTATCCCGCCCGATTTACAGGTTCGGGAAATACGTTGGCAACCTCAGGCAGTGCGGGCCTCTCGCTCACGAATACCACGGGCACCCCGTCGGACGTCAACTGGGACCTGACGGGCAGCGGCACCCGCATTTTCTTCAACAGCACCGATGCCCTTGGCAGCGGAAGCGTGACCGTCCGAAATAACGTTCGGCTGGTGAGTCAGTCGGCGGCGATCGGCACGGTCAGCAATGCGATCACGCTCGACAGCGGGGCCGGGCTCGCCGCCCGTACCGGGGCTGCCACGTTCAGTGGCGTCGTCTTCCCGTCGTTGGGAACGGTCGTCCTGAACAGGGATGACCAGACGACCTTCGGCCTGACAATCTCGTCGAATGCGACCCTCGCCGGCGACCTGACCGTAGACACGTCCCAGCAGGCGGCCAACGCCGTCGGCGATGTGACGCTCTCCGGCATCTTCTCCGGGGCCTCCGGCGGGATCACCAAGGCGGGCACCGGCGCCTCCGGCCGTCTGATCCTCGGCGGTGCCAACACGTATTCGGGCAATACGACGATCAGCACGGGCACGCTCGCCCTTGGTTCCACCGGTTCGATTGCCAATAGTCCCGTGATCAGCGTCGGCAGCGGGGCGACCTTCGACGTGTCGTCGGTAGCCGGTTTCGCGACCGGTGCCTCCCAAGAGCTCGGCGGTTCGGGCACGGTGACCGGGGCGGTAGCCGCGAATGGCACGATCTCGCCCGGTGTCGCGAGCGTCGCCAGCGGCGTTGGGACGATTTCCTTCGCCAACGACTTGAGTTTGGCGAGTGGATCGATCCTGGGCTTTCAGCTCGACGGGTCTGATTTCACAGTCGGGGGAGCGGTCAATGACCTCATCACAGCTTCGGGCAGCCTCACGCTCGACGGAGTGGTCAACGTGACTGCGCTGAACAGTTTCGCCTCGGCCACCGTAGGCAACACATGGCGGCTGATGAACTACTCCGGCACGCTGACCGACAACGGCCTGACGCTCGGCTCGATGCCAGCGCTCGGTTCGGGTCTGGCCTTCAGTCTCGACACTGCGACGGCGAACCAGGTCAATCTGGTCGTCACCGCCGTACCGGAGCCAGCGACCTTGGTGAGCGGCATGATCGGTCTCAGCGGCTTGGGGCTCGCAGCTGCTCGCCGCAGGCGGTCGCGGAGCCGGTGCTGACACCCATTGGCGTTGGCAGGGCGTTTGGCCAGTGGATGAGTGATAGGTGAGAGGCCCAGACGTCATGCCAGCATTCAGGCCAAATCGTGGTGCCGCGGGTCGCAGGCGGCAGCGTGGAGGTGGACCCCTGTCGCATGAGCGTCTCGAGGCTCGGCTGCCGCTCGATGCGTCAGACGTCCATGCAGACCTTCACGTCTGCTCCTTCGGTCATGACCACGACGATGAGTTTCACGTCGGCTCGGTAGGGCATGCGGCAGGGTTCTTGAGCCTCGCGCCGGATGATCGGGTGGTCACCGCCGGCGACTCGCTCGCGGCCTTTGGCAGCGGCCTGCCTGTGCCGACCGCCGCGGCCGCGGGGCTCCCGGAACTCCACAGCCTGCCCGGGGCGCCGACGTCGATCTACCTCGATTTCGACGGCCACAGGGAGCTCGGGGCCTACGATACCGATGGTGATCCCACGAGCTTCAACGCAGCCGAGGCGGCCACGATCGCCGAGGCCCACCGGCAGACGTCGGTGTTCTACGCGATGTTCGACGTCAACGTGACCACGGTGAAGCCGACCGGGCCGTTTGCCTGGATCGTGATCAGCAACGACATCACCGGCGGCAAGAGCGGTGTGGGAGTGTTTCCGAACTCCGAGCCCCGGTCGTGGATCAGCTCCGGTTCGGCCGAATCGCGGGTGACCGGCATCGTGCACGAGGTCGGCCACAATTTTGGCCTGTACCACCAGTCTGACTACGACGCCGATGGCAACCTGACCAGCGAATACAGCAACGGCCTCGACTCGCTGCACGGGGCGCTGATGGGGGTCGACTACCGCCGCGACGTCCAGAAATGGTTCATCGGCCACCCCAACAACTCGGCCAGCGCCCTGCAGGACGACGTCGCGGTGATCGCCGACGTGATCAAGCGCTACCAGCCGGCCGGCGGCGACGGCTTCCGGGCCGATGACTTCGGCAGTACATTCGCCAGAGCCAGGCCGCTGACCGCCGTCAGCGGCAGTCGATCGATCGTGGGCATCATCGAGCGGATGGCCGATGTTGATATGTTCTCCTTCTCGACGACCGGTGCCGGGGCGGTGATCTCCGTCGTGCCGACGAAGCCTTCCGGACTCGACGCGAAGCTCGAGGTGTTTGACGCCACCGGGGTGATCGTCGCGGCGAGTGACGGCGAAGCCAACGAGCAGCAGCTCGTCGTCCCCGCAGGGACCGGCACCTGGTATGTGTTGGTCTCGAGCGCCGGCAACTACGGCGATCTCGGGGTCTACGACCTGACGGTGAACGACCTGCCCGCGGGCTGGACGTCGGCCGACGTCGGCAACATCCGCCGCCTGCCCGGCGATGCGACCTTCAACGACGGAACGTTCACCGTGGCCGGGTCGGGAGCCGCGGTGGGGGGCACGAGCGACGCCTTCCGCTTCGTCTGGCAGACGCTGACCGGTGACGGCTCGATCGTGGCCCGCGTGACCCAGAATCAGGCGACCGACCCGCTGGCCAGGGCCGGCGTCATGATCCGCGAGTCGCTCGCGGCCAACTCGAAGCACGTCGCGCTGGTCACCACCGCGGAGCGGGGGCCACAGTTGATCTCGCGGAGCACCAACGGCGGCTCGTCCGCTGTGGTGAGCAGCACCGCGTCGGCTTTCACGCCGACCTGGGTGCGGCTGGTCCGCACCGGCAACCTGATCACCGCCGCCCGCTCCGCCGACGGAATCTCCTGGACCACGGTCGGGTCGGTGACGGTCGCGATGAGCGGCACGGTGCGGATCGGGTTTTTGACCTCGGCCCAGGATGCGACGAAGATCAATACGGCCCGGTTCACCGGCGTCGCGCTCACGGGCAGGCTCAATCCGCCGGAAGCGGTCAACGCCCTCGCCCCGCCCGCCGACGTGTCGGTGCGGCAGGGGGGCGGAGCGTCGCTCGTGGTCCGGTGGCAGTCCGTTGCGGGCGCGACTGGCTACCTGGTCGAGCGGTCGGAAAATGGGATCGATTTCAGCGAGGCTTTTACCGCGGCGTCTGCAGCGACGTCGTGGACAAACACCGGCCTCGCCGGATCGCTCCGGTATTTCTACCGGGTGCGGGCTCTCTCCGCCTCGGGGCAGTCCGTAGCCTCGAGCGTGGTCAGCGAACTCAATCGACCGAGTCCCGTCACCAAGGCGTCGATCGCGCCGTTGTCGACGAACCAGTTGATCCTCAACTGGCGGGATACCAGCGGCGAGACCGGATACCGCATCGAGCGATCGACCGATAACGTGACCTTCACGCAGATTGCGACCGTGGCCGCGAACGTGCCGAGTTACACCGCAGGCGGGCTCACCGGAGGCACGCCCTATTGGTTCCGGATCTCGCCCATGACGGCGACGGGCGACGGCAATCCGGTCGTGGTCACCCGCACCACCGCCGGGCAGCAGTCCGTCGGCGAGGTCTGGTTCACCTCGAAGACATCCTCGTCGCTCGGGCTCGAATGGACTGCCGTGGCCTCGGCGACGGGGTATCGCATCGAGCGATCGAACAACGGCACGAGCTTCACCGCGGTCGCGACTGTGCCGGCCGGCACTCTCACCTACCTCGACACGCCCGTCAACGTGATCGGGAGGTATTACTACCGGGTGGTCGCCCTGCGCGACGGCACTGCGGCGAATCCCTCGCCCACGATCTTCACGGCGGTGCCCGCTGCGGTCACACTGCCGAGCCCGTGGACGACGGCCGACATCGGCACAGCGGTCGGCGAGGGGGCGACCGGGCTGCAATCCGGCAAGTTCATCCTGATCTCGAGCGGCACCGCCATCGGCGGTCCAGAGGACTCCTTCCGCTCCGTGTCCCAGACGCTCGTCGGCGACGGCACGATCATCGCCCGAGTGACGTCGATCGAGAACACGGGGAGTTGGCCGAAGGCCGGGGTCATGATCCGGGAGTCGAACAACGTCGACGCCAGGCAGGCGGCCTTGGTTGTCTCACCGACCAACGGCATCTCATGGCAATACCGGCATAACGTCGGCGGATCCGGGGTGGTCGTCGCCGGCCCGGCCGCCCAGGCTGCACCGGTGTGGCTGAAGCTTGTCCGCGAGGGCAGCCGGTTTACCGGCTTCTGGTCGGCCGACGGCGTCACCTGGACGGAGGTGGGCGGCACCAACATCTCGATGGGCGCGACAGCGGTGATCGGGCTGGCAGCGACCAGCGACGCGGCGACCCGGCTCGGTCGAGCGGAGTTCACCGACGTGGCGGTGACCGTGCCCTCGACCGACCAGGTAGTGACGATCGCCGCCGGGCAGACGGCGACCGAGACGGGCGGCCGAACGCATGCCGGCGGCTTGATCAAGCGAGGCACGGGGAAACTTATCCTGGCCGGCGGCAACACCTACACCGGCGGCACGGTCGTCGAGGCGGGCGAATTGGTGATCCGCGACCCGGCTGCCCTCGGCACGGGAGCCCTCGAGGTGCGGGCGGGCGCGAGAGTGACGCTGGATCTGGGCTCAAGCCAGGTCGCTCTGTCTCGGCTGACGCTTTCGGGGACTGGCACGTTGGACCTTTCCACGGGATCGATTCGGCTCGCCCCGGGCACCTACGACCTGGCCGGCATCCGCGGGCTGATCGTGGCCGCTCGCAGTGGCGGCAGCTGGACCGGGCCGGGAATTACGACCTCGAGCACCCACCAGGGAACGGCTCGGGCCGTCGGCTATCGTCTGCTGCAGGATGGATCACTCGTCGTTGGCTATGCGGCTGCAGGCGATGCCACGCTCGATGGCAGCGTGAACGTGCAGGACTTGATCGCGATCTCGACCTCGGGCAAATATGGATTTGCCACCGGGGACGCCACCTGGTGGCAGGGCGACTTCAACTACGACGGGCTCGTCAACGTCAACGACCTGGTCAGCCTGTCGACCTCCGGCCTGTACGGCAGCGGCTCGTACCTGCCGACGAATGCCGCGCCGACGCAAGCTATGTCGGCTTCGACAACTCCCGCAACCGCGAACCTCAGCCAGCTCGCCTGGATGGCGTATGCCGAGCAGTTCGATGCGACTCCCGCCAAGAAGCCAAAGAGCCAGGGGAAGGCGGCGGCCGGTGGCTCGTGAGGCGTTGTTTCAGCGGATGCTCGCGTGGGGCCGATTGCTTGCGTGGAGCTTGGCTGCGGTCCTGATCGGAATCATTCCTTCTGAAGGTGCCTCCCGCGCGGATGCCCCGCGGCCAAACTTCCTGGTGATCCTGACGGATGACCAGGGCTATGGAGACGTTTCAGCCTACGGCGCGACGGACGTTCGGACGCCGAACATCGACCGGATCGGCACCGAAGGCATGCTGTTCACTTCGATGCGGGCCAACGCCACCGTCTGCTCGCCATCACGGGCAGCGCTGCTCACCGGCCGCTACGCAGATCGGGTCGGTGTGCCGGGCGTGATTCGCACGTCCCCAGCCGACTCCTGGGGATGGTTCGATCCGCAGGTGCCGACGTTGGCAGACGTCCTCGGCAAGGCGGGCTATGACACGGCTCTGATCGGGAAGTGGCACCTGGGCCTCGAGTCGTCCAACACGCCGAACGCACGGGGTTTCGACCACTTCTACGGGTTTCTGGGTGACATGATGGACAGTTACACGACGCATCGTCGCCACGGGCGAAACTACATGCGGCTGAATGGGGCTGAGATCGACCCCGATGGCCATGCCACCGATATCTTCTCAGACCAGGCCGTCGCCTACGTGCGAGACCGGGCCGAGAGACCGGCCGCGCCTTTCTTTCTCTACCTCGCCTACAACGCCCCTCACTTTCCGATCGAGCCACCGGACGAGTGGTTCGCCGAAGTGCGGCGGCGGCTCCCGGCGGTCGACGAGAAGCGGGCCCGAACCGTCGCCCTGATCGAGCATCTCGACGCCGGGATCGGGCGGGTGCTCGCGGCGCTCGACGAGACGGGGCTCGCAGAGCAGACGGTCGTGGTGTTTGCCTCGGACAACGGCGGTTCCGTGCCCCACGCCCAGTCCAATCTCCCCTGGCGGGGCGGAAAACAAGATCACTACGACGGCGGTCTGCGGATCCCGTTCCTGGTTCGCTGGCCTGAGCGGATTCCGGCCGGATCCCGCACCGATCATGCCGGCCTGCTGTTCGACGTGTTTGCAACACTCACCGACATCGCCGGCATCGAACCGCCGGCCGACCTGGATGCGGTCAGTCTCCTGCCGGTCTTTGAGGGGACACCAGACGGGTCCGATCGTGAGTTCTACTTCGTGCGTCGTGAGGGCGGCCTGCGATACGGCGGCTGCAGCTACGAGGCCTTGATTCATGGTCCCTGGAAGATCCTGCGCAACGACCCGTTCAGCCCCTACGAACTCTACAGCCTCGCGGACGATCCGCTCGAGCAACACAACCTTGCGACCGACAATCGCAAGCGGCTGGACGAATTGGCCAATCGCTTGCGGCACCACGTTCAACGCGGAGGCTCCACGCCCTGGCAGCCGCCGCAGGACTGATCCACTACGGAGTCACGAGCATGATGCACCCCAGCCTACGAAGGCTCCATGCCTTTTTTCTGATGGCGGCCCCGACGATTCTCCAGGCCGCAGCCCCGATTCCTGAGGAGGTCATTCCGGAACGGATCCCGGGCGCGACACCGCGGAACGTCGTCTTCATTCTGTCCGACGACCATCGCTACGACGCGATGAGCTTCCTGGGCCACCAGTTCGCCGAGACACCGGTGATGGATTCCCTGGCCGCGAACGGCGGCTACCTCAAAAACGCGTTGGTCACGACCTCGCTCTGCTCGCCGAGCCGGGCGTCGATCCTGACCGGACTCTACACCTTCCGCCATCGGGTGATCGACAACAACCGGCCGATCCCGCCGGGCACGGTCTACTTCCCCGAGTACCTCCAGAAGGCCGGCTATGCGACCGCCTTCATCGGAAAATGGCACATGGGGGGAGAGACCGACCGCCCGCAACCGGGCTGGGATCACTGGGTGAGCTTCACCGGCCAGGGACACTATCTGCCTCCGAACCCAAACTACACGCTCAATGTCGATGGGAGCCGAGTGAAGCAGAAGGGCTACATCACAACCGAGCTCACCGACTATGCGGTCGACTGGCTCAAGCGGCAGAAGCCCGGCGAGAAGCCGTTTTTTCTCTACCTCTCGCACAAGGCCGTGCACGCCAATTTCACACCCGAAAAAAAGTATGAGGACAGCCTCGCGGATCTGCCCTTCACTCGGCCGAAGTCCGAGCAGACGACCGCCGCGAATCTGCTCAAGCCCCGCTGGCTCCGCGACCAGCGAAACTCATGGCACGGGGTCGATTTTCCCTACCACAGCGAACTCGACATCGAGCGGTACTACAAGCGGTATTGCGAGACGCTCCGGTCGGTCGACGACAGCATCGGCCGGGTGCTCCGCCAGCTCGAGGAGATGGGCATTCGCGACGACACGCTCGTGATCTACATGGGCGACAACGGTTTCTTGTTCGGTGAGCACGGCCTGATCGACAAGCGGGTGGCCTACGAGCCGTCGATGCGGGTGCCGATGCTCGTGCAGTGCCCGGCCCTGATCCGGCCGGGCACCGTGCTCGACCAAATGGTCGCCAACATCGACGTCGGCCCGACGATCATGGAGGCGATGGGACTCGAGACACCGCCGCACATGGATGGCAGGAGCTTTCTGCCCTTGCTCCGCGGCGAAGATGTGTCCTGGCGGGATCAATTCCTCTATGTCTACTACTGGGAGAAGAACTTCCCGCAGACTCCGACGACGTTCGCGATCCGGACGCCGTCCCACAAGTACATCACCTACTACGGCCTCTGGGACGCCGACGAACTCTACGACCTCGAGGCCGACCCTGAGGAGTCGACCAACCTGATTTCGGATCCCGCCCAGCAAGGCATGGCCAAGAACTTGGAAAACAAGCTCTACGGGCTGATGGGTGAACTCGGCGGCATGGACATTCCGCTCAATCAGCCCAAGGGCGGCTTCAACAACCGGCGGCTGCGGCGCCGCGGCGGCGGGAATGCCGCCCCGTTTTCATCGCCGCTTGTGGTGGAGGAGCCGCTCAACGCCGACGCGAATTAGGTCGTACCGTGTGGAAGACCACGGCGTGCTCGCTTGGAATACAAGCCCCGGACGCGAGTCCGGGGACACCGGGCCGTTGGGCGATCCCCGTCCGGATTACCTTGCGGCTGAAGCCGCTGCTGCGTGTCGCGGTGGCCGGCAAAAGCCCGGCTGGATCGGGGTTGGGCCGACGGCCATGAAGCCGTAGGCTCATCCCCGAAGGATAGCCCGGTCAATGGCACTTCTGCAACGGTCTTCCGGCTGACGGACTGC
>ERZ889217.616-NODE-616-length-20774-cov-34.582026_pt1 | contig 20774 bp, 16 predicted proteins | sample MGYA00521098_ERZ889217 | MGnify/ENA primary metagenome ERZ889217 (study PRJEB32303, sample SAMEA104408613) | aquatic metagenome | biome: Brackish water; feature: Pelagic; material: water | place: Baltic Sea | collected 2014-06-10T22:04:00 | depth 2,362 m ... | reverse complement strand
ACAAGCAGACCCGAACCGACTACTTAGCAATAAATTTGCACTTCACAACCACTGGCGCATCCACCCAAATATCAGTTTTTTGAGAAATTATTATTATTGCATTTGGCGACATGGTTTCACACTTTTCACGCGCGATTTTTAACGCAGGACGCCATAGATCTTTTTCTTCATAACGCCCATTGCCAACTAGCGGCAACTTTACGTCGAGAGGATCTCGAAAGTTCTGTTTTGCGAGAAGCCCAAAAACCAGCAATAGGGACACAACGCCAATTGAAATAGCGAATTGAAACTTCAGTTTTGTTTTTAAAGTCCGTGGCAACAACAAAAAGATTGCCAACCAATAGCAACAAATAGGCGCGAAAAGCAATTGGCGCGTCTGAACTACTCCACCAATTAGATAAATCTGTAGGGCTTCGACGAGTACAAAAATGACACTTAGGCGTAACACAATTTGAGGTACACGTGAATCTGGATTTCGGCGGCGCAGAAACAAGACCGCACCAAGTGGAACTGCGAAAAATACTGCAGCCAATAGAAATACGTGAAACAAATTACTCAATACAGATTCGGTCAAAATCCACCGTGAGGCAAACGGCTCTGGTGCCATCTGAGTTAGAAAATATTTAATTGAGCCCGGTATACCTTGAATAAGGTTCGAAACATCAAACGGCGGAACACCTCGAATTCTGCTTCCACCAGCTTCTTCAATCCAACCAAATGTTTGAGATGTTTGCGCTAGTTCTTGAGTCCACTCGCCAAGGTAGCGATATGGAGGCTCTTGGCGTACTTGTACATACAACGAGAACATTAACCCCGCGAAAAGACTGGAAGCGAAAAGTAGAATCTTGTTACGAGAGAATTCATTACGCCAATAGTCGAAAGCTATAAGCACAAGTAAAACTGCGGTTACCGGATTAGATGCGGCAGTGAAAAATGCAAGAATAGATAGTCCGACCATTGCAGATTTTGATGTGTCGTATGCACTGCAACAAATAACTACGGTCAGGGCCGTGAACATTGGCCAAAATGAGTTCCAGACAACTCCTTGCATGCCAAGCCCCGGGAGCGGCACAAGTATCAATAAAAGCCCGGCAAGCGTTGCAATTGAATATCTATTGGTGACACGAAAAATGATGCAAAAAATCACCAATGAATAAAATGCCCATAATAATGTCGCGATTAAAAATAAAGTGATTGGCAGATATTCAAGCGGTGACTTAACTGCAAGATGAATTAAAATTCGTGGAAACAGAATGCCATACGACCAATCATTAAGACTTAAAAATAGGTTCTGCGAAAGTGCGCTTCCGACTGCTATCCGCTCTTCGTTGTTTAGCATTCGATGAGCACCCCAACCACGACCAACCAGCAGAATTAGGTAGATGATAAAGTTCAACAAGATGACGTAGCGAAACTTGTTTTTTGACGACAAATCTTTAAAGTAATTATTTATTTTGATATCTAAATCCTAATCACTAAAACTTTTGCGAAAAACTTTGGTATTACTTTTGCCACTCAAGAACTGAGAAATTTCCGAGTCCGTCTGGCGCACACAGTGATTCAGACTCACTAATGCGACTGCGCATCAACATTGCTTGCAAATCTGGCTTTGCGGCGTGTGCCTGCCAATAATTTCTGCCCTCATCCACCAAAGAATTTAAGCCATGCTCAATTAGCCAATCCGCTTGCCGAGAAACACTGGTTGGCTCAGCGATCATTACCAGTTGGTCGATCATCACATGACTCGTTATGTCTTGCTCGCCAGGCCGGCTTAGATAGTGCCCACCAAGTTCGTGCTGACGATATGTTCTGAGCCAATCACGCCACGGCTTCGTTAAAGCAACTTCAGTTGTCAAGCAGTAATCAAAAATAATTAACGAGCCATGTTCAAGTATTTGCAAACTTGAAGCCAGCCATTTTTGTGCCTGTTGTTGCACTGGCAATCGTGTGCCTAGCGGCGGATTTTGTGGCAACCATTCTGGAAGATCATCGACCGTGTGCAGGACTTCTAAAAACTTTCCGTCTTGCTCAATAACAAATGCTTCTTGCCATTGGCTGTCAAACACAAACAATCTGAATGGTAAATTATCCAAAAGTTCGTTGGCGATAATCATGCCCACGAAAGGTTCGGTTGGCATCTGAGCTTGAGAGATCACCTCTATTGGATGCAAATTACGTTGTGCCAAACTTGTTTCAACTGCAACATACGAAATGGCGTGGCGGCATTTGAGATTTGCCTTGAGTACGCTACGCGCCAGTGTGCCTGGACCAGCACCGACCTCGACGATCGTAAATTTTTCTGGGCTACCTAATTCGTACCATCTTGAGTCGATGGCCTGCGCGATAACTGCCCCAAACAACGGTCCGACTTCTGGGCTTGTTATGAAATCGCCGCGTCGACCTGCTTTACCAATTGTGTTATAGAAACCATTTTCGGAATAGAGCGATAGCTCCATGAATTTTTCAAACGAAATAGCACTAGTCGCTGCACTAGTAACCTGACTAGTCATCGCCACTGCAATAGCAGCAGAAATTTGATTAGCGGCTGATGGCACCGGCGATTTCGGCAAGGTCAGCGAAATGCAAACCAATTCCAGGTAGTACTCCGAAAATCAAAGTTGCAGCGCTTGTAATCGCCAGGGCAATAACAAGAGAACCTGGTGTCTTAATTGGCGTCGAGTCGCCATCGGGCACTGGCCGCATCCATATTTCGCGCATCACGTTGCCGTAATATCCAAATGCAATCACCGAGTTGACCGCGCCAACTAAAGCCAGGGTGTAACCCCACGAAGACTGTGACTGCACAAGCGATTGAAAGGCAACGAATTTTGCAATCCACCCACCTAGTGGCGGAATTCCTGCGAGTGACGCCATGAATAATGTCATCAATACACCGAGTGCAGGAGCGTATGAAAATAAACCTCCGAAACTTGAAATCTCACCACTTCGTGTTTTGCGCGACACCGACAAAATCACTGCAAAGACTCCGAGGTTAGTTGCAGCGTAAATAATCATGTACAGCACAACTGAACGCAATGCCGATTCGCCAGAACCAGGCATTCCAGCAACTGCCAGTGGCATCAACACGAAACCACCCTGACTAATTGACGAGTAAGCGATCATTCGCACGATGTTGTGTTGTTTGAGTGCAAGCACGTTGCCGACTGTCATAGTGAGTGCCGATAACACCCAAATAAATGGTTGCCATACATCTTGCGCCAGCGGAAAAGCCGTGTAGATCAAAACGACTAACGCCACGAAACCGGCAGCTTTTGATGCAACTGATAAAAACGCGGTAACTGGTGTTGGTGCACCTTCGTATGTGTCTGGCGCCCAAGTGTGAAACGGAACTGCTGATACTTTGAATGCGAAGCCGACGACGACGAAAACAACCGCCAGTGCATGAACTGCAGAAAATTCGCCGTCAACATTAATTTTTGAAGCAATGTCAACCAACAAAGTCGAATTAGTTACTCCGTAAAGTAGCGACATGCCATAAAGCATCACTGCGGATGCAAAAACTCCAAGCATGAAATATTTGACACCTGCCTCATTACTTCTTGCATCACGCTTGCGCCATGCCGCCAACATATATGCAGGGATTGAGAGAAACTCAAGTGCGACGAAAATACTTACGAGGTCGCGTGATGATGTCATCATTAGCATTCCGAGCAAACTTGTCAATAACAAAAACCAATATTCGCCTCGCCAGTATTCACCTTCTTCGACATGCGAACTCGATAACAGAACTACTACATATCCAGAGAGCAGAAATACGCCTTTCATCACAAGGCTGAAATTGTCGACAACATATCTTCCGTCGAACATTGAACGAACTTGAACGTCTGACAATCCGAGCGTGAGAACTGGGATCATTGCTGCAAGCAAAGTGAACGAAGAGATGGCCGACAATAGCCACTTTTTGCGATCATCAATGAACAGATCCAAAATCAACACAAGACAAAGCCCACCGGCTAAAACCAACTCAGGTGCCAGCCCGTGGTAGTCAATAGTCGGCGCAACCCACTGCGCAGCGAGGATGTTCAAATTTTGCAACTCAGCCCCCGAAAGCACTCAAAGTTACTTGCACTGCTGGGTCAAGCACTTTGAACAATAAATTTGGCACGATGCCTAATACGAGAATCGCAATTAACAACGGTGTCCACGCCACCCACTCGTAGACAGTCACGTCATGAAGTTCATCGTGATTTGAGTGACCGTCATGTGCAGCATTTTTCGGTGTGCCGAATGCGATGCGCTGATAGAGCCATAACAAATATGCTGCAGCGAGAACAGTTCCGAGTGCTGCAATCACCATAAATACTCGAAAGACTGACTCGTTTAATCCAGCAGCTGGGCTGTAGGCAGACAGAATCGCAGGAAACTCACCCCAGAAGCCGGCCAAGCCAGGTAACCCGAGTGAGGCCATCGTACAAAACCCGAAGATCCAACCTAGGTGAGGCATTTGAGTCAGCATTCCACCTAGTTTTGAAATTTCAAGAGTGTGATAGCGCTCTTTGACGCTTCCAGCGACGAAGAACAACATTCCGGTTATCAAACCGTGAGCAACCATTCCGAACATTGCTGCGTTGATTCCAAAACTTGTCAGTGTCGAGATACCGAGCATGACGAAACCCATGTGAGCAACAGATGAGAATGCAATTAATCGCTTCATATCTGTTTGCGCAAGACACCCGAGTGCACCATAGATGATTCCGATGACGGCGAGACCACCGATGTATGGCGCCCACTCGCGCGCAGCAATTGGCAAAATCGGTAGTGCAATTCGCACAAAACCGTATGTTCCTAATTTGAGCAAAATCGCCGCGAGAATAACTGAGCCCTGAGTTGGTGCTTGAGTGTGTGCGTCGGGCAGCCAAGTGTGAAATGGAAACATCGGTACTTTGACTGCAAAGCCGACAAACATCCCAGCAAAAATCCAGATTTGAACGTTCTTAGCGATACTGCCACCGTTCTCAATTAGGTAAGGGATGCTGAAACTCTCCGCACCTGTTTTGAAAAACAATGCCAAAAATGCGATCAGCATCAGCGCCGAGCCGAACATTGTGTAAAGGAAGAACTTGATTGATGCATATTGGCGTTGCTCGCCACCCCACACACCGATCATAAAAAACATCGGCAACAATACGAGTTCAAAGAACACGAAGAACAAAATCAAATCTTGGGCGATAAATGTTCCTGCCATACCAGTTTGTAGGACGAGCAAAAGTGAAAAGAAAGCCTTTGGCTTGCCGGGGCTCGGCACGTGATCGAGCGAATAAATCACAACCAACAAAGTGATGACCATGCTCAATAGATAAAGCGGAAGGCTGATGCCATCGACGCCAATAAAATACGAACTCTTAATTACTGAGATCCATTTTTCATTTGCAACGAATTGCATCTTTTCAGCCTGATTGAAATCAAACTTAAAAGCCGTATAAATACCAACTGCGAGCGTCGCAATTGACGTGACTAGTGCAACCAGTTTTACCGATTGGTCTTGGGCTTTTGGCATCAGCATCATCAATACGACGCCAACCATTGGCAGGAATGTGCCGACACTCAGCAACCAGTTGTTCTCCTGCAACATGTTCATATTTGTATTCTCCCTTTTCCGACTAGTTACGTATTAATAATGACGAGGACGAGTGCAGCAACTGCGGCTGCACTAAACAATAAAGCTCCATATTGACTCACTTTGCCTGATTGAGTTGGTTGTGCGGCGGTGCCGACTGACTTAGTGAAAGTTGCTGAGTTATTTACAGTGCCATCGACAACACGTTGATCAATATTTTTGTAAACCCAACCTGAGAGTTTTCTTGTTGAGTTTGCTAAACCATGCAGAATACCGTCCAAAATATTCTGGTTGAACCAGTACGCGGCGCTAGCAATTGGATACGCAATGCTCCGAACAATTACTTTTTCATAGAGGGCATCTAAATAGTATTTGTTGACCAAGAATTTGTGACCGAGTCCGAGTAACTTCACGCGCTGTGTGAGCCCAACAAGTCGGGGGTCACGCTTTGTAAATAATCTGGAACTAATCAACCACGAAACTGCGATACCTGCGAACACAATGACTAACGAGAGCGACGCCTTCGACCACATAAACGGTGCGTGATGCAATTCAGGCGCAAACTCGCTGTGGCGCGGCTCGACCCATAATTTCATTCGTTCCCAGCTTTCGCCAAATGGAGTGGCATTGAGAAAACCAGAACCAAGTGCGAGCACAGACAAAATCATCAACGGAACCGTGATCAACAAACCTGACTCGTGTGGTCCGTGAGCTTCGCCTGAATCGTGCGAATCATCTGCAACGTGTGTTGCGTGCGTGTCATGTGTTGCGTGCGTGTCATGTAAATCGTGTGAATCGTGAACCATTTGGCCAGCTGATGCCCCACGCGGTTCACCAAAGAAAGTCAAATAAGTTGCTCGCGTCATATACGCGGCTGTCATGAAAGCACCAATGAGACCGATAATCATGAAGTTCGTGTAGCCATTATGTCCAACATTGTCGATGATCTCGTCTTTAGAAAAGAAACCCGAGAATGGAAACACTCCACATAATGCAAGAGTTGAGATGATCCACGTAACAAACGTGATTGGCATAACTTTGCGCAATCCACCCATGTCGCGTTTCATATCAAACGAGTGATGAGATGCGCTATGACTAATTGAGCCAGCCCCTAAAAATAAACACGCCTTAAAAAATGCGTGCGTGAAAATATGAAACACTGCGGGCATCCATGCTCCAGCGCCAAGGCCGAGCATCATGTAACCAAGTTGCGAAACTGTTGAATATGCGAGGACGCGTTTAATATCATTTTGTACAAACGCGAGTGCCGCCGAAATCACAATTGTGATTGCGCCGATAACCATGATCAGGTTTCCGCCGCTACCGAGAATATCTAAACCAACAAAAAATACCGGATACAAACGGGCAACTAAATAAACGCCAGCCACGACCATCGTCGACGAATGTAATAGCGAACTAACCGGTGTTGGGCCAGCCATTGCGTCAGGCAACCAAGTGTGCAACGGAAACTGACCACTCTTGCCAATACACGCGATGAATAGCGCAACCGCAGCAATTGTGATCACGGTGCTATTCGGTTCACCCGAAAGTGCCCAAGCTGAGATTCCGCGAATTGAGAAACCTGAAACACCGAGATGCTCTTGTGTCCAGTCGTTAGCCGAGAAGTAAAGCATCGTTATACCAACAAGCAAGCCAGCGTCACCAGTGCGAACCGTGAAGAATGCTTTCAACGCCGCTTTGCTATTTGCGTCGTCTTCCCACCAGTGACCGATCAACATGAAACTGCACAAGCCCATGATTTCCCAGCCGAGTAAAAACAAAATCATGTTGTCGGCCAAAACCATCGTCAACATCCCACCAGAAAACAATGTCAGCGCTGCAAAAAAATGCGTATACCGGCGATCACCGCGGAGATATTCAAGCGAATAAATTTGCACGAGTGTCGAAATAAATGCAACGACTATTAAAACCAGAACCGAAAGCCCGTCGATGTGCTGGCCAATACCAAAATTGAAGCCACCACTTTGCCACCACGACCAAGATTTAATGACAGGTTCAACGAACTGCTCTTCTGTTGCACTATTTGTGCGTTGAATCCATTGATATCCGGCACCTGCAGCTAACACAAGAGACGAAAACATTGAAAGCACACCAAGTTCGCTGCCTTTCATTGGCAGGCGCTTGCCGACCAAAATGATCAACGCAAAAGCGATTGCCGGCACAACAGGGATTAGCCATGCGTGTTCAAGAAACCAGCCAGACATAAGCGGTGCAAGAACTTCGGACTCAGAGGCAAACAAGTTCATCCGCGCATCTCCGAAAGGTCATCGAGTGAAATTGTTTTCTTATTACGGTAAACGAGAAGAACAAGTCCAAGACCGACTCCGACTTCGGCTGCGGCCACCGCAATGATGTACAGAGCAAATACATGACCGTCTGTTGACCCGTTACGTAAAGCAAACGTCAACAGGTTGATGTTCACCGAATTTAAAATCAATTCAATTGCCATCAGCATCAATACGGCGTTTTTACGAGCGATAACGCCATAGACGCCAATACAGAATAAAATTGCAGCCAAAAATAAGAACTGATTGACAAACATCTGGTCAGTCCTTTCTCGCTAAAACGATCGCGCCTACGACTGCCGCCAAAAGCACAACCGAAAGTGCCCAAAATGGCAACAAGTATGGGCCAAAAATCTGATCGGAGATTTCTTGAGTAGATACAACTGTCGCAGTCTGAGGCAGTTTCTCATCGCCAAACGAACTGATGAGTGCCAAACCCATGGCGACGAACATTACTAATCCAACAGGAATACCGAGCTTTTTGTAACTGTTGTTTAAGTCAGACTCCGTGCCAATTCTGGCCCGGGTAAGCATTGTGCCGAAGAGAAACAACACCATCACTGCACCTATATATACGAGTACTTGAGTCACGGCCACAAACTCGGCTGCCAACAAAATGTACTGTGCGGCGGCGCCAGCGAGCACAACGACAAGCCAAAGTGCCGCATGCACGACATTATTTGTAGTTACCACACGTAAGGCAGCGACGATCATCACAATTGCAATAATCCAGAAGCCGATATTTTGTGCGATCACGATTTTTTAACTTTGCCTATTGCGTGTACTTTCATTTTTATTTCTTTTTCTTGTCTGCGCCAGCTTCAAGTTCTGGTGCTTCTGGGACAGTTTCCATCCACTCACTTAATTTTGACTTGTCGTGCAACAAATCTGAGATATTTGGCTCGGAGTATTCATACTCGGGGCTCCAGAACAACGCATCAAATGGGCAGACCTCAACACAAATTCCACAGTACATACACAACGCGTAGTCAATGTCGAAACGATCCAACAAATTAACTTGACGAGGTTTTCCACCTTCACGACGCGGTGGTGCGAGTTCTTTGTGAGCTTCAATATAGATGCACCAGTCTGGGCAAGAGCGCGAACACAACATGCATGAAGTGCAATTGTCTTGATGCAATGCGATAACACCGCGCGAGCGAATCGGCGGCGTTTCTTTTTCGTGCGGATACTGCACAGTGTTTGAACCATTGACAGTTGTCTTAAACAACGTGCCGAGAGTAACGCCGAGTCCTTTAACAAGTCCTGGAACTTTTGCCATTTAGAACACCACCTTTAAAATTGCTGTAACCATAATGTTGATAAGTGCAACTGGAATCAAGCCCTTCCACGCGAACCTTTGCAGTTGATCTTCGCGAAGTCGTGGGTAACTAAATCGAATCCACATGATGATGAACACAAGCAACATCATCTTCGTAAACATAATTAGCGGGCCGACAAAGTTCATCCAGTTGGCTACATCATCAACTGAAGTCCAACCAAACCAAGTGAACGGCACTCCCCAACCACCAAGAAACAAAACTGAAGCAATCATTGCAAAAACACCAGCGGTGGCGAATTCTCCGATAAAAAATATTAAGAAACGAAAACCCGAATATTCGGTCATGTAACCAGAAACAAGTTCGCTTTCAGCAATCGGCATGTCAAAAGGCGCTTGGGTAAGTTCTGCCTGAATTGCAATCATAAAAATAATGAAACCAAAAAATTGACTGATCACATAAGGATGCCCAATTGCGTCGATTCCAAACATTGAGCCAGTATTTTGTGCGACAACAATCTTCTGCAGGTTCATTGTGCCTGCTTGAATGACGACGCCCATCACTGCGAGCACCATCGGCAACTCGTAGGCGATTAACTGGCCAGCAGCACGCAATCCACCTAGCAAAGAATATTTATTGGCGCTTGACCAGCCGGCAATCAGAATTCCGAGAACTGAAATCGATGAAACTGCAAGTGCATAAAACACCCCTGTTTCAAAATCGGTGAACCATGCCTCAGGACCAAACGGAACTACTACGACGAGCAAAAACGTACTGACCAAAACAATAACTGGCGCCATTTTAAAAATTCGAGCATCGGCGCGGTCTGGCACGATGTCTTCTTTTTGTAACCATTTACCAACTTCAGCGAAGAGTTGCATCGAACCATACGGGCCGGCTTCCATTGGCCCGAGTCGACTTTGCATAAATGACATCATCTTGAATAAAAAGACGTAAACAATTGTTCCCGCTGGAAGCAACACAGCAACCAATCCGCCAAGAACGCGCAATAACGACTGCCCCCAGTATGGGACTTCAGCCAACAATGCGATCATCGGTCAATGTCTCCGAGAATGAAATATAGAGAAGCGAGAATTGTTACGATGTCTGGAACATAAACACCGCGCAACAACCACGGCGTGATCGAAATATTATTGAAACTTGCTGAGCGAATTTTTACTCTGAACGGACCAAGATCACCGCGCGAGACGACGTAGTATCCCATTTCGCCGAGTGGGTTTTCTGTTGAAACCCAGGCTTCGCCTTCAGGAACTTTGATAATCTTCGGAACTTTCGCCATCACTGGTCCTGACGGAATAGCACCAAGAAGTTGATCTACGATTTTTGTTGATTCGCGAGTTTCTTGAAGACGAACCCAACATCGAGCGAAACTGTCACCGTCTGGATGTGTCCACACCTTCCAGTCGGCTTTGTCCCAGACCATCGGCAAAGTTTGGTCGCGCCGCAAATCCCAATCAACTCCACTTGCTCGCAAATTCGCGCCTGACAAACCATATTGCAGTGCGACATCGCGAGGGATAACACCAATGCCTCGAGTTCGCGACTGGAAGATTTCATTACCAAACAACAGGTCTTCGATTTGGTCACAGAAACTGCGCAATTTTTTCATTACTGCACGAGTTTCATCAATCCATCCAGCAGGTAGATCATCTTTTAGTCCACCGATTCGATCAAAGTTTGGATGAAACCGACCTCCAGTGGCCGATTCAATCAAATTCAAAACGTATTCACGATCGCGAAACGCTAAAAACACTGGTGTAATCGCGCCAAGTTGTACACCAAGGTCACCTAGAAATAGTGAGACGTTGGCGATGCGCGAAAGTTCAAACAAAATGGTCCGGATATATTGCGCGCGCGTAGGCGCTTCGACGCCCATTAGTTTTTCTGCAGCCAAAATAAACGGGACTTCGTTCGCGAAGCTTCCAAGCCAGTCAATGCGATTTACAAGCGTGGTTACTTGAGGAAATGTTCGAACTTCGGTAAGTTTTTCGTAACCGCGATGCATGTATCCGCATGCCGGCTCGGCCCAAACAACTTGCTCGCCGTCTAGACGGGCGATGATTCGCAAAGTACCGTGTGTTGCAGGGTGCTGTGGACCAATATTTAAAGTCATTCCCTCGGTTTCAAGTTCGAGATTCAACCTGGCGTCAGCGGCTTGTGATGCAATGTATGAAAGTTGTTGTCGATCACCAAGCATTGTCATGAGGCATCACTGTCTTTTGATTGGGCTGAGGCTTTTACTTCGGCTGAATCTTCTTCATCGCCACCTGGCAGTGGCTCGACATCAACGATCCCTGGCCAAGGTTTGACCATTCGTGCCAATAACGGGAAGTCTTTGCGTAGTGGATGTCCTTCAAAGTCAACTGGTAGATACATATTTCGTAAATCATTATGTCCGACGAAATCGATACCGAACATCTCGTGAGTTTCTCGCTCGTGCCAATTTGCCCCGGCAAAAATCGTAATCAACGACTCAACTGATGGTGACGAGTCAGCGACATCAACTTTTACAGTGATGCCCAAATGTGTTTTTGAATTTACCAATCGGATAAAAACTTGCATCCGAGTATCGCCCCCGGCGTACCCAGAGCGAATAGTCGTATCGCGTACTGGCGCTGGCTCGGTTGGATCATCTTCTCCCCGACCGTACGGGGACGGCATCCAATCAATCGCTGACAAAAAACCAAAATAGTCAAACGAGTGATGATCACGAAGTTTTTGCACACTGCCTAGCCACGAATCTGTGCGCACGCGAATCCATAAATCGTCGCCAGGTTTAAGATGCGAATCAACAAATGCGTCGCCAAGAGAGAGCTCGATTGCCTCAAGCATTTGCTCACGCTCAAGATCGACAACTGGTGTCGTAGTTTCGCTACTGGACGACAACTGTCTCACCTCGCCGTTCGGCGATTTCGGCGGCATCTACAGATGCGTCCATTGATTTTGTTCCTTCGCCACGCCATCTTGCGCCCATGTCTTCGTTCTTGATGCGTTGTTGCAACAACACAATGCCCTCAAGAAGTGCTTCTGGTCGCGGGGGGCAACCAGGAACGTAAACATCAACAGGAATAATTTGGTCGACTCCTTTTGTGACCGAGTAACTATCCCAATATGGGCCACCACAATTTGCACAGCTACCCATGCTGATTACATATTTTGGCTCAGGCATCTGTTCGTAGAGTCGACGAATTACAGGCGCCATCTTGTCAGTTACTGTTCCTGAAATTACAACTAAATCTGCTTGGCGCGGACTAGCTGGCAATGGAATAACACCAAGACGCATCACGTCATAACGCGGTGATCCGAATGCGGCGCCCATTTCAATTGCGCAACAAGCAAGACCCCACTGATAAACCCACAACGAGTACGACCGACCAAGATTAAATAGCGTCGTCAATGGTTTTGGTAAACGACCCCTATCGACTAAACCCATCGCAACACACCTTTTCGCCAGGCGTAAATTAATCCAAGTAACAAAATAAAAACGAATGCTCCCATCTCAATTAACCCAAATGCACCGTATCGCTCAAGTTGTGTTGCCCACGGGAAAATAAAAACGGCTTCGACATCAAATACAACAAACAGCAACGCGAAGATGTAATAGCGAACTTGACTTTGCGACCAACCGTGACCAACTGGATCAACACCGCTTTCGTAAGTCAACATCTTTTCTTTGTTCGGGCGATTCGGACGAAGCAGGGACGAGATCCAGAGAAGTAAACCGGCGATTGCGACCGCAGCCCCACCGAACCAAACAACGTTCAAATAGGACCGAATAAAGATTGACATGCCCCTTAAAACTAGTCTGCAAAATGCTTGTTGCTTTAACTCGCTACCACTTTGATCGCTTGTGAAAGATCAATAGATAATCAATAAATAGCGGGGATCAACTAGCTAACTAATTTGATACCTCACGAGCGGAACTTTCGATGAACCAGTCAACTAATCGCGCGGCTGCAGGTGCACTACTTTGAATTTCAAAAAACGTCTGATCGATTAGTTCGTTAACAGTTACGCCTAGTTTGGCTAATTCTGCTTCACCAGATTCGCCGGCCCAACGCCGCACGATCGCCTCGGTTACTTCAGGATGAAACTGCGTCGCAAACGAACGGCCTTTGCGGATTGCCTGAGGACCAGCCGGACTTGTGGCAAGCACTTCAACATCTGTTGTTGGGGTAAAAGTGTCATAATGCCACTGCAACCAGGTGCCACCGATTACTTCATACGGGGCTTTCGCATCAACTTGATGCCATCCGACTTCGTGTTGTATTGCGTGTTGAACGGTGCCGCCGAAAGCCTTGGCCATTATCTGAGCGCCGTAGCAAATACCGAATATTGGGATCCCGCGACGGTGAGCTTCAAGAATCAATTCGCACTCAGCACGAACATTTTTCTCAATATCTGTCCAATAAACCGACCACCAGCTTCCTAATAAAACAACTAAGTCTGCGCCATCTAACGCTGGCCACTGGTCTGGATGTTCTCGCTCGCAATGATCAAAAACACTGCCGTGGTCTTTGAACCGCTCCCCAACGAAACCTTGCTCAGCAAACCGTTGGCCAATGCAACCAGGGTCGGCATCATTGGCGTTTGCAACAAGTAGTGACCGCATAACTAAATATCTATCAACTACCGAGTTGATCATTGTCAGTAGAAAATGGTTCGACCCAAAGTTCGACAGATACCAAGTTGATTGATTCTTCATATTTCAGATTGGCTAATGGAAATTTAGGTTGATAAAGGTTAATCAATTTTTCAGCAGACTCATCATCGCGAAGAAGACGCACAAAAAAAACTAACTCACTTGTTCCAGAATCAAAATCTGGTGTGTAAACAACAACTGGATATACCTCAGATTTACCTGAATCGGCGTTGGTCGCAACGATTAATGCCTTTGATCCACCAACGTAAATATCATCCCAACGATCAAATAAGTCGCCTTGGTGAGAGAAATACATTTGTTCATCTGAACCGACTTTTGTCAACGTGCTGAAACTCGATAGATCACTCATGAACATCTGAAATATTCCGTTAACCGTATAATCAATGCCCACGACACCAGCAGTCAGGGAGATTTTAATTTCTGAAGAACTCGAATTTTTTTGCTGACCATCAAAAAGTTTCTTAATGTCGCTCACTCGCCAATAGCCAACTGAGGTTTGAGTTTGACTGGTTGGATTGTCAAAGTTTTTTTCGGCCCAGAAGATAGCGCCACTAATTACCGCTACTAACGAAATCGCACTTGCGACCCAAATCCGTTTCATGCGGCTGCTCGATCGGAATTAGTCATCAACAGCACGATAAAAAGTGCGGTGCTAAAAGCGACAGAACCAATCATCCAGATTGACAGTGGTGAAGGCCCATGTGTCCACCACCACTGCGCACCTTTGTTCAAATTCCAGCCAGAGATATTTGTGCCGGTGACATATCTTCTAATTGATTGGTGCAGAGATAATGATTGTCCTAGTGAAATAGTCAGAAATATTGTTAGCAGCGATGATTTTGAGAATTTGAAATTTGTCAATCTGCGACTGGTAAAAGCGCTTGCGCTAAACGTGGCCAGCGAAACTAAATAGATCGCCATGATGTAACGACTCGCCATACCAATCGCGCCCACTGAAAACCAGTACGGTAAAAAAAACAATAAACTTGCCCCGAACCCCGAACTAATTTTCACTTTCAGCGGGACAAATCTGGCAGTAATCACAATAAAAGTTACGAAACCGACGCTCATCAAAATTAGGACAACTGGTGTTGGCGCAAAATCGGCAGAGCCTAGTTGAATCGATCCGCCAAGAAACCCAAGAAACGCTTGTGGCGAATCATTTGAAAACGAAAAAAAAGATCCACCCAGAATAAAATTAATCACACTCCAGGGATATAACGAAAACACTTTGAGGTGGATATACAACAACCCAGGAGCAGCAAGAAAACCTAACCTAAGCAGTTTCGCCCGATCAATCTTTAACGAGCGATCTGTCTCTCTAATATTAAATCCTGATACGAGTCCTAACGTTACGCAAATCGCCAACATAATATTTATGTCGGCTCTTACGTTTCGAGTCAACAGCACTGCCATGAGAAAACCAATTACAGCAATAACTCGATGACTTCTTTTCGATGAAATGAAAAAGTTCATTACGCAAATGCCTGCCGATACGACTCCGACGATTGCCCAACTGCTTGGATTAGTTGACGGAATTATGAACAAACCCACCGGCACCATGCCGACAAATAGCGCAAGAAGTACAGCCCATTTACGTTCTGCAGATGAATAGATCGCAAAACTAATCAATGCAAAAAAAATTAAAATCTGCAAAAATCTCATAGTCAAGATTGATCCATTGACATTTGGTGAAACGAAAAACCCATTTGTCTTATAAAAATTACTAGCTATGGTAGATGTATTAAATCGTTTAGATGATTCAAGTTTCGTTACAGCCTCGGCGTCTAGACCGCGAATACAACTTGCGCTGATTTTGCTATCCCCGGCATAACAAAAGATTGTTCTTGGCCCGCCGTTTCGATGAAGCTGCAATGGGATCTTGGCTTCGTAAATCGAAGTACTTTTTTCGCAAAACTGCATGCGATACCCGCGCGCGCACCAGATTGACGAAAGATGATATTCGTCATCTGGGCCAGAGCCTGGAGGACTCGACAGAGCCCACGAACCCAGCGTGATCATTGCGCCCAATACGACAAGAAGACCTAAAACAAGTGATTTAAGTTTCTTAATACGAAACTCTGACACACGCGATTGCACGCACTAAGTATATGGAATATCCATCAGTCGCTAGTTATCTGTTAGTACCTATACGGCTAAGATCTTTGGCGATCCAACATGAAAAAACTAGATGTTCGTCGACCTGACGCGACAATTTATCAAACGAACCAGCCAATTGTTTTTCAAGCGTCTGCGAATATTCTGATGCTGCTGACAAGTGCAGTTTTTTTTGCATTGTTGATTTCAGGAGTGCCACTAAAAGTTGCGGCAATTGCCCTTTTAATTGTCGTCCTGCAGATACTTGCTGGTGGATCGTTTCTAACAATGTTCGTTTACAAATCTCACCTCACATGGAAAGAATTCTGCGGAGTTGGACTTGCTATCGGAAGTCTTCTCACATTTGGCTTCGATCAAATATTTCGAAATACTGCTATTTCTGGTTTTGCTTGGACACTCCCAATCTTGTTTTTGCCATTGTCGATCTGGAGATCTCGGCTAAAGATAGACGTAACGATTGCGCGAAATGACTTAACCGTCACAGAGTTAGCAGCAATTTCGGCAACGGTATTGTTAATTCTTTCCCCAGAATGGTTCTGGCCGCTTCCATTGGCGCTTATGTTGATCGCGATCGTTGTTTGGCGAGAGATCCCAAGGTGGCGAAAACAATCAGCGATAATCGCCGCATGCCTAATTCCTATTTCGATTCTTTCAATACTCAAACGACCGATTGGTTGGTGGATTGAAGACAGCGATGTTGCTTTATACGAAGCGATCTCTCGAACACTAGGTAATTGGGGTTTTCGAGACAACATAAACGGAGCTGGCACTTCAACTAACTATCACTGGTTTGCCTACGCGTGGTCAGGGTTGATTGACAGGGTAAGTGGATCCCCGGAATGGGTTTCAAACACGCGAACTATCCCATTATTGATCACAGTCGGAACCGTTTTAATAATCTGGGCGATTCTCGAACGGTTGTCACATACACGGATGATTATAATTTTTTCGCTTTTTGCCATCGGTGGATTCGACACAGTTCAAACTTGGGGCAGAGGTTTTAAACTCGGAATCATTGCAAGCCCAAGCCAGATGTACGGGCTACTACTACTGTTGGCTTTTCTGTACGTCTTTATTTTGGATATAAACAATTATCTTAAAAAACCTCTGCCACTATTTTTTCTACTCGCGTTTGGAGTTATCGGGTCAAAAGTTGCTCACGGAGCAGTTCTCGCTGGAGCAGTTGGATTTTTTTGGCTTGCAAATTTTGTTAAAGATAAAAAATTTAATTGGCACCAAACTTGGCTTACTGCTACCACTATCTTGGGCATAGCTACTGGGTTTTATTTTGTTATCAACGGTGGCGGTGGAAGTTCGCGTGGAATATTGTTTGATCAATTTGGGTTTGTTGATGGAATAACCGGAGATTTTCGGCCTTTTGGACTCCCGATCCAGTGGCTAGCGGGTCTCACATTTTTATTTGGTTTTCTTGGCTTTCAGCTTGTCGGTTTAGTTGCACTCTGTACTTTTGCTACTAGTAGTCAGCAGAAGCAGGTACAATTTTTCGCTATTGGCATCGCGATAGCCGGCTTGCTCGCGGCAATGTTTCTTTCTGGTGAGTTCGCAGTCGAACTATTTTTCACCCATGCCGCTTCAAGTATTTTAGTAGTGTTGATAATTCCGATTGCTCTGAATCGTATTACTAGTAATGACTTCAAATATCCGCGATCTATCTTGAGCATTACTATTTTCGTCGGACTCGGGTCGGCAATTTTCGCTAACTTGATGCCAAATCTTGATTCAGGTTCTCTCACTGCTATTGCACTACGAACTACGCCATCGCTCGTTGGTCTACTTCCCTTGCTTAGCGCACTTGCGTGCGCTCTTTATCTGAAAAAAAATAATTTTGAAGGTCAATTTAAAGATCAGTCAGAAGTTTCGTTCTTCAAAAAAATTACTACGTTAACTCTCGTTGGTCTGCTTGCAATGTCTGTTGGGTTTTTTTCAATCAACTACGAAAAGAACATCCGACAAGAATATCCCGAATCAGATAGAAACTTTGCTTCACGAATTGGACTAGATAGACCAGATTTACAAAGTGCTTCAAACTGGATCTCGACAAATACCAAGACATCAGCAATTTTTGCGACGAATGACTTATGTGGTCAGGTCTCCAAATCTTGTAACAAAGATACAAATTGGGACGCACTACTTGACTTCAGCATGAAATGTACTCAGTTCGCAGTCTTGCGAACTGATAAATGCAATGCCGGTGGATATGCGTTACTGACGGCAATAGTGCATAGAAGATTTCTGGCGGGCAATTACTATGTCGGCATCAGCGATGGATCTGCAATTAAGCCATGGGTTGTCAAACGAGTTATGGATTCGGTCAATTTCGCAAAGTTGCCAAGTAACGAAACACTTACCGCATTGAAAGATTCAAATGTGGGTTGGTATTTACTTAGACGAGAACTTACATCAGACAAAAACTGGGCGAAGTTCGGCAATATTCGCTACTCAAATTCTTCTTACTTTGTTATTGAGTTGAGTTGAGAGAATTTGTCATTCTGCTAATTTGTTGTTGTGACAACACAATCCAAATTAGTTATTAAGTTTTCTCTATGAAATTTCGGTCTGTGGCGAGAGTTACTTTTCCATTTTTTTCTATTGCGCTAGTTATCAGCACTTTGTTGATTCTTTCAGATGTAAGCCTGCTCACAAGTCTTAGAACAAGCCTCGTAATTATCTCAATTTCGACAACAGGTTTAATCGTGTGGCTGTTGGTGATGCGGGAAGATCGGAAGATTTTATTTCCAGAATCTATCGGCATGGGGTTGGCTATCGGGTTTATTTTATGTGCCGGGTTCCAACTTGCGCTACGGCCATACGGGTTTAATATTTTTGGTGGATTAATCCCCGTGATAATCGCTCACTCCTCACTGTTATTTAAAAGCGTTCGTAAACTGATTAGCTATCAACGGTTAAGTTTTTCGGTAAACGAAACATCCGCTGTAATATTCACAATATTTTTCGGACTTTACTTAAATGCGCCTCTACTTTTAGTACCTGCGGCGATTTTTGCATATGTTGCTTTTAGACGCAAAGTATCGATGCGTGAAAAATTCAGTCGATGGTACACACAAATCAACTACTTTATTATTTGGCTAGCTGTAGTGCTTGGCTTCGTTTTGATTGCATTAACAACCGCTGTAGCGGCCCCGTACATCTTTGGTGATAGCTCAGAGTCAATTCCTCGTGAAGCGTGGTCAAACTCATTAGTTACGTGGGGCCCAAACGAGAACATTCCGCTATTTGGCCATCCACTTAGATACCACTGGTTCTCGTTTGCGGTCTTTGGTTTAATTACGCGTCTCTCAGGACTTGCGCCAATGGTGCTTTTCAATAGTGGTCTGTCAGGAGTGCTGGATAGTTTGTGCGTTGGATCAATTATTTGGTCGCTAACTTACTATCTTTCAAAAAATCGTCGCACAGCATTACTTAGCGTTGTAATTCTCTACGGCACAGTTTCACTCAACCAGCCTTACGCGATACTTGCTGATTCAAGCCCAGACGCAACTTCGTGGCTGGTCTGGGTTGCTGCGTTCGGGTTTGCCCTAGCAATACATTCCAAATTTTCATTAAAGTTCGCGCCACTAGTCTTTTCGTTAATAGGTGTGGCAGCAATCCTCTCTAACGGTCCACACGGCGCGGTGCTACTTGTTGGATTATCTGCTTGGTTAATCGGACGCTGGCTACAACGCCGAAGAACTTTCGACCAAGCATTAAAATCAGACTTGGTAGTTGTTTCAACAACGTCTGCAACGATGCTTCTTGCTTACTTTTTTTTCCTCACCCCGTCTGATTACTCGGCATCGACAATCGACTTCTCTCTCAGGTTTTTGAAATCATGGCCAGGGGTCTTATTCGTTATAACAATTTTTGGTGCCCGATTTGTTGCACTGCCAATGTTGCATAAAATTATTGAAAAACCTTTGTACTGGTTCTACTATGGCATTTCTTTAAGCGGACTAGCTGCATTCTTCGTCTACCGAAACTCAATTTGGAATCTTGCAAATTACTTCATATTTCCAGGATTAGTTCTAATGCCGATTCCAATTGCGATACTTTTTACGACTAGTTGGACGAATTCTCAAACATCAAAAAATTATCGCCGGGTAGTTGCATCAGCATTTTTTATATTTGGCGCCATGCTTCACGTCTTAACAACCGCAATCAACTGGAAACACGAAACAAGGCTGAATGCACTATCACTCAGCGAATACTTTGTAGTTCTTCCACTGATTACAATTTGCATCTTGGCTGTACTGTCGGTGTACAACTTTAGACATTCGAGCCACAACGCAAAAACTAAAAACTATGGCTTTCGGAAATCCTTCAACGCAATCTTCATTATCGCCACAGTTTTTTGCAGTCTGGGTGTGGGTCTGGGTTATTCGGTACGAACTCATGTCCGCGATCTTGTTGATCTAACAATTGGCAGAGATCATGGAGGGCCAGCCAAGCCAACAACTAGTTACCCTTTTAGAGATGCAATGCTCTGGTTGCAACATAACTCAAATCAGGATGACCTAGTTGCAACAAACTTCATTGCCGGTGGCGAAATCAGAGATTTCTTTACTACCGCGGCTTTTCCAAGTTCTAACCTAGCGATTTCGGCAATAAGCAGACGGCGAGTGCTCGTTGAAGGCGACTCATGGGGAAACGTTGGTCTTGTATTCACCAAAGTGAGTCGCGTACCACTACCAATTGTAGGAGAGGGAATATTCACTCTTCAAAACATCGCACCTACATGGCTCAACGAACGAATTCGAATGAGCCATCAGTTTGGTTGGCGACCTAATTCA
>ERZ889217.615-NODE-615-length-20815-cov-18.045954_pt1 | contig 20815 bp, 20 predicted proteins | sample MGYA00521098_ERZ889217 | MGnify/ENA primary metagenome ERZ889217 (study PRJEB32303, sample SAMEA104408613) | aquatic metagenome | biome: Brackish water; feature: Pelagic; material: water | place: Baltic Sea | collected 2014-06-10T22:04:00 | depth 2,362 m ... | reverse complement strand
ACGGCTCGCGCCATGGGGGATCTCAGCCGGCGAAACATCTCCTTCAGTGTGCCAAGGCCCGCCGGGGCTCGGCTTCACAGGCGGACCCATGACTTGAAAATTAATACCCCAGGGGGTATGCTGAATAAGTCGAAAGGAATCGCTTATGAGCACAATTGAACTCACCACCAAAAATTTTGAGGCCGCAGTTACAAAAAATGGCATCACCATTGTGGATTTTTGGGCATCTTGGTGTGGGCCGTGCCGGATGTTTGCGCCGATCTTCGAGCAAGCCGCAACCCAACACACCAATATCACCTTTGCAAAAGTTGATACCGAGCAAGAACAGCAGCTCGCTGCAGAGCTCAATATTTCCTCAATCCCTACGTTGATGGCATTTCGTGATGGAGTCATGGTCTTTCGTCAGCCAGGTGCTATGCCGGCGCACGCGCTAGAGCAGTTGATAAAGGGTGTGGAAGGCCTCGATATGGACGAAGTCCGTCGCGAGATTGCATCAGCAGCGAACGCTCAGGCGCCAGCTAATGGCTAAATCACAATCCACTCGCACTTCGGCGACCACGCGGAAGAAGTCTTCAACTCAAGACTCGGTGCTGGCATCGCGCACCCGTTTGCGCCGCGCATCGGGTCAGCTCACCGCAGTTATTCGCATGATTGATGAAGGCAAGTCGTGCGACCAAATCATCACTCAGTTGGCTGCAGTGAACAAGGCGATTAACGCCGCAGCATTCACCATCATCGCTGCGAATCTCGAAGAATGTCTCACCAGTCGTTCGCGCGACAACAAATACACCGCCGAACAACTACAAAAACTCTTCCTCACACTCAACTAATACATCAAAGGAGAAATCATCATGTGTTCACGCGTTACTTGCAATGACTGCAACAAACCCACGTGGGCCGGCTGCGGCCGCCACATTGAGCAGGCCCTGGCTGGGGTTCCTCATGACAAGCGCTGCAAGTGTGGCGAGGGCAGCGCTACTACCGCACGTCGCGGCCTGTTTTCACGCCTTCTGGGTAGGTAGGCATTCTCGTTGGGGCGTAGTATTCACTTCTTGTGAAGCGGCCCTATCGCATTGTTGTTGCCAAGCCAGGTCTCGACGGCCACGATCGGGGCGCAAAGACCATTTCGCGAGCCCTGCGCGACCACGGCTTTGAAGTCATCTACACCGGGCTGCATCAGACGCCCGAACAAATCGCCGAAACCGCGCTGCAAGAAGATGTAGATGGGGTTGGCTTGTCGTTGTTGTCTGGCGCGCACCTCACCTTGTTTCCCCGTGTGATGGACGAATTGCGTGCTCGCGACATGGACCACGTGTTGATTTTCGGTGGCGGGGTCATCCCCGATGCAGATGCAGCAGCCTTAAAGCAGCAAGGGGTAAGTGAAATTTTCGGGCCAGGTTCATCGTTGAAGACGATTGCTGAATGGCTCGAAGTAGCGCTCGACAACCGAGAGAAAGCGACAACATAGTGGACCTCTTTGAATATCAGGGCAAGCAGTATTTCGCCAAGTTTGGCATCCCCGTGTCGGCAGGCGATGTTGCACACACAGTCGACGAAGCCACTGCAATTGCCGAGCGTGTTGGTTACCCCGTTGTGGTGAAAGCCCAAGTGCAAGTGGGCGGTCGCGGTAAAGCCGGTGGTATCAAATTGGCCAGTAGCAAGGCCGAAGTACAAACGCATGCCACAAACATTTTGGGCATGGATATCAAGGGCCACGTGGTGAAGCGTGTGTGGGTGGAGTGCGCATCTGACATCGCCGAGGAGTACTACGCGTCGTTCACGCTGGATCGTGCCGCCAAACAGCACTTGCTGATGTTGTCGGCGCAGGGCGGTGTGGAAATCGAAGACGTGGCTGCCAAAGACCCGACCGCAATCGTCAAACTGCACATCAACCCAATTGTCGGTATCGATACCGCAACAGCCAAGAAGGCAGCGGCCGACGCAAAGATTCCGGCTAAAGCGCAAGATGGCGTGGCCGCGATTTTGGTCAAGTTGTACGACTGCTTCACCCAAGGTGACTGTGACTTGGCTGAAATCAACCCGTTGATCTTGAAGCCCACCGGCGAAGTGCACGCACTCGATGCCAAAGTCAGTCTCGACGCCAACGCCCTGTTCCGTCATCCGGAGTGGCAGGAATATCGCGCCACAGAAGAACTTGACGATCGCGAACGCCTAGCGCGCGAAAAAGACCTGCAATACATCGGCCTCGATGGCACAGTCGGAATCATTGCCAACGGTGCTGGTCTCGCTATGAGCACGCTCGACGTGGTGAGCCAGGCTGGTGGCTCAGCAGCGAACTTTTTGGACATCGGCGGCGGGGCAAATGCCGAACTCATGACGGCGGCGCTTGAGGTCATCAACTTTGACACCAATGTCAAAAGTATTTTTATCAATATCTTCGGTGGCATCACCCGCGGTGACGAAGTTGCCAAGGGCATTGTCGAGGCCATGCGACGTGTAGAACTACGCGCACCGATCGTGATTCGTCTCGACGGCACCAACGCCGATGCGGGCCGCCAGATTCTGCTTGATGCGGGCATCCCAGCTAGCAAACTTGTTTCTAAGCCGACCATGCTCGAAGCAGCACGTGCGGCAGTCGACATCGCAAACGCAAAGGTGGCCTAGCCGTGGCAATTTTCGTCAACGAGCACACGAAAGTAATCGTGCAGGGCCTCACTGGTGGTCAAGGCAAGTTTCATGGTTTACGCAACCGCGCGTATGGCACCAACGTGGTGGGTGGCGTGACCCCAGGCAAAGGCGGACAAGACGTTGAAGGCATTCCCGTTTTCGACAGCGTCGCTGATGCCGTCAAGGCCACTGGTGCCGACGCATCGTTCGTGGCAGTGCCGCCCAAAGCGGCCCCTGCGGCAATCTTGGAGGCCGCCGCAGCCGGCGTGCGATTCATCGTCTGCATCACCGAAGGTGTGCCCGCTCAAGATGAAGCACGGGTCTATGCCACACTCAAGCGCGACTTTCCGAACACGCGACTGCTCGGCCCCAACTGCCCAGGCATCATCAGCCCAGGGCGCTGCAACATTGGCATTACCGCTGGCGAAATTGCCCAGGCACCAACCCCAGGTGGCAAGAACGTCGGCATCGTGTCGCGCTCCGGCACGCTCACATACCAGGCATTGTTCGAGTTGAAGCGACAAGGAATTGGTGTAACCACATGTGTTGGCATTGGTGGCGATCCTGTGCCGGGCACGTCGTTCGTGGATTGCTTGGCTGAGTTTCAAAACGACCCCGAGACCAGCGCCATTTTGATGATTGGCGAAATCGGCGGTTCGGCTGAGGAAGAGGCCGCTGAATTCATCAAGGCGCATGTCACCAAACCGATGAGTGCATACATCGCCGGCGTGACCGCACCGGCCGGCAAAAAAATGGGCCATGCAGGGGCAATCGTTTCGGGTGGCAAAGGCACGGCACAGGGCAAGATGGATGCATTGCGTGCCGCTGGCGTTCAGATTGGCGCCAACCCAACGGAAGCCGGGCAGTTAATGGCGCAGATTATCGCTTCGCTCAGTTAGCGCCTGCTACTTCCGTAGCATTTGATACCGATATGCGTGTCGACGAACTACTTGCGCGTGGTCAAACGTTTTCGTTCGAGTTTTTTCCACCCAAAACCGATGAGGCCCAAGCGCAACTCAACGACACCATCAACGAACTCACACCGTTGCAGCCCAATTTCTTTTCAGTTACCTATGGGGCACAGGGCGGTGAGCGCACTCGCACTCGCGACGTGGTGGTGGCGTTGGCCCGCAAGGGTTTGGTTCCGCCCGTGGCCCACCTCACTTGTGTGGGGCACACCCGCGAAGAAGTCAGTGCGTTGTTGGGGGAGTACAAAGCAGCAGGTGTCGAAAACATCCTTGCCTTGGGTGGCGATATTCCGGCTGACCCAACCCAAATAGGCCCGAGCGACTTTCGCTATGCCCAAGACTTGGTGGAATACGTGCGCGCCAACTTTGATATCTGCATCGGGGTTGCTGCACACCCCGAGGTGCATCCGCGGTCGGTGTCGCGCGAGTCGGATCGCCGACATCTGGCCGACAAACTTCGCCTTGCCGATTTTGCAATGACCCAATTCTTTTTCGATGTTGATCACTATCGGCGAATGATCGACGAGCTGGGTGCACTCGGCGTGCACAAGCCAGTGTTGCCTGGCGTGATGCCAGTGACCAACAAAGCCCAGATTGCGCGCATGGCGCAAATGTCGGGTAGCGAGCTTCCGCAGTGGCTCACAGATCGTTTGGCGCCGCTAGAAAGCCCGGCCGATATTCGCAAAGCAGGCGTAGAAATCGCCACGCAATTGTGTGCCGAGCTCATGGCGGCTGGCGCGCCAGGTTTGCACATCTACACCTTGAATCGATCCGTGGCTGCGCGTGAAATTGCGGTCAACTTGGGTCTCGGCCAAGCGTGAGTTCGGCCAAGGCGGAAAAACGCCCAAGCCTGCTCGGCTATCTGCCGGCTCTAGACGGTGTCCGCGCGCTTGCCGTTGGTGCCGTGATCGTGTATCACGCCAACAAGTCGTGGCTGGGTGGTGGCTTTCTTGGGGTTGAAGTCTTTTTTGTCATCAGCGGTTTTCTAATTACCTCGCTGCTTATTGCTGAATCTGAACGAGACGGCAGCATCAGCCTGAAGCAGTTTTGGCTGCGGCGGGCCAGGCGCTTGCTGCCGGCTTTGTGGTTGTTGCTGGTGGGTGTAGCGATCTATTGCTCGTTGTTCGAGCGCGCCACGCTGGGTAATTTGCGCGGCGACATCATCGCTGCGGTGCTTTATGGCTTCAATTGGTTTCAGATTTGGGTTGGAACCTCGTACTTCACTGCCTTTGATTTTGTGCCGCTGCGCCACTTGTGGTCGCTGGCGGTCGAAGAACAGTTCTATGTGATCTGGCCGTTGATGATGTTTGTCTTCACCCGATTCGCACGCCGCCGCATGCCAATCGTGGGGTTGTTGTTCATCGCTACAGCCGTTGCAATTGCCATTTTCGTAGCGTTCACCTATCGCACCGGGCCGATCGCCACCGTCAGCGAAACCCCGGAGCAGTACATGGCCTTTTTGGGCCAAGCCGTTTCACGCATCGATTTTCTCTTTTTGGGCACGTTTACCCGAGCAGGCGGCTTGTTTCTTGGTGCCGCACTCGCGGTGTTTTGGCGCCCGTGGCTGCTGCAGTCATCGCCAATTGGCACTCGCGGCAAGTTACTTGATGGCATCTCGCTGGCTGGGTTTGCAGGCTTGGCGATTTCGGCTGCAGTGTTTCGCGATGTCGTAGAAGTCACCGATGTCGGCACGACGGGGTACGACTTGTTGTTTCGTGGTGGGTTCTTGTTTGTCGGTGTGTGCAGCGTTGCGGTGATTGCTGCTGCAGTGCACCCAACGGCCACCGTCACCCATGCGTTGCTTGGCAACCGTGTGATGACCTATATCGGGCAGCGCTCATACGGTTTATATCTGTATCACTGGCCTGTTTTTCAGATGTATCGCCGCTTTGCCGGGCAGGGTTTGACGCCATACGAGTTCGTGTTGTTGTTGCTGTTGTCGTTGGCCTTGTGTGAACTGTCATTTCGTTATGTAGAAATTCCGGTTCGCGATGGCCGGTTTGGCGCCTGGTGGCGAGGTCGTCGAGCAGAGCGCCAACTTGGTGCACCAATTTCGCCAGCCGTACTGCGCCGTCGTGCCGGGCTGCTGGCGTTCGGTGCTGTTTTGCCGGCGTTTGCGCTGTTCAGCGTGGCAACGGCTGATGTGAGATTAAACGACATCAGCCAGAGCCTGGCCGACAGCGAATCGGCAGTAGTCAACGTGCTGGGCAATCAAACAACACCGACAACTTTGGCGCAGAATGACCCAGTAATCGTCACTGGTGGCGGCGTCACTGCAACCACAACGCTCGACGGCCAGCTCATTGATGTGCTGGCGATTGGCGACTCGGTCATGTTGGGTGCAGCCCGCGAATTGTCCTCCCGCGGTGCCACGGTGGATGCCCTCAAGAGTCGCCCCGTGCGACAGGCGCTGGAGATCGTGAATTATCTGAAGTCCACTCGTCGCTTGGGTTCGATTGTGGTGATTCATCTCGGCACCAATAACACCGCTACCGAAGCCGTCTTTGACGAAATCATGGCAACGCTGCGTGACACACCATTGGTGATGTTTCTAACCGTTCACGTGCCAAGCGAACGGCGACAAACCATCAACAATCAGCTGATCAACGCGTTGCCTGCCAAATACGCCAACGTGAAAGTGCTTGATTGGCACACGATTGTGGGCCAATACCCCGAGTATTTGTATTCAGATCAAACGCACTTGCGGCCGGTTGGTGCGCGCTTTTATGCCGACTTAATCATGCAGTCCGTTGGGCGGCTGTAGCCGCGTTCTCGCGCGGTCGCGATCAATCGTCTAGGGTTTGCCCCCGTGACAAGTCCAATTCGAGTCGCCGTTACCGGCGCCGCCGGCCAGATCGGCTACAGCCTGATTTTTCGTATCGCTTCGGGTGCCATGCTCGGCCCTACGACGCCAATCATTTTGCAGTTGCTGGAAATTACCCCAGCACTGGGTGCCTTGGGTGGCGTGAAGATGGAGCTCGACGATTGTGCGTTCCCGCTGCTGCAGGATGTCGTGCTCACTGATGATGCCAACATCGCCTTCGGAGACGCCGATGTGGCGTTGCTGGTTGGTGCGATGCCACGCAAAGACGGTATGGAGCGCAAAGATTTGCTGTCGGCAAACGGCGGCATCTTCAAGCCACAAGGTCAGGCCATCGGCAACAATGCCAAAAAAGATGTGAAGGTGTTGGTGGTGGGCAACCCGGCAAACACCAACGCGTTGATTGCCCTCAACAATGCGTCAGGCATCGACCCGCGTCAGTTCACCGCCATGACTCGACTTGACCACAATCGTGCCATTTCGCAGCTCGCAACTCGGGTGAACCGCCCCGTTGCCTCGGTAAAAAAGATGACCATCTGGGGCAACCACTCCACAACGCAGTATCCCGACCTGTCGTATTGCGAAGTTGACGGCAAGCCAGCCAAGTCGTTGGTCAACGACGACGCTTGGCTCGATGAGACCTACATTCCGACAGTGGCCAAGCGTGGTGCTGCGGTGATCAAAGCACGTGGCGCATCTTCGGCAGCCTCTGCGGCCAATGCTGCAATTGATCACGTGCGTTCATGGGCCCTGGGCACTGCACCAGGCGACTGGGTGAGCATGTCGGTGCCAAGCGATGGTTCGTACGGCGTGCCTGAAGGTTTGGTGTCGTCGTTTCCGTGCACTTGCGCCAATGGTTCATACAGCATCGTGCAGGGTTTGGCCATCGATGGCTACAGCCGCGCCAAGATTGACGCCTCGGTTGCCGAGTTGCAAGAAGAGCGCGAAGCGGTGCAGGCCCTCGGCCTGATTTAACTAAACGCAGTGCGCAGGCGCACGCGGGCGAATACCGCGTCGAGTGCGCCAAACAACGGTTGTGCGTCAATGAGTCGTTGATGGTCGCCCTGAAACCGCACGTGCCCATTGATGAATGCATCGGCAGCGTTGATGTTGCCCGTGGCCACCCCGACCGCCGTGGCATAAGTTTGCGTAAACACCACATCAGATGGTGCTGCACCTTTTTTGAAATGCACCGCACCGTCGCGGCAAACAAGGTGGTAAGTGACGTCACCGAACGGTGTGTCGGTTACTAACTGAGTAACCGACACCGAATGGTCGGCCGCCGCAACTTTGATTGTTGCGTCAGTAGCAATTTCTTGGGCAACAGCCGAGATCCACTCGTCGCTCAAATACTGCACGACGAGTGGATCAGTGGCGGTCATGCAACCTGAAAGCTCACTGTCTTGCGGCTAGAGCGCACAATTGATGCAACCAAGATGACCAGCGAGATGCCTGCAATTGTGTAGCGGGCACCGTCGTTGTCACGCAGGTTGATGATTGCGGGCAAGATCAACAACGACACGAGGTTCATCACTTTGATCAGTGGGTTGAGTGCTGGGCCAGCGGTGTCTTTGAACGGGTCGCCCACCGTGTCGCCGATGACGGCTGCTTTGTGAGCGTTCGAACCCTTACCACCGTGATGGCCGTCCTCGATGAACTTCTTTGCGTTGTCCCATGCACCACCAGCATTGCTGAGGTAGTTGGCCATGAGCTGACCGGTGAGGATTACTGCCGCCAAGAACGCACCCAGCGCGAAGTAGTTGATACCGAAACCAACGATGACTGGTGTCAACACTGCGAGCAAGGCAGGCGTCGTGAGCTCGCGCAACGAGGCAGCCGTGCAGATGTCGATAACCGGGCCGTAGTCAGGCTGTTTGGTGCCGGCCATGATGCCACCGTCAGCAAACTGCTTGCGCACTTCTTGTACAACGACACCGGCCGTGCGACCCACAGCGCGAATCGCGAGTGCCGAGAACATGAACGCAATCGACCCACCGATGAGCAGACCAATGAAGGTCTTCACATCTGCAACGTTGATTTGTGTTTCAGGTGCCAAGAAGATGAGGTCACCCTCGAGCAGTTTTCCTGCCGCATCTTTCAGTTGGAGTTCACCAGCGATGGTTTCGATGTAGGCAGCAAAGAGTGCCACAGCAGCAATGACCGCTGAACCAATTGCAAAGCCCTTGGTAACTGCTTTGGTGGTGTTGCCAACGGCGTCGAGGCTCACCAGAATCTTGCGTGATTCGCCCTCGAATTCGCCAGCCATTTCAGCAATACCAGCGGCATTGTCAGCCACTGGGCCGAAGGTGTCTTCTGAAACGATGACACCTGTTGTGGCCAACATACCCATGCCACACAACGCCACGAGATACAGCGACAGCAAGATATTGCCACCACCTAACCAGAGTGTGCCGCCGAGTGAAACAGCGATGCAGATGATGGCGTATACCGATGACTCAAGCCCAGATGCTGTACCCGACAACACCACGGTTGCAGGGCCAGTTTCGGCCGACTCGGCAATTTCTTTCACTGGGCCATATTCCGTACCAGTGAAATATTCCGTGAGACGGCTCAGCACTTGGGCCAAGACAAGACCAATCAATACAGCACCAAAGACGCGCCAGCCAATTCCTGAAACCAAGACTTCTTTCGTTCCAAATTTGGACAAAGTGCCTACAGCCGGGTTGCCGATGTAGTACGTCGACAAAATGAGTGTGCCGATCACAGTGATGATGCCAGCAGTCAAAAAGCCGCGGTTGATTGGCTTCAGTGCATTCATTTCGCCTTCTTTGGCCCGCACGGCGAACACGCCAGCAATTGAGGCGATTACGCCGATTGCACGCGCAGCCAATGGAAACACGAGGCCAAGTGCGGGGTTCAAACCAATCGAGTTGAACGCAGCAACACCGAGAATGATCGACGCCACGAGCGTGACTTCGTAACTTTCAAACAAGTCAGCAGCCATTCCAGCGCAGTCGCCCACGTTGTCGCCCACGTTGTCGGCGATAACGGCCGGGTTGCGTGGGTCGTCTTCGGGAATGCCGGCTTCAATTTTGCCCACCAAGTCGGCGCCAACGTCGGCAGCCTTCGTGAAGATGCCGCCACCGACGCGCAAAAACAACGCAATCAGTGAGCCACCGAAACCGAAACCCACGAGCATCGCCGATGACGTGTTTTGAAACAATGCAATGATGACCGTTGCGCCGAGCAAACCAAGACCAACGGTGAACATGCCAGCCACACCACCTGTGCGAAAGGCCACCCCGAGTGCTTCACGCATCGAGCCGCGGCGCGCTGCAGCAGCCGTGCGCACGTTGCCTCGTGTCGCAAGAGTCATGCCGATGTAACCCGTCAGCCCCGAGGCCACGCAACCCAGCAAGAAAGCCAGGGTGCGAAAGACGCCCGATGCAATGAAGCTCAGAGCCTCGGTGCCATCTTTTCGCTCAATCGACACCGATGTGACGAACACGATGATGGCCACGGGAATAAGAATCATCCCGATGGTGCGGAATTGACGCGTGAGATATGCCATCGCACCAACTTGAATCGCCGTGGCGATTTCCTTCATCTTTGGTGTGCCTTCGTCCTCTGCGAGAACAGACTTTGCCAGATAAAACCCCACGGCAATCGCCAGGAGTGATGCCGCGCCAGAGAGGGCGAGCACTAGCCATTCGCCGCCGCGCAGGGTGAAGTCCTGCCAGCCGCCTTCAGATGCCAAAAGAGTAATCACGTGATGGATGTCCTTACTAAGAGGGGGGTTGCCAGAGGGCAAACCCCAATTTATGGGCTCGCATGAGTGTAGAGAATTGTGAGCCGTGTGGGTGAATCACGATGATTTACCGTGAATCGGCCCGTATCGGCCGAAGGCGGTGGGCAACAAAAATCGGCTGGATGAGACGGGCTTCACCCGACAGATGCAGTGGTTGGGGGCGCTGGGGGGTCGCGTGAGAACTAGCGTTAAGCGGGGATACAACCCCACGTATGAGCACCACCACGCCCTCGCGCCAGCCCGTAACCGGAACTGCAGCAGCACCTCGCCCGCGGCGGCCATTGTTGCTTGATCTGTATGGCACCGCAGTAGGCAAAAAGTATGCAATGGCCATCTCGGGTATTGCACTCATGGGTTTTGTGCTCTTCCACATGATTGGCAACACCAAGATGTATCTCGGCGCAGTTGAGCTCAACGAGTACGCCGAGTTTTTGAAAAAGCTGTTGTACCCACTGGCACCCAAAGAGTCGGTGTTGTGGATTCTGCGTGCCGGTTTGCTCGGCATGCTGGCGCTGCATTTGCATGCAGCCTGGTCGCTCACCGTGTTGAATCGCCATGCTCGCTCGGTGCGTTATCAAAGTGCCCGCGATTATCAAGAAGCATCGCTAGCCAGTCGCTCGATGCGCTTGTCGGGCATCGTCGTGTTGCTGTTCATCGTCTGGCATTTGCTCGACCTCACTTTTGGTGTGGTCAATACGGTTGGTGCCGATGGCGAATTTGTGCGCAGCGAGGTGTATGCCAACGTGGTGCGCAGTTTCGAGCGTTGGCCCGTGGCGTTGTTCTATGTGGTGGCCAACTTGTTGCTCGGGCTACACCTCACCCACGGCGCTTGGAGCATTTTTCAGTCACTGGGTTGGAACAACCCTCGCTTCAACGCCTGGCGCACCGCATTCGCCCGTGGGTTTGCAGCCGTGGTGGTTATCGGGAATATCTCATTTCCAATCGCGGTCACCCTCGGAATAGTCAGCGTCTAAGGAAGGCACATTTATGACCATGTTGCAGGATCGCCCCACCGACACCAAGTTGATTTCAAAAGTTCCCGACGGCGCGCTGGCCGACAAGTGGGACAACTTCAAGGCCAATGCCAAGCTCGTCAACCCAAGCAACAAGCGCAAGTTCAAGATCATCGTGGTTGGCACTGGTCTGGCGGGTGCCTCTGCTGCGGCGTCGCTTGCCGAACTCGGCTATCGCGTCGACGCATTTACATTTCATGACTCCCCGCGCCGCGCCCACTCGATTGCTGCTCAGGGTGGCATCAACGCAGCCAAGAACTATCAAGGTGACGGCGACAGCGTTTCGCGACTTTTCAGTGACACCATCAAGGGTGGCGACTTCCGCTCACGCGAAGGCAATGTGTATCGCTTGGCGCAAGTGTCGGTCAACATCATCGACCAGATGGTTGCCCAAGGCGTGCCGTTTGCCCGTGAATATGGCGGTTTGCTCGACAACCGCAGTTTTGGTGGCGCGCAAGTTAGCCGCACCTTTTACGCCCGCGGTCAAACTGGTCAACAATTGCTGCTCGGTGCTTACCAACAGTTGTCGCGCCAGATTGGTTTGGGCGGTGTGCGACTCTTCAACCGTTGTGAGTTGGTCGACATTGTTGTCATCGATGGCCGCGCTGCGGGCATCGTCACGCGCGACTTGCTGACTGGCGAACTCACCAGCCACGCTGCACACGCAGTGGTGCTGGCCACCGGCGGCTACGGCAACGCTTATTACCTTTCCACCAATGCCATGAATTGCAACGTCACCGCAGCGTGGCGCGCTCACCAGCGCGGCGCATATTTTGCCAACCCGTGCTACACACAGATTCACCCCACGTGCATTCCGCAGGCCGACGAGACGCAGTCCAAACTCACGTTGATGAGCGAGTCGCTGCGCAACGATGGCCGGGTGTGGGTGCCCAAGAATTTTGATGAAACCCGCGCGGCCCACGAGATTCCAGAACAAGATCGCGATTACTTCCTCGAACGGCTCTACCCGGCGTACGGCAACCTGGCGCCGCGTGATATTTCTTCTCGTGCAGCCAAACGCTTGGTCGACAAAGGCCTCGGTGTGGGGCCACTAAAGAATGGCGTTTACCTCGACTTCGCCGATGCAATCGGGCGCCTCGGGCGCAATGTGGTTGAAGAGCGTTACGGCAACTTGTTTGAAATGTACGAGCGAATTGCTGGCGAGAACCCCTATGACCAGCCGATGCGTATTTACCCAGCGACGCACTACACCATGGGCGGGCTATGGGTGGATTACGAACTGCAAACAACGATTCCAGGTTTGTACGCCGCCGGCGAGGCCAACTTCTCTGACCACGGCACAAACCGCCTCGGTGCGAGCGCGCTCATGCAAGGTTTGGCCGACGGCTACTTCGTGTTGCCATACACCATTAGCAACGGTCTCGCACCGCTGTTGAACAAGACGGTGCCCGGCACCGACCACCCCGAGTTCAAGCGCGTTGAAACCGAAGCCAAGGCGCGGTTTCAGGGCTATCTCAATATCAAGGGCACACGTTCGCCGGATTACTTCCATCGCGAATTGGGCAAACTCATCTGGAACTATTGCGGCATGGAACGCGATCGCAATGGTCTCGAAAAAGCACTCACCGAAATTCCGGCGCTGTACAGCGAGTTCAAAACAGATCTCCGCGTTACCGGCACTGGTGAAGGCGTCAACCAGACACTTGAAAAAGCCGGTCGTGTGGATGACTTCTTCCAACTCGGCACGCTCATGTGCAAAGACGCGCTCACTCGTGAAGAGAGCGCTGGCGGCCATTTCCGCGTCGAGTATCAAACCGAAGAAGGTGAAGCCGTGCGCGACGACGAGAACTTCTGTCACGTAGCCGCGTGGGAGTGGACGGGTGACGAAAACAACGCAACGCGTCACGAAGAACAACTTTCGTTTGAATCGGTGCAGTTAGCCACGCGGAGCTACAAGTGACCCGCTCGGTAAAGAACCTCACGCTCAAGGTGTGGCGTCAAAACGGCCCCGAGGACAAAGGCCACTTTGAAACCCATGTCATCGACTCGATCACCGACGAAGCATCGTTCTTGGAAATGCTCGATGTGCTCAACGAGCGCCTCATCGACGAAAACAAAGAAGCCATCGTGTTTGACCATGACTGTCGCGAAGGCATCTGTGGCACGTGTTCGTTGATGATCAACGGTCAGGCGCACGGTCCCCAGCGCGCCACCACCACGTGTCAGTTGCACCTGCGCTCGTTCAACGACAACGACACGATCGTGATCGAGCCATGGCGGGCGAGTGCATTCCCCATCATCAAAGACTTGATGGTGGATCGCGCCGCATTCGACCGCATCGTTGAGTCGGGAGGCTTCATTACCTCACCAACTGGTGGTGCGCCAGATGCCAACCTGATTCCGGTGCCCAAGCCGGTCGCTGACGCAGCAATGGATGCTGCGGCCTGCATTGGTTGCGGCGCATGCGTGGCTGCCTGCCCGAATAGTGCAGCCAACTTGTTTGTCGGTGCAAAAATTACGCACCTCAATTTGTTGCCGCAGGGTCAAGCCGAGCGATACAAGCGGGCCGAAGCGATGGTCGACGAGATGGACGAGCATTTTGGTTCGTGCACGAATCACGGTGAGTGCTCGGCAGCCTGCCCGAAAGAGATTTCGCTGGATGTCATTGCGTTGATGAACAAGGACTATCGCTCAGCGAAGTTTAAGAACCGCAAACAGCTCTCGCGCAAGTAGAACACGCCTCGCTTCAGAGGCTGAACTAAGTTAATCCTCTGTGTTGGGCGATCTTGCTGTTTGGGTGCAAGACGTCATCGAACGGCTCGGGGCTATCGGTGTTGCGCTACTCGTAATTTTGGAGAACGTCTTTCCGCCCATTCCGTCAGAAATTGTGTTGCCATTTGCCGGCTTTGTCGCCCAGCGCGGTGATGGTTCGGTGGTGGTGATGATCGTGGCAGCCACCGCCGGCGCGGTGGTCGGCGCACTCATCTTGTATTACGTCGCAGCGTTGATTGGCCCAGCTCGACTCGGGGCTTTCATCGCCAAATTTGGCAAGTGGTTCGGGGTGAAACCTGCCGACTTGGCGCGCGCCGAACAATGGTTTGATCGTCACGCTGTGGCAGCAGTGTTGCTGGGGCGGTGTGTGCCGTTGATTCGCTCGGTGGTGTCGGTGCCGGCTGGGTTTCGCCGCATGCCGCTCGTGCCGTTCATTGCCTATACCGCTCTAGGTAGTGCAGTGTGGAACACGGCGCTCATCGGCGCTGGCGCTGCGCTGGGTAATCAGTGGGAAAATGTCGAGCCTTACGTGGCAATTCTGCAGTGGTTGGTGATTGCGGCAATCGCGCTGTTTTTGACCTGGTTTGTCTACGGCAAAATTCGCCGACGCGTCTAGTCTCGGCCGTATGAGCGAACTCAACGGCAAGGTTGCCATCGTGACTGGGTCTTCAAGCGGCATCGGCGAATCTACGGCGATGCGCCTCGCCGAACTCGGGGCACACGTGGTGGTCAATTCGGCTACGTCGGTGGAGGCGGGGCAACAAGTTGCAGCAGCGCTTGCCACCGAGGGTGCATACGTGCAAGCCGACATCAGCGACCAAGCACAGGGTCAACATTTGATCGATGAGACCATCAAGAAGTTTGGTCGTCTTGACATCCTCGTGAACAATGCAGGATGGACCACGCTGGTGCCGCATGGCGATCTTGATGGGTTGACCGACGAAATTTTCGACAAGACCTTCAAGGTGAACGTCTACGGCACGTGGTGGCTCACCAAGGCGGCAATTCCGCATCTGCACAAAAGCGACGACGGCAACGTGGTGAACATCACCTCGATTGCCGGTGTGCGGCCACTCGGTAGCTCAATGGCGTATGCCATGACCAAAGCAGCCCTCAACCACATGACGTTGTTGCTGGCCAAATCGCACGGCCCAATTCGTTTTAATGCGGTAGCACCCGGCTTGGTGCAAACACCCTGGACACAAGATTGGGGAGTCATGCACGACTTCGTGGCTCAGGCTGCGCCGCTCAAGCGCTCGGCATATGCCAGTGACTGTTCAGAAGCCGTGCTGGGTATTGTGCGCAACCCGTATTTAACCGGCCAGGTCATCGTGGTTGACGGCGGGTTTACGCTCGTGTCGTGACAACGCATCAGGTCTACACCTCAAATCTGCCGGCAGGTGACACACACCCGTATCGCAGCGGGGCCTGGCAGCCACAGACCGTCGAACACACGGCACGCGCGCTGCCTGTCGAAGGTGCGATTCCGCGCGAGTTGAACGGTGTGTACCTGCGCAACACCGAGAACCCATTGTTTGAATCCATTGGTCGGTATCACCCGTTTGATGGCGACGGGATGATTCACATGATGTCGTTTTGCGACGGTGAAGTGGAATATCGCAACCGATTTGTACAGACCGACGGCCTTCGCGCCGAGATTGATGCCCAACAGGCATTGTGGGCTGGTTTGGCTGAGCCACCGAGCCGCTCATTGCGAGATGGCAAATGTGCACGCAGCCAAATGAAAGATGCATCAAGCACCGACATCGTCGTGCATGCCGGGGTCGCCGTATCAAGTTTTTATCAGTGCGGTGATTTGTATCGGCTCGACCCACGCACGTTGGACGACCTCGGAAAAGAATCGTGGGGTGGCGCGTTCCCAGCGGCTGGTGTTTCGGCACACACCAAAGTGGATGAACGCACGGGTGAGCTGCTGTTCTTCAACTACCAGACCACTGCGCCATACATGCATTACGGCGTGGTTTCGCCACAGCGCCAACTGGTGCACTACGTGCCGATCGAACTGCCCGGCGCACGACTGCCACACGACATGGCATTCACACCGAACTACTCAATTCTCAACGACTGCCCGTTGTTTTGGGACGCAGAACTCATGACTCGCGGTATTTATGCAACTCGGTACCACCGCGACATGCCGATGCGTATTGGCATCATTCCGCGTTACGGTGCGTCGCACGAAGTGAAGTGGTTTGACTGCCAACCAACGTTCGTATTGCACTGGATTAACGCTTGGGAAGAAGGTGACGAAGTCGTGGTGGATGGTTACTTCGAAGATGACCCATCGCCGCGCGTAGCCACTGACTCCACCATTGAGGCTCGCATGTTTCGTTTCTTGGATTTGCATTCGATGAAGTCGCGACCGTATCGCTGGCGCTTCAACATGCGTACCGGCGCAGTGCGTGAGGGTTATTTGAGCGACACCATCACCGAGTTCGGCATGATCAACCAGGCGTATGCCGGCCTTGCGTATCGGTATGTGTATTCGGTGGTGCCCACCAAGGGCATGTTCACCTTTGATGGGCTGATCAAACATGATGTGCAGACTGGCCGTGAAGAAGTCGTGCTTTTTGGTGATGGTGTTGTTGGCAGCGAAACCGTGGTGGCAAGCAAGCCCAATGCCGTGGATGAAGACGATGCGTGGCTCGTTACGTTTACCTCTGATGTGCCCAATGATGTGTCACATTGTGTGGTGTACGACGCCAAGGCACTGAGTGATGGCCCGGTGGCACGCGTGCAACTGCCTGAGCGGATTTCCAGCGGCACGCATGCGTGCTGGGCGGCTACAAGTCGTTGAGCGAACGCAGCGACACGATGGTCGCCGACGTGAGTGCAAACAATGCCAGCACGATGCTAAAAGTGGCGCGTAAGCCAAAGCTCTCGATGCCCCAGCCAACCAGCAACTGTCCGATTGGTGGGGCTGCGTACACCAGTGACATCTGTAGACCATAAATTCGCCCCTGCGATGCCGGGTCGACTCGGCGTTGCACCACGGTGTTCCAGAGTGGGTTGAACGGGCCCCATCCCAAACCAGTGACGAATGCCAATAGAGCAAACACCGCAGTGCCAGGCAGAAAGCCCATCGGTAACAGTGCCGCAGTGGAAATCAGGATGATCATCCGCAGCAACTTGGTGGTGGGTATGCGCTCGGCGAGCTTGCCATAACCGAATGCGCCGCCGACGACGCCGAGTGCCACCGATGACATCACAATGCCCAAGCCAACTGCATTATCGAGTGATTGAAAGTGTGTTGGCCAAATCACGGTGTCAATCGGCATGTACAGCCCGCCCATGACAGTGAGCCCAAGAGTGAATGTAAGTAGAGCGCGATCTGATCGCAGCAGTGTCCACCCTCCGCGTAGCGATTGAACGAAGCCCTCGCTCGATTCGGAACGTGGCTCGTGATGTTCGCGAATGCGCATCGACCGCACCGCAAGTGCAGCCACGAGAAACAGTGCACTGGTGCCAGCGAAGGCCAGTATCGGCCCACCAACGCTGATGCCCCATGCGCCGAGTGCAGGGCCCAGCATCCAGCCGATGGCAAAGAACCCTTCGTGCCGGCCGTTGGCTTTGTCCACTGCCATGCCTGATGACTCGGCAGCATTCGGAATGAGTGCTTTGCGCGCGGTGTAGCCAGCGGGGTCAAAAACTGCACCCAGCACCGCAAAACTGGCGATGAAGATGAAGTTCAATTCGGTGACGAGTTCACCAACCACAAAGAGCAGTACTGATGCACACGAAAAAATGTCGGACAATGCCGACACCGCACGACGACCGACGCGATCAATCAACCCACCGATGACTGGTGATACAAAGATTCCAGGCAGACTCACCAAGGCAGCAAGGAGCCCGGCTTGGGCCGGCGAACCAGTGCGCTCGAGCACGAGCCATGGCACGGTGATCATCACCACGCCGTTGGCCACACCCGAAGAGAGGTTGGCAACCTGCAGTCGGACGAATGCCGACCGTTGTAGGACTTGGCTCACCGTGTTGAGGCTAGGTACTTCTCCACTGCCGAAAGATCGAATGGTTGGCTCAACATCACGATCATGTGGTCGGCACCTGCAGCCGCATACTCGCTGACTTGCTCGAGCTCTTCTGGTTTTACCGCAACAGTGCGTTCGATGTCTTTGGGGTTACGGCCCACCTTGGCGCACCACTCGTTGAGAATGTCGTTTTTTCGTTTGAAGTTGTCTGGTGGCCCAAACGTGTTGAGCTGATCGGCGTATTGCGCAACGAGTCGCAGGGTGACGCGCTCACCGCTGCCACCAATCATGAGCGGAATCTTGCCGTTGACCGGGCCGGGGTTGAGTTTGCTCATCCGTTCTTTGATAACGGGAAGACCCGCTTCGAGCAATTTGAGTCGCCCAGGGCCGGTGCCAAACTCGTAGCCGTACTCCTGATAGTCGCGCTCAAACCAACCCGAGCCGATGCCCAGAACAAAACGCCCGTCACTGATGTGGTCAATGGTGCGCGCCATGTCGGCGAGCAGTTGCGGGTTGCGATACGAGTAGCACGTGACAAGCGCGCCAATCGTGGCGTGTTTGGTGTCAGCAGCCATGGCGGCAAGCAGCGTGTAGCACTCAAAGTGTTCAGCCTCGGGGTCGCCAAACAGCGGATAAAAGTGGTCCCAGGTCCACAAGCTGTCGACGCCGAGATCGTCGGCGGCTCGCCAGGCCTGACGCATGGCCTTAACGGATGTGGCTTGTGGTTGGATTTGTACACCGATTTTCATGCCCTGAACCTAGTCTGGGCGCGTGCCAAGGGCCTTGCTCAGTGTTTATGACAAAACTGGTGTGGTCGATTTCGCGAGTGCGTTGCACGAACTCGGCTGGGATTTGCTCGCCAGTGGCGGCACGGCCCAAGCATTGCGCGACGCTTCGCTGCCCGTTGTTGACATCGCCGATGTAACGGGGTACCCGGCGATTCTCGGGCATCGCGTGGTGACACTGCACCCGTCGGTGCACGGCGGCATTCTGGCCGACACAACAGATGCAACGCACCGCGCAGATTTAGAGCGACACAATATTTCGCCGATTGATTTGGTGGCGGTGAGTCTGTATCCGTTTGATACAAAACCAAGCATCGAGTTGATTGATATCGGTGGCCCGTCGCTGGTGCGTGGGGCGGCCAAGAACCATGCGCGTGTCGCAGTGGTGACTGATCGCGCACAATATGGCGAGGTGCTCGCCGAGTTGCGCGCATCTGGCGGCTTGAGTGCGGGCACTCGCCAGCAGCTTGCCGCGCGTGCATTTGCAGTGACTGCGGCATATGACGCACAAGTTGCTGCGTGGTTTGCGCGGGCAACTAGTGATGATGCAGATCTCGCTGCACAGCAGGATGCACAGCCTGACGCCTTGCCTGAGCGGCTCACCCTGCAGTTAGAGCGCGAGGCAACGTTGCGTTATGGCGAAAACCCACATCAACGTGGCGCGCGATATCGCGTCGTGGGCGAACGCAGTTGGTGGAGCAGTGCCGAACAACTTGGCGGCAAAGAGATGTCGTATCTCAACGTGTTTGATGCCGACGCTGCGTGGTCGCTCGTGCATCGATTTGCCGAACCTGCCGCCGTGGTCGTGAAGCACGCCAACCCATGTGGGTTGGCAGTTGCATCCGATATCGAAACTGCTTACAAGCGGGCGCATGAGTGCGACCCGGTGAGTGCGTTCGGTGGCATCGTTGGGCTGAATCGCCCGATGACCAAAGCCACGGCGCAGGCATTGGTGGAGGTGTTTACCGAGGTGGTGATTGCACCCGACTTCGAGCCGGCAGCGCTCGTGGTTTTGCTCACAAAAAAGAACCTACGAATTTTGCGCGCACAACAACCGTTTAGGGATGGTTGGTCGCTGCGTGGTGTGGATGGTGCTGTGCTTCTGCAAGACCACGATGCGCCATCGGCCGATACATCACAGTGGCAGGTGGTGAGCACAAAGCAGCCAACTGCCGCACAGTTGCGCGACGCAGCAGTCGCATGGGTGACGTGTGCTGCGGTGAGTTCGAATGCCATCGTGTTGGCACGTGATAACAGCGCCGTTGGTATCGGCGCGGGTCAACAGAATCGGGTGGACGCTGCACGCATTGCCTGCACGCGAGCAGGCGAGCGGGCCCGAGGGGCCGTGGCGGCGAGCGATGCGTTCTTCCCATTTCGTGATGGTCCCGATGCGTTGGCTGCTGTTGGCGTTGCGGTCATCGTGCAACCAGGTGGAAGTCAGCGTGATGACGAATCAATCGCCGCCGCCAATGAGCACGGCATGGTGATGATTTTTACTGGCCAGCGCCACTTTCGGCACTAGCCGTAATCGCAAATCTGTTGCGTCTGAGCAGCGGGTAAACCAATCTCAACTTTGCACTGTGATGTTGTCACGCAATTGATGGGCCGCTGCCAGCACCTCGGCCGCACGGTTGCCCACCACAGTGAGGTGCCCCATCTTGCGGCCCGGTCGGGCCTCGCTCTTGCCGTAGAGGTGAAGGTGTGCGTGGGGATTCGCGCGCGCAATATCGGTTTGCAATTCGCCATGTTGCCATCGATCTCCCAGCAGATTGACCATCGCCACCGCTGGGTGTGTCATTGCCGAATTACCAAGCGGTGTGCCGACCAGGGTGTGAACCTGTTGCTCAAATTGGCTGGTCTGGGCTGCATTGAGTGTCCAATGCCCGCTGTTGTGGGGCCGCGGTGCAATCTCGTTAACCAGCAACTCGCTGTCTGACACAAAAAATTCCACGCCAAGCACGCCGACATAGTTCAACCGCTCGGCAATGTGCACGGCTATCGCTTGCGCCTTGCGGGCAATGACGTCATCGGCATAGGGGGCAGTGCTCGAGTCGAGAATGCCATTGATGTGCACATTGTGGGTGGTGGCAAACA
>ERZ889217.614-NODE-614-length-20854-cov-16.823549_pt1 | contig 20854 bp, 14 predicted proteins | sample MGYA00521098_ERZ889217 | MGnify/ENA primary metagenome ERZ889217 (study PRJEB32303, sample SAMEA104408613) | aquatic metagenome | biome: Brackish water; feature: Pelagic; material: water | place: Baltic Sea | collected 2014-06-10T22:04:00 | depth 2,362 m ... | reverse complement strand
AACCTTGATCGAGCAGAAAAATTGGGTTGGCTGTCATCGACTGAAGACTGGCTGGTTATGCGTAAATTGCGTAACCAAATGGTGCATGAATACATCGAGGATTTGGTCGTCCTTCACAATGCACTGACGGCTGGTCATGACTTTGTCAGCACTTTGGTCGACACCACTGAGCGCCTAATCGATCAAGCACAACACCGCATTGGTCAACATTAATTATCGTTATCAACCAGCTCAGTGAGTGCTCAGTGCAAGCGACTGAATCATGCCAGCCATTATTGGCCGAAGATCAACGAGAAGTCCCCACTAAGGTTGATTCACCTCAGCACAGCGGTTAAACAACACCACTCAAAACACACGGCAAGCCGCTTGAACGGCGCTGTGATCAGGCCAATAACCGCCTAAATGAGGCCATGACTGGCTATGCGCTGAACCGGTTTCAAACGCTCACCATCCCTGTTATGCGCCTACAATCGAATGCATAGAAAAAGTTAGTGTTTGCCACAGTCCACGGGACCACCACATCGGTGACACCAGACAATCAGTAGGAGACAGTTCTTGGCTCAAATTCGGTCCCAACTCAACCCCAAAAGCGCTGACTTTGAGGCCAACGCCCAAGCCATGAGGGCATTGGTCGATGACCTCTGGGCTCAAGTCAATCAGGCTGCTCAGGGCGGCGGCCAAACGGCGCGGGACAAACACATGGCACGTGGCAAGTTATTGCCACGTGATCGGATTCAAATGTTGATTGATCCGGGCACGCCCTTTTTAGAACTGTCACCGCTGGCTGCCTTAAATATTTATAACAACGACGCACCATGCGCGAGCCTGATCACAGGTATCGGTCGTATCAACGGCCAAGAATGCATGATTGTTTGCAACGACGCGACCGTCAAGGGCGGTACCTACTACCCGATGACTGTCAAAAAACACCTGCGTGCGCAAGAGATCGCCCAACAAAATCGGCTCCCTTGCGTCTACTTGGTGGATTCGGGTGGGGCCAACCTTCCCAACCAAGATGAGGTGTTTGCGGATAGAGACCACTTTGGTCGTATTTTTTATAATCAAGCCAAGATGAGCGCCCAAGGCATCGCCCAGGTCGCCGTGGTCATGGGCTCCTGCACAGCCGGCGGAGCTTATGTGCCCGCCATGAGTGACGAAGCCATCATCGTCAAAAACCAAGGCACCATCTTTTTGGGGGGGCCACCCCTGGTCAAAGCCGCCACCGGAGAGGTGGTCAGCGCCGAAGACTTGGGCGGCGGTGACGTTCACACCCGCTTGTCAGGGGTCGCTGATCATTTGGCGCAAAACGACCTTCACGCGCTCGATCTTGCCCGTCGAGCCATCCAGAATCTCAATCGCCACAAAGAACCCATACCCACAAACACAAAACCTGTTGAGCCGGCATATCCCACAGAAGAGCTTTACGGAGTAATTCCCACAGATACCCGTCAACCCTTTGATGTGCGAGAGATCATTGCACGCATTGTCGATGGATCTGAGTTTGATGAATTCAAAGCGCGCTTTGGTGCCACCTTGGTTTGCGGCTTTGCCAGGATCCATGGCCGGTTGGTTGGCATCCTCGCCAATAACGGCATTTTGTTCTCTGAATCAGCACTCAAGGGCACCCACTTTATTGAATTGTGCTGCCAGCGCAAGATACCGCTGGTGTTTCTACAAAATATCACCGGCTTCATGGTGGGGCGCAAATACGAAAACGAGGGCATTGCACGCCATGGCGCCAAACTCGTGACCGCTGTGGCCACGGCTGAAGTCCCTAAATTCACCGTCATCATTGGCGGCAGTTTTGGGGCTGGCAACTATGGCATGTGTGGTCGCGCCTTTGGACCCCGTTTTCTTTGGATGTGGCCTAACGCCCGAATTTCAGTCATGGGCGGCGAGCAAGCAGCACGTGTTTTGGCGACCATCAAGCGTGACCGGATAGAATCACAAGCTGGCACTTGGAGCGAAGAAGAGCAAGAAGGGTTTATGGCTCCTATTCGACAGCAGTATGCCGAGCAAGGTCACCCGTACTACGCAACTGCAAGATTGTGGGACGATGGCATTATTGATCCTGCCGACACCAGACGCCTGCTGGCGCTTGGCTTGAGCGCATCAGAAAACGCGCCCATTCCAGGCACCCAATTCGGTGTCTTCCGCATGTGAGGGCTGTTACAACAACGCGACCCAGTAACTCAAACCCAAAGCTGGACAGCTTTTCAAAAGGCCCCTTCCATGTTTAGCAAAATCCTGATTGCCAATCGCGGTGAAATTGCCTGTCGCATTGCTGCGACAGCTCGCCAAATGGGCATCCGTACCGTGGCAGTGTATTCCGATGCCGATGCACGAGCCAAACACGTGGCCAGTTGCGACCAAGCTGTGCCTATTGGCGGCAGCTCACCCAGAGATAGCTACCTACAATGGCAACGTATTATTGATGCGGCCATCGCAACAGGCGCACAAGCGATTCATCCGGGTTATGGGTTTTTAAGCGAAAACCATTCATTTGCTGAAGCCTGTAGCAAGCGCGGCATCATATTCATTGGCCCACACCCACACAGCATCCAAGCCATGGGCTTAAAAGCAGAAAGCAAGCGCCTGATGGCGCAAGCCGGCGTACCCTTGGTAGCGGGCTACCACGGCAGTGACCAATCACCCAATCTGTTGATGGCCAAAGCTGCCGAGATCGGATATCCCGTCATCATCAAAGCCAGCGCCGGCGGTGGCGGCCGAGGCATGCGGGTAGTTACACATGCTGAGGACTTTGCGCCAGCGCTGCTCTCTTGCCAACGTGAAGCCGCCAACAGTTTTGAGAACGATGCGGTCTTAATTGAAAAGTATGTGCAACAACCCCGTCACATCGAAATACAGATTTTTGCCGATAGCCATGGGCAGTGCGTTTACTTGTTTGAACGGGATTGTTCGGTCCAGCGTCGCCATCAAAAACTGATTGAAGAATCACCAGCGCCAGGCCTGACCGAAGCCATGCGGCAACAAATGGGACAAGCCGCAGTTGCCGCGGCGCTTGCCGTTGGCTATGTGGGGGCTGGCACGGTTGAGTTTATTGTCGAGCAACCAAACGGCCATGACGATCCTGATGCCATGCGCTTTTATTTCATGGAAATGAACACCCGCCTACAAGTGGAACACCCGGTGACCGAAGCGGTCACCGGGATTGACCTGGTTCAGTGGCAGTTGCGAATTGCAGCCGGTGAACCCCTACCTTTGCGCCAAGAACAACTGCGCATCACCGGCCATGCGATTGAAGCCCGGGTTTGTGCCGAGAACCCCGACAATCAATTCATGCCCGCAACCGGCCTGGTGTCGACCTATAACAAACCACCACACAACGCCTTCAGCGTCGCGCCACATGACGGGCAGATGCGCGGTGTGCGGTTTGATGATGGGGTTCGGGCTGGCGATGCCATCACGCCTTATTACGACTCAATGATCGCCAAAGTGATTGTGCATGGCACCACCCGTACGCAAGCACTGGCTCGTCTTGATGCGGCTTTGGCCGAGACACATATTGTGGGTTTAACCACCAATGTGCAATTTCTACGTGACATCATCAAAACCGACTCTTTTTCCAAAGCAAGACTAGACACCGCGCTCATCAGCCGTGAAGCTGATGTGCTCTTTGATCAAGACCACATTGGGGTCAATCAAGCTGTGGCAGCGGTTGTTGCGCACATACTGCAGACAGAAAAAGTCTCGCAAACCAACGATGCATTCTCCGTGCGCGACGGCTGGCGAGCCTTTGGGCAAACACAGCGCCGCCTTGACTTTGAGTACCGCCAAAACACCTTGAGCACCACGCTGACTTACGATAAAGACGGCGTCCTTACCCTACAAGTGGGCGATCAGATCGGACCATTGCGTTACGTGTGTTTGACCGACACTGAATTCACGGTTCAATGGTGTCAACCACCGATGTTTTTTTCGATTTATGCCAATGGCCATTGCTACACATTGTTTGGCGCTCAAGGCACAACCCAAATAACAGCATTGGATCTCTTGGCACAGGCTTCACAAGCCCAAGACGATGTCGGCAATCTACAGGCCCCAATGCCAGGTAGCATCGTGAGCTTTATGGTTCAAGTCGGCGACACCGTCACCAAAGGCCAGCCTCTAGCGCTAATTGAGGCCATGAAAATGGAGCACACCATCAGCGCCCCCAATGACGGTGTGGTGCAAGCGTTACTTTTTGCGGTTGGTGACCAAGTTCAAGAAGGCGCGCAACTGCTCAAACTAACCGTTACGGAGGCCTTATGAGTAGCCGTTGGCCCAAACGGGCCCGCATCATTGACGTCTCACCGCGCGATGGACTGCAAAACGAACAACAACCCGTAGCGGCCCCCATCAAAATCGAATTGGTGCATCGCTTACAAGCCGCTGGGCTGAAAGAAATTGAAGTCACCAGCTACGTGTCGCCCAAATGGGTGCCACAGATGGCAGATAACCATCAAGTCATGTCGGGCATCACCCGCCTGCCAGGGGTTCTTTATTCGGTGCTGGCACCAAACATGATCGGCTTTGAAGCCGCCGTCCTTGACCACCCAGATGAAATCGTGGTGTTTGGGGCGGCCAGTGAAGCCTTTAGCCAAAAGAACATCAACTGCAGCATCGCTCAAAGCATTGAACGCTTTGAGCCGGTGGTGCGCGCCGCCCGGGACCATGGCATCAAGGTACGCGGCGCCATGAGTTGCACAGTGGGTTGCCCATACGAAGGCGATGTTGCCCCCGAACGCGTTGCCTACTTAGCGCGACTGATGAAACAAATCGGGGTGCAGCGCATTGATGTCGCCGATACCATCGGGGTGGGCTCGCCCCACAGCGTTAGTCGCGCACTTGAAGCCGCGCTGGAACACTTCGGAGTAGATGAGATTAGTGGTCATTTTCATGACACATATGGCCAAGCGCTTGCCAACACACTGGCAGCACTGGAACTGGGTATTTGGAATTTTCAATCATCGGTGGCTGGCATCGGTGGCTGTCCTTACGCCAAAGGCGCAACCGGTAACATGGCCACCGAAGACATTGTCTTTATGCTCAACGGCATGGGTATTGAAACAGGGATCGATCTTGACGCTTTGGTCGACGCTGGGGCGTTCATCAGCACGCAGCTCAGTCGCCCCACGGGCTCACGGGTCGGTCGTGCCATTTTGAACAAACGCGGGAATTAACCGCGCTGGCATGACACGGCTTCAGGTGTCTGAGTTTTTTGGGCGACGCTTTTTTAGATCGCGACAATCAACGATCCCTGTCCTTTGTCTGGGGTCTTCGTTGACAGCAAAGATTCGGTGCTTTTGTATTTTTTGTGTTGCCGTGGTTGGAATACTGGGTAAAAATAAAATCCAACCCGGTGCCTTGAAGTAGGCAAGCGCCTGGTAACAATGGTTAAAAAGTGACAGTGCCATTTCTTCGTGAGCGGTAGCCGCGAAATCGCCCACTTCTCTTGAAGCGGTGTCGCTTAACACCACACAAGCCAGAACCTCTTGCTCTCGTATCTCATCGGTCACTGGCAGCACCGCAACGGTTTTTACCCAAGGATGTGTTTGTAAAACCGCCTCAACCTGCGCCGCTGATATGTTCTCACCTGAGCGACGGATGATGTGTTTGTCTCGATCAAAAAAGTGAATCATGCCGTCTGGGTCTTGAACCACAATATCGCCGGTGTGAAACCAACCATTGCGCCAAGCATGGGCAGTAGCGTCCTCGTCATCGAGATAACCCAAAAAGAAATCTTGCCGTGGTGTTTGTGCTGAGTGCCGAATCAGCATCTCGCCGGGCATTCCGCTAGGCAACGCGTTGTCGTAACCATCAACAACCTTGACGTCTAAGCCTGGGCGGGGCCGTCCAAACGCTCGCGTGCCGACTTGGCGAGGCGGTTCGCAATCAACCAAGGTACGCACCATTTCCGTCATCCCCCAAATCTCAAGCAAGGGAAAACCAAATCGCGACTCAAACACAGCATGCAATTGGGGCTCGACACCTGCCCCAAAACCGAATCGAACCCGATGATGCGCTTGGTCGTTTTTGTCTGACGGCTGGGCCAAAAGCAACGGGATGATGATGCCAAGGTAATGAATAATGGTGGCGTTCGATTGACGAACCTCCTCCCACCATCGGGTTGGTTGAAACCGGTCGGTTTGTATTTGGCAATTGCCCGTCAACATCATGCAATAAAATGACAGGATGGACGCGTTGACGTGAAACAGTGGCAACGGGTTGTAGAGTCGCTCTTGGGTGGGCCTAATCACTGCCAATCCGCCAAGTGATGCATACCAAGCCCCTGAGGCCAATTCGTAGCGGTGTGAGAGCACGCAACCTTTGGGGTTACCCGTCGTGCCAGAGGTATACAAAATACTCGCAGGTGTTTCGCCATCGATGGTTTGTGCCAAAGCCGCTTTCGAGGGTGCTCTAAGACCTTTTCCAACATCTTGAACGGCGATCAGTGGGGGGCGCCACGTCGTGTGTTCAAGCGCCTCGTTTATCGCCGCGCACAGTTCAGGCAACGCCACAATCAAATCAACTTTTGAGTGATCAATTAAATAGGCGAGTTCCTGCACCCGATAGTCTGGGTTAATCGGGACACAACACACGCCAATAGCGTTCAGTGCCAGTTTGTGTAGGACGTGATCGGGACGATTCTCTAGTGACAATGCCACCCGATGGCCATGACCGAAACCCGCTTGGGCATAGATCTGCATTAATGGGCGTACCCGTTCGGCGACCTCGGCATAGGTCAGTTCAAGGCCCTCTGGAGCGTACCGACGCGCCTTGTTGGCCGGCACAGCCAACAAGGAATGACCAGCAAAGCACGCCGCTGCTTCAAAAAAAGCGGCACCGATGGTGGGGTACTGATCAATATCAATCACATTTTTTACCTCCTCGCTTTAAAAGGCCGTTGTACCTTTTTAAAGCGAACTCATGTGATCTTAATCGAAGCCGACAAAAACGCCCTTGCCCTCATTTTGCTGATCAAAGATCTGGTAGGCCTGTTCGGCCTCGTTTAGCGACCAACGATGGGTAAACAACTGATCAACATCGACTTTTCGATCTGCGACAAAGCGCGCGCAGTCGGCTTGACCGTGCGTAGAAAACGTCCACGAACCAATCAGGGTCACTTGTCTGCGCAGCAAATCTGGGCTGACATTCAATGTCATGTCACCGCCCTCACCAACCAAGCATGCCTTGCCCCAAGTGCGCACACACTGCACAGCCTGGCTGCGCGCTTGCGGCGATGAGGATGCATCCAATGAGGCGTGCGCACCCAAACCATGTGTCAGCGTTTTAATGGCCTGAACTGGATCCTCTTGCGCCGGATTGATCACGTGATCAGCACCAAAAGCTTTTGCCCTTTCGAGCCTTGTGGGGCTAACATCCAACGCGATGACCTGTGCCCCCATGGCCTTGGCCAACTGTGTGGCCGACAGACCAACCGGCCCTTGCCCAAAAATGGCAATCGTGTGTTCCCCCATCAGGTCCAGTCGCTTGAGTGCACCCCAAGCTGTCCCAGTCCCACAAGCAATGGCCGCTCCCGTCTCAAAACTCAATTCCTCAGGCAATTCAACCAAGGTGCTGGCTGGGCACGTCATATAGCGTGCGTGTGCGCCATGACCAGTCAGGCCATAAACCTTTTCAACACCATCGACACAAAGTTGCATCCAACCCGTGGCGCAATGGGGGCAAAATCCACAGCCTTTGTAGTGGTGCACCATGACACGCTGCCCAATGTAGGCCTGTCCGGCCTTCACATTTTTGCCTAAAGCCACGACCACACCACAAGGCTCATGACCAGCAATCACAGGCGTCGGGTTTTTAAACCCAAGTTCGCGTGCCGCCTGTCCAGGCGCCGCGCGGTAAAATTTCAAGTCACTGCCACACATCCCCGACGCTTTGATTTCCAACACCACATCATCAGGGCCAGGCGTTGGATCCTCGAAATCCTGAAACGTCAAGCTTCTGTTCCCAGCAAATACGACTCCTTTCATACTGCCTCCTATTGATGATTCTTGTGTTGTCTCTTTGATTTTTTTAAATCGCTAGCGCATGCGCCACACTCACGCTTTTAAAAACCAATCAGCCCAATTTAAAAAACTTCCAATTCGCGCACAAAATATATATTGCTGCTTTAAATCAATAACTTAAAAGCGGCGCAGCCACATAGTGAATGTATTTTTTTGTTTAGCGGCTCAATTGAGATTGATGGACATCTGGCTCATACAAGCGCTGGACACTAAGACATTTCTTACTGACAATAGCAGTGAGTACGCCAAACTTCAATTAATTTGCAAAGACTTTAAATAACCGAATTGAGACTGGCTAGGAATGCACTAAAAACAATTGGGTTTTGAACGAAAACCTGACCCAATTGCTTGGATAGAAGATGGCTTGATCCTGATGATACGAGAGCGATTTCTGTCGCCCTCTTTAAAAAGACCACGATGCTCAGTGCCATTATTGATCGGTGATGCTTGACAACAAATGGAACCCGGCGTGACCTTACACACTAAAATTGCCGACCTATTGGCATCCATTCAAGCCAGTGGGCGTCCTAGCTTTCATCAGTGCACACCTGAACAAGCGCGCGATGTGATGGCCGCTAGCGCGGCCGCTCTTGGCAATGGACCAGCCGTGCATGATGTCGTGTCTATAGACGTGCCAGTTCGTTGGGGCAAATTGCCCGCCGCGCTTTATCGCAGCGGCCCCGCAGAGTCCGGTCTGATCGTCTACTTACACGGTGGTGGTTGGTGTTTGGGCACCTTGGCCGAATTTGATGCTCTCGCGCGCCTACTGTGCCAACAAAGTCAATGTGCGGTTTTGCTGCTGGACTATCGATTGGCACCAGAGCATCCATATCCCTGCGCCGTTGAGGACACGCTCGATAGTATTCAATGGGCCTATCAAGAACGTGAGTCACTCGCTGGATCTGCTGTGCCTTTGGTGATTGCGGGTGACAGTGCCGGTGGCAACTTAGCAGCCATTGCCGTTAATGCACTGAATCATCGCATTCCGATGGCCAAACAATTGTTGGTCTACCCAGTCACTGACTGTGATTTTGAGACGGATAGTTACAAACAATTCAGTGAAGGCTATTTCTTATACAAGCGCGACATGCAATGGTTTTTCGAGCACTACGCACCGGGCGCCGACTGGACAGATAAACGTATCTCACCCCTGCGCGATGAGAATCTAAAATCACTACCATCGACTTGGATTGCCATTGCTGACCACGACGTGCTTCGTGATGATGGTGTTCGCTACGCCCAAGCACTCAAAGCCAACGGCATTGATGTAGAACTGCAGGTTTATGCCGGCATGACACATGGCTTCATCCGAATGGCCAATCTTATTGATGTGGCCCACCAAGCGGTGTGTGACATGGCGGCAGCAGCACGCGACGCGTGTCAAAAGAACAATCAAACACCAGACTAACGACACAGAGGAAAACGAATGAATGCACCCCAATCGACCCAGCCGTATGACGTGATCGTCATTGGCGCCGGCTTTGGCGGCATGTACGCACTTCATCGCTTGCGCAAATTGGGTTACCGAGTGCGAGTGCTTGAGGCCGCTGACGGCGTGGGTGGCACCTGGTATTGGAACCGTTACCCTGGGGCGCGCTGCGATGTCGAAAGTCTTGAATATTCATATTCGTTTGATAACGACCTGCAGCAAGAGTGGGAATGGCCTGAGCGGTTTTCTGCGCAGCCCGATATTGAAAAATATGCCAATCACGTGGCCAATCGTTACGATCTTATCAAGGATATTCAATTCAACACTCGCGTTCAATCTGCCGAGTTTGATCAAGAGTTGGCCTCTTGGTCCATTCTTACGGTCGACGGTGACACGTTCACCGCACAGCACTTGGTACTTGCTGTTGGTAACTTGTCGTTGCCACGAGTGCCGAATTTTCCAGGGCTTGATCAATTCAAAGGCCGTTGGTTTCACACCGGCCAATGGCCCAAAGAAACCATTGATTTTTCGGGTCGAACGGTTGGTGTGATTGGTACTGGCTCGTCAGGCATACAACTGATTCCCATCGTGGCGCAACAAGCCAAGCAACTGTTCGTTTTTCAGCGTACCGCCAATTACAGTGTGCCCAGCATGAACCGGCCTCTCACGCCCGAGGTGGCCCTGCCACACAAGGCACAGTACCCCGCGTGGCGCGAGCGCGCCAAAGACACGCCTTTTGGTATTGCTGGACATGCGCCACCGGAGAAGTTTGCCGCTGACGATGGGTTTGAGGAGCGTCAACGCCTGTTTGAAACCAAGTGGAAAACCGGTGGGAATATCAGCTTTCTCTACGCCTACAAAGACTTGCTCACCGACCAGGCAGCCAATGACTTGGCGTGTGAGTTTGTTCACGACAAGATTCGCGCCACCGTTAGAGATCCGAAAGTGGCTGAATGGCTTGTACCCAATGATCACCCGATTGGCACCAAACGTTTGTGTCTTGACACCAATTATTACGAGACCTACAACCGTGACAACGTGAGTTTGGTCAATGTGCGCCAAGCGCCCATTGAAGCCATTACCCCTGATGGTTTGCGCACCACTGACGAGCAGTACCATTTGGACGACTTGATCTTTGCCACGGGCTACGACGCCATGACGGGTGCCATTCTTGACATCGACATTCGTGTTAAAGGCGGTGCTAGACTGGCCGAGACTTGGGAGCACGGCCCCAAAACCTATTTGGGCGTGATGGTCAACGGCTTTCCGAACCTAGCGATCATCACGGGGCCTGGCAGTCCTGACGTTAAGTCCAACATGATATCCGCCATTGAACAACACGTCGACTGGATCGCTGATTTGGTTGAACACATGAGTCGCACCGGCAAGGCCACCTTCCAAGCACAAGCCGAGGCTCAAGAGCAATGGGTCAAGCACGTCAATGAAGTCGCTGATCAAACGCTCTACCCAAAAGCCAACTCTTGGTATGTTGGTGCCAATATTCCAGGTAAACCACGGGTGTTTATGCCCTACGTGGCGGGTCTCGATAAGTATCGCAAAATATGCGACGAGGTGACCCGAGACGGCTATCGCGGGGTCTCGATCAACTGATTTCGCGTCTTGGTCCAGCGGCGAGTCTCAGGGTCGTGGCATTTTTTGGTGCCTAAACGATCACCACCCTCTAGCCGAAACTTTCGGGTAGTCTCGCCGTGTGTTAGAAAGTTAAGATAGCCTTATGCGGATGGAATGGCCATGAACCAACGGGTCGTGAATCAACAAGTAGACTTTATTGTGGTGGGCGCTGGCGCCGCGGGTTGCCTCTTAGCCAATCGGCTATCAGCCGATCCTGCGATTTCAGTGTGCTTGATTGAAGCCGGCCCCCCGGATCGAAACCCCTACATTCACATCCCTGCTGGCTTTATCAAAGTCGGCCATGACCCCGCTTACACGTGGGACTTTCAGACTGAACCATCCGAGCAGACGCTTGGTCGCCGAGTCATCACCCGCATGGGCCGTACCTTGGGTGGCTCAAGTTCGATTAACGGTTTTAATTACACGCGCGGCATTGCTTCTGACTATGACGCTTGGGCCGCGCTTGGCAATACTGGATGGTCGTACGCTGATGTGTTGCCTTATTTCAAAAAAACCGAACAACGCTTGGGTGAACACGACCCACACTATCGTGGCAGCCAAGGCCTGTTACCCATTACCAACTGCGACTGGCGCCACCCCCTGTGCGACGCCTTTATTGAGGGTGCTGCCGAGCATGGATTGCCCGCTCATATAGATTACAACGCGGCTAGTCAGCGCGGGACGGGGTACTACCAGCGATGGATTCACAAAGGTCGGCGAGTAAGCGCAGCCCAAGCCTTTTTAAAACCGGCCAAGAACAGACCCAATCTTCAAGTCCTTACCCAAGCACAGGTGTTGGCGGTGACCTTTGACGGCAAACGCGCCTCCGGCGTACGGCTCAAACGGACCGGAACCAACCGGATTGAAACCTTTGAAGCGCGTCGTGAAGTCATTCTCAGCGCTGGGGCTGCCAACACGCCAAAGTTATTGCAACTGTCTGGTGTTGGCCCTTCCGAGTTACTGGCGCAATACGGCATCAAACCCATCCATGAAATCAAGGGGGTTGGTGCGAATTTTCAAGATCACTATATGGTGCGTTCAGTGGCACGCGTTAAAGGCATCAAGACTTTGAACACCGTTGCCCGAGGACTGCCGTTGGCCGGACAAGTGCTGCGTTGGTTATTGCGTAAGCCCAGCATCTTGGCTATCAGCCCCTCAGTGTGCTTTGCGTTCGAGCGATCTTCGGCTGGCGTGAGTGAACCCGATTTACAGTTTCACTTTTCGCCAGGCAGTTATGCGGCAGGCATTGCCGGCCAGCTCGATAACTTTGAGGGCATGACCTTGGGCTTCTACAACACGCGACCCAAAAGCCGTGGCTTTGTCCGGATACAGTCACCCGACGCCAGCGTATTGCCGCTGGTACAGCCCAACTATCTAGAAGACGAGGGCGACCGCCAAGTGGCGATCGACGGCTTACGACTGGCTCGCCAATATCTGCACAGCAAGGCGCTGTCGCGCTACATTGACGGCGATGATTTCCCACCCGCTTCTGCCACCAGTGACGATGAACTGCTGGCATGCGCACGCGAACGTGGTGGGACGGCTTGGCATTTCATGGGTACATGCCGCATGGGACCAGTAAGCGATCCCGATTCAGTGGTCGACCCCTCATTACGCGTGATTGGCCTACAAAATTTGCGAGTAGTGGATGCTTCTATCATGCCCAATATGCCATCGGGTAACACCGGCGCTCCAACCATGATGATTGCTGAAAAAGCCGCTGACCTGATTCTCGGTCAATCCAGATGATTCAAGTCATCGCCAACCAAACCCTAAATAACGAGACAAAACCATGTTTGCAGATATGAGTATGAAAGATCGGCGTGTGTTGATCACCGCCGGTGCAAGCGGCATTGGCCTTGAGATAACCCGTGTTTTTAGTAGCGCAGGCTGTCGCGTCATGATCTGCGACATCGATGAAGCGGCACTCGCCACAGCCAAGCGCGAATTGCCGGGCTTGGTCACCCTCAAAGCAAACGTGGCCGATGAGGCCAGCGTCAAAAACTTGTTTGCCCAGGCCAAAGAAACGCTGGGTGGCTTGGACGTACTCATCAACAACGCCGGCATCGCGGGACCCACAGGTCCAGTGGAGTCTCTTAGCAAAACTGATTGGGACCAAACCCTCGCGGTCAACATTACCAGCCAATTCCTCTGCGCCCGAGAAGCCGTGCCACTGTTGAAATCTTCAGTCCATGGTGTGATATTAAACTTGTCATCTGCTGCTGGTCACTTGGGCTTTGCCGGACGAACACCTTACTCCGCCTCTAAATGGGCTGTGGTTGGTTTCACCAAGTCACTGGCTATCGAACTCGGTCCGTTTGGTATACGTGTCAATGCCATCTTGCCTGGTGCCGTCGATGGGCCACGGATTCGGGCCGTGATCGCCGCCAAAGCCAAAAACTTGAACGTTCCTGAGGATGCATTAACCAAGCGGCACGAAGAGCAAGCGGTACTGGGTCGACTGATCCCTGCGCGCGATGTTGCCAACATGGCGCTCTTTGCCGCCAGTGACGCGGCACGTAACGTTACCGGTCAAGAACTCGTGGTTGACGGTCACACCCAAGCATTGATCTAAGTCTCACGCCATTAATTTTCACAACCTTCTTCAGTGATATCCCTAGGGTGCTAAGCAATCCGTTGACTTAAGCGAGCCTTGTCGGTTTAATCAAGAAAGACGGTTTAGTCATAAAAACCGCAAACCTTTGAAACATCAAAGCCTCCAAAAGAAACGTTGAGAAGCGATCATCGCGGCCAAAGCAGCCACGATATTTTTTCCAAAAATCTTGAGGGGTCCAGACTGCAACCTAAGGAAATGAGGAAGACAATGAAGAAACTACTAACCACCGCAGCTGCCACGGCACTGCTGTTTGTGGCTCAACCTGAGCCAGTATTTGCATCAAAGACAATTGATGTTGCCAGTACTTTTCCAAAGAACATGGTTTTCTTGGGTGAAGGCGCTGAGAACCTTTCAAAACTGTTGTCCGAAGTCTCCGATGGTAAATTCAACCTAAAAGTGTATGGCGCGGGCGAACTGGTACCGCCGCTTGAGGTATTTAACGCTGTCAGCACGGGCGCAGTTCAAGCCGGTTGGGACTGGATTGGCTATTGGGGCGGCACCGTCCCCGTTACTGGCCTGATGGGTGCAATGCCATTTGGCCCAACCCCAGAAGTATTTTTGGGTTGGATGTGGGAAGGCGGCGGGCGTGAAATCCTGCAAAAGGCTTACGATCCCTTTAATGTTCAGGTTTTCCCTTGCCACTTAACAGCACCTGAGCCGGGAGGCTGGTTTAACAAAGAAATCAATTCAATTGACGATTTCAAAGGCTTGAAAATGCGCATCTCCGGCCTAGGCGGAAAGGTGCTTAACAATCTAGGGGCCTCAACACAGCTGATTGCGGGTGGTGAAATTTTTGTGGCCCTAGAGCGTGGTCGTATTGAAGCCACAGAGTTTTCACTGCCAATTATCGATCAATCACTGGGTTTTCAGAACGTTGCCAAATATTATTACTTTCCAGGATGGCATCAACCAGCCAGCTGGAACTCATTGATAATGAATAAAGACGTCTACAACAAGCTTTCTGATTTAGAGAAAAAACAGCTTGAGGTTGCTTGCAAAGCCAACGTTGTGTACACCATGTCTGTGGCACCAGCCGCTCAAATACCTGTGCTCGAGAAATTCAAAGCCGCAGGCACTGACGTCCGACGCTTTCCACCACAGGTCTTACAAGCGCTTAAAGCAGAGTCAGCAAAAGTCCTAGCGGCTGAAGCCAAAAATGATCCTCTTTTCAAAGAGGCCTACGAGTCATTGCTGAATTACATGAACAGCGTGAATCAGTGGCATAACCTACAGAGTCTGAGTACAAATTAAGCATGACTGATTCTGCAAGTACCCCGGCGGTGGAAGCCGCCGGCCCTGCGCAAAACGCATTGCAACGGCTGGGCCAAATGCTAATGGTAGTCGGCGCTTGGCCCGGCAGAATCAGCTCTTGGTTGATTTTGCCAATCATTATTTGCGTCCTAGTCGCTGTCATCGGCGGTATTCTGCGACTTTCACAGCTCGCCACTTGGGACCAATCGATTTTGTTATTCGGTGACCAGCTGAGCATTATTGGGTTGACTGAGTTGCAGTGGCACTTGTTGAGCGTCATGGTGATGCTTGGCGGCGCATATGCTTTAGAACAAGACAGGCACGTCAGGGTTGACATGCTGTACGCAAAAGTGAGTCCGAAGTGGCGAGCAACCATCGATACCATTGGCGATCTGCTCTTTCTTTTGCCCTTTTGCGCCATCGTAGCCTGGCTCTCTATCCGCTTTGTCGATATGTCGATTCGATCAAACGAGCAGTCTGATTACGGCGGCCTAATCGACCGTTACTTGGTGAAATCTTTTGTGCCGATAGGGCTAGGGCTACTCTTTTTAACGGGCTTTGGTCGTGTCCTGCGCAATCTTGGATTTCTAATAAGCAGACACAGCCCCACTAGCGGTGCCAATTCCGCCACCAACTGACACTTTGAGGTGATTCGTGGGCGATTATTTTTTGCCAATCATGATGATGCTTGCGTTGATCGCAGGTATTTTTTCCGGCTACCCAGTGGCTTTATTACTTGCTGGCATTGGCATCTTATTTAGCTTTTTTGGCGGCATCAACATCATGTTCCTAGGTACGGTTGTAAACCGTATTTTTAGTGGAACGCTGTCGAACTGGTTGCTTCTTGCCGTCCCACTTTTCATTTTTATGGGTTTGATGCTTGATAAGTCTGATGCTGCCAGAAAGCTTTTGCTGTCCCTTGAAAGACTATTTGCTGGCATGCGTGGCGGTTTGGCGATATCGGTGGCCTTACTGGGCATTGTCATGGCCGCCTCAACCGGTATCGTTGGCGCCTCGGTGGTTTTGCTTGGTGTACTTGCTTTGCCCGTCATGCTCAAACAAAAGTATGACAAGGGTTTAGCCGCTGGCTTGATTTGTGCCTCAGGCACTCTGGGCATCCTCATCCCGCCGTCAATCATGTTGGTTCTGGTTGGCGACATTCTGGGTATCTCCGTGGGTGACTTATTTCTTGGTGCTATTTTTCCAGGTTTACTTCTCGGTGTTCTTTACATTATCTACATTATCGCGATTGCTTTTTTCTTTCCACACAAAGCACCCGCTGGCGTGGTTGATGCAAACGACACCAGACCCCTTTGGTTCGCCTTAGCATGTGATTTGGTTGCGCCAGTGCTACTTATCATGGGGGTGCTGGGTTCAATTGTGCTCGGCATTGCGACACCAACCGAAGCGGCCGCCATTGGTGCTTTTGGCACCATGGTGATTGCGGCTTTCTCAAAGCAGCTCACTTGGTCGAACATTAAATACTGCGTTTATGAAACCGGTAAGACAACATCCATGATTCTTTGGGTGGCCATCGGTGCCACCTGTTTTTCTGTGATTTTTAAACGCATCGGCGGCGACGCCATGGTGAAAGACGCTGTCCTGTCGATCGCGTCGGGTCCCTTTATGACGCTTTTCATCATCATGTCGATCATCTTTTTGCTCGGTTTCTTTTTAGAGTGGATCGAGATCAGCTACATTGCCCTACCGTTGTTTGCACCCATTGTGTTGGCGCTTGACTTTGGTATGAACAGCTCAGACACTTTGGTTTGGTTCGCGATTCTGGTGGCCATCACTTTGCAAACCAGCTTTTTAACGCCGCCTTTTGGATATGCACTCTTCTATTTAAAAGGCATCGCACCTCCTAGCATCAGCATGGGTGATATCTACCGATCGGTCACACCTTTTGTCTGCTTGCAACTACTGGGGCTGGCCGCGGCCTTTGCCTTTCCCGATGTTGTCTTGTGGTTACCACGATTACTGTTGAGTTCTGACTAGCGTACTTAGGATGACATGATGCAAAAATCCTCTCGTTTAAGCGGCTTTTACCAGTTGGGTCAAGACGAACGTCTAGATCTGGTGAAAGCGAACTGCGCGCTAGACGATGCCACCATTGCAGCGTTGAAAGGCTCGAGTGCCTTGCCTTTTGATCTTGTCAACCGTCTGGTCGAAAACGCCATCGGTGGGTTTACTGTACCACTTGGTATCGCAACCAATATGATCGTTGATGGGCAAGACATTCTCATCCCAATGGCCACAGAGGAGAGTTCGGTCATCGCAGCGGTCGGAAACACTGCCAAACAGTGTCGAGAAACTGGAGGGTTTTTCACCTCTTTGAGCGGCACTGAGATGATCGCGCAAGTTCAAATCATCGACTTGACCGACCCTTGGACAGCACGTGCCAAAGTTCTTGAACGAAAGACCGAGATTGCCGAGATCTGTAACGCCTGCGATCCGGTTTTAGTCAGGTTAGGCGGCGGCTTTCGGGACTTGGAAGTTCGTATCATTGACACTCGGTCAGGCCCGATGGTGGTCGTTCATTTGATTGTTGACACGCGAGACGCCATGGGCGCCAATGCTGTGAACACCATGGCAGAGACACTGGCACCGAAACTCAGTCAATGGACCGGCGGCAAACACCACTTGCGTATCCTGTCTAATCTAGCCGATCGTCGACTCGCCCGTGCTCGGGCTGTTTGGAAAGCCGAGGCCATCGGCGGTGCCGAGATCGTTCAAGGCATTATTGCGGCAGCTGACTTTGCTGATGCTGACCCTTACCGCGCGGCCACACACAACAAAGGCATCATGAACGGGGTCAGCGCCATCACATTAGCAACAGGCAATGACACCAGAGCAATCGAAGCCGGTGCCCATGCCTTTGCCGCACGCACCGGTCGATATCGCAGTTTGAGTCATTACGAAGTCACCCCGCAAGGCGATCTGGCTGGCAGCATTGAGTTGCCCATGGCACTGGGCATGGTTGGTGGTGCCACGAAGGTTCACCCCACAGCACAGGCTTGCCTAAAGATCTTGGGTGTCACTAGCGCAGCCCAGCTGTCAGGCATTGCTGCGGCCGTTGGTTTGGCACAAAACTTTGGCGCACTGAAAGCGCTTGCCACGGTCGGTATCCAGCAAGGGCACATGGCCCTACACGCACAGAATGTCGCCATCGCCGCCGGCGCTGCAGGCGATGAAATCGCATTGGTGGCGCAACGCATGACCGATGCCAAAACCATACGCCAAGACGTGGCCGAATCTATTTTGATTACATTACGACAGACTTAATCGAAACAGCCAAGACCATCGCTGTAGATGCAAGCACCAAAAATGCGTGGCGATAGCCAAGGAAAAATATGGCGCCAAATCCTTTCTCACTCGCTAATAAAACAATTTTAATCACAGGCGCCGGTGGTGGCATCGGTGGTCAAACAGCCCGTGCCTGTGCGGCTCTTGGGGCCAAGCTGATATTGGCTGATCGCGATGAGCCGAACCATTTGGCTACAGCGCTTAATTCATCCGGCACACAGTGCCAATCCGTTGCCTTTGATGTTCGTGACCGCGAAGCAACCGAACGTTTGATTCAAGAGGTCGGAACCCCCGACGGGGTGGTGGTCAATGCCGGGTTTTGTCCTTGGGATAATTGGAACGACGACAATTGGGATGCGGTGTTCGACACGGTCATAGACATCAATGTCAAAAGCGTGGTCCATCTCACGCGTGCGGTCCTGCCTGGCATGATTCAACGCGGCTCCGGCAAAATTGTTATTGTTAGTTCAGTGGCCGCGCGCAGTGGCGGCTTGCGGGCAAGCCCGCACTACATAGCGGCCAAGGGTGGCGTCAGTGCCATGGTGAAATGGTTGGCCAGAAAAGGGGCACCAGCGGGCGTTCAAATCAATGCCATCTGCCCTGGTGCAACCAACACTGCCATGACCGATGGCCAACCCTTTGAGCTCAGTCATATCCCAATGGGACGAATGGCCGAAGTCAACGAAATTGCCTTGCCAATCGCTTTTTTACTCAGTAAAGGCTCTGATTACATGGCGGGCGCCACACTTGACGTGAACGGCGGCGTCTACATGGGCTGATTCATCAAAGATTGTTAATGATCACGGTATAGCGCCATGAGCACAACTGTTCGTCAAGCTTCGTCCGTTGACACAGGTTCGTATTAAAAGTAAACCATTAAACGATAAACTTAAGATTGCTAAGCAACATTTTTACGTTCAAAGCCATACCGCCCTTCATAAAAATAAAAAAATCACCTGACACATATACTTTAAACCTTGGAATCGTCAGTCAACCATGCAGAATACAAATACGCTTGACGCCATTGTTATTGGCGCTGGATTCGCCGGGATGTACCAATTGATCAGCCTGCGCGACAAACTCGGGCTGCGCACGCGAGTCCTCGAGGCGGGCTCCGGTGTTGGCGGCACTTGGTATTGGAATCGCTACCCGGGAGCGCGCTGCGACTCAGAGAGCCACTCTTACATGTACTACTTCTCAAAAGAGTTGGTCCAAGAGTGGGAATGGTCAGAGCGCTATCCACAACAGCCTGAAATCCTCCGCTACCTCAATCATGTTGCTGACAAGTTTGATTTACGACGCGACATCTCTTTTGACACCCGCGTCACCTGTGCAAATTTTGATGAGGCAAACAATCAATGGGTCGTTCAAACTGAAGGCGGTGAAACACTGCGCGCCCAGTTCCTAATTACCGCTGTGGGTTGCCTGTCTTCGGCTAACGTTCCCAATACCCCAGGACTTGATCGCTTTGCGGGTCAATGGTTTCACACCGGTGCTTGGCCACATGAAGGTGTGGACTTCAGAGGCAAACATGTCGGCGTTATTGGGACTGGATCGACCGGCATTCAAGCCATCCCCATGATTGCCAATGAAGCCGATCATGTCACTGTGTTTCAACGCACGGCAAATTACAGCTTACCGGCCAACAACGCGCCGCTGACTGAAGATTTTAAGCGATACGCCAAAGCCCACGCTGATGAAATCTACGAAATCATGACCACCAATGGTAACGGACATCCGTTTCACATTGAAAAGCGCAAGGCCGTTGAAACGCCTGCCGATGAGATCGAACAGATCTATGAAGCGGCTTGGCAAAAAGGTGGGCTGCAATTTAGGGCAAGCTTTGAAGACCTCCTCACCAGTGGTGATGCCAACAAGACAGCGGCTCAATTTATTCAAAAGAAGATACGACAACTGATCAAAGATCCCGTAAAGGCTGAGATTCTTGCGGATATTGATCATCCATTTGCCGCTAAGCGTCCGCCCATCGACTCAAACTACTTCGACACCTTCAACAGAGACAACGTGTCGTTGGTGAGCCTGCGCGATGCACCAATGCAAGAAATTGTTCCCGCTGGCATCAGAACCACCGAAAAAGTCTACCCTCTAGACATCATTGTGTTCGCAACAGGGTTTGACGCGATGACAGGCTCACTGCTGAAGCTAAATATCGAAGGCTTGGGTGGTCGCAAACTCAAAGACGATTGGCAGGCTGGCCCTCGTACTTACCTCGGTTTACAAATCCCGGGTTATCCCAATCTTTTCACCATCACCGGGCCAGGCAGCCCGTCGGTACTATGTAATCTGCCACCAGCCATTGAACAGCACGTCGAATGGATTACCGATTGCATCAAACACATGCGCACGCATCAACTTAATACCGTTCAAACGTCTGACCATGCTTGTGATCAATGGCAACAAGAAGTTGACCGGGCCGCTAACGCGACGCTGTTGCCACAGGTCAAACACTCTTGGTATCTGGGTGCCAATGTTCCCGGCAAACCACGGGTCTTCATGCCTTATGCGGGCGGCTTGAGTCACTATCGTTCAATTTGCAATGACGTTGTCGCTGATGGTTACCGCGGCATG
>ERZ889217.613-NODE-613-length-20865-cov-111.317444_pt1 | contig 20865 bp, 21 predicted proteins | sample MGYA00521098_ERZ889217 | MGnify/ENA primary metagenome ERZ889217 (study PRJEB32303, sample SAMEA104408613) | aquatic metagenome | biome: Brackish water; feature: Pelagic; material: water | place: Baltic Sea | collected 2014-06-10T22:04:00 | depth 2,362 m ... | reverse complement strand
TTCTTTGGATACGGTTTCAGTGCCCGCGAATGCCGAGGTTGCGGCGATAGCGGCCATGATGCCTGTGATGATATATTTTTTCATGATTGGATTTATAGGTTTGTTTGCGTGCAGGTTGCCCTGCGAATGCGAAAGTGCCGGATTGTTCAATCAAGGGCAAGATTATTTTTTAACTCAAATGAGAAAATAGTATCACTATCTGTTGGTCTTGACCAAGCCGGAGAGACGGAGGCAACTACCGAGGCGGATGACCCGGGGACAGATGAGGCTGGCCGGGGGTGACAACTCGGGCCCGGCCACCGCCAGGACGCTTCCCCCGGCGATCATTGGGCCAAGGTAAAAGACCACCTCGTTGGCCAGGTGGGAGGAGAAAAGCTGACCCAAGGTGTGTCCTCCACCCTCGACCAGAACGGATTGGATGCCTTGACGACCGAGGGCGCGCAGGGCAGCGCGCAAGCTGGATTGCCGGAGGACGATGGTCTGCTGGCGGTCATGGTCGGTGAAGACTTGGGCTTTGGCCGCGGGTTGGCTGCGGGGAGCCCAGACGATGCGCCGGGGCTGCTCCGCGCTTTTGATGCCGCGCACGGTAAGGGCAGGATCGTCGGCCCGGATGGTCCCCGCCCCGACCAGAATCGCCCCGACCCGCGCCCGCAGTTTCATGGCGTCGGCCCGTGCGGCCGCAGAGGTAATCCATTGTCCTTCGCCCGGTGGCCGGGTAAGGCGTCCGTCGAGCGACAGACCACATTTGGCCACGACCCAGGGCATCCCGGTGAGCATGAAATGGTGGAACTCCGGGTTGAGGGCGGCACATTGGTCGGCGAGGACGCCGGCCACGGTCTCGATTCCGGCCTTGGCCAGAGAAGGCAGACCACGGCCGCGGTGTCGCGGGTTGGGATCGATCGCGCCGATGACTACGCGGGCAAGGCCAGCGCGGGCCAACGCTTCGGTGCAGGGCGGGGTGCGTCCGTGGGTGCTGCAAGGCTCGAGGGTGACGTAAGCAGTGGCCCCGCGGGCGCGGTTCGGATTTTTCAAGGCGCGTAGCGCTTCGATTTCGGCGTGCGGTTGACCGGCGCGACGGTGGTAGCCGCGCGCGATGATCCGTCCGTTTTTGACCAGCACGCAGCCGACTGCGGGATTGGGGCGGGTTTGGCCGGTTCCGCGCCGGGCGAGTTTGATCGCTTCGCGCATGAATTTTTCGTCGACGGTCATTTCGGGCAGGGAAGTGACCACTACTCATCCGCCGCCGCGGCCAAGCGGGTCACTTTGGTAGTGGGGTGGCCGGCGGGGGACGAAGTTCGCCGCGGCAACGGAGCAAGCAAGGGGATTTCGACCCGAGAACCAAAAAAGCGGCAAAGGCGGACGGAGGCCCATGGCGCAAAAATGCCATAAGACGACCCGGTAAAGGAAGCCCTGCTGTGGTTGGGAACGCGGCCGGGGGCTTTGTCTCCGGCGGGCCCGCTCGGTATGGTCAAGGGGAAAATGTTGGCCTTGGACCACCGGAGCGAGTTTCCGGTCAATCTGCTTTCCCGTCATGAGCGCAAGGAGCAGAGCCATGACATCGCCAAGCGGCACAAAGCAAGGCTGGCCTTGGCCGAGGTGCCGCCCGGACTGCCGATGCTGCCGATCATTGTGGCGGAGATTTGCGGCCCGGATGATGCTTCGAGGTTCAGGCTGGCCTCCGGAGTGAAAAAATTTTCGAGGAGACGACGGGGATGGTCGAGGTCGGAGTTCTTCTCCTTGACCAACCGCAACCAACTTCCCGGCGAAGCTATTTGATCGTGCGGGAGGGTTCCCTTATGGTGTGCGGATGAAGTTATTGGTGACCGGCGGGGCGGGCTACATCGGGAGTATCTGCGTCGAAGAGGTGCTCAACCGGGGGCACGAAGTGGCGGTGCTCGACAACCTGACCGAAGGTCATCGCGCGGCAGTCGACCCTCGGGCCACCTTTTATCAGGCCGATCTGGCCGACCGGGTGGCAGTGGGGCTGGCGATGAAGGAGTTCGCTCCGGATGCGGTGATGCATTTTGCCGCCAACGCGTTGGTCGGCGAGTCAATGACCAATCCGTCGAAGTATTTCCGTAACAATGTTTCCAGCGGGATCAACTTGCTCGATGCCATGGTGGAAAACGGGGTGAAAAAATTCGTCTTTAGCTCCACTTGCGCGACCTTCGGAATTCCCGAGCGCATGCCGATTGACGAAAGCCTGCCGCAGCGACCGATCAACCCCTACGGGGAGTCCAAGCTGATGTTTGAAAAAATTCTGCGCTGGTATGACGAAATCCATGGGCTGCGTTTCACCGCCCTGCGGTATTTCAATGCGGCCGGCGCCTCGGCAAAGTTCGGCGAGGACCACCGGGTGGAGACCCATTTGATCCCCAATGTCCTCGCGGTCGCGCTCGGGCAGAAAGAAGCGGTCGAGATTTACGGGACCGACTACGAAACGCCGGACGGCACCTGCATCCGCGATTACATCCACATTTTCGACTTGGCGGACGCCCACATCCGCGCGCTGGATCGGACGGAAAGCGGCTTTTTCAACCTCGGCACGGGAGGCGGGACTTCGGTTCGCGAGGTCATCGACTGCTGCCGCCGCGTGACCGGAAAAGATATCGCGGTGCGGGAGAAGCCTCGCCGCCCGGGCGACCCGCCGCGCTTGATTGCGGCTTCGGAGAAGATCCGCCGTGAACTGGGTTGGGAGCCCCGTTTCCAGAATATCGAGAGCATCGTCCGCCCTGCCTGGGATTGGCATGTGCGATATCCGTCCGGCTACGGTGATTGAGCCAGTTTGGGGTTGGCCACATTTGACTGGCTTCGCCGGGTTGTTTTTTTAGGCTCACCTCGGTATGCGCAAACCCTTTTTGCTGGTGCTGCTCCTTCTGGCGGGCAGCGGGGCGGTGCTTGCCCAGTTCGGTAGCTTCAGCGATGTGCCGGTGGAGATCAGGGCGGACGGCGGCACCCGCTTCGAGGGCGGCGTGGCGGTGGCGGAGGACAATGTGCAGATCCATTTCCGGGGGACGGATATTTACTGCGACTATGCCGAGTACAATCCGGAGACCCGCGAGGTGCTCCTCACGGGCAACGTGCGCATTTACCACGAGGGCCAAATTCTCAACGGGCAGCGCGCGATCTACAATCTGGAGAAGCGGGAGATCGAGGCGCTGGATTTCGAGGGCGGTGACCAGATTTACAAGTTTACCGCGGTGAGTTTGCGGGCGCCGACCCTCCGGCAGTTCCAAGCGCAGGCTCTTAGTCTGACCACGAGCGACAATTCTAAGCCCGACTTCCAACTGCGGGCGGGAGGCGCCCGGATTTATCCCGATGACCGCGTCATCCTGACCAATGCGACCATGTATATCGGCCAGACCCCGGTCTTCTGGTTCCCCTACCTTTACGCGCCGCTCGGCGAGGCGGGTTTGGACATCCAGCCCGGCTACAATTCCACCTGGGGCGGATTCCTTCTCCTCGGCTACCGCTTTCCCTTGACCGAAAAAGTCGACGCCTTGGCCAAATTCGATTACCGGACTGAGCGCGGGGCGGCCTTCGGCATCGACTTGGATGGGGCTTACGGTCCGAACGATACGAGCAATGGCAAGTTCCGTGCCTACTACGCCGATGACAACAATCCGGGGAGCAACGACACCGCCTTCCCGCGCACCAACCCGCCGGGACGCGATCGTTGGATCGTCTCTTTCAAGAACCGTCTGGTCGTCGATGAGAATATTTATGCCACCACGGACCTGAACAGCATCAGTGACGACTATTTTCTGCAGGACTTCTTCCCGGCCGAGTTTGCGGTCGATCCCCAACCGGACAACAACACGTCCTTCAACTGGCTGACCGAAAACTTCCAGGTCAACCTTCTGGCCCGTTGGCAGATGAACAATTGGCAAGAGGTGACCTCGCGGCTGCCGGAGTTGAGTTGGACGGCCAAGCAGGCTCCGCTCTTCGGATTGCCCATTTTTTACGACGGGTCGACCAGAGGCGGCTACTTGCAACGCAACTTTCCCAGCGGCGAGACTCCCGACTACATCACGCAGCTGCAGGAGTCTGTTTTCAACCCCGACGTTCTGGCCGATACCACGGATCTGAAGAATTACTCGGCCTTCCGCTTCGACACTTTTCACCAGCTGTCCTATCCGAAGACCTACTTCGGCTGGCTCTCGCTCACTCCGCGGGTCGGTTTCCGCGGGACGTATTACAGCCGCACGGGAGATTCGAACCCGAATTCCCCGGGTTACATTGCCAAGCCCGGCAACGACTACAACAACGGCACGTTCCGTCCGGTCATGAACGCCGGTCTCGAGGGTTCGTTCAAACTCTCGGCGCGGTTCGAGCAGGTGCAATCGACCTTTCTGGGCCTCGACGGCCTTCTCCACGTCATCCAGCCGTTCGCCAACTACGCTTACGTCAACAATGCGGGGCTAGCCCCCGACCAGATCCTGCAGTTCGACCGCGTCGTGCCCTCGGCCCAACTGCCGTCGCTCAACTTCCCGCAGTTCAACATGATCGACAGCATCGACACATCCAACCTGATGCGGGTCGGCGTGCGCAACCGTCTGGTCACCCGTCGCGATGACGGCAACCACGAGTGGTTCGCTCTGGAGACTTTTCTCGATGTGAATTTCGACAATCCTTACCTCGACGACCCGGGCCAGTTCTCCAACCTCTACAACAACTTCGCCTTTTCCCCGGTTCCCTGGTTCACCGCGGGAGCCACCACGCAATTGCCCATCTCCGACGGGGGCTTCACCGACGTGAACTCCTACCTCAACTGGCAGCCGGTCGAGGATTTTTCCTTCTTTGTCTCCCAGCGCTTCATCGAAAGCAGCCCCTATTTCCAGAACGACAGCCAGGCTTCCCTCGGGGGCTATTGGCGGGTCGATGACAACTGGGCGGTCAGCGCCGCAACGCGCTATGACTTGACCTTCGGTACCTGGGATATCCAGCGTTACATGGTCCACCGCGACTTGAGCTCCTGGCTCATCTCGGTCGGTTTTCTCATCACGGACAACAGTGCGACCTTCAACAACCAGACGAGCGGCGAGGTCGGCGTGGGCGTGCTCCTCATGGTGACCCTCAAGGATGCGCCGAATATCAATTTGCCCCTGGCTTTCGACGTGCTCGGCAACCAGCAGCAGGGTCAGCAGTAGTGATGCAGCCGACCACCACCACGGCAGAAAGCCCGATTGCCGTTTTTGATTCCGGGATCGGAGGGCTCACGGTGGTCAGCGCCCTGCGCCGTGAGTTGCCCGGCGAAGATATTGTTTATCTTGGTGACACCGCACGTGTGCCTTACGGCGGGAAATCGCGCGGCACAATCGAACGTTACAGCGAGGAAATCGCCGCCCTGCTCGTCGGGGAGGGGGCAAAGATGGTGGTGGTCGCCTGCAACACGGCTTCAGCTCTGGGCCTGCCGCGACTCCGTGAGGTCCTGAGCGTCCCGGTCGAAGGAGTGATCGAACCCGGGGTGGAGGCCGCCTTGGCGGCCACCGTGACCGGCCACGTTGCTGTGCTCGGCACCAAGGCCACGATCGGCAGCGGGGCCTACGCCCATGCCTTGCAAGCGGCCCGGCCCGGCATCCGTGTCACCAGCTTGGCCTGTCCGCTGCTTGTCCCGCTGGTCGAGGAGGGACTTTTCGAGGACGAACTGACCGATGCCGCGCTCCACCGTTACGTGGCCGCACTGCGGTCGGGCGACGCCGACGCGCTAGTCATGGGGTGCACGCATTACCCTTTGCTCGCGGGCGCCCTGGCCCGGGCGGCGGGGCCGGCCATCACCTTGGTGGACTCCGCCGCGAATTGCGCCCGCACCGTGGCGCGCCGTCTCGACCAACTCGGTTTGCGTGCTCCCTCCGGCCGCGTGGGCTCGCTGGATCTTTCCTTCACCGATACTCCGGACAACTTCCTCCAAGTAGTCCGCCTTGCCCTCGGTCTGGAGGCCGGGGAGGTGAAGGTCCGTCCGGTGCCGCCGCTTGATCAGTAAATCGATTCGCGCACGCGCTTGCTTCGGGGCAGAGGTTCTTCGCCGAGGAATTCGTGGTTGTCCGAGAGGCGATAGAGCCCGACCCGCAACCATCCGAGGGCCGTGGGTGCGAGGTTGTCGAAAAGCTGGGATGCACGGAAGTAGAGCCAAACCGCAGCAGCCAGTTCGGTCAGTGAGGCGATGGCTGCGACCGCTGCCGCCCAGCCCGCGACCGACTCGGCGGCAATCGACCAGCGTGCCGGCCAAGCGATGGCCGCTGGCCATGCGACCGACGCGACCAGACCCGCCAGGCCGATCCTCCGCCCAAGATGGCGCCGTGCGGATGGCCAGTAGAATCGCTCCGGCGGCAGCGGGCGGCGGTGTGCCGAGGCAAATTCCAAGTGCGTGCGACGCATGAGGAGACGACTCCGCCACCACGCACCGACCGGCACAGTCAGCGCGGCAACCAAAAGGGTCGGGGCCGCGGCCAACCCTGCCAGATACTGCAGGGCAGTGATCGCCAACCAGGCGAAAAAAGCGATGATGAAAAGAAGTTCAAGCACGGCAGATACTGCACCAAATCAAAGTCTCGCCCCCAAGGGTACGCGTTCCTCCTCAGGCGGCGACCGCGGTTTCCGCACCCGCTGGTTGGACGATCGGCACGGGTGCCATAAGTTGTTGGCCGCCGAATTTGCTGCAGAAAAATTTGGCCGACGGGGTGCCGGGGCGGGCCAGGCCGACCGCTTCGGTCAGACCGCGTGTGCGCAACGCTTCCAAGGTGGCATGGAGCAAGGCGCCCCCGATGCCGCGGTTGCGGTATTCGATCAGCACGCATGAACCGGTGACGAGATGAATCCCGTCTGCCGGTTCCGGGTCGTAGGCCGAGGCGGCAATGACGCGGTTCCCATGGAGGACAAAAAGGCAGGTCGCTTCATCCTCGAAAGTCCGGCGCAGGCCCGGCAAGATGGTCTTAATGATGTGCTTGGCGCACCCGCTCCAGTCCGGATCCAGATCGTAGCTGGCTTGGACCACCCGCGCTGCGTCGTCCAGTTCTTGTTCACCCGCCGGGCGCAACTTGAAGGGTTCCGGGGCCGGGACCGAACCGGGCTGCAGGTCGGCCAACTCCCACCGGAAACGATTTAACACGGCGGGCTTGGATGGAATGGGCATAAGGTGTGGCGTGCGCGGAACGCGAAAGGGTCGTCAATAAGGGCCTTTTCACCAGGCACCGGCCGCTAACCTTTCCAACGCATTCTGTACCAGAAAAGCTAGCAAGGCCCCATCGCGAGTCAATGGGATTCCTCGGGTTCTCTGGGGAAGAGTTGTCGCAAAACAGCACGGTAAACTTCCTGCTTCATTGAAGGTGCCAGATGGACGGGAAAGTCGTGCACGGCCACCCAGCGGAGGGCGGAGAACTCTCCGCAGGTCCCGCTGAGGTCCGGCTCAGGAGACGCTGCCGCTTTCAAGGAACAAAGGAAGTAGAACTGCTCTTGCCCGTCGAACCCGCGGCGGTCCGGGCCGGCCGGAAAATCGTAACGGTGCGGACCGCTCCGCGCGGTGATCCGGTAGGCATCAGCGGCAATCCCGACTTCTTCGAAGACCTCCCGGCCAAGCGCTTCCTCCGCAGACTCGTCCCGGTCGATTCCCCCCTGGGGGAATTGCCAGCTTTCGGGAAAATCCGTGCGCTGGCCGATGAGGACAAGGCCGTCGGGCCTTTGCAGGATTGCGGCGACGTTCGGGCGGTAGCGCTGGTTCATTCTCTGCATTTTGCGCCGCGGGCCGGACAGCGGCAAGCGACCGATGCATTGTCAAATGCGGGGCGCGCGATAGTTTCAGCGACCGGTATGGCGGAATTCTGGAAAAAAAGCCTTGGGATGGGAGTCGGAGCAGGTCTGCTCGGGGCCGCGGTTGTCGCCTTGCGCCGGGGCTTGCGTCCGTTGCCCCAACCCTCGCTGCCGGACATCATCTCACCTGCCGTCTTTGCCCGCCGCGTGCAACGCACCACGCGCGGACAAGTGGTTTATCACATCAGCGGGGAGGGGGAACCACTGGTCTTTTTGCACGATTTTTTCCCGGGTGCCGCTTCCTACGAGTGGTCGAAAATTTATCCGCTTTTTGCTTCGAGCCACCGCGTGCTCGCTCCCGACTGGGTCGGATTCGGTGAGAGCGAGCGCCCCGACCGCCCGCTCCGGGCCGATGATTATGCCCGTTGCCTCCACGAATTTTGCCGGGCCACCTGCGGGGGCAAAAGGCCGGTCATTGTCGCCTCGGGCCTCGGTGCTGCTCTGGCCTGCCTGGCCGCCGCGCAGCATCCGGAATTTGTCACACGGCTCATTCTTTTCCATCCGACCGGCACGGACCACTGGCTCCAACCTTGGGCTTCTGCTCCGGTGCGCGCGGCGGCTTGGACCCGCTCCGGGCGGCGTTGGATTTACGCGAACTATCTGGCCCGTCCGGCCTGCCTCGAGCGCTGGCTCAACGGGCGCCGCAGCGATGCCGGTGAGATCGATCTGGTCGAACCCGTGTCGGTTTATTCGTCCTTCGCCCGGCAATATGGTGCAGGCTTGGCGGTGCAACGCATTCTTTCGGGCCGCTTCCAGACCGCCGCCCTTCCACGTTTGTCCGAAGTTTGTGCCCCGGTCACCGTTTGGTGGCCCGATTGCCGCGCGAACAATCCCCCCGAATCCGCCCTGCGACCGGGGTCCCAGGTGCGTTTGGACTGGCTTGATGCTTGCGGTCCGCTCGCCCCTTTGGACCGGGTGGATGACCTCACGGCACGCTTGCAGGTGGAACTCTATCAGCCTGTTCATATGGCGGATAGACCGAAGGGGGATTGACATCCGCCCCGGCGCGGGGCCATGTTCTCCTTTCGTCTTTATTCCAACCGGCTTATGTCCAACACCGAAGTAATCCTTACCGCGCACATCCCGAGCCTCGGCGCCGAGGCCGATGTGGTCAAAGTTCGTCGCGGCTACGCCCGCAATTTCCTCATTCCTCGCGGCATGGCCCACGAAGTCACGCCTGCCTCGTTGCGCAAGACCGATTCGCTCAAGGCCCGCCGCGCCGAGCGCGAAGCAAAGGAGCTGAACGAGGCCAACGACCTCGCCAAGCGCCTCGGCAAGTTGAAGCTTTCCTTCGTTCTCGAAACCGGCGAGAGCGGCAAGGCCTTTGGCGCCATCACGGCCAAAGACATCGCCGACCGCGTCAAGGCGGAATCCGGCCAAGACATCGACCGCCACCGCATCACGTTGGAACGTCCGATCAAAGAAACCGGCGAGTTCACGATCAACGTCCGCCTCCATTCCGACGTCCAAGCTGGCCTCAAGCTCACCGTGACCGCGAAGAACGCGAAAGCCCCCGTCGCGTCCGAAGATGAGGGCGACCGCGAGGGCGGGTCGCGCTCGCGTGGCCGCACGGCCCGGCGCGAAGAAGAGACTGGCGCCTGAGTTGTTCACAGGTTGCTGGGAAGGTTGTTCGCCATCGGGTCTTTTCTTTTTTGGCGTTGTCGATGGTCCGCATTTGACCGGTCAGGCATGCCGGTCCCACAATGGCCGCCCGCATGACTCCGCCGGTTGATCTGACAGCGCCCGCCGCCCGCCGTACACCGGCGCCGCGTCGCAACGGTGCGGCCAAAGCGGCGGGTGCCGCGCCCGATGCCCACCGGCCGCTGCCACAGAATGTTGAGGCGGAGAGGGGGCTTCTCGGGTCCATTCTTCTTTCGCCGCGCGAGGTGCTCAACGATTGCGCCGAGCAGATCACCGAGGAGGCATTTTACTCGCCGGCCCACGGCACCATTTTCCGGGTGCTGGTCGAGATGTGGTCCGCCAACCAGCAGATTGACGTCATCACGTTGACCAACCGGCTGCGCGATCTCAATCTTCTCGACGCGGTGGGCGGCCCCGGGGCGGTCACCGAATTGTTCGGCTTCGTGCCCACTGCGGCCAATGCCCCGCACTACCTCGACATCGTGTTGGAAAAGTCGCTCCTGCGCCGCATGATCATGGCCTGCACTTCGTCCGCGGCCCGTTGTTACGAAGAGCAGGGGGATGTTCCGCAATTGCTCGATGACGTGGAGCGCGAGATTTTCACCATCGGGGAAACGCGCTTCCGCAAAACGGAGCCCGACATGCGTGACGAAGTCTTTGCCGCGCTGGAAAACATCGAGAAAATGTATCAACAGCGGGGGCGGATCAGCGGGCTGGCCACCGGATTCACCATTTTCGACCAGATGACCGACGGCTTGCATCCGGGCGAGATGATCATCGTTGCGGCGCGTCCCTCGATGGGCAAAACCGCCCTGGCCATGAACATCGTCGAACACGTTGCGCTTAATCTGGAAGCACCAAAACCGGTCGGCGTCTTTAGCTTGGAGATGAGCACGCAACAACTCGTGCAGCGCATGCTCTGCTCCCGCGCGCGCGTCAACATGAAGAAAATCCGTTCCGGCATGCTGGCCCGCGCCGAACACGGGAAGCTGAACGACGCGGCCGCCGCCCTGAGCGAAAGCAGCATTTTTATCGACGATACGGCGAGTCTCACCATCCTCGAATTGCGGGCCAAAGCGCGTCGCATGCGCGACCGCCACCGCATCGAATTGATCGCCATCGACTACCTGCAGTTGTGCCGCTCGACCTCCCGCCGCGGACAGGACAACCGCCAAATCGAAATTGCCGAGATTTCCTCCGGCATCAAGGCCTTGGCCAAGGAACTCGAGATCCCGATCATCGTCTTGGCCCAGCTCAACCGGCAACCCGAGCAGCGCGGGGGTGGCAAGCCCCGCATGTCCGACCTGCGCGAATCCGGCTCCCTCGAGCAGGATGCCGACGTCGTGGCTCTCCTCGTGCGCCCGGAAGTCTACGAGGAGGACGAGGATGCGAGGTCGGAGATGGCGGGCAAAGCCGAACTGCTCATCGCCAAACAACGCAACGGGCCGATCGGCGAAATACCGCTGACCTTCATCAAAGAATACACGCGTTTCGAAAACGCCGCCTTCGACCGTCCTTCCGGCTCCGAGGAATAAAAACGCTCTACCCCGCGAAGTGGCGCTCCAGCGCGGCGAGGGTTCGCTCGAGGGGCAAGCCGACCACGTTTGAGCGGCAGCCCTCCACCGCCTCGACCAGCATTTCACCGCGTTCCTGCAACGCATATGCCCCGGCCTTGTCGAGCACATCGACCGTGGCGAGGTATTCTTCGATCACTGCTTGGCCGAAAGGACGGAAGCGTACCCGGGTGACCTCGTGGAACTCCACCTGCTGGCGTGATGCCATCCTGACCAAGTGCACGCCAGTGGCCACCTCGTGTGTCCTTCCGGCCAACTCCCGCAGCATGCCGCGGGCCTGGTCATGATCGGCCGGCTTGCCCAAGGCGCGGCCCCCCAGCCAGACGAGGGTGTCGGCTCCGAGCACCACCGCGTGCGGGTGACGCGCCGCGACTTCCAGTGCCTTGGACCGGGCGTTGGCCTCGACCAGCATGGCCAGCCCAAGGGTGTGATCTTCGCTCTCCGCGCCCTCTGCCGGGTCGACCGAGAAGTGCACACCGGCGGACCGCAACAATTCGCTTCGTCGCGGCGAAGCCGAAGCCAGAACGAGGGGTGGGCGGATCAATAGAACTCGCCGTCTTCGGCAAACCCGGAATCGTGCCGGATCGTCTCGAGGCGGCGGCGTGTGCGGCGCCCTTCGCCCAGTTCGCGGTTGACGCGCACGCCCGCGCCGATGAGCAGCGGAATGGTGGCCGCCAGTCCGGCCAACAGCACGACAACACCCAAGCGTTGCCGGGCACCCTTGCCGAGTTGGTCGGCGACCAGCAGTCCCGCTCCCACGCCAACGGCCATTTCAGCCGCGGCGGCCAAGGAGGTGGCGGAAAGATTGCGCGATAGTGTGTCGAGAATATTGGCCATTTCTTACGTCCCTTACTCCAGATGCTGGCTGCTGGCAACTGTAACTGGCAGAATTCTTTGGTCGGGGATTGCACCCGGCGCGGCAAAATCGTCTCATTGACCGATGGCCGACAACCTTTATGCCCTCATTCTCGCCGGCGGCAGCGGCGAGCGGTTCTGGCCCTACAGCCGGCGCGTGCGTCCGAAGCAACTGCTCAAACTTTTTTCCGACCAAACCATGCTGGCGGAAACCATCGCCCGTCTCGGCACGGCTGTTCCTCCCGAACGGGTCTTTGTCCTGACCAATCGCGAACAGGAGGAGGCCGTCCGCGCCGCTTGTCCCGGTCTGCCCGCGGAGAACATTGTCGCCGAACCGGCCAAGCGCGATACCGCACCGGCGGTCGCGCTCGGTGTTGGTCTCATCTTGCGGCGCGACCCTCAGGCGGTCATGGCCGTGTTGCCCGCCGACCACCTGATCAAGGACACCGCAACCTTCCGCCGCGATTTGCTCGCTGGCGCCCGGGTGGCCGCGCACTCCGGCGCGTTGTTGACCATCGGGATCAAGCCGACGTGGGCCTGCCCCGGCTTCGGTTACATCGAGCAGGGCAAGCGCGTCTCCGACGGTGAGCCGGCCATTTACGAAGTGAAGCGCTTCCGGGAAAAACCCGACGCCGCCCTGGCCGAGTCCTTCCTCAAGCAGGGCAATTTCCGGTGGAATGCCGGAATGTTCATTTGGTCGATCCCCGCCATCATGGACGAACTGACCAAGCAAGCGCCCGAGTTGGCCGCCTTTGTCACCCGCCTGCGCACGGCCGACGACCTGACCGCCTTGCTCGCCTCCGACTTTCCCCTCCTGCCCAAAATATCCGTCGACTATGCCATCATGGAAAAAGCGGCGCGGGTGCTCGAGCTGGAGTCCGGCTTTGACTGGGACGATGTCGGCAGTTGGGTCGCGGTGGCCAAATACCTGGCTGTTCACGAAGGAGACAACGCGGCCAACTGCCCGCTCACCACCCACGATGCCTGGCACAACATCGTGTTCTCGGGCGGGAAAAAGCACGTTGCCCTGGCCGGCGTGCAAGACCTCATCGTCATCGACACCGGCGACGCTCTCCTCGTCTGTCATCGCAGCGAAGCCGAAAACATCAAGAAACTTATCCCGCAAATCCCGGCGGAATTGCAGTGATCCCGACTCCTCCCATGAGCCGCACCATGGCAGTCGACCTCGGCACCGCGCGCACCGGCATTGCGGTGAGCGACGAACTCGGCATGCTCGCGCAGCCGTGGAAAACGCTGCCCGGTGGCGCGGCCTCCCTCGAAGCGGTCGTGGCGGCGGTGGGGGAAATCCGGCCCGGGCACATCCTTGTCGGTCTGCCCCGCAACATGAACGGCACCTTCGGACCCGCGGCTGAAAACGCGCGCGCTTTCGCCGAAAATCTCCGGGCCCGTGTGGCCTGCCCGGTGGACTTGTGGGACGAGCGGTTGACTACGGTCGCCGCCCAGCGCGCCCTGCGCGAAAGCGGGCGCAAAGCGCGTGACCAGCGTGGGGTGGTGGACCAGGTGGCCGCGCAAATTCTCCTCCAGAGTTGGCTCGACCGCGCCCCATGCGACTTAAGTTGACCTTGGCCTACGATGGGGCCGCCTTCCGCGGTTGGCAAAGTCAGACCGGCGGGGGCGCCGTGCAAGACGTCTTGCAGGAAACTCTGACCCGTCTGGCCGGCGGCCATAAGGTCCACGTCCATGGCTCCGGCCGCACCGACGCCGGGGTTCATGCCCTCGGCCAGGTCGCCCATGCCGATGTTCCCGATCAACGCCCCGAGCCTGCCTTTTGGCAACGCGCGCTCAACGCCACCCTGGCTCCTTCCATTCGCGTCATGAGTTGCACCCGGGCCAAGGACGATTTCCACGCCCGCTATTCTGCCACCGGAAAAATTTACGACTACCTTCTCTGGACCGGTCCGGTGCTTCCGCCGCATTGGGCCGCGCGCGCCTGGCACGTCGTTCCTCCCGCCGGTCCCGCTGCGCTGCGCCGGGCGGCCAAGATCCTCGCCGGCCGCCATGACTTCCGCGGGTTCGCGGCCAACCGCGGTACGCCGGTCAAGGATGCCCGCCGCCATCTTCGCCGCATCAGCGTCTCGGGCCGCGGGCCCGTCATCCGCTTGCGCTTCGAAGGCGATGGTTTTCTTTACCGCATGGTCCGCATGTTGGCCGCCGCCATGGTCCGCGTCGCGCAGGGCAAGGCCACGGAGGCGGACCTGCGGGCCCGCCTTGCCGGAAGGGAAACGGACCTGCCGCGCATCGTTGCGCCGTCCGACGGACTTTATCTCGTGCGGGTTGCCTACGCCCGGGCCGGGGCGCAATCGGGTTGAACTTCCGCCGTTCGCGCCATTAGCTTCTCCCCGTGCGTGTCGCGCCCGCTTTCTTCATCACCCTCGGGCTTTCGCTTCTCGCGGTGACCATCGCCCCGGCGCAGATTTCCGCGGAGGAGCAGCGCAAGCGCGATCTTTTCCTCAAGGCGCGCGAGTCGATCGAACCGCTCCCCGCCGCCACCCCGGCGCGGCCACCTGTCCGCCCGCAACCGCGCCCGCGGCCGGTGGAAAAATCCGTCGAGCAACCCCTCCAGCCGATCAAGCTCCCGCCGCCCCGCTCGACCCCTCCGCCCAAACCCCGTCCGAAGCCGAGGCCCGAGCCGCGGGCTACGCCAAAAGCCAAAGTCACCCCGCCACCCCGCGCGACACCCGTGCCGCCCGCGGCCGGACGCGGCGACGATTTTGTTTTGCCTCCGGCCCGGGACAGTTCGTCCGACGTGATCAAACTTCCGCCGCCTCGGTCCGCACCCACGCTCCGAGCCGGACGCGAGTCTGCGGCAGAGGTTCCCGCCGCGCCCATCGTGGTCGAGAAGTCCGGGCAGGAGGATGAGCAGGGAATGGCGCCGGTCCCGGAGCGCGAGCGCCGGGGTTGGTTCGGGTGGGGCGGCGGTCCGCGTCACCGGTACCTCACGCGCAACGTGCGCGCCGCCATCGACCGCGCTCCGGTCAAACGCGGTCGCTGGCAATACGTCATTGTGCACAACAGCGGCACGCGGCAGGGCAATGCGCGCATTTTCGCCAACTACCACAAAAACGTGCGCAAAATGAAGAACGGGCTGGCCTACCACTTTGTCATAGGCAACGGCACCTCCTCCGGCGACGGCGAGATCGAAATCGGCCCGCGCTGGACCGCTCAAATCAACGGCGGCCACGTGGCCAGCGACTACCTCAACAACATCGGTATCGGCATCTGTTTTGTCGGCGATTACAACCGCCATCTTCCGACCAAAGCCCAACTGGCCGCGTTGGAGGAGCTGATCAAATACCTCCGCAAGCGCGCCGGCCGGAGCAAAGGGCGCGTGCTCATCGTCAAGGCGCACCGCGAAATCAACCCGAAGCCGACCGACTGCCCGGGCAACCGCTTTCCCTACAGCTGGATGCGCCGTACCTTCTGACCATGCGCCTCGGGATCACAGGGGCCTCGGGCTTCATCGGCGGGCAAGTGGCCCGACTGGCCGTGGCGAGGGGTTGGGACGTCGTCCCTTTCTCCCGCCAACCGCGCGAGGCGCGCACCCGCCGCCTCGTGCCGGGTGAACCGGCCGATGTCGACGGACTTGATGCCGTTCTGCACCTTGCCGGTGAGCCGGTGGTCGGTCGTTGGACACCCGAAAAGCGCCGTCGTATCATGGACAGCCGCGTGATGGGCACGCGCTCGGTGGCCGAGGGTTTCGCCCGCGCCGCGCACCCGCCCCGGATGTTGGTCAGCAGCTCGGGCATTGGTTACTACGGCGACACAGGCGACCGCGAGGTCACCGAAGAGGCCCCGCCCGGCCGCGGCTTCCTCGCCGAGGTTTGCCGCGCCTGGGAGAAGGAAGCCATGGGAGTGCGGAACGCCCGCGTTGTCGTCCTGCGGATCGGGCTCGTTCTCGGCCGCGGGGGCGGGACCATGCAGCGCCTCCTACCCGTTTTCCGCGCCGGGCTGGGCGGGCGGCTCGGCTCCGGCCGGCAATGGATGTCATGCATTCACGTCGACGACATCGCCGGGCTCGCCATGTGGGCGATCGGGCAGGAAGGTTTGGTTGGTCCGGTCAACGCGGTGATGCCCCGCCCGGTGACCAATGCCGATTTCACCCGCCTGCTGGCCGGCGCGGTCCACCGCCCGGCCATTCTGCCCGCGCCGGCTTTCCTCCTCCGCACGGTCCTCGGTGCCATGTCCTCCCTCCTCCTTGACAGTTCGCGCGTGCGTCCGGGCGTGGCGGAACAACGTGGTTATCGCTATGAGTTCGGCAACGTGGAGCAAGCCCTCGACGAAGTCGTGCGCCGATAATTGGCCTTGTCGCCCCGCGGCGAAGAACAAACCATGGCCAGCCCATGCCCTCGCGCCCGCCCCTGATCGATCTACACCGCCATCTCGATGGCAGTATCCGCCTGGCCACCATCCTCGATCTCGGCCGGCAGCACGGCATCCCTTTGCCCGGGGACACCCTCGAGGAACTCAAGCCGCATGTCGTGGTCAGCACGCCGCAGCCCGGTTTGGTCGAGTTTCTGGCCAAGTTCCGGTGGATGACCGCGGTGCTGGCCGATTATGACGCCTGCCGGCGGGTGGCCCGCGAAAATGTGGAGGATGCGCACGGCGAGGGGATCCGTTACCTCGAGTTGCGTTTCAGTCCGTTCTTCATGGCTGACGCCCATAATCTCGATCCTTCCAAAGTCACCGCCGCGGTGATCGAGGGCGTGCGCGAGGGCGAGGTTGCCACCGGGGTGAAAGCCAACCTTATCGGCATCCTCACCCGCACCTACGGTCCAACGCGCGCCCAGCGCGAACTCCGGGCTCTCCTCGACCATCGGGAGGAAATCGTCGCGCTCGATCTGGCCGGGGACGAAGGCAACTGGCCGGGTGAACTTTTTGTCAGGCACTTCGAGGAAGGCCGCGAAGCCGGTTGGCAGGTTACCGTGCATGCCGGAGAAGCGGCCGGAGCGGAGAGCATTGTCACCGCGATCGATCAACTGGGCGCGACGCGTATCGGGCATGCCGTGCGCGCCGCCGAGGACCCTGCCGTCATCGACCTGCTGCTGCAACGCCGTATTGGCATCGAGGCCAATTTGACCAGCAATGTGCAAACCAGCACGGTGTCGGACTACGCCGCCCATCCGCTGAAAAAGTTTCTCCAGGCCGGTCTCCTCGCCACGATCAATACGGACGATCCCGGCATCAGCGGGATCGACTTGCGCCACGAATTAGAGGTCGCCGCGCCCGCGGCCGGCTTGGATGAAGCGCAGATTGGGCAAGCGCTGGAAAATGCTTGGGAGATCGCCTTTTTGCCACCCGGCGAGAAGGCGGGTCTGCGGGTTTGAGTCCGGCTCGGGCCGGAGCCCCGTTTTCCGCGCTGGAAAACCACCGCGATCAAGTCCTTAATGGAAAGAGATGAAAGCCACAACCGCTCTTCTCCTCGCGGCGGTGCTGCTCACCGTGCCGGCCTCGGGGCAAAGTGTCCAACTCACCGCTTACCAAGCTCTGCGCACCGTGGGGCGCGAAAAAGGCGAGAGCTGGCTGGATCGTCTGGTCGAACTGCGCGGGGTCGATGGCGGTCCGCAGCCCGTGCGTTGGTTGCTCACCTTCCGCGATAAAAATGCACGCGGCGGGGTGCGCGAGTTTGCCGTGACCGCGCAGGGTGTCAGCAGCGAACGCACGCCGGTCCGTGTCGCCGGGTCCGGCGCGTCTTCGGTCATGGGTTCGCGCTCGCTCAATCTGGATTCGAGCGGCGCCTTCGCCGCGGCGAACAAGCAGGCGGCCGCCGCCAAAGTCGGTTTCCACTCCCTCAACTACCTGCTGCAAAACTCCCAGGGTGCGCCGGTTTGGCTGGTCCAACTTTATGACGAAGCCGGCCTCGAAGTCGGCAAGATGAAAGTCTCCGCGCAAAGTGGCGGCATGGTCTCGCGCCTGCGCACGCCTTTGGGGCCGGCCGCCGCACCTGCCGTCACCGCAGCCGCGCCGGTGACCTCTCGGCCAACTGCTCCCACCGGCGGCACTTTTGGTGACCGTTGGGTGGAGGGAGGGGGACTGGTCGGCCACGTCAGCCGTTGGGGTGAGCGGTCTTGGGATGCCACCACCAATACTGCGGTGCGCGTCGGCGACAGCATCAATGCTTTTTTTATCGGGCGTCCGGAGCAACCGGCACCGGCACCCCGCAACTGACCATGCCCCAAGGCTCATCCCTCATCATCGTGCTCTTTCTCGTCGGGTTTTCCCTCGTCGCAGCCGAAGTGTTCCTCCCCGGGCTTATTCTCGGGACAATCGGATTGCTTTGCCTTGTTGCCTCGGTTGTCGTGGTTTTTGCCCAATACGGCACCTCCGCCGGCCTGCTCGCCGCTTTTCTGGTCGGAGGTCTCAGCTTTGTCGGATTTATCGTGTGGCTCAATCTCTTCCCGCGCACTTTTATCGGCCGCCGCCTCATGCTCCGGACAAGCCAACCGGCCGACCTCACCGCTGCGGCCCACCAGACGATGATCGGGGCCACGGGCGAAGCCCTCACGCCCCTGCGTCCCTCCGGCACGGCGCAAATCAACGGGAAGCGCGTTGATGTCACGGCAGTCGGCGACTTTCTCGAGTCGGGCGAACAGCTCGTGGTGATTGCGGCCGATGGCCTGCGGGTGGCCGTGCGGCGAAAAGATGGTTTGGAGTTCGCTCCCCGAATCGCCTAGGGTTGCCCCATGGGCTCAATCTTCATTTACATCGTCACCGGACTGGCCGTTGTTCTCGGTCTTGTTCTTCTCATTGTTCTCTTCAATTTTTTCGGCATCTGGTTGCGGGCCAAGGTCGCGGACGCTCCGGTTTCTTTTGCCAGCTTGATCGGCATGCGTCTGCGCCGCGTGCCGCTCGGCCTCATCGTCGACAGCCGCATCACCGCGGTCAAAGCGGGCATCCCGCTCAATACCGACGAACTCGAAGCCCACTATCTGGCCGGTGGCAGCGTGGATTCCGTCGTGCTGGCTCTCATTGCGGCGGACAAAGCCGGGATCAAACTCGACTTCAACCGCGCCTGCGCCATCGATCTGGCGATCAAAGGCACGAGCAAAACCGTCCTTGAGGCTGTCCGCACGAGCATCAATCCGAAAGTGATCGACTGCCCCGCCCCGGACTCCGGCCGCTCGACGATCGACGCCGTGGCGCGCGACGGCATCGGGGTCAAAGTCAAAGCGCGGGTCACCGTCCGCTCGAACCTCGACCGCTTCGTCGGCGGTGCCACCGAGGAAACGATCATCGCCCGCGTCGGCGAGGGCATTGTCACCTCCATCGGTTCGGCCCTCTCCTACAAAGATGTCTTGGAAAATCCCGACCGCATTTCCAAAACCGTCCTGCAAAAGGGCCTCGATAGCGGCACGGCCTTTGAAATCCTTTCCGTCGACATTGCCGACATCGACGTTGGCGAAAACGTCGGGGCCAAATTGCAGGGCGAGCAGGCCGAAGCCGACAAGGTGGTGGCCCAGGCCAAGGCGGAAGTTCGCCGCGCCGCCGCCGTCGCCCTCGAAGGTGAAATGCGGGCCAAGACCCAGGAAATGCGGGCCAAGGTGGTTGAGGCCGAGGCCCAGGTGCCGCAAGCCATGGCCGAAGCCTTCCGCTCCGGCAATCTCGGGATCATGGATTACATGCGGATGAAAAACATCCAGGCCGACTCGCAAATGCGCGAATCCATCGCCGGCTCCGAGCGCGGCGACGCCGAGGCCCGCTAAAGCACTTCATCCGGTTCCGCCATGGAACAACTTGTCCTCCTCGTCGTCATCGGGTTGATCAGCCTGGTCAACTGGCTGCTGCAAAAGGCCGCCGAGAAACGCGAGGCGGCCAAGTCGACCCGGGTCGAAAAGCGTGAGGTGAAGCGCGCGACGCGCCGCAACATTTACACGCACCCGGCGCCCGCCCCGCCGCCCTCCTCGCCCCGCCCGGTGGTCGCCGAGCGCGACCCGTTCAAGGACCTGATGGATGCCCTCGGGCTGCCGTCCGACGAGCCGCCGCCGCGTCCGGTGGTGGCCGAACCTGTCATCTTTGATCACGAGGAATTTGCCTCGGTCGAAGACGCGCTACCACCTCTACCAAAGCCCAAGCCTGTCGCGGCCAAAGCCCTTTCCGCGGCGGCCTCCTGGCATCCGCCCGCCCGCGGTGCGCAACCCGACGAGAAAACCAAACAACTCGCCTCGGCTTTCGCCGCCATGGATGGTGCCGCCCCCGATGTCTGGCAAGGCGGTGACGTGCGCGCCCTGCTCGCCGGTTCCTCCGCCCAACGCAAAGCAATCATCCTGTCCGAAATCCTCGGCACCCCCCGTGGTCTGGCCAAGGCCGGCGCGCTCATGACCCGCGGTCATCTTTGAACGGTTCCCGGCTTGACCCGCGGCTTTGGCCCGGGTCGCCACCCGGAGCAATCCTACTTCACGGCAGCCCAAACCCGGTGCACGTCATCGTGATCGTCGAGCGCTTGCAGGAACGCTCCGACCTCCGACCCTTGGTCCGCCGACAATTCCGGACACTGCTTGGGGACAAAGCCCAACTCGCTCGTCACCACGGTCCACCCGTTAGCCGTCAGCCACTTGGCCACCCCGTGCGTGTTCGTGCGGTCCGTGATGAAGCGCGCGCCGGTCGCGTCGGCCGGAATGTCATCGTTCTGCTCATGGGCGAGGGGTTCCACTTCGTCGGCGCCTGCTTCGATCGCCGCCTCTTCCCGGTCCACGCCAGGCTTGGCCACATAGGCTTCGACCAGACCGACATGGTCGAAAAGAAACTTATTGCTCCCCGAGGCGCCGAGTTGCCCCTTTTTGAAAAGCACGCGGATTTCCGGGGCCGAGCGGTTGTGGTTGTCGGTGAACACTTCCACGATGACCGGAACTTTGTGCGGCGCGTAACCTTCGAAGGTCATGTGCTCGAGCGAAACCTTGTCGCTCCCGGTGCCGGCGCCCTTGGCGATCGCCCGTTCGATGGCATCCTTGGGCACACTTTCCCGGCGCGCTTT
>ERZ889217.612-NODE-612-length-20894-cov-25.113009_pt1 | contig 20894 bp, 19 predicted proteins | sample MGYA00521098_ERZ889217 | MGnify/ENA primary metagenome ERZ889217 (study PRJEB32303, sample SAMEA104408613) | aquatic metagenome | biome: Brackish water; feature: Pelagic; material: water | place: Baltic Sea | collected 2014-06-10T22:04:00 | depth 2,362 m ... | reverse complement strand
GGGGCAATAAGCTCACGGTGTCCGCCGGTCACCAACCGCACTCCGAGCACGCCCAACCGCGTGGGAATAAAAGGCAGGGCAATGATCAGGCGCTTTTTGCCCAGACGCACAGCGGTGCGACGCATGAGATCGAGATAAGTCATCACCTCGGCCCCGCCAAGATCAAAAGCACGGCCATACATTTCCTCGCGCCCCACGCAGAAACGGAGCAACTTGACCACATCACGCAAACCGACCGGTTGGGTCATCGACCGCGTCCAGTTCGGACACAACAAGACTGGTGAGCGCTCTACCAATCTCGCCACAATGCGGAACGACGACCCTTTTGCACCGACAATCAGCCCGGCGCGCAAACTGGTTACCGGCACCCCGCGTGCCGCGAGCACACGCTCCACCTCGAGACGGCTGGCCAAGTGACGCGACAACTGGGCGTCATCCGGAATAATACCTCCGAGGTAAAGGATTTGCTTCACGCCGGCTCGTGCGGCCGAACGGGCGAAGTTGTCCGCCAGAATGAAATCCATGTCTTCAAACCGGGCCTGAGTCAGCCGGGCCGGAAGCATCGAATGGACGAGATAAACCGCGTAGTCCGCGCCTTCCAGGGCGCGCTCCGTCTGCAGCATGGAGAACAGGTCACACTGCCGCCATTCCACCCCCGGCAACTCCGCCGCCGGCGAACGCCGCAGGGCAATCACATCAAAGTCCGCCGCCAGCACCGGAAGCAACGCCGTGCCGACAAAACCGGAGGCACCGGCTACGGCAACCACCGGACGCTTCATCTCATTCGCCATACCGACATCAAACACGCCCGGTCGGCGGGGGCAAGCCCTCCGGTCAGCCTGCTTGCTTCTTCAGCAGGTCGCGGATCTCGGTCAGCACCTTTTCCTCGGCCGAAGGCTCGGGCGGGGCCGCCGGCTTGTCGGCCTCCTTTGCCTTCAGCGCGTTGATTCCTTTGACCAACAGGAAAATCGCCCACGCGATGATGATGAACTGGATGGCGACCGTGATGAAGTTGCCGTAATTCAAGGTCGGCGCCCCGGCCGCTTGGGCCACGGCCAAAGTTTCGTAGGCCTTGCCGTCGAGGCTGACATAGAGCTGACTGAAGTCCACAGTGCCGAGGATCAACCCGATCGGTGGCATGATAATGTCGTCGACCAGCGAGGAGACAATTTTCCCAAAAGCCGCGCCGATCACCACGCCAACGGCAAGGTCAATGGCATTGCCTTTGGCAATAAATGTTTTGAATTCGTTCAACATAGGATTCCATAACTGATCGCCCTCCGCCTCGCCGACCAGCAAAAAACGCTGTTGTTGACACCGATCGCGCTGGCGATTCCCATCAACGGGTGCGCAGCCTGCTCCTCCTTCTCGCCTCCATCGCGGTGAGCACAGCCGAACCTCTCCCGCTCCGCGTGGGGATGGAACTTTCCTACCCTCCCTTCGAAACGATCGGACCGGACGGCGAGCCTACCGGCATCTCGGTCGAGCTGGCCCAAGGACTCGCCGGCCGTCTCGGACGGCCCCTCGTTATTGAAAATATCTCCTTTCCCGGTCTCATCCCCGCGCTCAAATCCGGCAAAATTGACATCATTATTTCGTCGATGACTTCGACGCCTGAGCGTGCCAAGGCCGTCGCTTTTTCCGAGCCGTATCTCACCGCAGGACTGGCCGCTCTCGTGCCCGCATCCAGCACAGCGCAAGGGTTCGTCGACCTCGACCAAGCTGACCGCACCATCGTGGTCCTCCAAGGCACCACCGGAGAGGTTTTTGCCCGGGCCAAAGTGCACAAGGCGCGCGTCATTACACTGGACAAACAAAGTGCCTGCGTGCTCGAAGTCACACAGGGCAAAGCGGATGCCTTCATCTACGACCAAATGTCCGTTTACCAAAATGCCAAGCGCAACCCCCAAACCACCCGCGCCATGCTCAACCCGCTGCAAATGGAGTCATGGGCCATTGCCTTGCGCCAAGGCGACGAGGAAATGCGCACCCAGGTCAACCAGTTCCTTACCGAATTCCGCGCTGGCGGCGGATTCGACCGGTTGGCCGAAAAATACCTGACCGAGGAAAAGTCCGCCTTCGCTGAACAGGGTATTCCGTTTTTCTTCTAGTTGCGGCGGCCGAAGGCCTTCAATTCTCCCGCACCAGAATCGCTGCTCCCCGCGGCGGCAAGGTGAGTTTGCGCCCGCCCTCTTCCGTCCTAACGAGCTCAACGCCACCCCAACGATCACGCCATTTTCCGTCCAAATTCAACTCCGCCGGCTGTTCGTTGTCCGAATTATTCAGCACCACGACAACCTCCTCGTCGCCCAACTTCCGGCGGAACCCGTAAAGCTGACGATCATCGTCCACGACTGCTGTTTCAAAAGTTCCTCTCCGCAGCGACGGCAACGCGGCCCTCAGGGCAACCAGCTTTTTGTAGTGGTCGAAAAGCTCTTCGTTCACCACCACCTTATCCGGGCTGTCCTTCCTTGATCCATCCGGCATGACAACCTCGTCCTCGTAAACCAGATCGGCCCAAACCATCGGCTTGCGGCAGTCCGGATCGTTCGCCCCCCACATCCCCACCTCATCCCCATAGTAAATCATGGGCGCCCCCACGTAAGTCATCTGCAACACGGCGAAGAGCTTCTGCCCTTCCAATTCCCGTGGGGTCGGCTTGCGCGGATTGTATTGACCGTTCTCCACCTTGGAAAAGTCGAAGTAAGCCTGCCAGTTGCTGGCGTGCTTTTGGTCGCGGTTGACGATGTGCGACCCGATACGGTCCGTATCATGGCTGCCGAAAAGATTCTGCTGCACCTCGGCCACACCGGCCGGAAATGCTTCGCGCAGCTCCCGCAAGCGACGGTCGAACTCGCTCGTGCTGATCCGGGACTTCTCATCGGCAAAATAGTCCGAGCAGGCAAAAGCGAAGTTGTAGTTCATCACCGCGTCGAATTCGTCACCCTGCAGATAGGGCTTCAATTGCGGCACCGGATCGATCAACTCCGCTGTGATGTAAGCCTCGGGATTCGTCTCCTTAACCACCTTGCGCCACTTTTTCCAGAAGGGATGCGCCACGCAAAAAGCCACGTCAAGCCGCCACCCGTCGATGCCGTCGGAGGGATCACCATCCCCGTTCGGATCCATCCATCGCCGGGTCGATGCAAAAATGTAATCCCGGGGTCCCGCCACAATTCCCTGCTCGTCCTCGCGGAACTCCGGCAGCGTCTTGTGCCCGAACCATCCTTCGTAATCGAATGTTGTCCCCTTCGCCGGATCACGCCACGACTTGACCGAAAACCAATCGGCATAGGGCGAAACCTGTTGCTTCGCGACCACGTCGAGAAAAGGCCAACTGCGCTGCCCCATGTGGTTGAAGACACCGTCAAAAATCACCCGGATCCCGCGCGCATGGCACTGCTTGATCATTTCCAAGGCGAGCTTGTCCGCCGATGTCCACACCCAAGACGCCGGATCGTTCGGGTCTTCGCCGGCCATCATCTTCCGGTCGCCCTCCGGGTCCGGTCCGAAGTTGGGATCAATGTGATGGTAGCTGTTGCCGTCGTATTTGTGCGCCGACGGTGAGTCAAACACCGGATTGAGGTAAATCGCGTTGATCCCGAGATCCTGCAGGTAATCGAGTTTGTCGATGATGCCTTGCAAATCCCCCCCGTAGCGCCGGCGCTGAAGGAGGTGATGGAAAGGAATTGACGCACCCTTTTCGTAGTCCTGCCGCGCATACCAATCCGACGTCCATGGGTGCACCCGCCAGGGCAAACCCGGCGCGTCGGGGAAAGCCCCCGCAATATCCGCCTTGGTCGGATCGTTTGAGGTGTCCCCGTTGCGGAAGCGCTCCGGAAAAATCTGATACCAAACAGCATCCTTGGCCCAAGCCGGGACGAACTCATCCACCGCATGGACCGGCAACGACGACATCGTCAGGGAGGCCATGATCAACAATGCCGCGCGAGCGGTCATTGCCTGGCCAGCAACGCACGACCGGCCTGGAGCAGAGCGTCAACGCTGATCCCGAGCGTCTTCAGCACCGTCCCGCCCGGTGCGCTCAGGCCGAAGCGATCGATACCGATGACCACCCCACGGCGACCGACATAACGATACCAGGGCTGCGAAACACCCGCTTCGATCGAAACCCGGCGCACACAATCCGGCGGGAGCACGAAGTCGCGGTATTCCTCGGTCTGACGCTCGAAGCGCTCGAAGCAAGGGAGCGAAACAACCCGCACCGAGGTCCCGAGCTTCTCCGCCGCCTCCATGGCCAGCTGCAACTCGCTCCCCGTGGCCAACAAAATAAGTTCGAGCGATGAGGTCTCACGACGGGCAATGTAGCCGCCGCGCAAAGTTCCCTGCCGTGCATCGTCCTCGGGAATTTGCCTCAGGGTGGCCAGAGCTTGGCGCGACAAGGCAAGCAAGGTCGGGCCGTCTTTGCGGTCGAAAGCAGCCGCGAACGCCCCTGCGGTCTCAGCCGGGTCCGCCGGCCGGATGACGTCAAGGTTCGGGATGGCCCGGAGCGCGGCCACGGCTTCGACCGGCTGATGGGTCGGTCCGTCCTCACCCACCCCGACTGAGTCATGGGTGAAAATGTAAACCACAGGCAGATGCGATAGCGCCGCCACCCGGATAGCCCCGCGAGCGTAGTCGCTGAAGACAAGGAAGGTGGCACCACTCGCGTGGAAGATCCCGTCGTAGGCAATGCCGTTGAGCAGTCCCGCCATACCATGCTCGCGGATCCCGAAACGGATGTTGCGACCGGCATGGTTGCGCGCGTCAAAGTCGCCTCCATCTTGGATGTAGTTGAGCGTTGACCCGTGCAAGTCCGCGCTGCCACTCACCAGCAACGGCAGCGCCTTGGCCACATACTGCAGGATATCGCTACCCGCTTTGCGCGTGGCAATGTCTGGGGCCTCGGCCGGATAATCAGGGATACACTTGAGCAGATCGGGGTAATTTTTGGCCACGGCCGCGTCCAATTCCGCGGCGAGGTCACCGTTCGCCTGGCGCCACGCCTCGAAGCGTGTGTGCCATGCGGCGCAGGCGGCCTCGAGACCGGCGGCATGACGGGCAAAGTATTCGCGCACCTCGGGCGCAACATAAAATTTCTCCTCCGGCAAACCGAGACCTTGGCGCGCTTCATCTGCGAATTTCACCCCACCCTCGCCATGCGCCTTGCTCGTGCCCGCCACCTCGGGAATACCTTTGCCTATCAGCGTCTTGGCCACAATGAGCTGCGGGGATCCTGTGGCCGACTTTGCCTTGTCATAGGCACGGAGGAACTCATCCATGTTTTGCCCGTCCACTTCTTGCACTGTCCATCCGTAGGCTTTGAACCGGCCGATCGTATCCTCGCTCTGCGTAAAGAGCGCCATGGCATCGAGCGTCACGTTGTTGGAGTCGTAGATGAGGATGAGGTTGTCCAGTTGCAGGTGGCCGGCCAGCGCACAGGCCTCGCTCGCCACCCCCTCCTGCAGACATCCGTCGCCGGCCAGACAGACGACCTTGTGGTCGAAAATGCGGTGCTCGGCCGTGTTGAAGCGCGCCTCGGACATTTTGCCCGATACCGCCAAGCCGACCGCGTTGGCCACCCCCTGACCCAGCGGCCCGGTGGTGCATTCGACGCCCGGCGTCTCGCCAAATTCCGGGTGCCCCGGCGTGATGCTGCCCAGTTGGCGAAACTTTTTCACCTGCTCGAGCGGGACGTCGTAGCCCGAGAGATGGAGCCAAGCGTAAAGGAACATGCTACCGTGACCGGCGGAGAGGACAAAACGGTCGCGATTCAGCCATCGCGGCTCCTTCGGATTGTAGCGCAGGGCGAAACCGAAAAGAACGGCGCCAATTTCAGCACAGCCCAAGGGCAAGCCAAGGTGGCCGGATTTGCAGGCGGCTACGGCATCGATCGCGAGTCCCCGCGCGTCACGCGCGGCCTTGATGAGAATTTCGTCGGGCAGGGTCATAGATGACCCTTTATTTCGCCGTGACCGGGGCCCGGCGGCAAGCAAACTCTCCCCTGCAGGGGAAATTGCCACGCGCAAGGGTTTCGGCCAAACTGGAGTAGTTTTATGAACAAGGTCACCGTGCGCGTTCCTGCCACCAGTGCGAATCTCGGACCGGGGTTCGATTGTCTGGGTGTCGCTCTCGGTCTTTACAGCCGCGTCAACGTCGAGCACGGTGGCGCGACGTTGCCCGATCCCATGGTCGGCGCCGCAGCCGACACATTTTTCGCCGAGGCCGGCATCCCGGCTTTCGCTTATGGATGGTCGATCAAGGGCGATATTCCCCGCTCCCGCGGGCTCGGGAGCAGCGTCGCTGTGCGCTTGGGTATCCTTCACGGACTGAACGAACTCGCGGACCGCCCCCTTGATGCGACGCAAGTTTACCTGCTTTGTGCCAAGTTGGAGGGACATCCCGACAACGCCGCACCTGCCGCTTTCGGTGGCTTCGCCGCCGCCCTTCCGGACGGCACCTATTTCCGCTGCGATATCTCTCCGGACCTGCGCTTTGTTTTGCTTGTTCCATCTCATGAAGTGGATACCGACGCATCCCGGGTTCAGCTGCCGGACCATGTCGCGCACCGCGATGCCGTGTTCAACGCGTCCCACGCGAGCATGATCACCGCGGCTTTTGCCTCGCGGCATTACGAACTGCTGCGAGGTTCCATGTCAGACCTTTTGCATCAACCCTACCGCGAGCCCGCTATCCCCCACCTCCGACCGGCCATTGCGGCCGGCGTCAAAGCTGGGGCGCTCGGCGGCTACCTTAGCGGATCCGGGTCCGCCGTGTCCTGCGTGACGCTCGACGACCCCTGTGCGGTGGCGGCCGCCATGCAATCTGTCCTGCCCGAGGCCCGGGTGCGCATTCTCAGCGCGGACAACCATGGCGTTGCCGTGGAAAGCTGACCATGCGCGTCATCCTCGAAAGATTCGAGCGCTACGCGGTCGATGTTATCCTCGAACGCCGCGAAGGCGGCCGCGCCAACGCGCTGAAGTTTGTCCTCGGTGGCTTTTCCCGGCTTTATGAACGGGCGGTCCAGATCCGTCTTGGTCTCTACCGCCGCCGCATCCTGCGACCACAAGAACTCGGCTGTCCGGTGGTCAGTGTGGGAAACCTTACCGTCGGCGGCACAGGCAAGACACCCGTGGCCGAAATGCTGGCGCGGGAACTGCAGCGTCGCGGGCGCCGGGTGGCGATTCTCAGCCGCGGCTACAAAAGCGTGCCCCGCCCCTTCATGCAGCGGCTGCGCAACAAGCTGTTCCGGCACCTTGACCTCTTCCCGCCGCGTATCGTCTCCGATGGCAAAGATGTTCTCCTCGATTCGCGTCGCGCCGGGGACGAACCGCACATGCTGGCCAAGAATCTCCCCGGCGTCTGCGTGCTGGTCGACAAGGACCGGGTCAAAAGCGGTCTCCACGCTCTGCGCCATTTCGAGAGCGACATTCTGCTCCTCGACGATGGACTGCAATACCAGCGCCTGCGTCACGGGATCGATGTCGTCCTCATCGACCGACAATCGCCATTCGGCAACGAACGCCTCCTGCCCCGCGGCACTCTCCGCGAACCGCCGGCCAACCTCAGCCGCGCGTCCTACATTATCGTCACCAAATCCGGCCCCGAACCGGACGAGGTCCTCCTCGCGCGCTTGCGGACCCTCAACCGCACGGCGGCCATCATCGAATGCAGCCACGCCCCGCGCCATTGGGAGGATCTCAAAACCGGCGTGAAATTTCCCCTCGGTCACCTGCGTGGACGCCACGTTGGCGCCCTCAGTGGCATCGCGCGCCCCGAAAGTTTCGAGGAAGGCGTGCGCCAACTCGGGGCCGTGGTCGAAGTCTCCAAAGCTTTTGCCGACCACCACCGCTTCACCAAGAAAGAAATCCTCCGCTTCCTCGAATGGTGCGACCGTCGCTCGCTCGACGCACTGGTCACCACGGAAAAAGACGCTGTCCGTTTTCCCGACATCGACCAACCTCAGGTCCCGATGCTCTTTCTCCGGGTGGAAATTGAAATTCTCCGCGGCGGGAGCCACTGGGAGGAGCTTCTCGCGCGACTCGCCGCCGCAAGTGTCACAACTGACGGTGCCAAACGTAACGCTGCAGCAGGACTTTGATTGTCGCGGTCAGCGGCACAGCGAGAAGCGAGCCGAGCAGAACCCCCAGAATCAAACTCCAGACCAGCACGGAAAAGATCACGGTAAGGGGATGGAGACTCACCGAGCTGCCAACGACCCGCGGGGCGATGAAAAAACTTTCCAGATTGCTCATGCCGACAAAAATCGCCGTGACAATGAGCGGATGGGTCCAGTCGCCGAATTGCGCCACCGCAATAAGGACTGCTGGAACCCAGCAAATGGTCAGCCCGACGTAGGGAATGAGCGCAAGCAAGCCGACCGCCAACCCGATGAGCAGCGCAAAATTCAGCCCCATGATATAAAGCGCAGCACCAATCAACGCGCCGTCGATGAGACTGACGGTGAATTGACCGCGGAAATACCGTATCAAGTAACTGTTGATCTCATTGAGCAGCCAGGCCACCTCGTCCCGCAGCTTGGACTCCGGCAGCGGGATATATTGACGCCACTCTTGGGAAAACCTCGCCGAATCTTTGAGGAAGAAGAAAAGAAAAAGCGGCACCAAAAGCAGACTCACCGCCACCCCGGCCACCCCGAGAAAGCCGCCGGCACTGCGTTGGAGGAAAGAGCCGACCGTGGACAATATTTCCGGGAGCTTTTCTTGCACCCACGCCACCAACCCTTCCACGTAACCGCCGACCATCGCCCACAATTCGTCACGAATCGTCCGCTCCTCGCCGAGCACGGAGGCGGGCTGCAACTGGTGCTGCAAGCCGCGCACCCAATCCAGGGTGGAAAGCAGGAGCGTTTGACCGCGCGCCGCCTGGTCGGGCAGCGTCTGGCCGAATTGTGAGGTCTGCTGCCAAAGAACAGGGCCGACCCAAAGTCCGATGCCGCTCAGCCCCAGACCGATGGCCAAAAAAAGGACTACCACCGCAGATGTCCGCCCCAGACCGAAAGAACACAACTTGTCGACCACCGGCGTGAGCAAATAGGTCAGGATAACCGCCGCCACCACGGGAATAAGCAAGGGCTGGAGAAACGCGGCCGTACGCACGACCAGAAGAATCACGCCCGAGAGCACCGCGACCAGAGCCACCACCGCCAAAGCGGTCAGAGCGGCATACCAGAACCTTCGCTGCCACGCGGCCGGTCGGATTTCTTCAATCTGCACAACCTCAACTTGAGCGAAGAAGGGGACGGTTTGAATCCTAATCTTTGCGTCTTCGGCCGCGCGCGGTGCCATAAACCTCGACTGTCGCCGCCGCAGCCCGCGCCATATCCCTTCGCAATTGATCCGGTTCCAGCACTTCGGCTTCCCCGCCCCAACCGAGCAACCACTGGCGAAGGTCCGGCGAGAGTCCCGCCCGCATCTCCAAAACAAGACCCCGCGAATCCCGGGACAGCTTTTGCGTGGCATGCCAGACGCGCTCCCCGATCAGACGCTCCGCCACGCCGGTGAAGCGCACTCTCACCTTGCTCGCACTCCCCCCCTCGAAGACGGCAAAACTGCCCTCCAGCATTTTCGCGAGGGAAAAGTTCTTCGGTCGCCGGAACTTCACTCCGGTCCGCTCGACACTCCGGATCCGCGGCAGCGCGAAAGTGCGCACCGCTCCGCGCGAGCCGTCATGACCGAACAAATACCATTGGTTCTCGATGCAGCCGAGATGGTAAGGCTGCACCGTCCGCGTCTCCTCATTCTCCCCTCCCAACTTATGGTAGACCAAGGCCACTTCAGCTCCCTCGGTCACCGCCTTGGCCAGCGCATCAAAAACCAGCACATCGGCCAACCCGGTCCCGCTGCTCCGCACGGACAATGCACCTTCCAGCTCATGCCAGGCGACCTCCATATCACCGCCCAGCGAGCGACTCAACTTGCGGAAAGCACCGGCCAGAGGGCGTTCAAAAGTCGTGCCGCGGAACTGCTCGAGCGATTTCTGGGCGAGCAACAAAGCAGCCACCTCGCCCTGCGAAATCTTCATCACCGGAAAATCACGGACCGCCGCGGTGTAATAAAACCCATGCTTCACCGCATCGTATTCGAGCGGAAGTCCAAGCCGGTCGCGCATGAACTCCAGATCGCGCATCACCGTCTTGGCCGAGACCTCGAGTTCCATGGCCAGGCCCTGACAATTCGGATGATCACCCTCGGAGATCTCCCGGTGGATTCGCCACATCCGCTCCATGGGCGGACGCGTGGTGCCTTCCGGAAGCTTTTTCGCGGGGGTTGATTTTTTTCGCGGCTGGGCAGGCATGGGACAGCGGATGTCCTACCCCATCGCTGAAACTCGCGGGCGATGAAAGCAAAAAACCATACCCGTTCAGTCAACCGCACCCGCAGTAACCGGCAGGAAGAACCCCTGCCCCATGAGTTGGGGACGCACTTGTTCGCCCTGATCAAGCGTAATTTGCTGGCCCGGCGGCAATCACCACACAACCCCTCGGCCGACCAAATGACCTTCGCCTTCTGATCCGCTGAGCAGAGCAGGAATCGCGCCCTCTGCGCGGGTCTTCGGCCGGCTATCCCGTTAGCTCCCGGCCACCGCAGCCAGCGCATAAAGCGCCGCCGCCACGCCCAGACCAAGCGAACCCCAGGCGGCCAGGGCGAGCGGATCGCGCTTTTTGGCTGCCGGCGGCAACGGTGAGAGCGGGCAAAAATTCTCCGGGCGACCGCTCCCCCCTGCATCTGGGACGAGATCTGCGGTCATGACCACCGGGGCTTCCGGTTCGACCGCCTCCGCGGCCGGTTCCATAAAAACGCATCGCACGCCACCAAAGTAAATCTCGTCGCCCTCCGCCAAAGCATGCTCACCGGTGATCTGCACCCGATTGAGAAAAGTGCCGTTGGTGGAATCAAGATCGCGCAGGACCACGGCACCCTCAACCATGGCAACCTCGGCATGGCGACTCGAAACCGATGCATCGTCAATTGGCACATTGTTGTCACCAAGACGGCCGATAGTCAGACGATCGCCCACCAACTCATGGATCGTCGGGCTGTCTTCGGGGAAATAAACGGTCAAGCGCATCACAGTTTCAAAACTATCCGCCAGCCTTGGTCTCATCAATAAGTTTGGCGAATTGGTCAAAGAAGTATTCCGCGTCGTGCGGACCGGGTGCAGCCTCGGGATGGTATTGGACACTGAAAACCGGCATCGAATTACTCCGCAAGCCCTCGACCGTGCCGTCGTTCAAATTGACGTGCGTGACCTCCGCGTCAGGAGGTAACGAGTCCGGGTCCACCGCAAACCCGTGATTCTGTGCCGTGATTGAAACCTTGCCCGTCCGCAAATCTTTCACCGGTTGGTTGCCGCCACGGTGGCCGAATTTCAACTTGAACGTCTTTCCGCCCAGAGCATAAGCCAGAATCTGGTGGCCCAGACAAATGCCGAAGATCGGCTTCTTTCCGAGCAAGCCGCGCACGCTTTTGTGGATGTATTCCAGCGCGCCGGGGTCGCCCGGCCCGTTCGAGAGGAAAATTCCGTCCGGCTCCATGGCCAGCACCTCCTCGGCCGAGGTGCCGGCTGGCACGACCCGCACCGCCAGGCCGCGCTGACGCAATCCGCGCAGGATATTGCGCTTCATCCCGAAATCGTAAGCCACCACGCGGTGCCGCACAGGAGGCAAAAAACCGAAAACATTCCCCAGAGGATCGCATAATTCGCCGAAGGCACCTGTCCCTTGCGCCAACTTCCACGGACGACTTTCCGCGTCCATCGGGTCCCAATCATAGGCCTCGCGCGGCGTTACCTCCCGCACAAAGTCCATGCCCACCACACCGTCACCCGCCTGCGCCCGCAGAACCGCCTGCTCGGGTGTCATTGTTTCCGTCGTGAGGCAGGCCTTCATGGCCCCAAGTTCGCGCAGATGCTTGGTCAAAGCCCGCGTGTCGACCTCCTGGATCCCCGGCACTCCGTTGCGCTGCAAATAGTCATGGAGGGATTCTTCCGAGCGCCAATTGCTCGGCGGTTCGCTCAATTCCTCAATGACAAAACCCCGCACCTGCGGCCCCCTGGCCTCCTCATCGAGCACATTGACCCCATAGTTGCCAATGTGCGGATTGGTCATGGCCACAATTTGGCCAAAATACGAAGGATCGGTCAGCAGTTCCTGGTATCCGCTCATCGATGTGTTGAAGCACATTTCCCCGGTGACCGTCGCCACGGCCCCGAAGGCCTCCCCACGAAAAACCCGCCCGTCCTCAAGTGCCAGAATTGCTGTCATGATCGAACAAAGCTTTTATCTGCTTCGCGATTCTCCCGCAAATCCCAAAGCGCGCACCGCGCTCCACACCCCAACACCACCGAAGTGAATCGTCATCTCCCATCGAGGTCTCTCGCCTTCAAAAAATCCCGCCGGCACGGCGCGATCAAGTTTGCTCGAGACCGCCATCCCCCACCAGCGTCCGCTGGCCCGACGGACTGCACCAATCGTTCGCGCCTTCCGCCCTCAACACAAAAAAAGCGCCTCCCGTTCCGACGGAAGGCGCTTGCTAAAGTATTGCCCCGGGTGAGCCGTCACGGCCCAATTCCCGATCCCTTGAAAACAAGGGCGGACGACCGCCGCGGCCAGCGCGGACTTCCAACGAAGGCATGTCCTTGCCGACCACAGCTCAGCCTCCTGGGATGATATAATACGGTTCGGGGCTTGGACCATTTAATCGAACTCTCCAGGGCAAATTGGCTTCGACGTTGCGAAAGATCTAGGCGCGAAAAACAGCTCCGAGCTCCGCTTTCGCATGATCGCGCAGGGTTTCCACTGCGCGATCAACCTCTTCGGAGATCAATGTTCGTGCCTCGTCGCGAAATGTCAAGGTGACGGTCAATGAACGCTGGTCTGCCGGCAATTTGACCCCGCTCGGATCGGCAAAGACGTCTTTCAGCCTGACCGAACACAAGTGCGGTACCCGCGCCCCGAGCACAGCCTTCTCCACCGCAGCATAACGTATGGTCCTGGGCAGGATGAGCGACAAATCGCGCATCACGGCCGGAAACTTCGACAAAGCCCTCACCCGCACGGCGCCGGGCATTGCCCCGAGCCAGCCATCAACGGCCATCTCCGCATAATAAACCGGTGCCTTGGCCCCGTATTCCTCGGCCATTACCCGGGGCAATCTCCGCAATAAGCCCACCAACCCCAAGCCGGTGACACGCAAGGCCAGACCGTCCTCCGGAATGAATTCCACCGCACCGAGCGCGGCCTGCAGGACCCCTTTCAAGCCAAAAAGACCATGATCCGATCCGGTCTCGAGCAAAGCCAGAGCCGTTCCCTCTTCCCGGCCAGCCGCCGCGAAAACCGGCCCTACTTCGAACAAGCGCACCGCGTCCACCCCGTGGCGCAGGTTGCGAGCCAGCGCCTCGAGCAGACCCGCAAGCAAGGCCGGTCGCAGCATGGCCTGATCTGCACCCAAAGGATTGCGCACCGTTACGGCCTCATCCGCTGACACTCCCGCCCGACGCAAGGCGTCCGGAGAAACAAAATGCGAGGTCCGAGCCTCGCTAAAGCCCTGCGCCCTCAGTCGTTCGCGCAACCTTTCGCCGTTGTCATGCCGCAAATCCGCCGTGCTCGCCGCCGCCGGAAAACCGCGCAGGCGCGAAGGCACCCGCTCGATTCCCGCCATACGAATAACCTCTTCGATCAAGTCCACTTCGCGGGTCAGATCCGGACGGAACCCCGGCACGAGCCATTGGCCGGCCTGCCTGGTCAGCCCAAGACGCAAGAGGATGGCCTCGATCTCCCCGTCGCCGATTTCCAACCCGAGCAGAGCCCGGCAACGGTCATAGCTCAGGGGGATCGTCGCTGCCGTCTGCGGCGCGCGCCCCGCGACCAGCACTTCCGTTTCGGCTGCGCCCCCCGCTGTTTGCAAAATCAATTCCACCGCCCGGGCCGACGCCGGAAGCACTCCCGCCGGATCAACCCGGCGCTCGAAGCGGTAGCTTGAGTCGGTGGAAAGTCCCAACTCGCGCGAGGACTTACGCACCCGCGACGGCTCAAACCACGCACACTCGAGCAAAAGATCGGTCGTGGCGGACGTCACTCCGGTTTCCACTCCCCCCATCACCCCGGCCAGCGCGACGGCTTTTCCTGCGTCGCCGACAATCAAATCATGGGTCCGCAGCTTGAGTTCCGAACCATCCAGAGCCTGCAGCATCTCGCCCTCATGCGCGTTGCGCACCACGATTCCGTGCTCAAGCTTAGCCAAGTCGAAGGCATGCAGGGGTTGGCCGGTTTCCAACAAAACATAATTGGTCACGTCGACCACATTGTTGATCGGGCGCAGCCCCACGGCGGTCAAACGGTCAGCCAACCATTGCGGGCTCGGTCCGACTTTGACCCCACGGATGATCCGCGCGGTGTAAAATGGACAGCCGGAACCCTCGAGCCGGACAAAATTGTCCGCCTCTTTCTCCGGCACAGACGGCCCGGCGGCCAACGTTGCTTCGACCTGGGTCAAAGCCGCCACTTCGCGGGCCACCCCGCGGTAGCCGAGCAAATCAGGACGGTTGGGCGTCACTTCCAGTTCGAGCACCGTGTCGGGCGAAAAAAGTTCCTGTACCGGTTTGCCCACCGGCAAGTCCGAGGCCAAAATAAGCAATCCCTCCGCATCCTCGGCCAGCGCCAGTTCCTTCGCACTGCACAGCATGCCGTCGGACTTTTCGCCGCGCAGTTTGCCGGCTTTGATTTTGAAATCCGGACCGAGCACCGCGCCGGGCAGCGCGAGCGGCACCTTGTCGCCGACCCGGAAATTTTTCGCACCACAAACAATCTGCCGCGGCTGGCCCGAGCCGTCATCGACCTGGCACACGCTCAAGCGGTCGGCATTGGGATGCGGCGCACTGGAAAGGATTTGGGCGACGACGATCTTGTCCGGGATGTTTCCCCGGTCTTCTCGTCCAACCACTTCCGTGCCGCCCTTGGTCAAAGCTTCGGCCAGCGCATCGACCGATCCCGGAAGAACGACGTAATCCTTGAGCCACTGGAGAGAAATCTTCATGAGGCGAATTGCGAAAGGAACCGCTGGTCGTTTTCGACAAACATCCGGATATCCGGCACGCCGTAAAGGATCATGGCGAGGCGCTCGAGGCCGAAGCCGAAGGCGAAGCCCGTCACCTTGTCCGGATCGAAAGCATGGTCGCCACGGCGGTCGTTGATTTGCGCGAAGACCGCAGGATCGACCATGCCGCACCCCGCCAACTCGAGCCAGCGCTCGCCCCCGCCCAAGGCCGCCGCACGCACATCGATTTCATAGCTCGGTTCGGTGAAGGGGAAAAAATGCGGACGGAACCGCACCTTGGTGTCCGGTCCGAACAATTCACGGAAGAAATATTCCAGCGTGCCCTTCAAATCACCCAAGGTGACACCTTCATCCACATAGAGGCCCTCCATTTGGGTGAACTGGGCCAAATGCGTGGCATCCACTTCGTCGCGACGGTAAGCGGCACCGGGGGCAATAATCCGGATCGGGGGCGTCTCCTGCTCCATGGTCCGGACCTGCACGCTCGAGGTGTGAGTCCGCAGCAGGCGCCCGTCGGGCAGATAAAAGGTGTCCTGCTCGTTGCGCGCCGGATGATCGGGCGGCGTATTGAGCGCGTCGAAACAATGCCACTCGGTCTCGATGTCCGGTCCCTCGGCCAAGGCAAAACCCATCCTCCGGAAAATTTCCACCGCCCGCCGCTGCAGATGCTGCAGCGGATGCAAACTTCCGACCGTCCGCGCCACGCCAGGCAAGGTCGGGTCGATCTGCGACAATTCCGCGTCCTCGGCCGCGGCAGAAAGCTCCGACCCGCGCAACTCGAGCGCAGCGGTGATCGCGGTGCGCACTTCATGAAGGAGCTTGCCGATTTCCGGACGCTCCTCCTTGGCCAGATGCCGCATTTGCTCCCCCGCCTGAGTAAGCCCGCCCGCTCGCCCCGTAATGGCCACCCGGACCAACTCAAGTGAAGGCAGATCAGTCGCACCAGCGATATCGCGCAGCGCCTGCTCGCGCAGGGCAGTCAGTTCCTCACGCATGGTGTGAGCATTGTAGCAGCGGCAGTCTCTGCCGTGCCAGCCTGGCGTAGAGACGGCAGAAGCTGCCGCCTCTACAACAGAATCAGGCCGCTTTCAGGGCCGCTGCACCCTTGGCCACGATTTGTTGGAACGCGACCTCGTCGGCCACGGCCAGATCGGCCAGCATCTTGCGGTTGATCGCGATGGACGCCTTTTTCAGGCCCTCCATCAACCGGCTGTAGGTGATTCCCTCGGCGCGGCACGCAGCATTGATGCGCGTGATCCACAGACCGCGGAAATTCCGCTTGCGCGTCTTGCGGTCGCGGGTCGCCCAGACTTGGGCTTTCATCCGCGCGTCTTTCGCGTAACGGAACAATTTGCTGCGACGGCCACGGTAACCCTTGGCCTTCGACACCATCGTCTTGCGCCGCTCACGACTGGCCGGCGCGTTTGTTGCTCTTGGCATCTATTTTCCCGCCTCGCGGCGGTCTCCTCGGGACAGATCGTTTCGTTGTTCGGCCGTGCACCTCATCCATCCCGTGAGCCCCGTATCGCGGGGCCAGGTGCGCCAGCCGGCGTCAATCTCTAACCAAACGGCAGGTTCTCCTTGATCCGCGCCACATCGGAGACGTCCACTAGGGCGCTCTTCGCGAGGTGCCGCTTCCGCTTGGCGCTTTTCGACGACATTAAATGGCGTCGAGAAGCATGGGCACGGAGGACCTTGCCGGTGCCAGTGACCTTGAAGCGCTTGGCCACTGCTTTTTTCGTTTTTCTGCGAGCTACCGATTTCGGCATAAGGCGTGATAACGTATCGGGCGACCGGAGCGGGATCAAGCCCTAACTACTCCATCCAATTCAGGACGTTGAAATTGGCACTGACCATCACCGTGATCACGGTCGCCACGACGAGCAAACCAATCGCTGTCCCTGTGGCCGCCAGAAGAATCAGCCAACGGATGAATTCGTCTTCCGGGTCGCGCGTTTGCATGGTGATTTACCTACACCCTTGCCCGACACCGCGGAAGCAAAAACCCCCGCGGACAGCACGCGGTAATCCGCCTCGTACCGGCGGCCGCGGCAACGCAGCCCCTCGAGGCGCAGGTGAACCGACTTGTCCAGCAGTGAGAGCACCCCCGCCCCGATCAGGTTGGGAGCACTCGCCCCTCCAACTATTTCCGGGACGAAAACAACGCGCAATTGCTGCAAAGTTCCGGCCGCGAGCATGGCCGCCAAACGCTCCGCCTGACCACGCGGCCCGAGCAATTTGCCGTCGAAGCTCAGCCGCACCCGGACCTCACCCGCCTTGCTCACTCGCTGTGCTCGATTTGATCCTCGAGCTGGCCGACCTCCTCCCGCATGTCACGCAGGTTGATCGACTCGTGTGACGACGAACGGTAGAAAAGAAAAATAATCCCGCCGGCCAGACTGCCCAGCGTATTGATGAGAAAACCGGTCACGGAGATCAGCGTGGCGATGGCCGCCCCCACCCCGAACGGGGCGAGCAGGGACACAAAGAGACTCTCCCTCAGGCCAATACCCGAGACACTGATCGGGATCGCCGTAATCACCGCGACAATCGGCATGACCGAAAATATATCGACCACGCCAAGCAGATCGGTGAAGGCGCGGGCCGCGCAATAAAATGTGGTGAAAAACATGCCGAAAAGCGGGAAGGAAATAAGCAAAGCCCAGATGGTCAGCCGCCAGCCTTTGGCATACATGTGGCAAGCCGCCGAAATTTCCACAATCCTCCCGCGCAGGGGCGTCCACCGTGGCAGATAATGAACCCAGCCCAACCCCGAGACGATAAACATGCCGACAATGATGATCAAAGCGGCCGCGAGCAGCCACAAAAGCAAATTCAGCAGGGTCGAGCTTCCCTCCGCGTGATTGAGCAAGTCGTAACGGAAATAAAGAAACGCCACGCTCAAGAAAATCAGCGCAAGCATCCCAATCACGCGGTCCATGAACACGCTCAAGAGCGCTGCGGCCTTGTTGTCCCTCGCTTCGCGCATGGTCAGGAACATTTTCACCACGTCGCCGCCGGTCGACCCGAGCATGAAGAGGTTGAAGAACATCCCGATCATGAACAACTGCCAGGTCCGCAGCCACGTCATGTGGATATTCTGCACCGCCAGCAGGATCTTCCACCGCGCCGTGGCTACGATGGTGCAAAGAAAAAATACCCCGACCCCCGCCGCCAGCCAGCGCCAGTCGGCCAGCTTGACCGCCTCGAGCATTTCACGCCGACGCACGGGATCATGGAAGACCCACCAGAGAAGACCGATGGTGACCGCCAACTGCAGCACCGTGAGCAAAGTTTTTTTCATGCGCCGAAAGGGGCTTCAATCAATCAGTTATGCGCGCGGGACGAAATCACTTTTTTGGCGACCTCCTCCCCGCTGGCCATGACTGCGTCGATGCTCGCCCCGCAAATTGTGTCGCCCGCCACCTGCACGCCCGGCGGCACCGCGCCCCACGGCGCCGGACGACGGCGAAAGCCCGGCAACTGCTCGGGCACCGCATAGGGAACTTTGATAAAAGCCAGCGGACGCAACGATCGAGGCTCTGTTCCGAACCATGATGCCACTTCGGCCCCCACAAACTCCGCATCGGCCGCACGCGGATGACCGGGGGTCACTGTAACGCTCCAAAGGTGAGCACCCCGCGGGGCCAGACTGGGCGCGGCATTGCTCAGCAAGGACGCATGCAAGACAGGACTCTCCTCGCGCCTCGCTGGGAGGCAGAGCCACGGGCCGCCATAAAACGGACGGGCCGCCGCGAAATAATGCACGGCCGTAGCCTGCGCCTCCCGCGGGCGCCCACTCCCGAGCAAGTGGCAAGCCGCCGGTTCGTCCACGGCGAGGACAACTTGGTCCCCGGCGAGAAGCATCCCGTTGGCAAAGCGCACACCGCATACTTTGCCCTCGGCAAAGACCAGCTCCTCCGCGCGCATCCCATAGCGGAGCATTTCCCGTGGAATACCCGCCACCAATTGCTCGGCAAGGGCGCCAATACCCAGGGCCGGAACCAGGGCCCGCCCGGTGACAAAGCGCCTCAGGTAGCCGAGAAAAATTTCCCCGCTGGTCTGCAGCCCCGGATCAAGCAACACACCTCCGAAGAAAGGCCGGGCAAAGCGGGTGAAAAACTCTTCCTGAAACCCATACCCCCGCAATAACGCCTCGGTCGAAAGGGCTTCGTCAACGCCCCGCAGAACAAAGGCATTGGTCACCAAACGGAGCAGGCGAATCAGATCGGCGAACGGCAGAACGTCAGTTCGCAGCGCGCCCCAAAGCGCCGCGGGCCGGCGCAAAGGGTTCTCCAAGGTGTACGGACGCCCGCGCCCGACAAACATGGCACCTGCCCGGAAGCGCCCGCCCCCCAAGGCGCCGAAATCAAGATGCCGCCGGGCCGTCGGATAGGAGTCGAGAAGCACTTGAAACCCGCGATCAAGAAGAAAGCCCTCGGGCGACCGGTCAGTGACCGCGCGCCCGCCCGGACGGTCGGATGCTTCACAAAGGACAAACGGGTGCTTTGCCTCCGCCAGCACTTTTGCGCAGGTCGAACCCGCCAGCCCGGCGCCAACAACAATGGTCATCAGCTTGTCAATACTGCCACACCGCGTGTTGAACAAATATTTCTCGCACCGTCCGCATTCTACATTAACGTCCGACACACATCATGCACCAGATTGCACCTCTGAAATTCGAGAAGGAAATCATCGACGAGTTGAAATACACCATGGCCCGCGATCAGGGCACCGCCTCGCGCCGGGAATGGTGGATCGCGACCTCGATGGCCATCCAGCGCATCGTCATCGAGCGCATGATGAAAACACTCGCTGTCCACAACGAGCAAAACGTCCGCCGTGTCTACTACATGTCCATGGAGTTCCTCATGGGCCGCCTCTTTGCCAACAACATGATTGCCGCCGGGGTCTTCAATCAAGTCAACGAGGCCCTCGACAACCTCGGTCACCCCCTCGAGGAGACGCGCGATGAAGAATACGACATGGCACTCGGCAATGGCGGCCTCGGTCGCCTCGCCGCCTGCTTCCTCGACTCGCTGGCCACGCTCGACCTCCCCGCGGTCGGCTACGGTATCCACTACCAATACGGCCTCTTCAAGCAGGAGTTCCGCCACGGCTACCAGGTCGAACTCCCCGATGCATGGATCCAGTACGGCTCACCTTGGGAAATCATCCGCCCCTCCCACCAACAGGAAGTTCCGGCCTACGGCCACGTCGAAACGGTGGACGACGGCCTCGGCCACACCAGTTCGGTCTGGGTCGGCTTCCGCAAGATCATTGGCGTCCCTTATGACATTCCGATTCCGGGTTATGGCACCGAAACGGTCAACTTCCTACGTCTCTGGGAATCAAAAGCCCCGGAAGACTTCGACTTCGACGCCTTCAACCGCGGTGGTTACGAGGAAGCCGTCAGGCAGAAGAACATGGCCGAGACGATCAGCAAGGTCCTCTACCCGAACGACCACACCGAAGCCGGCAAAGAACTCCGCCTCCTCCAACAATACTTTTTCACCGCTTGCTCCCTGCGGGACATCATCCGCCGGTTCCAGAAAGACAACGCGGACTGGTCCAAGTTCCCGGAGAAGGTTGCCATCCAGCTGAACGACACGCACCCGGCCATTAGTATCCCCGAACTGCAGCGCCTCTTGGTCGATGACTACGACCTTCCATGGGAGCGAGCCTGGTCCATCGTCACCCGGACCTTCGCCTACACCAACCACACCCTTTTGCCCGAAGCGCTGGAGAAGTGGAGTGTCGCACTCCTCCGCAAAGTCCTTCCGCGCCACTTGCAGATCATTTTTGAGATCAACAAGA